>Ga0065711_1030652_pt1 | contig 31848 bp, 14 predicted proteins | sample Hoacrofraction12_FD_59098 | JGI IMG/M metagenome (GOLD analysis project Ga0065711, IMG submission 59098) | Hoatzin crop microbial communities from Cojedes, Venezuela - Epithelial fraction 12 v2 (version 2) | ecosystem: Host-associated > Birds > Digestive system > Esophagus > Crop | place... | reverse complement strand
TTTTTTTTTTTTTTTTTTTTTTTTTTTTTTTTTTTTGGCCGTTCTAGCCTATTAATTACCGAAGGACAAGAGAAATATGTTGTGGGTATGAGTGAATTTTGTAGTAGTCAAAATAGACAGTAGCAGCCAGCTGGAGAATTTTAAATGCTCTAAATTTTCACAAGTCCTGACTAAGAAGCTAATCACTAACAAGATAATGAACGGATTTTTTCATACTTTGTGTAGACCAGCACTCTCAAGAGGTAACAGAAAATAAAGGGCAGAAAAAAAAATAATATAGTAACAGTTCATGATTTTTCTACTGAACTCGACAGAAATAATCTCCCTAGTAGAATTAGACGGGTAATCATAAGGGTAAAATGTTTTAATTACTAAAAATGGTTAGTTTCATTTGGTTATCTGTAGAATCCATAATCTCCTTTAATTAATTCATTTGCAAATATTTGGATGACGATCAATTTATTCATAAAAATGTTTGAGAGTTGCAGGCTATGCAAATTCTGTTGCTAATTAGTTAATGGCTACATTCACCCTGTCAGTGGTTGATGATCAGATACCTGTACTTATAATTCTTACACCTACAAACATTTTTTCATACAATACAGCAGAATGTTTCTGTACTTGTGCAGAGTGGACAGCACTGATCTTGAGTGGCTTTTTCTCCCCAGGACCAGTGTTTCCATGGCGAGTCCTGTGGGGATCTATACGTCTTTACTTCTCCGCAGTAGGCATTTTGGGATAATAAAATAGTTAGCGAAAAGGTATGTTCTACGCTATTTTCAATAAGCTGGTGATAGTCAACAGTATGGTCCAGACCCACTAAGGCACCGGGAAACCAAAGAGCCTTAGGCTCATCAATACATTCGTCCATATGAGCCTACACTCCCAAGGATCTGTTTTATCCTTTTAAATGTTACACCTTGTGGGGACAGGGACACAGAATTGAGTTAAATGACCAAAGATCTCTGGATAAGATTGAAATAATGCTGGCTGATCATCAAATGACAGTGATATGACTTCTCTGCCTTTGGTTTTATCCGTCATTTGTAATGCACGTGCACAATGTGGGGCTGTTGTTGCCCCTCACTGCTGCTGGGCGCACAGTGACAGCATCCTGGACTCTTTTTACCATCCAGAGAAGCAAAAGAGAACTGCACTGTTAATCCTATTTTTTAAGTAATTGAGATTCCCTTAAAAATCTGTCATACCACTACTCAGGTGGTGACCTAAGCTAAATTAGAAAACCAGAAATCTGTACAAGACTGATTTAACCCCAGTATTATCAGATCCTAGGATCCCGTCCAGCCTAACATTTATAAATAGTTCCACAGGAAAAACACACTTACATGAACTTAAGCGCATTGGTAACTGCTGGACTGGAGCCTTGGTGAGTCAATTTGTATTGTTAGCCCTGCTCCTCCAGTGCCAAATGCTTGAAATTTGTCTTTTTGTGTCCTTTTTCTACATTTACTCATGCTAATAATCTAGTCTCATATACTAAATATCATAATATCATTTAGGATGTTCCAATTAGGGAAAAAAATTATAATCCAAGTGAAAAGTCCTTTGCATCACACATCTCCTCCCCATCATATTGCCATTAAAATGTTCAATTTCAGAGGACCTAGTGTAATTTTCTTTTCCTTACACTCATTTTTTTTGCCATTCATTATATTTCCATTACAACTCTGGAAAAAGATGTACTTCAGTGAATGATAACCGAGACTATACTGTTTAACAGATGAAGTAGCTATTCTACATTTCAGAATGACTAAATTAAGCTCTACTAAGAAAGTAAAAGTTTCACATTTCTTTCTTTTAATCAGGACACTTGTTGCAGATTAAGCAGCTTGCATTGCTTTTCTTGAAGGAAAGTAAGAAAGAATATTTGTTTGATTCTAAACATTCCGTATCCTTAAAAAGCCAAATCACAAACACAACGATACACGCATACACAAAGCAGATTGGAAAAGGTCAGCCACTTAAATGGTCAAATCACACAAGCCCTCATTTGAGCTAAATTACTCTCCCCACTATAAAATAGCACAGAAACGGGAGTTCTGTATTGGGGAGAACGAGCAAGAATTTCTTTCCAATATGTGTAAGCCAGGTTAGCAGTTTCAGGATTGTAACCAGACTTTCCAAGTACCTTCCACAGACTTCAGAAAAAGTTAAGAACTTCCTAGGTTTTGGCATGTGTGATTGCAGATTCACACAGCATGCTTACAAGACCTGATCACATGAAATCTGAAATCATAAGAATGGTTGCCCTACAGCTGTATCTAGCCCTGTATCCTCCTCCAAAAGCAAAGGGCAGTGGAAATGGAGAGAAGAGCGACAGGACCGAGTGAGCGAGCATAAAGTATCATTTCCCTGCCATATTCACCCAGTGTCCAGCAACTTGAAGTTAAGGCTCTTTCTGAGTTTAAGGCAGTTTTTAATTGGATTTTAATAGGAGAAGTTGTGGCTGCCCCCTCCCTGGAATTGTTCAAGGCCGGGCTGGATGAGGCTTTGAGCAACCTGGTCTAGTGGAAGGTGTCCCTGCCCATGGCAGCGGGGTTGGAACGAGATGATCTTTAAGGTCCCTCCCAAACCATTCTATGATTTTGATAAATTTTTCTTCCCTTTATTTGCCCCCCCCCATTTTTTTTCCTAATCATGTGTTACCAAAATTCTGTGGCAATGAGTTTCACAGATGAATTATGGGCACCATGAAATACCACTTCTCTGCGGTTCTTTTATCCCCTACCTAATAATCTTCAATTATATGCAATGGAATTGCATATATGCAATGGAATATTGCATATATGCAATGGAATCCTCAAAGTCTGTCTGCAGTTATGTTACAAGTAACCATACCATCCAGCTCCCTCTTCCTTCCCGTTTTTTCTATCAAAAGTTTAAATACAGGAACTGCAAAATTTATTTTAGCTGTTTGAACAGTTTCCACTGGATTTGACAAAGAACTTGGCATTCCCCATCAGTGGACTGAATGGCCTTAACTCTGAGAATGTCACTGAAAGCTCCATGCCTGAGGCACAAGGTACTTTAGGAGCTGCTGTGCAAATTCTCTGATCCTTGTTCCAAATTACTCAAAGCTGGCTGAGCCTTTGGGTATATCATATTATCCATCTTTGGTTCATCATCTATTCAAACCTTTAGCAGCAGAGGAGAAGAATGGCTTTCATTTCTGGGTAATGGAGTGTCTGGCATGGATTTCTCTTTTATTTGTGGCTGGTCATTAATTTCTTCATTTATGTTTTGAGATGAGAAGATGTTGCTGGATTTATACGTTGTCTGTAAATAAGTAATTTATAAAGCTTGGGAGAGACATTTGACATTAAATCCCCCCCCAAAAACTTGTACGGGGTTGGAATGGCAAAAGCGCTTACTGATATAGCAACATTTTCTCAACTCTTTCCCTAGAAAGTACTTTGTCTTTTTCCTCTTACTAGTATGTTTCAGCCTGTGAGCCAGTCTTCCTCCTGCCAGCACCCGCTGGAACATACGGGATTCTGAAACAAGACGATCTGCCACTTGAAAACAACAGTACACTTTTTTTTCCACATTTCTTGAATACAAAGTTACCCATGTCCACCTTGAGACATTTGAACAGTAGAAGTCAAATTAAGCAAAGGGGCAAACTCAAATTTAGAGCATTAGTCAGAGTAAAATAAATCCCTGTGAGATTACTTCTATTCAGAATAAACTGGCTTTACTTTGTCTACATCCCTGCCCCACTGAGTTAGTTACTTTTTCTAAGAAGTCTTGCTTTTGTTAAGTTTATTGCTGTGCAGATCATGTAATGGAAATATTCCCCCCTAAGGAGAATTCTTTTCTCTCTGAGAAGACATCCTGGAGGATAAAAAGTGCACGGAGCAGACCCTCCCCTTGCTGGTCATGTTTGTACCGACAGGTATGGACAACTGCATGTCTACTTTGGTCTTGCTCTGAACCAGCCAGATAAAACCGTTTCTCACTCCGCATACATGCTTACACGGCATTTACCACTAAGCTGTTGAGTCTACAGAGCAGCAGGGTGTCTCATCTGCAGACCAGCACCGCAGTAACACATCCTACACTGCAGAGCTTCCCTGACTGTACCTGACACCATGCCCTGATTTTTTTACTGGCAAAACATAAGCAGCTTGTAAGAGAAAAGAATGAAGTTACAAAGGTGCTTTCTTGCTATATGCTGTTTACCAATTAATTTGATTGCTTTCACCAGCTACTATTGCTCACTTTATGAAAATTGTGCATGCACAGTCGTGATTTAGTAGATACTCTACTGGTATGAGCTGCAGAAAGCTAGAGGAGTCGGCACTGTGAAGATTCCCTTTCCGCACAAGGATTGCGGGGCTCCACAGGCAGCGGTGAAACCTCCGTTAGCCCTCCTCCAGTACCAGGCAGCAGGAATTAAAAGAAAGAAGAGCTGATTAAATCACTATGCTCCTGTGATAGCTGCTTCCCAGGGAAGAAGTTTGGAGTCCTACAGCCTGACAGAACCGAAGGGCAGCTTTGCAGCTCCTGTTCTCTTTTTTCAATCCCATGTCAAGCCAGAAGCCAACCAACGCTCTGTCCAGTCAAGGGATCAAGTCTGGTGTTGCATTATTTTTCTAGGCTACCTTTTCCCAGAGTTCTATATTCAAATCAGTAAAAATGATATTGCTAATGTCACTGAGGTTTTTTTTTGAGAGAGATTCAGATGTTGCTAACATCTCATTTTTATGACGAAATCTGTTGTTTGTAAACTTATCAAAAACAAAATGAAAAATGATTCATGCCTAATATATGAAATTGGAAACAAATTTCTACCTTTGTCATAAAGCTCCCAAATTGTTTCATTAAAAAATGTGTATTTTCTTTAGTGTAGAAACACAAGTAGGAATTTAATGAGAATAAAATACAGTTGTACATTTATGTTCCATATTTATTTTTCATCTTTGATGCAAGCACAATGCATGTTTGAGCACAATTAGATAATAATTGCAATAATTTTTCATAGTGTGTCTTTCCAATAATTTTAAAGAAACTTTGCTAGATACACCACACTCCCAACTTCCGCCACTTCTATTTGTTTATGCTATCCTTGTTGTTAAAATAAATTATCCTTTTATTTGAAATGGTCAGTGCTATGGAGTGAGATCCTTAGAAATTTTCACATAACAATAGGCTAATCCTTGGGAAGATCGCCTTCTGTATGATCTAGCTTTTTTTCTTCTCACAGCGGTTTCCTTGAGGTGGGAGAGCATTAATGCCCAACATTTTCCTAGAGTTCCAAGGGATTATCTTTTAAGTTATCGTGTACTCAGACAATTGAGCAACACGGACGGAAGGACTAGGAATATTCGTCTGATTTTTTGGGATAGCCTGTATTGGTATAGCATTCAGAGGACAGATCTAAGGTTGTCAGTAACTGAGGCAATTAAAGCATACTTACGTAGCAGTAGACCATTACTGTACCCAACTGAGGATGGTAGAAAGCATTATTCACAAACATATTCTCACTAAATAATCCTGAATTGCAGATTATTTGTCCAGTGCAGTCTAACAGCAATGCTACTCACTGCAGTCACATACCCTTCTCCATAAGACAGATGGAGAGATGGTACCTCCATCTGAAATCCAGACACAATTCAGCCCTGTAACAGGTTTCTCAGTCTAGAAGCACCACAGAATATTGAGCTTAAACCAGTGTTGAAGAAGGCCCTATATTAAACTAAGATATTGCAGTCGCTTCATAGCTGAAGAGTACAGCTTCTGGAAGTGTAAGTCACAGCGTCCTTGAGCAGAAATACTATGGTTTATTTTTTTAATATAACACCCCAAAATATTGCCAAGAACAACTCATCTCATGTAGACACCTGCATAGTTTACTAATGAAATAAATAAGCAGTATGCATAAATGATGAATCATAAAAACTCTAGGTGAAATGGCATTTGTGCGTGGGGGGCTCACAACTAACTGGATGATGTTATCTGTCTACATTACAGAACCTCTCCAGAACTGCCATTTACCATTAATGTGCAAACCAGTTACTTTGCCCCAGACAGGACTGGGCACCTCAACAAAATAATTGGAGAAGCGGTCCAAATTGCGGAGGGCTGTCACACTGGATTTCTTCCTGCAAACCACACTGCAATGCAATGAGTCTTCTGCACAGAGCCCTGACGGAGGTGGGAGACGAGGGCTGCTCCCAGAGCACCCTGCAAGGCTTTGCTTAGGAACGAGCGAGCCTCAGGAGCAGGGGACTGGTTTTCACCCCACGCAGATGAAACCAGGAAGGCATTGGACTCATCCAGGGAAAGAAGTCACATATGGAGAAGTCTGTCTTAATTCAATTTCTAACTAGTGTTCTGTAAAAAGAAGGACAGCTAAAGCATCTCTTTGTTCCACTTTCACATCACCCTCAAGGCATTTAAACAGAAGACAGAGGCCAATAACGAAGTACCTTCGTTAGCTTGGTGCATTTGCTGTGCTAATGCAAATGAACCGCTGCCGGGATCAACTTGTGTGAGGCTGCACATGTATCCTCACAGAACCACTGTACCCTTCTGTACCTGCTCCAAACCCAGGAGCTGGCCCACGTAGAGCAGAGAGGCTGAGGTCCAGAGAGAGACTGGAGCAATTTGCAATGAGTTTTGCAAATCTCACCAGCCAGAACATATTTAGCTATCTAGTTAATTGCTTCCAGCTGTAACTCCTTTCCGTTTCAGTTGGCAACATGCATTCCTTTGGAGTATGTTAGGAAATACAATGCTATTCCTTTCCTTTCTTCGTCAAATCTACACTGCTTTGAACTCACCCATGCATTGTTTGGCCTATTTGGGCAACTCATATGACCATAAGCACTACGCAGTCAAATGTGGAGTAAAGTCCCATACGCAGCGACTCCTCCAGTTTGTGCACGTCTCGAAGTACGAGCGAGGCGCCGACTGGAGAGAGATGAGCACATGCAAACGTGCTTCGGTAATTTCCTGCAGTGTTCAGATTCCTCAGCTTGGAATTACAGTCATATCTTTCAGAATACTTTAATTTGGCTATATTCCTTTTAATTATATTAAAATAATAAAGTGACCAGTTACTAAACCACTTCATATTCATTGCAACACAAAGCAATCTATCGGTCTGGTGAATTATAGGAATGTATGATGACTCTCAGCTAAATCTTGGAAAAATCATAAGCCTTTGACCACATATCGATATCGTGCCTTTTATAAAAAGGTCTCAAATGTTTCAAAAAAACAACTGCTACATCCTAAAATCATAACAAACTTCAGTACCAAGAGGTGCCACCTGTTCACACTGACACAGTAAATCATGCTGAAAGTAGGGACCTCTCAGCCACCCCAAATTTCTAACCGGTAATTTGTATCAAGACTTGAGTGTAAGCACACAACATACCTGCCACCCGCCTTGAGGAAGCATGAGCAAAAGCACTGGCCCTGATGGGAAATAAATTGGACCCTGCAGGCTGCAGGCGCAAGAAACCCACCAGATCCGGAGTCTCGCTTTTCCCACAGCCATTTCTTTCCACACAGGAAAGAAAAGGGACTGGTAATGACAGGGGAATAACAGCCTCTCTGCTAGAATACATTCAACCAACACCACCAACAGAGGAAAAGGTTCCTAGTTTTCTGTTTGTGATTACACTGTTTTGTCATTGCTGTCAGGATGTGCCTATGCAATATGTGCCGCTCTGATGTCTCGTGCCTGTATGTTTCATTTTTAGCTGAGTGGGATGTACAGTAATTAGCCACTCATTCTCCTTGTCTATTCTCTGCGTTTTGTTTCGTTTCCTTCACTTACAGGATTTTGGCAAGCCTTCGGCCTTATTGGCAACTCTTTCTCTTTTCCTCCATCTGAACCTCCTCTGTCAATTTTCTTCTCGTTGCTTGGGAGATGACAGTTTATATATTTGTACACATAAGGGAATATGCTAATATGCTCCAAATATGGACTGTGCAATCAAATTATCATGAGTTTGGCGGAATGCTTTTCTGGATTATTTCCTCTGAAAATACAGCATTCCAACTGCAAACAATTTACAGCCGATAATAAATTGTTTGAATCAAACATATGTGGTGAAGTTGAGGGTTTCTTAATCCAAGATCGAAAATTTTTGTTCCTGGGCTTTTTTTCTTTTTCTTTCCCCCCCCCTTTCTTTCTCCTGTTCATTATGAATTGTTGCCTTTGGGTGGATTTTTGCTTTGAGAATGCAAGTTGCTCTCATTGACATTACTGGGACTTACATGAGAATAAAGAGTGGAAAATGAATAGCTTTCAGGGGCTTCAGGTTGATGGAACAATTTCATCTGTTCTCAGTTAACGCTGTACAGCACTTCATGAGGTTTCGTCTCCTCTCTGAAGTTTTACAGCTGTAGGAACCAATTCGAAGATCCCCTTTTGAGTTCTTTTCCTTCACAGGAATCATTGCCAAATTAGCAAAAATAGAGGACACAGAATCAGGTCCACAAACAGCTAAGAACAACTACTTCATTTTTTTTCACTGGTAGTTTGGCATTTTGAATAATTTGTAGCTTTCTCAAATAAATATATTTTCATATTTAGTAAATGGAGCTCTAAAATTTTGCATGTGCTAAATGAAGAAATAACTCCATTGATACTGCAAGAAAATTCATAATGTAATACTTCAGAGATGTTTGAAAAATCCAGACCAGTCAATGATTTTTCTCCTGTTCTAAAAAAATAATTACTGAGGTGTGGAAATTAAGCAAGTGTCTTCTCCTAGGTCCCTTTTCTCAAAATTATTGGCTTCGAGATACACTTAACTATCAGAACCTACTTTTTGTTGTTTTGCATTCATGTGGCTGCAAGTTCAATTGAATCAGTTTAGCTGGTTAAGATGAAAACCAATATATAAAATATATATTTGGGTATATATAATAAAATATATATATTATTTATTTTGCTCAAGTCAGATCTAAGACCACTAAGCTGCTGAAATGCAGACGGGCAGTGGCTTGCCTGTGTCTTCAGAATAAAGCAAATGAGTATGAATTTGCAAAATATCAAACCTATGTTTCCTTGCTGTAGTGACATTATCTCAAATTAGGACATAAAGAGGAAATGAAAATTGAAGCAGCTGTCTCAGAAACCGGGAGTTAGAAACTGTTTTAGCCATGCTATCCCAATTCACAAGAAAGGTGTCAGACACAGGACTAATCAGGAGAAATCCTGCTACTCTTGAGACGCAGAGCAAGGACCCTGCCCTGTGACGTGAGAGGTCCAGTGAGCAAACCCAACTGCAGGCGGCTGACGGCTGCCTGGAGAGCAGCAACATCACAAGACGCAACAGAGCTGCAAGATGTATAGACCAGCAAATACTCTCCTTACAAATAAAATCCCACCAAACTACCATGAAGATGTAAAGCAATAACACACACCTATAATAGCTTAAATTTAGTTTCAGTTTAAGAAAACGGTAATTGATCTCGGTAACCTCTCTTTGCAGCAAGCCACTAGATACTACAACTTGTCACCTCAGCTGTAGACTACAGCACAGGATTAACTCTCCTGCAAACTCGGCAGAATCGTGCAGTTGTACAACAGCTATAGCTGTACAGTACAACATACACAGGTAGCAATCACGCAACAGCACTATACTGATTATTCCACTCTGGGAAACGCGTCAAGCTAACAAGAAGTACTGCATGCATCATTTTCTGTAGCTTGACATTATTTATTCCTTAAGATGCAGGTGAGGCTGTCTAGATACTCTAGCATTTTGAACTGCTGGTCCTTAGGGCCCTATGAAGCAGCTCTCACATTTTGCACTAATCTCTTTTTTTCCCTAGTACTATACATTTTAAAGAGATGCCATATGGCACTTAAACAGACAAATCATACGGTGTTTTGCCCTTTCTTTCTAATTCCATTGGCTTTACATTTCTCAAGTTGCATTCCCAGTTGATGAACAACGTCCTTAACCTCTTGAGTGGTCCTGGACGTCCACTAGACACAGACCAACATGACACTCGCGCTGACTTCTAATATATACTGGATGTCAACAATGTTACTGTCATTCACTTCAGCAGTTGATTTGCATCTAAGCATACTATCAGGGACTCTATTGTAGCACCTAACAGTAAACTGAAAATACAGCACAGCTGCTACCAAGGTACAAAAGAGCGTTTCCTTCACTGGCATCCAGCTCTCAGACAGACAGCAGTCAGGAGTCATGGTGTTAAATGGCTGAGACTACATAAGTAGAATTGAACTCTGGAACATAAAGTGCACTTTTTGTTGATGACACCCTATTTGCATGCATTTTTCTGTCAAAAGGAGGTAAGTAACCACTGTTTCTGTAAGCCTTTTTTATTGCCTAAGGAACGGAGCCACACTGGTTTTATGAAAGTTAAAGTTCCTTTGCATATGGCTAGTTTATGTTTCATAAAAATGAGGTAGCAGTACCACCAGGTACTATAGTAGATAGTGTTAGGATATAGAAAGGCATTTAATTTATTGGGAATTTCACATATGATCATAGGCCCTTTACGGCCTCTTGTCACGTGAGACAGAGTACAAAATAAATGAAAAGGGAAAAGGTTGAATTCACAATATTTTTTTCCTCCTTAATGCACAAAACAAGCCCATCACGTATCTTGAGAATGAAAACCGTGTTACTGTCCTGTCCACTTAATACTTAGCATTGCAAAATGCCTTATAAAAGCATGACACCCACTTATGCCTGTGTGTATTTATCTCTAGAAACAAGACAGAAGAATACTTGCGCAAGAATCAGTTGCATAGCAAAATAATGGTAAATGCTCATCTGTAGAAGCGACTGGATACAAAAGCAATTGCAAGTGTTTATGCAGTACAAACATGGAGGTGAAGTTAAAACACCTTTGAAAATCTGACCCGTATTATTGGCAGTAATAAGTAAATCCTCCCTCTAAAGATAAAAGAGAAAGTACCCTCATTATTTAGTCAGACCTTCACACCATGAAGACCCAAACACAGAGGGGTTATCAAAATGCCCTTAGAATAATAAAATCAAGCATTGACAGACCAAGAAGCAAAGTTTTAAAGTGGAGGCCCCCTGACAAGGCTCTGCTTTACTCTTAGAGGCTGGCTGGTCTGATTACCACATCTGAACGCTAGCAGAGATACAACGCTGGATATCCATGAGTGGAAACTGCTGTCCTAACAAGAATATTATTGGAGTTATGTCAATTAACACCAGCTGAAGACGTCCCGCAATTTTTAAACACAGCAAAACCATGAAGAGACTTCTAAAGTTTTAAAGTAGGATTCTGGATTGCAAACGGCTCAAGCTGGATGTTCGTGAGGGTGCCTATAACCCAAGGGCCGGGTGTTGCCTATCCTCCGCGCACTCAGAGCCCTAAGTAAGCAGACTAGCTGAAACGTCTTGGTGGTCTTGCAGCTTTAGCCCCATGCGGATCACTTGCCAGTAGGTCAGGGTAGAGGAGAGGAAGAAGGAGCATTGCTGGTTATGTGAAAGCATTCCCCTGAAATTTAAGACCTGTTTTCTCTCCTTCCTTTAAATACATTTTCAGCATCGCTCATTGCAGAAGTGACCAGAAGTCCTTCACTACAGGACCCACACACCCTACGTTTTTCTTGTAACCATGTTACAAGCAATGCTGCTAAGTGCAGGCTGGGTCATGACTTCAGAAGTGCAGGCAAGGTTTCAAGGGCACTGATGGCTGGATGGATGTGTAGCCAGAAGGATCCATTTTTAAAGTAATTATAACTGTGTTTCTTTGTGGGCTACAGCAATAATTGTCTGATCATGAATGACTCTGGAGACCAGTATTTAAAACTGTGATTGCTTTAAATGCATATCGTTAGTAATCATGTGCTTTTTTTTTTTTTAAATAAGAAGTTGCACGCATCCTGAAATGAGACCACCTATTCACATGTCTAAACGTAGACTTAAGTGTCCTGCATCTGGGAGTCACGGTCTTTACTGCATGCATTGAAATTGATCTAAAATAATTCGTTCATGGTACATACAGAGCTCCCAAAGTGCTTTTTGGTGCTAGCAGAATTGTTTTGGATTTCGTCCGGCATTCAGCCAATACCCAGAAGGTCTTTTCAAAATTTTTATAACTCTCCATGTTCACTTGCTCTGGGTACAAATCTAAAAAAATATATTTTACAATTAAAAAAAATATAAATACACAAAAGAAATCTCATCAAATCACTACTAAAGATAAACCAACAAATATTTAATGCCAGGAGTTTTTGATTCCTTAGTGCTGATTTTGCCCATATGAAATTAAAACCGGCCAAGAGATTCCCAGACACAAACATTCAATAGTATTTCTATATTTAAGTGTTCATCCCAATTTTAAGAAGCTGCACTTTTAAGTTTTTCCTTGCTTACCACGGAGTTCAGTTCAAACTCTGTTAAATCTATAAAAATCAATATTGAGTATATGTATTACGTGACAATTCCACATCTAAAAGTGTCTGGTATAGAATATGGGCCAGATACAATAGAGCAGCCAAGCACATGTAATTTACCCAACAAATCTAAAGCACTCCCACATTGATTTTTGCAGTTTTGTAGCCCCTAGTCACAGAGCGGAGAAAAATAGCTTACTCATAGAGTGTGCTAGCACTTGGGGCTACATCGTGTTTTTCTTAGAGCCTCTGATTTGGGTTGTCTTTTTGTTACCTTTGTTGATGGATTTTTTAGGTCATTTAATGCAGTTCTCCATGATAAAATGTCTACTTCTATGGAAAGAAAATAAAAAGGATTTTCTAAATTGTTCTGATCTGTTGATTACTTTTCCCAAACTTACAGTGTACAGATGGAATACTGCAACATTTTAACAGTTTCTAAATGCAATGATCTTAAGCGAGTATGAACAGAAAATTGTATATGAGTAACGGGATAAGCTTTCAACAATGTATTAATGTATATCACATGATAACTAGTATAAAGGGATACCAAAAACATATTTGAGGATATAATTACAACTTAAAAGGACATTTTTGAAATGACATGCATATGTATTTGCATAGCATATGATATCTATGTATATGTACTCTAATTATATATTTAAAATATTTTCAAATCATAAAAATATATTACTTGAGTATATGTCTGTCTCTTCATGCTTATTCAGAAATAATGAACGGGCAGATTTCTCAACATATATTAAAATTATATTCTATTCATCAATATTTGCTAATGTAATTTTTTTTATAAAATTTAAATTCAGTCATAGATTCTATCAGCATTTGGACCTAGGTGGCAGGCTGTAATATATGTTCAGATTAAAAACTTGAACCTCCAACTTAATAAAAAAACCTAGAGGATTTAGGCATGTTGCATGTCTAGAGCTTTTTTCTATTTTATTTACTCATAAGTATCATTAACACCAAAACATCGACAACCTTTGGTGCCATGTATGTCACTCTCTCTCTTCAAGTCTTTAGTAGTTGCATGCTTATCTATTTCAGTCAAATGTATTTCTTATCGAAAAAAAAAAGTGAGCAACCTGACAATATAGTGTTATCGAATTTTTTCAGCTGAGACCCACATGTCATTCAGCATTCAGACATGCTTGTGCTTGATTGATGGATGGGTTTGTGACAAATAAAACTAGGATCAAGAGCTTTGCACCTTTTCCCCCATCAGGAAACAGAGTAAAGCATAACTCTATAACAATGGTGGGATTAGGGACGCATTAGCTCTCCATCGACCAAAACCATCCATTCCCATCAATACTTTGCACTTAATAACCTGAAGCTATGATAAGAAAACAAAAGAAAGAGAAAGGGACAGGAGAAAACAAATCAATAGAAGAAGGGAATGCCTGAAAGATGCACTGTCCAAATGAAGAAAAATTTTTGCTGAATTGCTAGGATAATGCCCCTTGACAAGAGAACAATGCACTGTCAAGGTTTATCAGCGAGGAGGTCAATTGGCACAACGTTAAGCACAGGTTTGGTATTTGAGTGGTGGCGCTCACTGTAGAGGTAAAAGGCATAATGCCAATGTGCAGATAAAAACTACTCATATTTGTTTCATATTAGCAGTTTGAATACCCATAAGGAACACAATTATATTTCTAGGTGTCCTGGAAAAGATGCTACGAACACAAGGACTGATCCTGTCCCCCTGAAGCGCACGTGATCAGCACTGGGCTCATATTTTTGACTAAAACTTTGTGCTAAAAAGAACATTAATTTCTGCTTGAAATTATATCTTTTCTCTCTTTTTTTATTCATTAATATCTTATCTGCTTTTACAAACTGATCTGAAAGACTAGGAATGGTCTTAGACTTCAAAAGGTCAATAGATTTCATGTAGCTTCTTTCCTTGTTTGAAACTCTGAAATCTAGGAACTAGCACTAAGACTGGAAGTAAAAGAAAACCATTCATTGACTTCTCCTCTTCAGGTTTAAAGTAAGAGAAAATATATTTCTTAAAACATTTGCAGCTTACTCAGGAAGATAATGAATTATCAGTTAAGAAACAGCTTATCGAATACATTTTAATACAGAAACTGCTCCATTTTTTGCAAGACTTGATGTTTGAGCTTCCTGCTATGGTGAGTAAAACTAGGAGGTAAGTTGCACTAACACTGTGCTTCTAGTGGAGAAAGAGGGGAGATCTAATGATTTTCTTCCTTCAAGATCCAGAAAGAAAGGCCAACCTCAGCACACAACCCCAAGTGCCCAGTCGCTCCGCTCTGGCCTAAGGCCAGCACTGGATCTTGAATTGCCTACCTTGTATTTGAGCCTTGTGCAAAGTGTTTGTGTTTATCAAGGAAATCCTTGAACATATTTTTGTCCCTCTTCCCTCTAATATGTCACAGTTTCATTTTATATTGCCTGTTTATTCTAATTAAATACCTTTAGACTGAAAGTCAACAAAGAGCATGCAGTCAGGTAAGCACAAATGTTGTTGATCAGTGTTGCTGACATTCACTCTTTTACTTAGTCAGATGACTCGTTTTCAGATAAGTCTCTGATATACAGGAAAAAATTCTAATATCCAAGTCACTAAACAATGTTACATAAGCTCTAATTTCATGAAAAGTAACAGAAAATATTTAAAAATGTTTCCACTATAAAAAGTTTCTCAAATCCACTGACAATTATAAGGTTCTACTCACTATAACAATATACGTATGTTTCAATATCTTCATATTAGTCATCTAACCATCACAGTGTGTACTAGAAAGGACCGAAAAGACAGTCCAACAGTAAAAGCCCAGGACTATGAAGCAGGCAATAGGTGCTGTGCTGCTGAATCTGCTGCACTCCTCCCTTGTCACATACAGTCAGTCACGAAACCGCAGCATCCTTGCTTCCTTGTATGTAAATTATGGTTATGATTTACACCTTCAACTCGGCCTATTCACTTGCTGTGATCACAGGATGTTCTACAAAGCAGAACCAATAATGAATTAAAGGAAATAGCACAAGAAACAAGCATGTTCCTAGAAGTCAATACATTCTTTACAAGTTCCTTGATGACTACATGAAGTTACTGAAAGGATACGGAATGAAGTAAAAAGCACAGTGGCTCGTGCAGAAGCTGAAATGCATTCACGTGAATTGAGATAAGAACAGCAGGCAGAGAAATATTTTCAAGACATGCTAGAGGGTACTCTGAGTAAAGAGCAAGAATAGCTATGAAAGGAAATAGCTAACAGTGAATTTTTCAGTTCAGTATACAGGACAGGAGTAGAGTCCAATGCAGCATAACATGTACTTAAGTAAAGGATTGAAATAAATTTATAAAACATGTAAGAACTACAAAAAACATGACAAACTAAGAACCCTTCATTTTTTTACTACTGCTCTTGTAATTTTAGAGTTATGTTGCATTGTCTTGTAAAAAAAAGCAAAAGGGATTACTGTCCTGTTTGCAGTTATTCTCCACAGAGTAACCACCATGAAGTCTCAGTTATTTTGGTTTGATAATATTGCCACTGTCGATGCACACTATCAAAAAGCCCGTAACATACTTCGATGAACAGCTTGCATTTCAACATGTCTAAGTTACCCTGGTTCTGATAACACAACTGATGACATAGAAATGATCTCATTTGCTTAAAACCTTACTGACTTTATTAGAGTGTCTGTCCTTATCAGAGGGTCTGTCCATATGGAGCTAATGCAAGCCCTCCATTCTACCCAAACTATAAAAAATGTTAACACAGAGGGGCAGATGAGTGATCCCCTCCTCATAACATACATTGTACAGTGTAAAAATTATTTTAATACTATTACATAAAAAAGGACTCGCTCTGATAACAGTCCATTAGTGTAAAAATAAAGTGTTAAGGGAACCTCTACTCCTGTATTCACTACAATTCTGAACTGTCTAAATGCACCACTCATAACATTTTCAAAAACCTGTTTGCACTGTTTCTGCTGAAAGGATCCAAATCTTTGGAGGCTCTCACACAGAATCTTAAAGATAACTGCCAATAACTAAAATAAATCAAAAGATGTACTTGAAAAGTTCTCAAAACCAGTAACTTTTCATTCCACAAATAAACAGCATACATTTGGCAAGCCCACGTCATATAATTCACACACAATGAAGAAGTGGATATCTGTTTCAAGTGCAAATCTCAAAGCTATTTTAACTACAGTGCAGCCCAGCACTTCCATAATTAATTACTTACTTATTTCGTACCAGAAATAATAATGATCTGATCGAGATACCATCAGTTACAATCAGCCACTTGTTTCCTAACTAATTTTGGGAAGAGAACGAATGAGCAAGATTGAATAATAAAGACCCCAATTCTGCAGTGAGCTGTGTGGTATGCAAGGGGGAGTGAGAAAGCTGTGTGTGTTCCAGGAGGTAGGCAGAGGCAAACAGACGGACATTTCAGCACGGCGTGGTGATAGTATCCAGACCCTAGACTAGCCACCAGGCGCAGGTGAGGAGCACATGTTGTCAGATGCTGTACTAGTTTATTCATTTTCTTCCTCTTGTTTCTCAAGTTTGAAATAACTGTGGAGCAGAGAATAATTCCTACAGTGGTAGCTGAAGATTTTAATCTAAAGTTGTTTCTAGCATAGAGCGCAGGGTTAGGACTTCCAGATAATTCAGTATCTGCTCTTCTGGTATGATTTTAAATCTAGATCTATGGACCAATTTTTCTTGAAAACACAACTGACTGGGCTAGGCCAAGCTTTCTCGTCCCCTGTGGTTCCAACACTTTTTTTTCTTCCTGTTTAAATTTATTTGAATTCATATTCTATAAGGACCTAAGTGGAAGATGTTTCTAAATCCATCCTTTGTCTCTTTTCCTAAAATGCTCATACAATACTCCTTAAACTTAGCATCATTTCCCTCTAAATCTAGTTATCAGCTCAGGTTCGCAAGACACTTGAAAAAAAAATTGTTATAAAGGCTTTCTAATTCTAATGATCTCTGGTCAAGTTGTTGAATTATCAGAAAACAAAAACCCAAAGATTTGCTTGACTTTTTTTCCCCAACAAAGTATCCGCAATCCTTTTCAAAAGAACAATCTTGTATTAACACTGCAAGCTGAGTTGCATTCTTATGAATTCAGTGAGACAGAACAGTGGTTTGTAATGCTTTAGCCTCAAGAAATATAAGGTCAGGTAATGAATACAATGCTTAAAATAAGCATTGATGTCATTAATATAAACATCTGACTTTGATTAGTGACCCACTAGACACCTTTCCTATTTTACTTATAAGACTGTAGCTTCTGAATTACTTCAGCTCTCACGTAAGGTTCATAACATGCAAAGTATTTACGAAAAATTCATTTTTTTTCCAACTACATATCTCCTTGAATTTATCAAGAAAAGAAAATTGTATGAAGTCACAATCAGCAGCTCATGTCTTAATTGCAGAGATATGCATGGGTAATTCCTCTTTGTTCAACTATTTCCAAACATCCCAAGAAATAATTCTAGGGAAGCTGGTAAGTCAATGTATTTATATTCAAACATCATGTGTGCACTTCACAAGGCTGATCATTAAAATGTATTCCTTGTGATCAAAAGACTAAATCCAAAACAACATTTGGATGGCCACAAGATGGTCCATCAGGTTATGAAGTATTTGCCAGCTAGATCTTCAAGTCTTCATTTTGGAATCAATTCTTTTTCTTTGGTGGAGCTAAACGCATACGCTCCAGAGGGTTTGCCCAACTTCTGAAGGACATGTGCCTATAATAGGCCTTTCTCATCTCTGTCTTGTTAACAAGTATATAAATAAGAGAAGGCTTCAGTAATTGGCTCAGAGTTACTAATGAATTAATTAACTTCAGTCTATTTTACCTAACCTTTAATAATAAGAATCTTTTTTTGGTCTAGCAATAGGTCTGACAGGCTGAAAAACAGACATGCAGCAAAGCTCTTGAAAATTAATGAGAAATGAGGAAAGAATCAATGTACATTCTGCTTGCAGAGAACTGACACAAAAAAGACACAATAAACCATGAACAAATACAGTCAGTTTAAAAAATAGGTTAGAAAAAGTGGGCAAATTCAATTATAGAAGTAATTAGAAGATATAGGGCAAGGCTGCCTTTTGGGACTGTGCCAGAAAACATGAATTAATAAGAGTGAATAGAAAGCGCCCATGTAGTAATTAAGAGGCAATCACCTATGGCAATGAATACCTGAAAACCTGCTGCAAACTATTAATTCAGTGATCAAAAATATTTTTAGATGATTAATATGGCAAATTTGTTTTAAAAGACTAATTTCTGGAAAGATATCAAGACAATAGCACATTATTTGTTCCTCTGGCATTTATATAGCTAATTAAATTTTATAATTTGCAACAACATTAAGCATTATCTGAAAACAGTAAAAGCAATATTTCCTCCAGTAATTCTTTATTAGTGTCTTCAAAATCAATAAGTTAAGACTAACTCAACTTTTTTAAAGAAAATTCTAGTGCCCAAAGCCAATTGCTTCCTTTATTTGAATGATTTTTGCTGTTGTTTATTAAAAAAACACCATGCATGTATTTTACGTAATAGTTTTCAGCTACTTGAAATTCTTTCAGTACCTGTTTTAATTATAATTAAGAGAAATATAAACAAAATTCTTGACACTCAAATAATCCATCACAGATATTAATGCCAAGAGATATTAATGGCCAAGAGAGATTTTTCTTCATTAGAGCATGTCCCTCTCCTTCAGATGCAAAAAATGAGCAAGTTACAGTAAAGGGGTGCAACATCAGCCAGCAAAAATAATGATCTAAAATCTGCTAACAAAATCTCTTGAAGTTATTCACCCTTTCAGTAAACCAGATAAGGGTGAGTTTATTGTCTCAAAGCTGCTTCTTGGGTCATGACCAAAGCCAAAGATTGATGATAAGTTTCTATGCTGATACTGACCATGAAACATTGTTACATTGTATTTGTATTGCTGCAGAAAGGAAGAATCCGCCCGAGTGTTGCTGGCAACTAATGTATGCCTCGAAGCATTAAGATTTACATCTTTTTTTGCCTTTCTAGTGTTATTTCTAACAGTATTTATGCTCCCAATTCAGAAATATTATCAGAACTATAAGCAACAGAAAAAGGGCATAGCTACTACAGACAGACAAAATTGTCTGCACGAAATTAAACACTCAGATTTCATGGTTCAAAAGTCTGCTCTGATCTCAAACTTCCTCCGCCCTCATTTTCTCCATAGAAAGGATTGTACTTTGTGGAGTAGCAAAAGGACTAAAGGAAAAGGAGTGAAAAACTACCAAAAATAAAATGATGAGCGGAAATGAATTGAAACAACTGAAGGAATGCATTCTTAAAAAAGAGTTGAAAGCAGGCAAATATTACTGAAAAAGGCAATTTATTTCAAAATTAAGTCACTCACCTGTGTCAGTATATTTGAAGATTTAGGGAGAGTGTTCCCTCAATACATACTTAAGGCTTTCTGTTCCAGTTAGAAAAACTTACAAAAATTGAATCTCCTTTGAAAAATATACAGCTTAAAACTATAGGTAAAAGAAGTTAGTGAACTCGCACTGGGTTTATGAATGCTTCAAAATGAAACACAGTTTGACATGTTGCTGCCACCCCTTTAACTCCAGGTAGCCTCCATGGGCCTCCTAACGGGTTGTTTTCTGCCACAGTGCTCAGACAGAAAATAAAACTGAATGTGCCCTATCTGGAGTATGTCAGTAGTTTTAATGCTGTTGGTAAGAGAAATCCTGAAAGAACAGAATATATGCCAAGTTGCAGAGATGCTCTTTTAAAAAGAGACAAACTATCTACAGTCTAATATAGGAGAGAGGTACCTGGTGGTTTGATTAAAATGCGGATTCTGAACACCTCTACCTAGTTTTACAATGCTCTTCTGCTAGGATTGAATCTTCAATCCCTGGTCACAGTTACGTAAAGATGCCATGAGAAGAGCCTCTAGATGGGATTTGGAGCTTTCCATCCTCTGCACCAATCCAGTAACAGCAGTTACAACATGATAGCAGCTGCTTTCTACATTCCCATCCATAGGAACAGTACAGCCGTTCAGACCTATCATGGTGTATGTGTCACCCAGTGTCAGGCACCCGGTTTCATCCCCTTGGCTGGCCAGTCTCCTTGTACTACCTTTGTAGTTAGTGGAGGCAGAGAGGGTCCTTTGGAGTCCGGCTCAAAAGAGGGTCCTAATTTAGGTTCTCTTCATGGCCTGAATGGAGAGACTTTCTCTCTGCTTTGATTGCAGAGAAAGCCTAAACGGTCTAACGAGACTCAACAGGACAAATTCATTGCATTGTGAGAATACTTGTATGTGCCCAGTTTCTTAAGCATTTGCACCCTGTTTGTTCCTTTAACTTTCTGATGTTGTAGCTCAGCAGGGCACTTGTTCCAGGACTTCTCCCTAACGGGTCTCATTCCCATGTTCACGCTGGAAGTCCACCATTTCTTCACTTGTGTTAGTGTATCTGATTCTGTCGTGATGCTGTAAAACAAGCTTTTGAACTGGTCAAGATCTAGAGATCTATCAACCTGCCCCAGCGCTGGTCATATCCTTTCCAGCTTGCTGTGTCCTAGTCATATTCCTTGAACCCATTCTGTCATTGTGATCATCTTTGCCACCTGTGTTTCAGCCTTCTTTGGTTTTACTCTGTTCTTTCTAAGTTGAGGAGGCTGGTACTGCACAGAGTATTCAAGATGCAGGTGTACTATGGATTTATATAGTGTTGTAATGACGGCTTTTATTTTGTTCTCTATTCTTAAAATTTTGGTTTGACTGCTCTTGACATGACAGTTCTGCAGAACTATCCATTTAACTTCAAGATCTCATTTCTAAAAAGTGATATTTAGTTCCCAGCCCACCACTTTATATGTAAAGATAGAATCATTTTTCCTATGTGCATTTATCTGCACTGAATTTCATATATTATTTTCTGTCCGTTATTTCTCAATCCGCCATAGCTGGTCCTTCTCTTAACTTCCCTGATAAACTTAGTACCACCAGCAAATTCTGTTCCCTCACTTTTCACCTTTTTATTTTTCAGATCACTTAGGAATATGTTGAATAGCTCAGATCTCCATGGGATTTTCAGTGATGACCTACCTCCACTGTGAAAACTGACTATTTATTTCTGTACTCTGCTTTCCTGTCAACCAGTTATTTACCAATATGAGGATCTTCGTTTTTATTCCAGCACATTTTATTTTCTTAAAGGCTTTTGGGGATGGACCTTGTTAAACACCTTTTGAACACCCAAGCAGGTGATACCAGCTGGGTCTCCTGTGTTCTCCTACTTGCAGATGCCTTCAGAGAATTTCAATGTACTTTTAAGTCAGGACTTCTCTTTTAAAACTTATGTTGACTCTTCACAATATGTTGTAATTATTCAGATTACACTAATTCTATTATTTGTTACAGCTTCTACTCATTTTCTCAGCGCAGATGTCAGATTTACTGGACTGCAGTTTTCTGGATCTGCCTGAATCTGCTTTTAAAATCTGTTGCTGCATTAGATCTCAGTCCTCTGGCTCAAAATGATTTGAACTGAGAAGCTGTACACCACAATCACCTGTTTCTCTCCTGACTTTCTGACTTTCTTTAGCATTTCCGAGTGAATGTCTCTGTTCTTGATGAGTTGTTACAGCTTGTTTTGTCCATTTATTCTATAAAGTATTTATGGACACTTCAATTTGAAACAAATCTTAAAATGCATTCCATAAATTAAGATTCTGAGATGGGAATCTCTCCAACTTCCCCCAGTGTAAGCACCGGTGCAAAAAAATCACGGCTTTTCTGCTATGGCTTTATATTTTTTGAACACTCCTTTCATGCCTTGAGCATCTTACATATTTTCTAGCAGTAATCATGCTCCTGATGTGTTTTAAAAAAAGGCTATTATTACTTTTTATTCCTTGTGTAAGTTGTTTCTCAACTTCTTTTGGAGATTGTTTAAGTTACTTATTACCTAGATTGACTGAAGACTCTGGCTTACCGTATAGCCTTAAAAGCCATACACCATAGGCGGTGCAACTTCATGGGAGGCTTAAACTTTCTCAGCTCTGAGCTGCCACCTAACAAAAGGCCACCTTCCTATTGCCAAACCATGCGTTCCCTCCAGCTGTCTTGTGCTGGCACTAGTGCTCAGTCATATTTATGAGCTGATCACACTGGAAACTAACCCTTGTAAGCAACTTACCAGTTCTCTCTAACCATACAGTCCCATGGCACTTGCACTGTCACAGGGAGAAGGGAAGACAGAGGTAAAGCTCATGGTGTAACTGGTGCTTTTAGCAGCAGTGAATATTTAGACTAATTTAATTTTGAATCTGTATCTAGGGTTAGGCAGGAAAACCTGGAGCACGGGCCAGAAATGAGTGAGTCAGTGGGAGGCAGGAAAACCTGGAGCACGGGCCAGAAATGAGTGGGTGGGTGGGAGGGAGTGGTGAGGTGAGGACACCTAAGACTGCTGCCAAATGCAGCTTCTTGTTAAATTACATGCTGAGTGTAATGCAGAATTCTGACACTCAGGGGCTTAAGATAATCAATTACAATAATCAAACTTAAGCCTTTTCTAAAGGGGTATTTAGGAAAACTTGCAGGGTGTATTTTCCCTGCTCAGTGAAGTTATGTCTTGATTTTCAGATTTAGGAGTTAATTTATTGGAAGAGTAGTAGGGAGGAAAAATCAGGGTCTGGGGAACTTTGAATACCATTGCTAAAATACAGAGAGCTTGGGGGGTACTTAATCCCCATCCTGCACTTCTGTCCTCAGCTAAACATTGTTCCCCATTGTGCACACAAGGAGAAGTGCAAAGCTGACCCAGCAGATTGAGATGAAAAGATTATAAGCACAAATTAAAGTCTCCTGGAGAGATTGTTCAGCTATTACATACTGATAAATTTTTCATGGATTTCTCCATGTTTTTAAAAATCATATTAATCTGAACTTGGGAGCTTTAAAAACATACCTCTGATTGTCAGTATTTCCCTCTGATTGCCAGCTAAGTGCACTGTGGAAGACAGACCCTTTCTCAGCTTAGCTGAAGAGGAAGATATATGCGGAAAGCATATAGACATTCCGGTATTCAAACTATTTGCCCAGGCTACTTCTACAGTTTCTGATCTGTCCTTCATTTGGGTATGAAGAGGAAATGTGAGATAAGGACATAAATGAATGGTATCATCAGAACATAAAATGGCTGTACTGAGTGAGACCAAATGTTCATCTAGTCAAGCACCATCTCAATCAGTAGCTGGAAGCAAGTCCCTAGAGAAGAACAGAACAGGCATGTAATAACACTTCCCCCAAGTACTCTTCCAGCTTCCACCAACCTGAGTCTCGAAGACTACCCGAGCCAGGTAAGGTTCACGTGTATTTTTAACCTCTATGGATTTCTCTTTTGGGAACTTGTTCAAGCTTCCCTTGAACCAATATAAACTTTAAACTCTGACAGTAATCTGTGATTGATTAATTATATATGCCTAAAGATCTTTTGTTTCTTTTCCAACTGTCATACCTGTCATCTGCCTTAATTTCTTGTCCTGGCAAAGACTGTGCACGAACCCCGTGTAGGGACCCTCTTTATGATGCCTTATACTAGATACCTTTATCATCTCTCCCAATAGCCTCATCTTCTGGGCATACAAAGAGTCTACTTTTTTAGTTTCTTTTTAACGGAAATGTCTCTATTCCTGTGATCATCCTTGCTGTCCTTTTCTGAACCTTTTGAAAAGGTAGGGGCAGGAAGTATGCAAGATGTGGGTCCACTATGGATCTATACATCGGCATAAGTACTCTGCACTTATCTTCTATCCCTTTCCTATTTATTCCTAGCATTCATCGGACACCATTAACCACTAAGCACATTCTTTCATGGACCTGTCTTTTGTAATCCCAAGATCTCATTCCTCAGTGGTAAGACAGCTGAAAGGCCATAAATTTATTTGTGAAATTTTGATTATTTCCAGATGCATCACTTTAACTCTTTTCTAAACTGAATTTCATGGGATATTTTAAGGACTACTCACTGAGTTTCACAACATCCTCCAACCAGTCCTGCTAAGAGTCCTCATCTTTATTGTTCTGAAAAGCCTCATACCATCAACAGACTGGCACCTCACTAGTCACTGTCTTTCCACTTTCCTCATCAGTCAAAAAGGGAAGTTTTTACGTCTCTAGGCATAACCTCCTCTTTCAAACTGAGGTCCCAAGATTTCTTGCTCCACTGTGCTGCCTCCTTCATTTCATTTTGACAACTCCTTGCTAGAGAGACAATGGTCAATTTTGAATCTCTATGTCTTTTAAAACGATCCAAGTATTTTTGGCTCTGACAGACGTAATGCACAAGACAATAAGGTTTTCAAATCACCTCCTTTAGAAGGATGCCAGTCAGAACTCTCAAGTTTTCTTGGCATTGCACACACATTGCAGTGCTTAGAAACTAATTCTCTTCTCGGTTCAACATCCGAGGTCAGTGACAAACACAGCTTTGAAAGAAGGGTACATTTGAATCCGCTCTTCTTGTCAGATGAATAACAACAGTGAAGTGATGCATTTTTAACAAAACCTCCTAATAAAGGTTTTAAAGCATGGTGATCATGGGAATTAGCTTGTGAGAACATGCAAAGTGTGGATCCATCTTAATCTAATTAGAGCTCTAACACACAGAAGTTAACGCTTCTCCAGAAGTAGCTGACAAATTAAATATTCTTCCAAAGAAAGAAAAAGCAAATTTTAAAGTGCTTTGGAAGATCTGGAACTAAATTTTTAAAATTCTAGCTCTGTGTTTCTGAATTTTTTCAAACTTCTTGAACATTTTTAGCCAAAAGTTTTAGAAATGACTGTTTGAAAGCAGCATTTTAATAATGAGAAAAAATTAACTTATCTGAGATTGTTTTTCCATTAAAAAAAAAAAGTACAAAGGACAAAATGAAAATGTAAAAAGTGCTGCTTTGCTGAAGAAATATCTGTGTCTGCCTTTAAGGTATCTGGCAGAATAGCTACATGGATGAGGAATGAAATCTCTTCTTAGTCCTCATCAATGTATCTATGTTTACAGATACCAAGAACCTCGCAGAAGTCAAGGGTTACTTTATCCTTCCTCTAGTCAGTGCCAGCACAACACAAACCAGCACCATTTTTTACCTATCTCCTCAATTCAGAAACTGGCATGATAAAATTTATGAATAGGGGCTGGATGAGAGCAAGGAATATTATACTGAGTAGGGTGAAGAATTAAAATTTGGAAAAGGGAAAATCCATAGGACTGAACTGAAAAGATGATTGGAAAGAAATAACAATCAGCTGTGCAACTAAGACAGACATAGAGGGCAAACTGAAGAAATATTCTAGGAAAGGGTGAAATGGAAGTGGGGGAGGTCACCTCTAGAATTCATGTCCTCATAACAATGGCAATGAATCATTGAAAAAAAAGGTCTGGAAGGGATTTTTTGGTCATGTAATTTACTGTGTCTCAGCCTATGGTCAGTGGATTAGCTGAGGGTCCACGCAACATGTAAGATATCAGAAGATGACTTACAAAAAATTGCAAATCATCCATATACTCTTGTACTTTATACTATTTGTGCTAGCCACCTCCTCACAGGTAACTTTTTAAAAAAATGAAATATTCTATATTGCAGGTATTAGGCACCTTTTCATTTTCAGTCTCATTTCTGAATGACATTACCTCCTTCTGCTGACTAGCAAAAGCCTATACCTTGGATTCCCTATTGCTTTGAATGCTCATACAGTGTGGTTTCATGCATCTTTCTGGTCACATCTCATTTTTCTGTCTTGATTACTTGAATTCTATCTCTGTAGGCTCATGATAGACCTTTAGGCTTGTCATTAATAATCTGTAAAATTCCTTTTTGAGTCTTTGGTTAAGGCTCATGCATTCACAAAAGATGTCTCTCAGTACACAGTCATCCCCTGCAATGGCATAGTTTCTGCTTGTGCCTTTGGTATCTGTTCTTTAAGGAACGGCTATTACCATGTCTTTACTAGTCATTTCTCACTTCTCCCTTACATAAAACCAGTCCTTTTATATGAAATGCCAATTGCTTAGATTTGTATAAAGTCCTGTGAAATACATTGATCCAATCTCTGATTTCTTAATGCTTGTCACATCCCACTAACAGCCAATGCTCACTCATTCCATAGCCTACCTTAAGACTCGGGACAGGAGGTTCTCAATGGCATAAAGGAATTGGGTAGTTTGTTCCTACTGAATTTTATCTAAGTGATAATTGAAATGAAAGTCATTGGGAACTGGGAGCATAAAACCCTGTTATGTGTCTGAAAAACTCTTACAGGATGAGGTTTTCAGCTGCTTTTCCCACCCTCGGGAACAGGCATGAGAAGAAGGACTGAGGAGGACCTGTCATGCAAAGGAAACACTTCCAGGAGCAGGAAAGCTGGTAGATCGCGGCTCAGGCAACAGGCTTGACCTCTCATTGTCTCCCATATTACAAAACGTCTGTGTTTTTCCACTAGTACATTTAGCCTGACTAATTTCCCAAATCAACAGACACAGCAGTCAGTTGCCAGATACATGAAACCATAGAGTATGGACAAAAGCAGTATGCACAAAGAGTGCAGCTGACAAACTGGAGACCAGATTGCTGAGGGCCTCATTCTCTAAGAAGACAAGCTCCTATGCTTTCACCGAAGGTCCTCAGCATGTCGGGGCTGAGATCTGCTCCTGGGTGCATATGAAAGCTGCCATGAGCCAATTCACACCACAGCTACACACTCATGACTTTCGCGAAGATGGTGGGTTTGTTGTTTGCCCCCGCCCCGAGACCTCATAAGATCAATAAACAGAATAACAGAAAATGAGAAGCCAAGAACAGATGTTTCCTGATGTTACGAAATATAGTACTTCTACATTATTTCCATTACTTCTTTTATGGCACAGAGCTATCTCCCAGCTGAGCTCTACTAACACGCTGCCTGATTTTCTAGAACAGCAATGAAACCAACAACTGAGCCAAACTTCTCCAGTAGGGTGACAGACCGTCAACAACAGGGCTCAAGAGCTGGGCTGTTGTGGGGGCTAAGCACTAAGTTCTGATCATCCTCCCCCTGAAATCAGAGACCTGCAATATTGATGGTAGTAAGAACGGATCCTGCGTCTGGTGAGTTTGTCCAAAATTAATTTTGTGGAGGTGGAAGTTATTAAGAGATAAAGGACAATCTAAAAAGAGTGTGAAATCCAGAAAGCAGTTATGAACCACCATTGAAAAAAGCTGTTGCAATGCATTAAGAGAGGAGATCTTGCCAAAGCAGTAATTCTCACCATGACATAATGTTGTCACTCAGCCCATCTATGCCTCAGTTTTCTCATATGAAAAATGCCACTTAAAAACTTTAATTATAGGTAAATAATTAATAGGCATAGCAGTGTTTGGAAGACTCATTTGGAAGGAAAGAGGAAAACATTTGTATAGAACTAAGAGTATTCTATGGTAGAAAAGTGATGAAAGCCAGGAACAGGTCTTTATCTCCCTGAAAATAACTTCGCAATTAAACAATCTGACCCAGTGATTCATTGTCAAAGCTCATAGACCAACTGTGTTTATGTAAGTACTTAACCTGAAGGCCATAATATCATGACTGAAGAGTTACAAATTAAGATGGGGTAGTCCCTGTTCAATGTCAAATTTTCTCGGTCACTGAAGATAAACAGAACTAAAAACAATGGAAAAAAATCCAGATAACATGCATTTAGAATGTGTATTGTTCAGTGCCATTAAGGTTATCTGTTAAACTGCAAGTGGTGAAAAAATTTCATTTGGTTTTGTGCCTTTTTAAACCAATTCTTTAGGCCAAGACACAATTAGTTGTCATTTTCTGTTCCCCTGCACTTGCATGCAAGTTACCACTTTGTTTCTCTGATAAACAAACAAGAAATTGGCAGATATTAATATATGGATAATTACATAATTCCTGTCTAAAGCATCATCAGTGCATCCTTGGGCAATGTGTTTCTGGGGAACCACATTTGATTTTGACTTACACTATGCTATCATCTTCCTGGTGTAATAAACCACACATCGCATCATTTCCCATGTACGCTATCAAAAAATCTACAAGAGACGCTACTAATTTGTTGCTCTATGTAGACTTCCAGTGCAAATGACCTATTATGGAATTCAACAGCACCACTGACATCTTTAAAGAAAGCTCTTTCTCTTTCTAGCCAAAGAAAGCTATTGAGTGACAGACATCAGTCAACGGTGAAAGGTGAGCAGTAAATACAAAAACAAGCAGTACCTGATTGAGGTGGGCAACATGCATATCTTGTCATCATGTTTACAGCCCCCACTACCACACTTCTTGCCATCAATACAGCCAAAGAGCATTTAACTGCTGAATGGAATATTCTATCATGTGCCTAAAGCCACCTTCAGGGATTCCCAGAGTACCACTGTGCAGAGACAGACAAAATGAAGAGAAAATGACAACATAAACTCTGAAAATGTATTTGTACTATCTCGTGTATATGTATTTGTATTATTTCATGTATACATATGAAGATTAGATCACAGATTTACATTTTTACAACTACAAAAGACAACATCCCAAATACACAGTTATCTAAGCATAAACCAGAAACTGCTGACTCGTATGAAAACAAAAACTCTCACAAACAAAACACTATGGTTATGTTTGAATGCCCAAAGTTCCTATTACTTTGGCAACTGCTTGCAGTGCTATCTAATTATACTGCATTTTAGTTTTGAACAAGATTTGACTGAGTACTCTCTTCCCATATTCAGCACAGTCAACAGCTTTCCTAGAAACAACAGTATAAAATTTTTATCTGGCATAACTAGCTCTTCTTCTAAACTTCACTAAAACTTATACCAAATTCTTGTTCTCTCTTAAGATAGCAGGAAATATCAGCTACAGACTCAGCGATAACTCTTGTAAATGCTGGTTACATACGAAAAGCCCTGACTTCTGTATGTTATTTTTCAACCACAATTTTTGTTTCATTATTAATTTTTATCTTACAATACCAGATATTTAACAAATCTACATATATGTACTCATTCATTAAATCTGTTAATTTCAGAAGAGACAATATTTGTGATGAATGCATTGGGGAGCCCAGCTAATTACATTTTACTATAATGTTGTAACATAAACTGAATTTGTATTGCAGTTTATTTTGGAAAATGCTAGATAGATAAACACAAAGGTCAAAAGTCACAGTTGATATTAGCTGATGGTTTTGATAATGCTAATTATATACTACTAAACAATAAAGGTAGAAAGGGAAATATGAGCATTATAAGAAAGATAAACATCCCAATGCTGAATTTAAAATGGAAAAAAGAAAAAAAAACTTTAAATGTCTTTGTAGCTCACTGTCATAAACCAAAGACATAATGAAGCCTGAATTAAAAATGTCAGTTTCTGTGAATGTTGATAACTTGGTTCTTTGTTGTACAAGTCAAAATGTGTCTGTTTGATGGTCTAAAATGACAGTCTGCAAATGGGAGAAGCTAGAGCTAAAAAAAGAAGACCCCCCCACTTCCCAAAAGACTTATAAAAAGTAGGCCCGTAATGCAGTACTTTAAGGAGACCTGTAGGGTAGAAGAGCCAGTATCTTTAAGAAGTAACCAAGCAGCACTAAAAGGCAATGTCCATGGCCAATCAAAACTATTTCTCTAGCTGCTGGGGCTCTTGCATCTCTGTCTTCACACTAGACTGGAAACCCTTTGTACTAATTGCCAGACTGTACCAGATTTTCTGGTTCAGTTCCATCCCATAATTGACCGACAATGATGGGCAAGGAAGGGGAAAAATTCAGGCTCACCACTGCAAGCAGAGGGTCAGAAATGGTTTCATAGGGAGCACATCACTGCTTGGCACTAAATGCAGGGTTAAGCAAGCATCATCTGCACTTTCTTCTAATTCGTAGGCTAAAAGGGGGTTGGGAAAAACATTCACGCTGTAGCAGGGTAAAGAGAAGATTTTGAAAGCTGGCATATCTTCCGCAAAAATCTTCCACAGAGACAAGAAAATGCCTGAAGCATTTTTGGAAGTTGTTCTCTAATCACGATATCAGTATATTGCTTCTATTAAAATAAACAAAGCAGTTGTGAAATTCTGTTACTCCATAAAAAAACTACCTCCCACATTTACAGTAAGCACGAAAGTATTCACCTATAAAGTTACTTTTCCAAGGAATTAAAATAATTAAATCTTCTGAACTGAGAAGATCCAAGTAGAAATATAGATATATAGAAAATAATTTGTAATTAAAAAGATAGAAATATTTTAACATAAAATGCATATATTAAAGCATTTAACACTACACTTCAAAATTCACAAATAAATATTTACTATGCATCTAATCTAGTTCACCGCAGCTTACACAGATGTACATTCTAATTGTTGTAAGGTCTTTTGCTTATTGTTGAATTGCTTTAATAAATCTAGGAAAAACTTAATTGAAGAGGAAAAAACCACAAATTCTTTCAGAAATTGGACTAATGACAGAATTCTTCTGATCACGAATCTTATTTACCCTCAATTGTTCTCCGCCCACTTTATTTCAAGCAAACAGCACCCCCAATAGCATTTGCACAAAACATGAAGACAGTTCCGAGACCAAAGTAAAAAAGAACGAGAAAAGGAAAGAAAGAATGAAAGTAAAAAAAAAAAACAATCCAGTGCTTATGGCAAGGCAGTTCAAAACCACACGATTGTCTGTGCTCCCCACATCCTGGAAATACCATGCCCACAGGTCAAACACTTTCTCTTTTACTCCTACCCTGTCTTTGGAGCATACTTATTTGCAGAATACCTGCTCTCGAAACACCTCATTGTGCAGGTAATACACTCCTTACTTTCACTAGTTAGTTACAATCCAGTTTCTATAAGCGGAAAGGCACATTTCGTTCAAATCCATCCCCTCTCTAACCCCATCACCTCTCACTCCAAGAATGGTTATTTTCCCTGTTAAGCTGAAACCTGCTCCCCTCGCTCGCCCTCTACCAAAGCTCCAAATGAGTGATAAGCTGCAAAGTTTCAGAACTAGGCCAATAAAGTTAGCATCTTAAAGCACAGACAGCAAAGGACTTCAGCAAAAGCTTACCTTTCAAACCCTGAACAGAGCTGTCTTTTATGAGGCCTATACAGCTGACAGGTCCTGGGACTTTCCCAAACACAGGACCCACACAGGTGAAATTCTAATAGGTGGTAAACACCTGAGAACTGGACAAGACGACTACAAGAAAAAAAGAAATCAAATGAGTAAAATGTCTTCCCAGAGCCACAGTCAGCTCTTGTGCATGGGGAGTTACGAATGCACTGGCTATAGACTTTTGTCCAAAGCTGTAGGTTTTTTTTTTTTTTTTTTAGTGAGGCTAGATTAGTTCATACAAAAC
>Ga0065711_1002754_pt1 | contig 31854 bp, 5 predicted proteins | sample Hoacrofraction12_FD_59098 | JGI IMG/M metagenome (GOLD analysis project Ga0065711, IMG submission 59098) | Hoatzin crop microbial communities from Cojedes, Venezuela - Epithelial fraction 12 v2 (version 2) | ecosystem: Host-associated > Birds > Digestive system > Esophagus > Crop | place... | reverse complement strand
TTTTTTTTTTTTTTTTTTTTTTTTCTTCACACAACATTCTTACTTTCAGTGAACGGCTTAGGAAAAGCTACAAGTGTTTAGTAAAACACTTAGTGGTTTCAGGAAGTAAGCAGATACTAGCATGGAAAGAAGTGGGCTTGTCTTTTACATCTGCTCTCCCTTTGTTCTTTCCAGTCCCTCTCCAATTAATTTTTTAACTTGCTTATTTCCCAGCTGCATCAGTGTTCCAATTTGGATTATGTTTCACCAGCCAAAAAAGTTTTCACTGACACTGGGGAGAGGATAGCAAAGAGCAGGCTAGCTGGAATAAGGGACATTCAGGTCACTGGGGAGAAAGCACGACTACTGCTTTTAATGTCTGTACTGGATTCTGCACATATAAAAGATTTATTAAGTTTGGGCTCTTCTCCAAATAAGCTCTTAAAATGTACCACTTGAAGTCACTCAGACACACCAGATGTCTTACCTGTAGCTGTTACCCGTATGGATGTTCACAGTCACCCTTCCTTCTGCTTTCCCTCAGAGTTCCACTAATTTTTAGATCCTCAGCTTCACAGAATGTGACACGTGGCATGTGCTTTGTTGCTTTTACTGCCCTATGGACTATTTGTAAGGGAGGTAGAGGTGGATTGGAGTGTGCCAATATAGGTATTAAGGTAAAAAGTGCTTCAAGTAAGGTCCTTATGTAAATTGTGGTTTGAATATATGTGTAGACAGCACATTGTCAAGAAGCTTTAAGTATATGTATAGACAATAAATCTTCAAGAAAAGCAGTTGGATGCAGGTCTTCCCATGTTGCTTGAGAGGAGCTTGCTTTTTTCCCAAGTCTGCTGCTGTTCTTTTTCTATTACATTCTAAACCCATAATCTTTCTTGTTCTAGACAATTCAGGCTATTTATCAGGGGATTAACAACACTCAGATCCTGTGATTCCAGTGTCTTCTTTAAAAAATAATAATAATAAAAACATTTCTCTAGCATCTGTTGTGAGATGATTTGTCTTTTGCTATTTTTTCACTTTGTTTCTCTTTCCAGAGGTTAAGCCAGTATACTAATACAGAAAACATTCCCATGATGAGACTAACAAATTACAGCCCTGCTTCAGACTAGTCACAAGATACTTTTTTAAAAACTTTATGATACAACTGTATCTTACTCAGTTCATTTTCTGTTGGTAATGGACTTAGTTTGGTTAGTCTTGTAAGACTGATACAAAAGCTTGTTATACCAGGCATAAATCTACTTGCCAGCTGTGATAATACAGAAATTTGAAATAGTAATGCTTTATTTGCCTCTCTTCTTGCCTACAGTAATAGTTTCTAATTCTAATCTTATAAATATGATAAATGTCTTGTTAGATGTTTTAAAATGCATTCAACCTAAGTGTTTCAGTCTTCATGTGTTCAAATATGGAGCCTGTTAAAAAAGCTGAAATAAGGTCTTATGAATTTCTTTCTGTTAACACCTGTGGAAGTAGAAGATTCTGTGTTGATTTATGTATAATTAACATACCTGCTGTCAGAATTAAATTGGATAGTTATTTTTGATTTCAGGAAGAACAAAGCCCTAAAAAACTAAATAGTTTCAAGTGCTAACATAAAGGAAGGGAAGGGCAGGATGGGACTGACTCTTGGCTACAATAATCTTAACCACTGTCTGCAGATCTTTTGGAATCCACAGATCTGTGTGAAGTCCTAGAATTACACGTTGTACTTTTTTGTTTGCTTTCACATAGAATCTTTAAGAGACATAGAATAGTAGGTGCTATTTTACCTTTTTTCTGTTAGAATATAAACAAATGAAAATAATTTTCTAATCACAGTTTTTTCTGTCAAAAGAAAATTTGCTTAGACCTGCTTTGAAAAGAAGAGTAGTTGGAAAAATTAGTTTCATACTACTCTGTGCTTCTAAATGTATGATTTTCTCATTTATAAGAAAACGCCCCCTGAAAGCTCTATTTTACATATGTAAGCAATTGCTTTGCATGCGACCTGTTTTACCATGATGATTACTAAGCTGGTTGTGTCTGTGCAGCAACATAAATAAATTAGATGCTTTGCTAAAGTGTGTTTTGGGTTTTCTTGTTTGTTCGTTTGTTTTATGGTGTGCTAGATCACTCTTTCCTGGCCTGGAAGGAAGGTTACTTTCTGATGACCTGAAGCCTGAGGTTCTAGCTGCTTTGAAAGAAGCTGCCAAAAGCAGAGGTAATATGTCTTTTGTATTCTCATGTAGTGAAACAGCTTTCTAATGATTGAACCCTAATAGTTCTAAACCCAAGTTTAAAGTAATGTCTCTTTCAAAATTGAGTTCACATAAATAATTTTTTCATCTATAAAAATATTCAAGAAACAATAGACTATCTAGTTTGAATTGGAAATAACGCAAATTAAAATTATAAACGAACAAAAAGGCTGAAGGCAAGGGAAGAAGGATGAAAATTTGCAATAAAAGAATAGATATTAACTTAGTAAAGCACATAATCAAGGTTCAGTAATTTTGTTCAAGTAGTATTCCTCCACTGTAGACAGCCTGAATTTTATTTTGCATTTGTAGTATTTGCGTATGCAATAGCTCTGTCATGGTTTTGGTATTGTGGATCATCTCTTACCTCACAATCGCAAGTGATCACATCAGTGCATTTTCTTTTTTAAACCAGATGAAACCAGCTTCAGCATCAAGTGTCAAGCATACCGTAGATCATATAATTTCATCAAATGTTTCCCAGGTCTTAGTTCATAGTTTATGGTTGTGTCAATGTGAACCGACTGAAACACTTCCAGTCTTGATCAAAAGACTTGGTGAAGCATGCTGCATCTGTAGATCAGATGCTTCTATGTTTTGCTGCCTTCACAACTAAAATTTTTTGCCTCTTTTCTACTTGGAGTTTGTCTATGTTTACCTTTCCACCCTTGCATTTCACTATGCATTTGATTGGTAAATTTGAAGTCTGAGTCTCAGAAGTCTTTTCACGTAAACACAAGTTGCAAACAAGTCACTCTTCAGCTTTTAAATAGTATGAATATATGGTGAGCTGTTCTTCAATGCCTATAAAATGTGCTTTTCAGAAAAAGATTCTTGTCTCTTTTTAAATTGCTCAATTCATCAGAATTCTTTTTTAGACTGAAGACATTAGAACCAGACATAGAATACTATAAATCATTGTCTAGATTTGCTTTTCCAGATACCCTTTATCATGGTCTTCAGTCATTCAGTCACAGTCTCTATTTCTTCGGTCTGTTCTGACCTTTATTCTGCTTCAGTCCTTTGTGTTCTCTGTTTATTATTCTTCCTGTTCAGTTGGAAACCTGCTCCTTTCTCCATGGTTTGATCATTGCTTCATTATCAAAAATAATAGAAAAATAAGACAGTTCTGAGGCAAGATGAGGCAAAGCATCTGTGAAAAGATTGAAAGAATTGGGAGTGACTTATTGCACAAACAGTGTAAATATTTAAAATGATACAAATGGTATAGAACATAGGAAATCAGTGCTGGGACTTTAATTGAATATGAAGAACAGCAAGTCTGAAACTATTAAAAAAACCTTTGTTCTAGAAAGCAGAATTGTCAAAGCCTTATGGGCATATTGTATGATGCGTGTTGTGTCTGTTGTTGCAGGCGAATATGCTTCTTTACTCTTTTTTTTTTACTGTTCATTTCTGCCAGTACTGTTTTTAATTTATTTTGTTTTAATACAGGCTATAAACTGTTTACAGTAGTGACTGCCTTAATTTGTGTATCCAGATAATGAATATTCTTAATCTGGGACAGAACCATAGAGAACTACTCCGTCCTCCAGTAGTAATTGCTGGGACTTTACAAGAACAGAAGTAAATAGGGATCGAGACAGCCAGAGTGAGATTAGATGGATGGAAGATTGTATGGAAGACAGGAATGTTAGCTTAGAAAAATGCCAGTTCCTCATGAGGATACCTTAAATTGACTTTTGAGATCATAGAATCATAGCGTAGTTTGGATTGGAAGGACCTTTAAAGGTCATCTAGTCCAACCCCCCTGCAATGAGCAGGGATATTTTCAACTAGATCAGGTTGCTCAGAGCCCCATCCAACCTGGCCTTGAATGTTTCCAGAGGTGGGGCATTTATCAGCTGTCTGGGCAACCTGTTCCAGTGTTTCACCACCCTCATTGTGAATGAATTTCCTCCTTCTATCCAGTCTAAATCTACACTCCTTCAGTTTAAAACCATTACTCCTTGTCCTATTGCAACAGACCCTGCTAAAAAGTTGGTACCATCTTTCTTATAAGGCCCCTTCAGGTACTGGAAGGCTGCAATAAGGTCTCCCTGAAGCCTTCTCTTCTCCAGGCGGAACAACCCCAACTTTCTCAGCCTTTCCTCACAGGAGAGGTGTTCCATCCCTTGGATCATTTTTGTGGCCCTCCTCTAGACCTGCTCCAGCAGGTCCATGTCTTTGCTGAGGGCTCCAGAGCTGGGTCTTCCCAGGTACAGAGGTGAGGTTGACAGATCGGCAGTTCACAGGGTCCTCCTTTCTAAAAATGGGTGCAGTGTTTCCCTTTTTAAAAATGGGTGCAATGTTTCCCTTTTTCCAGTCACCGGGGACTTACACCTGACTGCCATGACTTTTCAGGTATCACAGACAGTGGCTTGTCAACTACATCAGCCAGTTCCCTCAGGAGTCTGGGATGCATCTCATCAGGTCCCATGGACTTATGTATGTTCAGGTTCCTCGGGTGGTCACGAACCTGATCTTCTCTTACAGTGGGAGGGGCCTTGCTCCCCTCGTCCTCATCTTGCAATCCGTGCACTTGAGAGGTGTGGAAAGAGAGGTTGCCAGTTAAGACTGAGGCCAAAAAGTTGTTGAGTACCTCAGCCTTCTCATCTGTTGTTACCGTTTTTTCAGTCTTGCCATTGGGGGAGGGGGGGTATGCTGTCTTTGATCTTCCTTTTCTGGCTGACATACCTGTAGAAGCCATTCTTACTCTTTGCATCCCTTGCCGAGCTCAGCTTCAGGTGTGCCTTGGCCTTGCTGAGTCCATCCCTACACAACTGGGCAGCGTCCCTATACTCTTCCCCTGCTTCCACTGCTTTTGCATTTCCTTCTTATCCTTTAGTTTGACCAGCAGCTCTTGACTCAGCCATGCCGGTCTCTTCCCTTCCTTGCCTGATTTATTACACCTGGGCATCAAGAGTTCTTTTGCTCTATGGAAAGCATCCCTGAAGATCTGCCAGCTCTGTTCTGCTCCCTTGTCCCTGAGGACAGTTTCCCAGAGGATCCTATTGACTAACTGCTTGAAGAGCTGGAAGTTTGCTTTTCTAAAATTCAGGGTCCTGACTTTAGTCTTTGACTGACCCGTATCCCTTAGAACTGTGAACTCCACCAATGCATGATCACTGCAGCCCAGGCTGCTTCCAATCTTGATGTCACTGATTAGCTTACTTGCACTGGTGACCAACAGGTCCAGTATGGCATCCGCTCTGGTAGGGCTCTCTGTTACCTGGATTAAGAAGTTATCCTTGATGCATTCCAGGAGTCTTCTGGATTGCCTACAGCTTGCTGTGCTACTTTTCCAGGAGATGTCGGGGTGGTTGAAGTCATAGCCATCGACAGCCATACTCCAGTGATGGGATTTGTCCCACCAAATTTCAGTAATGGCAACTAGGTTGTAGCTTTCTAGCAGTACAGTTGCTTCAAAGTCCTCCTGTTGGTTTTCTGTGCTCGTGTGCATTGGTGTAGAGGCACTTCAGCTGGGCTGTCAGCCATGTCACCTTCTTGGAGAAACACCCCTTAATTCCTTTGAGGTATTTCACTGGTGTTTTCCTGTTGGCTTCTATTACCTCAAGAGCCCCTGGCTCATCTCCATAAGGTTTCAAATGTGCTGCAGTGTAGCCAGATGTATTGTCCTAGATCATTTCCTCCAAGTGAATGTCACAAAGCAGTCCAAAATCATGCTTAAATTAAAAAATCAGAGCAAAACAACCAAAACAACATACCGATTTGTCAGACTATATGCTTAAATACATCTTAAACAGTAAAAGTAGACGTGAGCAAAATGAAAAAAACCCCTATGTATTCATAAAGCACTCCCTTGATGAGTTCTTCTAGGACAGTCCTTCACTTCCAGGCTTGGTCTCTGAGTTGCAACAAAGTCTATCTAGTCTTTCTAGTTCCTTGGAAGATTTTTGGTCACATTTAATGTCTTGCTTCTGTGTCTCTTCTTCCTCTGGCAGTTTCTGTGAACAGCGTTTTTCTAGGGACTTGTTCTTGGTTGGTAGTATGCCTCTTATTGATTAGAAGAACATATTTTAGTAAATGAACATGACAAGTATAATTCTTCTAAATCTTCTAGAAATTTGTAAGGACTTCTAGATTATCTTTTGCAAGATGGTAGTGGCCTGCTTTTTGTTCTATCTCCTCCTAAATTATTCTTCATTCTAAGAGTTTGTATAATGGTAAAGTATAACTTCAGTACCATAAAGGTTGTATGTTGTTATAAATAATAAGCATTAGAGGGGTTTTTTTACAACTTTTGAAACCTTACTTGTCAAGAATTTTACTTGCATAGCTGTAGAATCTACATTGGAGAGATTCCTGATACAGTTGCAGAAATAGAAACTTCCTTGTGTTATTTCTTTGAGAAGATGGGATGCAATTTTTTTAATGTGTTGTACAAAGACAACCACATCTTCTTTTTTTGCTCCCATAAGTTGTGTGCTGTATTTTTCTAGTTAATAACTGTTTCTATATTTAGTGTGTTAATGTGTAACTCATGAGATGTTTTCTAAAAATAGATTTGATTATGTTCTAGCCCAACAGCTTCTCTGGGGATTTTCAGGTATGGTTAACTGAAGATGTACTGGTTTGGATTGAAGCTTGATATTTGTGTGAAATTGGTGATTAGCTATTTTCATTACCCCAGCTTTCTTGTAAACAAAACTTGCCAAATAGAGCTGCCAAAAGATAGCTACCAAAGATAATTATGAAAAGAGGTCTGAATGCATTTGAGGGGAAAATGCATATTGATGAAGAAAACCTTGTAGTTATGTTACACTGAAATGATCAATATTTTTTTAATAATTCCCATGCAGGAAGATTTCAAGTATTTTAAAATCACATGTATAGATTTTAAAGCAATATTTCTAAAGTTCTGTACTTAAGTAGTGGGATTTAAGCTTAGCTTTTAAGTAGGTTCTTGTTGGTCCACTGCTGCAAGTATTTCTCACTTTCACAAACCTGCTCTGATTACTTGTGTTTTCTGTTTAGTAGAACTAACAGAATACATGGATCTTTAAGCATGAAATGAAAGGAAAAATTTTTTTTCTGAAGGATGTCTTACTACTGATTTCCAGCAGAGCTAGGACAGTAGATAATGTCTTTGATTTGACTGATGCTTTTAAGGAAATGGCAGTGCTATCTAGATGGAAGAAATATCTGAAGTTCAAATAGCAGTTGTTTCCATTTCAGTCATTGTTTTTGATGTCGCTGGGAGGTAGTGGTGTTTTTATATCTGTACTGTTTTCTTACCCCCAGATGTTCTGCAGTTTTAAAGTATAAACTGTCTTAATGGTAATTAAGACAAGAGTGTTAACATATATTTCTTTTAGTGAGGGTTTTGATAATAAGAATCAAAGCATGTATGACTTATTTTCAGCACTCCTTGCACAACTGAGTTTTGTTGCTTGTCACTTTTAGTGTAAGATTATCTACATCTGGGCTGCTCTTTTCTATATGTAATAAATAATCTTTCAAATCTATTTGAATCTTTGCAATTATAGACAAACAAATAATGGATTAGATTCTTACTTGCTACTACGCAAACAAGTAGTGTAAAGAATCAGCCAAACAAAGATACGTTTGAAGCTTCCGCTTTGATTGTAAATCTGTAGTTGCTATGTATGCCTGAGAACTCTTGTGTCAATTAACAAATGAAATAACATATTGATAATTTCCTATTTGTTTTTATTTTTATACTAATATGGAATGTATTCACTTCTAATTAACCCCCGAAAGCAAGGGGAGCTGGTATCTGCAGTTCTATTTAACAAACAGTTTTTTCCACAAAAAGAAATGGCAGGGCATGAGTGACTTTTTTCCCCGCCCCCCCCTTATTATCCCCCTTAACATCCAAAAGCACTTTGTTATGTAACTCTGCTCTGTGATTTTCATGGCTATGCCCTTTTGCTATAATTTCAGGAAGGCCATGCACTCAGCTGCAGCTTCTGAACCCAGAAAGGTTTGCCCGGCTCGTTAAAGAAGTTATGAATAGCGTGTGGCCTGGAAGAGACATGGTGGTACAGTGGTATCCAGGTTTGGAAGACAAAAATCACCCATCAGTTTCCTGGCTTAAGATGGTCTGGAAGAACCTGTATATACATTTTTCTGATGACTTGAGTGTGTTTGACGACATGCCGCTTATTCCCAGGACGCTGCTGGAGGATGACCAAACATCAGTGGAACTGGTTAGATTTAGGAATCCATCACCTATCGTTCTGGAAGATGAATCTGAGACTCAACTCCCAGAATATTTAGCTGATATTATTCAGAAAGTTGGTGGAGTTGTACTTAAGAAGCTGGATATTTCTATCCAACATCCACTTATAAAAAAATATGTGCATCCACCATTACCAAGTGCTGTTTTACAAATAATGGAAAAAATGTCCTTACAGAAGCTATGCAATCAGGTTGCATCATTCCCGTCAACACATAAAGATGCTCTTAGGGCGTTCTTAGCTAGTTTAACTGATGCAAGTGAAAAAGAGAGACGAATAATTCAGGAATTGCTAATATTTAAAAAAATCGAAAAATCATCTGATGAAAGTGTCCCTGTTTTTACTGGGCTAAAAGGTAGTAAGGTATTACACCACACTGCCAAAATTCCTCCTGGTCTAAGATTTTCTATTCCAATAGTTGACAGCAGCGATGAAGCTACTATTCGCTTAGCTAACCTGCTGAAAATAGAACAAGTAAAGAGCACAGACTGCTTGAAGTTTGTTATACAAGACATAAGAAATGATTTTTATTCGTACGATGAAACAACACAGATAATGCAATGGGTTCTTGAAAATCTGACTTTTCTGAAAAATGAGAATAAAGATGTAATAGATTGGCTGACATCACTAAAGTTTATTAAGATTTCACAGGAAAAAATAATGTCAGCAAATGAACTCTTTGATCCTGAGGTAGAACTTCTGCAAAATTTGTTTTATGCTGAGGAGGAAATTTGCTTCCCCCCTGTTATTTTTACGTCTTCAGATAGTCTTCATTCTCTGAGACAAATAGGCTTAAAAAATGAGGCAAATCTTGAGGAAAGTGATATTATGAGAGTGGCAAATAAAATTGAAAGTTTGCATGCTAACTCTAACACTAATCATGATTTGCTGTTAAGAAAAGCTAGAACTCTGTTGATGATTTTGAACAAAAACCATACACTGCTTCACTCATCTGAAACAAAAGCTGTGCTGAAAAAACTAAAATGGATTCCCGCATGTAAGGAAAGACCTCCAAATTATCCAGGATCCTTAGTTTGGAAAGGAGATCATTGTGATCTGTGTTTGCCACCAGAAATGTGTGATATATCTCATGCAATTTTAGTTGGTTCCTCAGTTCCTCTTGTGGAAAATGTGCTGTTGGATATAGAAAAAGCACTTGGCATCCCCACCAAGCCCAGCATAAAAGCAGTCTTAAAACATTTCAAGGTGGTGGTGGATTGGCACAGTTCTAAAACCTTCAGTGATGAGGACTATTATCAATTTCAGCATATCTTGCTTGAGATCTATGGATTTATGCATGATAATCTAGAAGAAGGCAAAGAAGCTTTTAAAGCCCTGAAATTTCCTTGGGTTTGGACAGGTAAAACATTTTGCTCCCTCACACAAGCAGTAATAAAGTCAGTACCTGATCTTGATCTTCAACCTTATCTACATTATGTGCCAAAAACTATGGCGAAGTTTCACCAGTTGTTTAAATGTTGTGGTTCGATTGAGCAGTTAACAGCAGACCACGTTTCTATGGTCATTCAGAAAATATATCTAAAAAGTGAGCAGTCTCTCTCGGAACAAGAGAGTAAACAAAATCTTCACATTATGTTGAGCATCATAAGATGGCTGTACAGCAATCAGATTCCTGCAAGTCTGCATACTCCCATGCCACTCTACAGTGGCAAACTTCCTTATAAACTTGCAATGAGGCCAATTCATGAGTGCTGTTATTGTGATATCAAAGTTGATGACTTAAATGATTTGCTTGAAGATTCTGTTGAACCAATAATTCTGGTGCATGAAGACATACCAATGAAAACTGCTGAGTGGTTAAATGTCCCATGCCTTAGCACAAGATTGATTAATCCAGAAAATATGGGATTTGAACAATCTGGGCAAAGAGAGCCTCTAACTGTAAGAATTAAAAACATTTTGGAAGAATACCCTTCCATTTCAGATATCTTTAAAGAGCTTCTTCAAAATGCTGATGATGCTAATGCAACAGAATGTAATTTCCTGATTGACATGAGAAGAAATATGGATATAAGAGAGAATCTTCTGGATCCAGGAATGGCAGCGTGTCATGGTCCAGCTTTGTGGTCATTCAATAACTCTGAGTTTTCCGACTCTGATTTCCTAAATATAACTCGATTGGGAGAGTCTTTAAAAAGGAGTGAAGTTGACAAAGTAGGAAAATTTGGACTGGGATTCAATTCTGTTTATCATATCACTGATGTTCCTATTATTTTGAGCCGGGAGTTCATGATTATGTTTGATCCAAATGTTAACCATATCAGTAAGCATATTAGAGATAAATCTAACCCTGGGATCAAAATCAACTGGAGTAAACAACAGAAGAGGCTGCGAAAATTTCCCAATCAGTTTAAGCCATTTATAGGAGTTTTTGGTTGCCAGCTACCACTGACTGTAGAATCTCCTTACAGCTACAAAGGAACGCTTTTCAGGCTGTCTTTTAGAACTCAGCAAGAAGCTAAAGTGAGTGAAGTCAGCAGTGCATGTTACAATACAGCAGATATTTACTCTCTTGTGGATGAATTTAGCATTTGTGGTCATAGACTGATAATATTTGCTCAGAGTGTAAATTCAATGGTTTTGAAATACTTGAAAATTGAGGCAGATGATCCCGGGGTGGCACAAGATGTTGTCACTATCAAAAAAAATTTGTGTTCTTCCAAAGCCTTGACTGCACCAAATGTGAGTGTTTTAAAGGAAGCGGCTAAACTCATGAAGGTCTGCAGCAGCAGTAATAAAAAGCTTCCCACTGAAACACCAAAGTCCTCGTGTATCTTGCAGATAGTAGTAGAAGAATTTCACCATGTATTTAGGCGGATTGCTGATCTACAGTCCCCACTTTTCAGAGGTACAGAAGATGATCCAGCTTCTTTCTTTGAAATAGCTAAATCTGGACAGATAAAAAGATCAGCTGATGAATTGCCACAGAAAACAGTAGATTCAACCACATGGCTTATATGTTCTTGCATGGACATTGGAGATGCTTTAAAATTTTCATTACATGAAAGTGGACGAAGACTAGGTCTTGTTCCCTGTGGTGGAGTAGGAGTGTTGCTGTCTGAAACCCAGGATCAAAAGTGGATTGTGAAACCTAATTGCCACACCATAGGTGAAGTATTCTGCTATTTACCTCTACGAATAAAAACAGGCTTACCTCTTCATATAAATGGCTGCTTTGCAGTTACTTCAAATCGGAAAGAGATCTGGAAAACAGACACAAAAGGAAGATGGAATACGATATTCATGAGGCATGTTATTGTGAAAGCCTACATAGAAGCACTTTGTGTTCTGCGTGACATGGCAATCAATGGTGAGCTAATTGACTACAGTTACTGTGCAGTGTGGCCAGATCCTGATTCAGTTCACGATGATTTTTCTGTTATTTGTCAAGGGTTTTATGAAGACATAGCTCATATGAAAAGCAAAGAAGGGATCAAAGTGTTTTCTGATGGTTTCTCATGGGTTTCCATGAAGAATGTAAGGTTTTTAGATGACTCTATACTGAAACGACCAGATGTTGGACCATCAGCCTTTAAGATCTTTCTGAAGTACCTTAAAAAAACTGGTTCCAAAAATCTGTGTGCTGTAGATCTCCCATCCTGGGTAAAGACAGGATTTGAAGAAGCAGGATGCAAATACATATTATTGGAGAATACTTTCTCTGAGAAACAGTTCTTTTCTGAGGTATTTTTCCCTAATGTTCAGGAGATTGATGCAGAACTGCGTGATCCTTTGATGCGTTATGTTCTCAATGAAAAAGTTGAGGAGTTCTCAGGAATTCTACGTGTTACTCCATGTATTCCCTGTTCACTGGATGGACATCCGTTAGTTACACCATCAAGACTGATCCATCCTGAAGGAAGAGTTGCAAAGTTATATGATGCTGAAGATGGAAGATTTCCTTACGGCACCACTCAGGATTATCTTAACCCAATTATTTTGGTTAAACTTGTTCAGCTGGGAATGGCTAAAGATGATGTTTTATGGGAAGATCTGATAGAACGTGCTGAGTCAGTAGCTGAAATTAACAAGATTGATCATGCTGCAGCTTGTCTCAGAAGCAGTATTATATTAAGTCTTATTGATGAAAAACTGAAATCTAGGGACCCTAGAGCTAAAGAATTCGCTGCAAAATGTCAAACCATCCCTTTCCTTCCTTTCCTTAGCAAACCAGCAGGCTTCTCACTGCACTGGAAGGGCAGTGATTTTCAGCCTGAAGCGATGTTTTCAGCAACCGATCTTTTCACTGCTGATCATCAGGATATAGTTTGCCTAATAGAACCAATTCTTAATGAAAATTCCCACTCCTTTAAAGGTTGTGGTGCTTTGTCATTAGCTGTCAAAGAATTTTTAGGTTTACTGAAGAAACCGGCTGTTAATTTGGTCATAAATCAATTAGAAGAAGTTGCAAAGTCATTTGATGGAATCACATTATATCAAGAAAATATCACTAATGCTTGTTACAAATATCTACATGAAGCAATGTTACAGAATGAAGCAACAAAAGCTATGATAATGGAACAACTGATAAACCGTAGTTTTATTCTGGTTGAGAATGTGTATGTTGATCCAACAAAAGTGTCTTTTCATTTGAATTTTGAAGCAGCACCCTATCTCTATCAGTTGCCTAATAAATATAAAAATAGTTTCCGTGAGCTATTTGAAAGTGTGGGTGTAAGTCAGGCTTTTACAGTTGAAAATTTTGCTGTAGTTCTGGAATTAATAAATCAGGAAAGAGGGATGAAACAACTAACAGAAGACAACTTTCAGCTTTGCAGGAGAATAATTAGTGAAGGAATATGGGGCCTCATTAGAGAGAAGAAGCAGGAATTTTGTGAGAAAAAATATGGTGAGATTTTGTTACCCGATACTCGTCTTGCACTTCTGCCTGCAAAATCTTTGTGTTACAATGACTGTCCATGGATTAAAGTTAAAGATACAACTGTTAAATATTGTCATGGTGATATTCCAAGAGAAGTTGCAGTAAAGCTTGGAGCAATACCAAAACGCCATAAAGCTTTAGAAAGATATGCATCCAACATCTGTTTTACTACCCTTGGAACGGAATTTGGCCAGAAAGAAAAATTGACAAGTAGAATTAAAAGCATTCTTAATGCCTACCCTTCAGAAAAAGAAATGCTGAAAGAACTCCTTCAGAATGCAGATGATGCAAAAGCTACAGAGATCTGTTTTGTGTTTGATCCTAGACAGCATCCAGCTGATAGAATATTTGATGAGAAATGGGCACCACTTCAGGGACCAGCATTGTGTGTTTACAACAACCAGCCTTTTACAGAAGATGATATTCGAGGAATTCAGAACCTTGGAAAAGGTACGAAAGTAGGAAATCCCTGTAAAACTGGACAATATGGTATAGGTTTCAATTCTGTTTATCACATTACTGATTGCCCTTCTTTCATATCTGGCAATGATATACTTTGTATTTTTGATCCTCATGCTAGATATGCACCGGGTTCAACATCAACAAGTCCTGGCCGCATGTTTAGAGATTTAGATGCAGATTTCAGAACACAGTTCTCAGATGTGCTGGACCTCTACTTAGGAAATCACTTTAAACTGGATAATTGCACAATGTTTAGGTTTCCTCTTCGAAATGGAGAAATGGCAAAAGTATCAGAAATTTCCTCAGTTCCATGCTCAGATAGAATGGTCCAAAATCTTTTAGATAAGCTGCGTACAGATGGAGCAGAACTCTTAATGTTTCTGAACCATATGGAAAAAATTTCTATTTGCGAGATAGAAAAAGCAACAGGAGCGCTGAATGTGTTGTATTCTGTACAAGGCAAAATCACTGATGGAGACAGACTGAAACGAAAACAATTCCATGCATCTGTAATTGACAGTGTCACTAAAAAAAAGCAGCTAAGTGAGATACCTGTGCAACAGATTACTTACACAATGGATACTGAAGACTCTGAAGGAAACCTTACAACTTGGCTAATTTGTAATAGGTCGGGCTTTTCTGCCATGGAAAAGGTATCCAAGAGTGTGGTTTCAGCCCACAAGAATGAGGACATTACTCTTTTTCCACGTGGCGGCGTAGCAGCTTGCATCACTCATAATTACAAAAAACCTCACAGAGCGTTCTGTTTCTTACCGTTATCATTAGAAACTGGATTACCTTTTCATGTAAATGGACACTTTGCTCTGGATTCTGCAAGAAGAAATCTATGGCGTGATGATAACGGTGTTGGAGTAAGAAGTGATTGGAATAGTAGCCTAATGACAGCACTGATAGCACCAGCCTATGTTGAACTGCTGATTCAGCTGAAGAAACGGTATTTCCCAGGCACTGATCCTGCAGTGTCAGTACTGCAAAACACACCTATTCATGTTGTGAAAGACACTTTAAAAAAATTTTTGTCCTTTTTTCCCGTCAATAGACTTGATATTCAGCCAGATTGGTATTGTTTAGTGAAAGCAGTTTACAGTTGCATTTATGAAGATTTGAAGCGTCTTTTACCTGTTATGCGCGCTCCAAATATTGATGGTTCTGATTTGCATTCTGCTGTTATCATCACATGGGTTAATATGTCTACTGTGAACAAAGGCAGGCCATTCTTTGACAATTTGCTACAGGATGAATTGCAACACCTCAAAAATACAGAATACAACATCACAACGCGGAAGACAGTTGCTGAAAATGTTTACAGACTCAAGCATTTACTCTTAGAAATTGGATTTAATTTGGTATATAACTGTGATGAAACTGCAAATCTTTACCACTGTTTGGTAGATGCAGATATTCCTGTCACCTATGTGACACCTGCTGATGTCCGATTATTTTTGATGACATTTTCTTTTCCAGACTCTAGTTGCCACATTGGAAAGCTACCCTGTCGCCTTCAGCAGACAAATTTGAAACTCTTCCATAGTCTCAAACTTTTGGTTGACTACTGTTTTAAAGATGCAGAAGAAAATGAAATCCAAATTGAGGGCTTGCCACTCCTTATTACTCTTGACAATGTTTTGCAAATTTTTGATTCAAAGCGACCAAAGTTCTTAACAACATACCATGAACTGATCCCATCTCGCAAGGATCTCTTTATGAACACATTGTATTTGAGATACAACAATATTTTACTTGGCAGTGAAGTAGCGAAAGTTTTTGATATCAGAAGTTTTGCTGAATTGTTATCATCAGTTCTGCCTAGAGAGTATAAAACTAGAAATTGTATGAAATGGAAGGAAAACTTTGCAAGTGAATCTTGGCTTAAAAATGCCTGGCATTTTATTAGTGAGTCTATAAATATTAAGGAGGAGCAAGAAGATATGCCAGCAAAATTCAGTGATGTTGTTGAAACTTTGAAGGACTGGACTTTGCTCCCAGGTGTAAGGTTTACTGTCTCAGCTAATCATCTTGTTGTGCCAGAGTGTGATGTTTTGCTGCCCCTCAGCATTATGCATATAGCTGTTTTTCCAAATGCTCAGAGTGATAAAGTCTTTCATGCTTTAATGAAAACAGGCTGTATTCAGCTGGCATTGAACAAAATTTGCTCCAAAGACAGTGCTTTAGTGCCTTTGTTGTCAGGATGTACAGCAAATATAGATAATCCTTCAAGCATTCTGAAAGCCATACAATATATGGTACAGACATCAACTTTTAGGACTGAAAAGTTAGCAGAAAGTGACTTTGAGGCTCTATTAATGTACTTCAATTGCAATTTATGTCATTTGACATCTGAGGATGACATTAAAATTTTAAAGTCTCTTCCATGTTATAAATCAATTAGTGGCCGATACATCAGCATTTCAAAATATGGGATGTGTTACGTCCTCACAAAAAGCATCCCATCAGTAGAAGTAGACAGATGGGCACAATCGACTTCATCAGCTTTTCTTGAAGAGAAGGTTCATTTGAAAGATTTGTATACTGTGCTTGGATGTGTCTCTGTGGATGATCTTGAAGTGTACTTGAAACATCTTTTGCCAAAAATTGAAAGTCTGTCTTACGATGCAAAATTAGAACACTTAATCTACTTAAAGAATAGGCTAACTAGCATTGAAGAAACATCAGAAATGAAAGAACAGCTGTTTGAAAAGCTTGAAAGCGTTTTGATCATTCATGATGTAAGCAATAGATTGAAACCTGCAAAATATTTTTATGATAAGACTGTAAAAGTGTTTGATGTTATGCTTCCTGAAAAATTCTTTATACCTCCAGATTTTTTTAAAAAACTAGAGCAACTTACAAAGCCGAAAAATCAAGCTGCATTCCTTCCGTCATGGGTAACTTTTCTACGACATATCGGATTGAAATTCATCATTTCACAGCAACAGTTATTACAGTTTGCTAAGGAGATCAGCATGCGAGCGAATACAGAAAACTGGTCTAAAGAAACACTACAGAATACTGTTGATGTCCTCCTCCATCACATATTTCAAGAAAGAACTGATCTTTTGTCAGGAAATTTTCTGAAAGAACTATCATTAATTCCTTTTCTGTGCCCTGAACGAGCTCCAGCAGAATTTGTTAGATTTCATCCTCAATATCAAGAAGTCAATGGGACACTTCCTCTGATACGATTCAATGGGGCACAGGTGAATCCTAAATTCAAACAGACTGATGTGTTGCAGTTGCTGTGGACTTCATGTCCCATTCTTCCTGAGAAAGCAACACCTTTGAGCATCAAAGAGCAAGAGGGAAGTAGTCTTGGCACGCAGGAACAACTTGAGCAAGTCTTAACTATGCTGAATGTTAATTTGGACCCTCCCTTGGACAAAGTTATCAATAACTGTAGGAACATATGCAATATAACAACTTTGGATGAGGACATGGTGAAAACTAGGGTCAAGGTCCTAAGAAGCATTTATGAATTTCTTAGCACAGAGAAAAGGGAATTCCGCTTTCAGCTTCGAGGAGTTTCTTTTGTAATGGTGGAAGAAGGCTGGAAGCTCCTTAAGCCTGAAGAGGTGGTAATAAACCTTGAATATGAATCTGATTTTAAACCTTATCTTTACAAACTTCCTTTAGAGCTTGGTACTTTCCATCAGTTATTTAAACATTTGGGTACTGAAGATGTTATTTCAACAAAGCAGTATGTTGAAGTTCTAGGTCGCATATTCAAGAACTCAGAAGGAAAGCAGTTGGATCCTAATGAAATGCGCACAGTCAAGAGAGTAGTTTCTGGCTTGTTCAAAAGTCTTCAGAATGATTCTGTCAAGGTTAGGAATGACCTTGAGAATATGAGAGATTTTGCCCTGTACCTTCCCAGTCAAGATGGTAGGTTAGTAAAATCTAGTATCTTAGTTTTTGATGATGCACCACACTACAAAAGCAGAATCCAGGGTAACATTGGTGTGCAAATGCTTGTTGATCTTAGCCAGTGTTACTTAGGCAAAGACCATGGTTTTCACACTAAATTGATAATGTTGTTCCCTCAGAAATTGAGGCCTCGCTTACTTAGCAGTATTCTTGAAGAACAATTGGATGAAGAGTCTCCCAAAATTTGTCAGTTTGGAGCATTATGTTCTTTGCAGGGAAGATTACAGTTACTGTTGTCTTCAGAACAATTCATCACAGGACTCATTAGGATTATGAAGCATGAAAATGACAATGCTTTTTTGGCTAATGAAGAAAAAGCAGTAAGACTTTGCAAAGCTTTGCGGGAAGGTTTGAAAGTTTCCTGTTTTGAGAAGCTGCAAACAACATTAAGAGTTAAAGGTTTTGCTCCTATTCCCCACAGCAAAAGTGAAACATTTGCATTCCTGAAGAGATATGGAAATGCAGTAATACTGCTTTACATACAGCATTCTGACAGCAAAGACATTAATTTCCTGTTAGCATTAGCAATGACCTTAAAATCTGCAACTGACAACCTGATTTCTGATACCTCGTATTTAATTGCCATGCTGGGTTGTAATGATATTTACCGGATCAGTGAGAAACTTGACAGTTTAGGAGTGAAGTATGACTCTTCTGAGCCATCAAAACTTGAACTACCAACGCCTGGCACGCCTATACCAGCTGAAATTCACTATACACTTCTTATGGATCCAATGAATGTATTTTATCCTGGTGAATATGTAGGTTACCTTGTTGATGCTGAAGGTGGTGATATATATGGATCATATCAACCAACTTATACCTATGCAATCATTGTACAAGAAGTAGAAAGAGAAGATGATGAAAGCCCCAGTTTTCTAGGGAAGATTTACCAGATTGATATTGGGTATAGTGAATATAAAATAGTGAGCTCTCTTGACTTGTACAAATTTTCAAGACCGGAGGAAAGTTCTCAAAGCAGGGATAGCACACCGTCTACGCCAACCAGTCCCACAGAATTTCCAGCACACGGACCAAGGACAATTCCACCTCTCTTCACTGGTAGAGAGAGCCACAAAACAATGTCCTCAAAACATCACTCTCCGAAAAAGATAAAATCGAACTCGTTGCCAGAAATATTAAGAGAAGTGACATCTGTGATTGAACAGGCTTGGAAGCTTCCAGAATCTGAAAGAAAAAAGATTATTAGGAGGCTGTATCTTAAATGGCATCCAGATAAAAATGCAGAGAATCTTGATATAGCTAACGAAGTTTTCAAACATTTACAGAATGAGATTAACAGGCTAGAAAAACAGGCTTTTATGGATCAAAATATGGACAGAGCCTCAAGAAGACCATTTTCATCCTCTGCTTCTCGATTTCAGTCAGATAAATTTTCATTTCAGAGATTTTACACTTCATGGAATCAAGAAGCAACAAGCCACAAATCTGAAAGGCAACAGTATAAAGAAAAGTGTCCGTCTTCCACGGGGCCATCTTCCTCGCAACGCTTTTTCGTCCCACCTACATTCAGGTCTGTTGGCAATCCTGTAGAGGCACGTCGATGGCTTAGGCAGGCCCGAGCTAACTTTTCAGCTGCAAGAAATGACCTTCATAAAAACGCCAATGAATGGGTATGCTTTAAATGCTACCTTTCTACTAAACTAGCCTTGATTGCAGCTGACTATGCTGTGAAGGGCAAATCAGACAAAGACGTAAAACCAGCAGCCCTTGCACAAAAGATAGAGGAATATAGTCAGCAACTTGAAGGGCTTACAAATGATGTTCAGACACTGGAAGCTTATGGAGTAGATAGCTTGAAAACTAGGTATCCTGACTTACTTCCTTTTCCACAGATTCCCAATGATAGGTTTACTTCAGAAGTTGCTATGAGAGTGATGGAATGTACTGCATGTATCATAATAAAACTTGAAAACTTTATACAACAAAAAGTATAAGAGATTTGAAGAGGTTAGGGAACTGTTGTGTCAAGAGCTGAAGTATTTCATGTGACGGGATACAAATGCGATTGTGCAGATTACTGAACATCCAAGAGGTTACACATGGCCAAGCTGTTCAGAAGCATAGTGTGCAAATGTGGATGGTACCGAAGTACTTAGAACTGAAATGTATTTAAACAGGATTTTTTTTTTAACTGAGCCTGCTGTATAAGCAAACTGTAAAACATGAATATTTTTTAAAATTTACAAGGAAACTGAGCTGCAAAAATGAGCTGTATGTACAATATTGTGATTAATTGGCATATTATTGAACTGCACTTTATATAACCAAAGCTTAGCCTTCTGTTAGATGAAGCCTGTAATTATAACTCCATATTAGTTTTTATTTCATTTAATAGAATGTTTCCAAAACGATAATGTCAGTTTTCAATGTACTAATCTTAAGACTGGACATACTATGAAATGGGAGTTGGGACAGACATTAAAATAACTTTGGAGGTGTTGCTCCAAAGCATTTCTGTATTCTTTTGTACTCTGTGGACATTCATGTCACTCATAGTAATACTCTTATCAGCTGGATCTGATTATAAATTTGCTGCAGCATCACATTGTGAACGTTTAAAGAATAGTTTAGTACCTCTGAACTGGTACAGTTACTTTAATTCTGAATAATCATACTTGATTTAACATGCAACTTTATGTCATGCATTGATTGCATTTACTTTATTATAAAATAATTAAGTATTTAATTTGCTTTTTTTTTTCTAGAGCCTGTCATCTTTTGTTTAATGAAAAATGCATGTGGGTGATACAAAATTGGTGAATATTATTATATGGTGTTTTATGTTTTTTTTTTTCTGAACACCAAACCTCATTTTTCAGATGTCTAAAACCTTGAGTTTCTTTATTTTTTCCTGTGTGTGTGCCTTTGTGTGTGTACATATATATATTTTTTTTCCACAAACAAACATTGATAATAGTACAATTCAGTAACCCATTTTTGGTGTACACTGAGCACTGTTTTTTGTTACATGTGTAAAGGTGCTGCAATGTAATGCTCTTTTTATTTTGTTGTTCACTACGGCCCTAGGGAAGTCTGATTTTTAGTTTACACTCTTTCTTTTATAGTTCATAATACTTTTGGTAATGTCATGCAATATGTTCAACATTAGCTATTTGTAAAAAAAATAAAAAATAAAAAAATATGGAAGGATAATGCTAAGTGGAACAATTTTTCTTTGCTGGATCAGCCACATTTAACATAAGTGTTAAATATGACATGCTATTACAATTGTTTACTTGACAGCACAGTGAAACTGTAATTTAACTTACAGAGTACAAAGGACAATAAACAACAGTGAGCTTGCAGGGCTGTTACAGCTGCAATAGTATTGTAATCCAAAAATAAAAAATAGTGGTGAAGGCTTCTTCAGTTTTGTGCAAATTATAAATGGATTGTTCTCTTCTGAAAAATCTTGCCAATTGTAGTGGGAAGAAATATGATGTTTGAAAAATGATACTGCTTCTGACTGTGAAGCCCTATTATTATTTCTGCTATTAAGTGCCATAATTTTAATAAAGAAAAATGCAAACATATATTTCGGTCTGTGTTTTGGTTTTATAAAGTAGACTAAATTTACCTGTTATTTCAAGCTTTCTTTTACATAGGTAAATACACATTCTCTTTTCAATTCTAAATAATTGTACAAATATTAAAATCCTATTAAAAACAAAAAATGCTTTTTTCTTGCAATGACAAATGTTTGCAATTTTCTCAAAGAAATTGTACATTTTGCTGATTTTTTGCTATAAATAAATAGCATATAAGTAAAAGATAAATCCTGGTGTGCCATGAAATAAATCAGTTTAGTTAACTCCCTATGTTTTTTAAAAAGATTCCTTTGTGGCTCTTAGTTTGTGCATTAAGTCAGATGAATAGTATTCAGTGTTAGCAAAATACTTACAAAAGGAAACAGTTCTTGTGGTTTTCAGTTTAAACAGAGCTAAAATACAAGGTAGCATGGTAGCATGAAAACAAGCAACAGAAGCAACATCAACACTTTCCCATTTTTAGGTGAGTTCTGGAGGAAGGAAATCTTTTAAGGACGTAAATATGTTTTATAAGCAACTTATGTTGCCTTCCCAATATTATTAGGAATCATTAAAATGGTTGGGCAGAACTACTAAACTCTTTTCTTATATTTTTATTTTGTATATATTGTTGAGTGCTGACACTGTGAGAAAGAAAATGGTCACAGTTCTGAGGAAGCTAATGGTCTGAAGTAATTTCAAATATTGAACCAAGCTGAGCAAGAAAATCTGAACGACAGAAAAATTAATTTGTGCTACTATTCCTGGGTTGATACTGTCAATCAGTTACAATAAAATTTACATATGGATGCAGAGAGACAGCGAAGAGTGGTGTCTCAATTGGAAGTCTCTTATTTTCATTTTTTATTTGCTTAACTCAGTGTAACAGATAACCTAAATAAAGAGGCCTTATGAGAGCAGGAAACCATATTGTGATAGAAATTGATTTCATAAGTCCCATTTAATCCCCATTTAAAAATAAATAAATACTTAATTCATGCTTCCTTTTGGGTCAGCTGTGAGCTTTGGGAAATGCGGAATAACATACTTGTTCCTAAGTTGGGCGTGGCAGCCCAGAACAGTTAGTACGTGATGATTCCTTAGTAAGGGTCCGTAGAGGGAAATGTTAGCATGTAGGTTCCACAGAAATACATTTTACGATTAATTCTGCACAGTGCACAAGTTCACAAGAGAGAAAAGATCTTTTCAGCCAGGTATATGTCCTAGTTATCTTCCACAGGTACCAGGAACGTGTCTAGGAAAAGCAGCTTCAGTAGTTCTGTCTCCCAGTGTCATAGCTGTGAGGCTTAGCAAAGCTCAGTGGTACAGGAAACTGATTTAACTGTGCATTTAGTAGCTTAAATCTAAGGAAATGCAGTTGTAACAAGCCTTGGCAGGTTTGTTACTGTTTATCTTCTTGTGGAAGCTTTAAAAGTTTTCCTCTAAAACAATGGCGTTACACCTGTTCTGAAAAGCCCTGGTCACTTGCCTCAGCTATTAGTGACAAGAAGACAACTTTCTGAATTTTTTTAAGGAAAAAGATTTTTGTGTAGCCAATTACCAAAAGAAAAAGAAATGGTTTGTTGTATGAAGAAATGCAGTTTTGCAATATTTGTACTCAAATCATCATCAAAATAAAGTTACTATGGTGATTTGAAAACTAGCATTTAAGAAATATTAGCATAAGGATTGCATTGATTTGGTACTTGGATTGCTATACATGAGGCTTTAATAAAATATATTGTAATTGCTCCAACTGAAGTAAAGGAGGGTAGTACCAACTTTGAGATTTCCTATTGCTGGATCTAAACACTGAGGATGGCTGGACTGGTATTGTGGAACACAGGCAGAAGTAATAGTTCAACAGTAATTAAACTTGACGGCCAAAGTACATGTTTTCATTTGAAGAAGACACATATTTTTGTCACATGGAGGTGTTTGTCAATGAGTTTTTCATCAAAACTGGTTATCTTTTCTTTGGTTTGCTTTCTGGAGGATTAATTCAGTAGCACTGGCACAATGTTTTGCTTACTTTCATCTACTACAGATGAAGACAAAGGAATTCTAGGTGTCCAGTGAAACCTAATTGCAAAGCATTTTCTAAATTCGGGAAAGTAAAATTTTAGTTGGGGCCAAGATTTTTAAATAATGTACGTTTCACATTCTTAGGAAGATAATTTTGTTTCAAAACCGAAAACATCTATGTAAGCTGTGTTTCCATTGAACACAAAAGGAGAAGCAGACTTTTCAAAATGTATAAAGTTTATTCAAGAACTCAGTTTTTAGTTCTTCCAATTTCCTTTTGCATAAAGCTATATAAAGATAAGACAAATGTCAATATTAAAGGACTGTGAAATGGAAACAAAGAGGGTTGTGCTTGGGCAATCACCAATAAAGTTTTGCTACCATTTTGATATTTTTACTCTTCCACTGTGTAACAATCCCAACCAGTTACAAGAACTGCTGTAAATAATTTATTCTGAGGGGACAAAAAAAAATGCAAACAATACAGTTCACTATGCTGGGTAGTGGTGTTTTTTTCTCCATTTGGATAACACTTTTAAAAATAAACTGGAGAATTTCATACTCTCACTTTCCTGTGCCATAATTTTCTGTTAATCTGTAACTTTTTACTAAAGTTTGATTCAAGTAGAAACAATAATTTTGCAGTATTAAAGAGAGATGGAAAGACATCCACATGGAGATACCAAAAAATGATAATTTAGTGATGTATGAACTATATTGAGATTAACAATTCAGATTATTTCACTGGCTGATTACACTATGGTAATTTTCATATAAACTTTGTTTCTCCACTAGCCGTAACTAAAAGAAAAAAACCCCAAAATGTTCTTCAGTGACAAGAAGTTGCCATCCATGCTTTAAAAAACCTTCTAACTTCTGTAATGCAGCTGTATTTTCAATGTGAATTTTGTAATGTAATGAAAAGAAGAATGAAGCTTAAACAACAAAGAGGGGCAAGTTGGTGATCTGGATGATGGCAGAGCTGTGGATACAGCAGACCTGTTTAGTTTTCTGTACTGCTCAGAAGCCACCTGTGAAGTGAGGCACGTCCAAAAGGTTTGTCTCCGCAAGAAAGGCAGTAGTGACTGCAATGTCAAACTGAGGTGCCATAATGCTTAGTAGTGTTACTAGCCAGGAAACGGCACCCCGATTTCCCTGTCTACCACAGCTTTGTAAAAAGGTTAATGAAAACAGAGCAACTTCAATGAAAAAAGTTGCAACAGAAGTGACTTCCGAATACCCACTAGTTCAGGGCTTAGGTTACTCTTGTGATACATGGAACACCTGGATTCAGTCCCTTGCTCTGTATTAACTGGCAAATCACATTTGAAAATGTGCCTCCAGAACAAAAGCTTAACATGCATAACTTGAAATGCTGCGTTTCCACTGCCAGCAGAATAGGCAGACTGTAACTAATGTGCCTGACTAACATCTAGGGATTAGATTAGGTGAGTGAGTAGTTTGGCACCACATGGAAGTGGGTGTATGTTCCTTGATGTCAGAAACATAGGTATGATGACAATTCAAATGCCTTTTAAACTGGATAGTGGCTGAATTCTCTAAGGACTGAAGTCCTGGTTTTGCCGTTATACCCCATCTATAAAGGACTGTAGACATTACAGGCCTCCAGGTTACTTGTAGCAGTTTTTAGGTATCTGGCACACGCAATGGAATTTGCTGTCCTTTATTTTAATACTCCTACTTTCTATCCAATGAATAAGCCCAGTCTGCTCATAATTTGGTCTGCAAAAGCTTGCCCACGGAGCTGGAACCGCCTAAACTGACTTTAAAGGAATGCTGAAGACAGTTTTTTGTTAAAGCCTGCTTCAGCTGAGGGCTTAGCTGTAGACAGAGATATAATTGAGACATACAGAGAGATGCAGTTGAGAGATATAGTTGTAGAGATACATATTCCTCTCTTTAGGGCTAACAGCCCTGGACTCACTCCTGAAGGTAGATGTCTAAGCCCAGGAAAAGGGAATTTCAGAAATGGAAGATGTGTGGCTTCCTACGTCTCCCTTTTAGGTGGTATGTTCACAGTCGGAGCACTCTCCAAATAACACGAGAGACCTTGATTCAGTTGCCTCCTTTGTCTGAAGGGACCCAAAAGCTTGGCTTAAGCACATCTCCTACTTTTCCTATTGAAGCTCTTCCAGTCTGCATTAATTGCTGAGGGCACCACGCTGCTAATGAAGGGCAATTTCAGTACTGCACATTAGACTCATTGGACAAATTACAAAGGCAGCCCTTGAGGCAGACTGCCTGGGGCTTTACTACAATAACAGCGGATACTGTTAACTGGGGGCTCTTTCTCAGCTCAGCCTTTTGTGGGTATCTGGGATCACAACTGAGCGTTGGGTTTCTTTGCTTGTCCACCAGAGCTGAAGTAGCAAGCTTAAAAAATAGCATAGCCTTAGTCATTCTTTTGTTCTGATTCTCCTGCTTTAAGGATTATAATTCTTTTCTCTAAAGGATGGACATTCTGTTGTTTAATAACAATTATGTTAATTATGTTGTTTAATAACAATTACAAGTTAAATTCTTTCTGTAAATAGACACCAAGGCACTATGTGATAGCAGTTCCTACCTGGGTAATAATATAATCAAGTACATACAAAACAGCATCAAAGGAGTTAAAAACCCATGAGGTTTAAACAACAGACTATTAAATACAAATCCTGCTACCCAGAGGTGTGCAAACAATTTATTTGTGTTCAGTGCAACACTGTACAAGGGAATGGGTCTGCAGTTGTGTTTCTCTGCAAGGTCAATAAATGGTTTGTCAACTCTGGTGAGCATTTATTTTGTATCCAAAGTCCTAATGTAAAAACTAATAAAGAGTAGTTTTACTCCCTCCATTTGTGATGGAGTCTTGTTCTGACAGGATCAGAAATATCAGTTAACAGCTGCAGATGAAAATGAAATGGTCCTCCTCTTAATTGAATCCCATGGGCTGCAGAAAAGGATTTTTTTTTCCCACCGCCCAAACAGTTCCTTGTGTCAGACAATCTGGAGCCACATTAAGGATTTTTTCTTTTTACTAGTCCAGCTGGCAGAACAAATTCCCTTGTTGAATTAGCATGTCCTAAAATATAAAAGAGTTTACATGAGTATGATGGTGCAGGCAGTACAACAAACTATTGCTATTATAAAATATACTAACATATTTCTCTGTTGTCTATTGAACAGATTTGAGACACAGGGAGGTGTAAATGACTCTTGGAGCTTTTTGTATAAGTTATTTTTATACGAATCTCAGTAATAAGCCAATCCACATATATGTTGCCAAATTAAAGTAGAAAGCTACTAGCAATTTAACACCTTTTACACAGAATTTATACAAATACCACATTTTTCATATCTTGTGTTATTGCAAGAACAAAATTGCATAGACCATTTGCTGGCACTTTCTGAATCTTTGCAAATAGTTCAAGTAGTTCCCTCAATTTAATTTCACCCACTAATGCAGTAAGTGTTTACATGTAGTGAGAGAAAAAAAACACAGAGCTCAAAAATATTAACAATGACATAATTATGTGACTGAATAATAGTTCAGCAAGGAAACATATTCCTTCTATTTATTTTTTACATGCTCTCTGTAAGGCTGTATTCAAAGTGTCACTGACAGAACATGTAATTTGTACTTCTGAAGTTGAAATGTCATTTGTGCTCTTCTTCCCCTTTCACCCTGTAGTCCAGAATTGTAGATACAGACTTGTTTCCTAAACTGAAGTACTTTTTTTTTTTAAAATTCTACAAATTCTGCTTTTGGTAATGCTCTTAAGCAATAATATAAAACTCCGACTCGCAAGCGGGTGTGTGGCCTTTCCTGGTGCCTCACTGACAGACACGGCTGAATTCTTGGCAAGTGGAGCCCACGCCAGCCACTGACAAGTAGAGTTTCCCATCCGGACAAACGCAGATTTCGTAGAGCCCCTGAGAAATACCGGATCCACCCCTTGTACCCTCAGGCAATTTGGGCAGTCGCACAGTTTCAGCATCGAGCAAAAGCTGCATAGGAGAAAGCAAGACAAATGGGCTCATTAGAGATAACAATGCAAGAGCGCGCCATAATCCAACATGACTTTGCCTCAGCAGTGGTTTGAGAAGCCTTCTGCCCAGAGTTGTTATTTACAAAGCTGCTCTCAGGCCTGGGCTCTTGCCAGACGCTGGAACGCTGGAGAGGGATGAGCTGGTGCCCATCCTCTGCCTTAGCTCGTAGCTAAGAGACAGGGCGCCTGCCTGTACGCTGAATAGCAGGACATGAGCACGGCTGCTGCTGCTCCATCCCGGACCGGGTGCCGCAGCCTTGCAGCCGTACCAGCTGGTTAAGAATGGACACACAGGTTGGTCCGGAGTTCCTCTGTGGAAGAACGGGCACTGTAGCGCCTTGTAGAGGGGATAAATAGGCTGTGGCATGTAGCGTGCTGTTGCTGACGGTGCAGTTTTCTGCAGAGCTTCACTCCTTCAGTTAGCAAGCTCTGGGGCCGAGTGTCTGCCTCCGGGCCATGGACCCTGCCAGGGTGCCTGGGGATCACGGTGCCCATGGGGAGCCCAGCGCTACCGGAGTTTTATTAGAAAGCATTTCTCTAAGCTAATACAACATTATGTCAATTAGTACTATTATTTAATCTGACCCAAAAATAAAAGTCTTATTATTGGCACCATTAATATCCTGTCTCCTAAAATCTGAGGAATTAAAGTAGCAGAACTTGAAAAAAGACTTGAAATTATTAGTTACACGCAGACAGAGATATCGACCAGAGTTACAGAAACAGAAGGGCTTGTACTCACCACACCATCACTGCTGTGTAGTTTGATATCCATCTGGGAAAGAGCTTCAATATTCCCAGCTTGCGCTTTTATATTAATTCCTCGTGGTGCATCCATGCTCAGAGATCGAGTCGGTGATTCCAGCCTGAAAGCAGGAGCAGGGAATCTGACAGTAGCACATTCTCACATGTTCCTTTAGTTTTTGAAACATAAGTAAACTTTGAACAAGCACTTGAATAATCTCGCCTGAAGTCATATAAAAGATGCAGCTTCTTTTTTCTTCAGGCAGACTTGAAAAAGGAGGTAGCTATTTAAAAACACCAAAGTATCCCAAACGAAAACTATAGATGAATTCATAAATGTCCTGATTTTGGTTACAAACGCAATGCGTTATTTCAGCAAAAACTTCAGATTATTTCAGTATGATTGTAATTTATTCTTTAAAACTGAAACTCATTTTAATATTCTCTAGTTTGAATATATTTTCATTTTTGACATAAAATATTGACATTAATACAATTAGTGCAGTCTGGAAGTCTTTTAATCAACAAGAGTTTTACACTGCTGTCAGTCAATGCACATATGTTTAACTAGATGGCATTTGAAACTTAAAAATCAATAACTTGGTTTGAAATAAAAATTACACAATATAACAAAGCTGCAAACACTCCAGTGCCACAAGATGGCAGGAAGGTACTGTCTTAGCTAGGTAATCACCTCGTCAGTTCAGCTGTGCAGGACTAATGATTTTTATTTTCCAAACATTGCTTTGTTTCATCAGAATTTTGGTATAATTTCCACGGTAAGTAGCAGGGATATAAGTAGTAATTAAAAATCATGAGAAGGAAAGAAAAAGCCTAAGCTCAGCAACAAGCTAGTGGTTATATTGCTTCTTTTGACCATTACCTACAACTGCTTCGTCTGGAGGCACTGGGAACGCGGCAGGATCAGAGTTGATACGTACTGTGTTTTGTTCCTGTATATTGGCTCACCCTTCCTGATGACACCAGCCTGAATTTTACAGTATCAGCCAACATTAAACAGGTGAATATTAAGGCCAGAGAAAATGAATCAACCGGTGGTCCCAGTTTACTTTACATCCACGTTACCTTCCTTATTCTGTATCTTTCCTGGACACATATAAAATAATATTGGCTACGCCCATAACACAGAACTCAGAGGTGTGTCCCCATTCCCAGGTCTGCAGGTGCTCACCCACTGCGTCTTCTGGAAATGCAGGGCTCTCTGTGTGCGTGTGTGTGTGCGCGCGCACACGTATGCGCATGCAGTCCCAGCAGACGCTGCGCTGTCTCCGTGCGTGCTCGACAGCTGCCAATCTGGACGATCTGTGCCCCAGCAGGTCCTTTACTAGGTGTGCAGCCTGCTGTAGGTAACTCTGCTTCGGCAGGGGGGTTGGACTAGATGACCCACAGAGGTCCCTTCTAACCCCTACCATTCTGTGATTCTGTGATTCTGTGTGCGTCAGGTAGGCAGTCTAGACGCTGACTGCTAATCACATGCTAAAGGAATTAAACAATTACCCACACTCCTGACGTAGCACTCGGATGGATTTCATTTACTCAGGCTGCTTCAGTTCTTCCTTCTTTTTGGAGTTACTTCATTAAAAGTAGAATTTCAAAGAAGTCACTATGTGCGTGTGAGAAGTTGTATCTTAGAGTTCTGAAGGAGCTGATATCTTAAAACCTAAACCCATGATATCTGAGCACAGTCAAGCATAGTGACTGAAACATTTTTTTATCCCCAAATCTGAAAATAACTCAGGCAATACTGGCTTATCACTGCTGGCCAGAGGTAGCAGAAGATTTTATCTTCTCCTATCTTCAAAGGTCCCTTCCAACCCAAACCATTCTATGACTCTATGTTTCTATGATCTGCCTCTCCCTGACATTTTCTGGGTTAGTCACCTTCAATTAGTTTGAACTCCAGATTGATAATTTAAATTCCAAACAATGGATAACTGCTTCATGGTTCCATATCAGCACCATATCCATAAAATAATTTGATGCCTTATCCCATGACTCTGATATGGCACAAACTTCTGTCATGAACATGCTGAGAATAAGGGCATGAGTATGAGTCTGTTCTGCATCAGACATCTGATGTAGTACTAGTAATCTTTATTAAGCAGTGTTTGTGATTTAGCAACTTTTCTACGACTTCTTGCTTTAGATCCTTAGATTTACACTTTTATGAAATGGGAAATCAGTTCTTCCCTGATTTACATGGGAGGTCTGCTTCATGGCAATATTTTTCAATGCACATTTGTATGCAATATATAAAGAAAAATTAATCAGAGTTTGTAATTTCAATATTTAAAATTTAACATATTTTCATAAGTTAGTGTCAAGGTAGTTGAATGTAACTGCTGCCACTGTCTATTTTAGCAAAATGCTATAAACATTGAATAGTTCATGTTTTCTTGTGAAAACCTATGCAAGTCATCTATATGCAGACATAAGTTTTTATTTTTAAGCTCTATTGAATATTACAAGAAGGCAGACTGGGACAGATTTTTGAAAAGCATACCAGACCTGGAGTTTGAAAAGCAATCAAACACTGGAGCAGTATTTCTTAATTTCTAACAAAATTAATGTTGGCCAGAAGCCTACAGACTACGGAAGCATTTACAGATTTATGATATGACTTACATATAATTTAAATTACATGGCAGAATTACATTTGCTGTATTAATCACAGTCCTCAATTTCTGCTGTTTATATAGGTCCTATTTCTAGATTAACTAAGGGTGGATTTACCTAATTAGGTAAGCCATTGGAACTTCCTGGCAATGGGAACTGCAGTGAAGCTTAAGCAGTGATTCTGAAGCCTGCTGGAACTATTATGTGTGAGATTTTAGCAGAAGCAACATTCAGTAACACTAATGATGTATTTCATCATACAGCATTCAAAGGTGCAGTGCCTCAAGTCCAGATGTACTAAAAGGCAAACAGGCACCTAGTGTAGAAATGATGTGACTGAGGTGAACCTTAACTTTGAATGTCCCTTCTCAGTCCCCACTTGGTCCTGAAGACGTGACTTCCTCAGCCCCTTGGACATCGGCCTTAAAGTCACCTAAAATTCTTCAGTGGTCCAGGCCATGAGACACTTCCAGTTTGTCACTGGTGGGAAGCTATGCACTTCTCCTGTATGCTTAAGGGTCTGGGGACCACAGAACTGCGCTAGCAGAAGAGCTGAGTGATGGAGATTCTTGTGTAAACTCAGGGTGTCTCGGAAAGGTATGAAGAGAGCACTGCAATTATCAACACTGGTGGCGTTTTAAATAGACATTTATAAAGCAAAATGGGCATTTTTTTTACCCGTGACCAGTAGATCTGCTTAAAATGTGATGGGAGGAAGTTGCTCTGCACTGCGAATGCTTTGGGTCAGTCAGGAAGAAGATACACAACTGTGTGCAGATAATGGCTGATAAGAAAGTTTCAAGATCTCTTCCCTAGGCTATAAATGGAGAGAGTAGACTGGGCTGAGCAAAACATTGATGTGCACCCCTCAAAAGTCTTGGAAAAACATGGATTCAGTTTGCTTGCAAATGCTGGAGGGTGCTTGGAGACTCAGAGGACAGAAGTTGATTGTCTTAGGAGTTTTTGGTCATTTTATAGTGTTTCTTTGAATTCAGGCAGTAGAATGATGAGGGCATATATTGTTACCCATCACTTTTTTTTTTTTTTTTTTTAAATTACAGACATATAAATTAC
>Ga0065711_1030651_pt1 | contig 31855 bp, 15 predicted proteins | sample Hoacrofraction12_FD_59098 | JGI IMG/M metagenome (GOLD analysis project Ga0065711, IMG submission 59098) | Hoatzin crop microbial communities from Cojedes, Venezuela - Epithelial fraction 12 v2 (version 2) | ecosystem: Host-associated > Birds > Digestive system > Esophagus > Crop | place... | reverse complement strand
TCTTGAATATCTCCAGAGAAGGAGACTCCACAGCCTCCCTGGGCAGCCTGTTCCAGTGCTCCGTCACCCTCAGAGGGAAGAAGTTCTTCCTCATGTTCAGCCGGAACTTCCTGTGCTTCAGTTTGTGCCCATTGCCCCTTGTCCTGTCGCTGGGCACCACTGAAAAGAGTTTGGCCCCATCCTCCTGACACCCACCCTTCAGATATTTATAGGCATTTATAAGGTTCCCTCTCAGCCTTCTCTTCTTCAGGCTAAACAAGCCCAGCTCCCTCAGCCTCTCCTCATAGGAGAGATGTTCCAGTCCCCTCATCATCCTCGTAGCCCTCCGCTGGACTCTCTCCAGTAGCTAGCCACCGGTTTTTAACATGCCCCCTCCGTTAAGGACGTTAAAGCTGGGGGGAGAGGGACAGGAGGTTGTTTGCTGGCTGTTAGTGCAGTTAAGGATGTTAGTATTTTGCCAGGAAAATGTTTCTTTTTTGTCACATTTGCCACTCCAAGCAAGTCATTTCACTTACTCCTGAAATGCAGCCTTCTTAGGGGAAAAGTGCAGATTCTATTTTGTAGCACAAAGTAGCGTTACATGACTCTTCTGGACAGAAAATGAAGGGCTCCTATAGCCATCCCAGCTTCCAGAGTGGAGGCTGGCAGAGTGGAGGTGCCTGAGTCTGCCAGAAATAACACGGCTCCTCTCTCCTGTGAGGGTGGCCATCTGTCCTGCTCTCCCCACGCTGCCTTGGAACTGCACTGTGATCTTTGGCAACCTCCCGCTTTCAGCCTGCTCGTTTGCAAAATGGGGGCTTGTGATGTTTCCTCCCCCTCCAAGGCCTGCTACGAAGCACTAAGATGGAAGAAGCTAGAGAGGTCTAAAAATACTATGGCTGTTAAAACTTAGAGGGTACTTGGATAGGAAAAGCCAGTGAGAAGCACCTGGGATATATCCAAGATCTAACAAGGCTCATTCATTTCCAGTTAGACTTTGTCATCTGGGTGGCAATGAATCAGTGAGAGCAGACCTGCTATTTCACACGTGCTCTAGAAAGACACTGCATTACCATTTGTAATACAAGTAAGTGTTGGATAATACTCCAAATAGGACTCCTTTGTATTTTGGTGCCTCTGGCAATGGTGTTAAGCATATAGATATTGCAGTTCTCCGTTGAATGGTGATTCTGCTTATTAGAGAATTTAGGTGGTTCAAAATTTGGTATTATTCTGACAAGAGACATATTTTTAAATTAGCTATAAAAAGAAAAAGCCATGGGACTAGGCCTCTGGAGCAGGCATCTTGGCTCTCTTCCCCATAGGCAGTGCAATGCCAAGAGCCCTAAGAAATCCAGCCTTTGTGCTGACTGATCCCAAAGCTTCCTGGGTTGTGAAGGAAAACTGTCAAAAGCAAACCATCTCTTCAAAATGTTTCAATTTTGTCAAATAAGCAAATGCTAGTGGAAAAAGAGGAGAAAAAAAATCCTGCTGGAATTTTTCTCAGCAGTGCTAGTAAACATTAAAGTGCAACAGCTCCAGCTAAGCAAACAGGAGAGCATACCCAGCTGTCTAACTGTGCAATCTGGCAATGGCAAAATAAAGACTAGACTAAAGGTATGTTGGACCACAGCAACCAAGAGAGTTCTGGATCTCGAAATAACGTCGAGTAACGAAACACAGAAAGATAGTGCTTCGTTATGAACTTAACTCTGTTTTGTTATGCAGGTTATCAAGGCTGATTGTGTGATGAAGCCATCCAGAACAGCAGACTCTAACCTGCTCTTGGCCAAAATAAATAAATAATGACTTCAGGAAAATGCACATCTGTTCCCTCTGTTTGATTGGCAAAAACATCACTAGTATACCAGTGCCTCCCTAATTTACAAAATTAGCCCTTAGGATAATTATGGTTGTCGTCTTTGTAAAGGGCTTTGAGTTTTGCGCAGGTACCGCTCTATACATACAGTACAAAATAGTATTATTTCTGCTCGGTTGCTGGGTTACCATTATATTGCGCATTATGGGAGTACTCATGTTAGTGATATTGCTAGGAGGGGGTGTGAGGAAAACCAGAAATATCTTCCCCACCCACCCTTCTTATTCAGTGTGACGGTAATTACCGTTCCCGCTTTCTAAACTTTGCAAACATCCCAGCTGGCTGCGAAGAGGGCAGCTTTCCCGCGGTAGCTGCACACCCTCCCTCCCTGCAGGACCACGAACACGAGCTGCAGCCCCTTGGCTGTTCTGGAGCCCGTCAGTACAGCTCCTCACGCACAGTGTTCAGCATGTCCGAAGTCACTTGCTGAATTAGGCCCCGGTAATGATGTTAAGCAGTGATTTACCTCTCTCTGTGGCACGTGTGTGGCATCCCATCCCATTCCCTGGGCATTTTGCTAACAAATTGCCACCTAGGCCCACAGAGATTAAGAGCAATGTTTGTTCTAGCTGCCTGATCTATATTTCTCCACTTTCCATTTTGTTCTTTGCCTTGGGATTCATGTTTGAAGAGGTATGACTCACTCTACATGGGCTCCTGCTGCTTGAAATTAAAATAGGAGATATCGTCCCTCTACCCCCTTCCCTAATATGTTGCTTTCTGAAGCCATGCGACACCTTATAAATGTTTCACCCGAAGGGAGCTGCCAGAGCATTCCCATCTGTCACAATAACACAGCCAGATTGGAAGTATTTTAAAAATCTAAGATATCGTATGGAGGGAGGAGATGAAGAAGGAATGGTATACATAACCTGGATAGGAGGTTGTGAAGTACCACCACTTTGGGCTTAAGAATCCAGACCCACCTTGAAGCATCCTTCAACATCCTTTATACATGACAAAGAACCACCACTCTCTGCCTGCACCGTTGGTGCTTAGCACAACTGCAAATTTGGCCCTTGCTTGCTTGCTCTGGTCCCTTGTAAATTGAGCTGTCTTTACTAGAAGCAAAAAATACGGTGCCTTACAATTGCCAGAGCTTAAGTAGGAATGCTTGAAAATTATCTCTGCCTAAGTTTTCAAAGAGGGGAAGGATTATAAGATAACTTAACAAGAAGTATTGTCTCCTACATCTTACCAAGTATTCATAGCAGTTAAGCAATTATACAGTCTTTCATTTGAGCCGAACTCCTGCCCCACCAAAATCACTGAGTTTTGCCATTCCTTTCACCATGGCTGTGCTGGGATTTCAACCTTGGGCACGGCTACTCCATCCAAAATAGTACATTCAGATCTCACCAAGTGAGCTCTGAATGGGAAACAGAAGTGGAACAGCCAGTTGGGATGTATGCCTGCTCAGAGTAATTAACCTTGCCTGTTAGCAAGGCTGGTTGTTCCAGGCTTCATGGCTATGCCTGTGCTGCTACATAAAATAGGCCTAAAGATGAGCTCTTAGCCCTGAGACCCGCTGGCACCAACGAGCTCAGGGCTAACTCCATTTGAAGCAGATTGATCTTGGAGGGAGCTAGTTAGCACAGTCTAAAATCAAGCCAGGGCAGCCTAATGAGTGAACAGTGACAATGACCAAGAGCTATTGCCCAGTTTCGCTCTCTACCCCTGTGTAATTCAGCAGTATATTCTTGTGCTGTGTAGACCTACCAGCTCACTCAGTCCTGTGGGCTTCTTCCACTCTGGGGCTGCCCTGAGCAGGAGCTCTTGGCAGCTGACATGCACCTTACTGGGTTGTGGAGTTGCAGTGGATGAATCTACATCACGGCACATGATACTCAAGCTGGAAACCAGAGTCAGTAAAAGGTTGCAATTAGTGCAGAAAAAAAACCTGCATTTTTTTTCCTAGGATTGCTTTGACTCTGAGATGCAAGCACAGATAGTCAGTACGTCTTTGTTTTTCTCAGCTGCTTTGAGTAGGCGGAGGGCAGAAAAAGTGTTACATTGCAGCTTTCCAGGAACTTGCTTAATTCTGTCTCATTCCTTGTGTTGCATACGGCAGCCCTGTCATCATGCAGGATGCTTTTCAGTGTGTTTTAGGCAGTGCCCTCCTCGAACACTGCTGACATGCAGTTCTCACTGGAGCTGAACACATATGCTGTTATAAGCCAACCGTACTACAGGCTGATATGCAAGAACATACGTGGACAGAAATGGATGGCTTGAAAGCCTGAATCCGGATTTCATTTCCACCTGTTATGGAAATGCTCTGTTGCGCTGAGGTCTGGCTCCGTCTGTCAGTTTGTCTTCTGCAAAGTAGTGATAACCTTACGATAGCAATCCAGATTTTCAAAAGAGCTCACCCTCCCGCTCTGACAGCCAGACTTTACAAGGAAATCACCCCCCATTTAGGCACCAAAATGTAATATTCATATGGAGAATAGAAGCTTAGCATGCTGGATCCTCAGCTTCTTACACAATCTGGGCAGCAGGCACTGCTGGGACGATTGTTGGGAACTTTGGAAAATTTGGTCCTTCTTTAAGCACCTAAACAGGAACCTGGCTTTTCTGAAAATCTGGCTCCAGTTTAGGTGTTGAGCATTCAAAAAATTGAGTCTGAGCTCTCTGGAAAATCTGGCATCTAACGAAGGAGTGCTGTGAGGATAAATTCATTAATGTGAGATCCTGGGGTAACTGTGATGACAGGACTAGTAAACTTTGTAAAGAAGTGAGGAACAGCTTCATGTATTGAAAATTCAGGGAAAATACCTAGTAGGCAAGAAATGATGACCCACTGTGGGTCTGCCACAACACAAGGAGAACCACAGTAGGTTCTCCCAAAGCTGATTTCTGCCACTGGTAGAATGGGTACTGTTGCCAGTGGCAGATGTGACACAATTGGCACACAACTTCAGAAATTTTGAAATGTTAAAGTATAGGCTTTTAGCACAGTGGAGAAACACATAATAAATCTTGAATCCTGAATTCTTAACCAAGAAGCGCAAAGACTATTTGAAAGCTGTTGCTCTGTTGCTATTAGTTTCACCAGAATATTTGTTGTCAGGTGGACTTAGGTTTTCCAGATGACAGTAACATCGCTGCAGGAAATGGGAGGGAGATGAAGCAATGTCTTTGGAACTGCTGAGAGACTAGCTTTGTAAAAGAATTATGCAAATATGATAATCGTGTGTTTTTAGCAGTTACTCTATCAAAAATGAAGAGAAGTGCGTCTAAGAGTGCCTGTTGCTTGTTCTGGATGTTCACTGGTGTAATGCCTGCGTAGTGAAAAGTGCTTGTGGGTGTCAAGGGTTTTCACTCATCCTCTCAGAGACGGGCATATAACCCAGTTTTGGGGGAGGTTTTTCTAGTGAGAAATAGAAAGAGACAGAGGTCTTACTTCTAATGAAGTTCTCTCAGTTCCTGAGTTTCTTGAACACAGCTGAAGAATAAGGCTGGATCTGGCACATCCTCACTGTGTGGGGCAGTCACATCTTCAGCAGAAGATGAGAGTGCTGTAGCTGAGGGCTAGCAATATTTCTCTCTTAGCTTCATGTTCCAAGGACCATCGATCTCTTTGTTTTGCAGTGAGCTAAGTAGCCACGATCTAACAAATACCTAATTCTAAGAAGTTCAGCAGAGCTACTCTATTTCGTATCAGCAGAGAGACTGGTCAAGTAAATAATCTTTTTGCAGACACACTAGTTGTTTGTAAACACATATATATACATGGACAGCATAGCACTCTAAGGGCAGTGGAAACCAGCAGGTTTGGTGTTTTTGCCTTTTTTAAGCTATATTTCCTCTTTTCTCAACATTTCTTTTATAAGTTTAAGCTTTCTCTTTTGCCCTTATGGTACTTAACTCTCACGCCTGCTTCTGCTGATTTAAAAGGAAAAAAAGAAGTACTGGGAAAATGAAATGGTTTCTGGAATGTGTCAGCAACAAGTAGAATCTCTTGGGATCGCCTTTGGCATACAGGAACAATAAGTTAGAGAGAGGAAATTGGTTTCCCCATGGCTGATGAATTTCCTGGATTGGCTTACCCCACTCCCACAGTGTTGAAGCTATGGAACGCTCAATTAGTATTCCCCAAAGTGTCAAAACGAATTGAGCCAACTCCAGTAATTCTTCACTGCAGTTCATACATCATTTTTCAGGCTTTGAGAAAAGGGCCTACTGTTTCACTGTGTGCAGCAAACAAATTCTCCCCTTCTCAACCCTGTGCCATTTTGCTTTTTTTTACTTGGTTCAAGGGCACCTGCAAAAATAAACAGGAATGGCAAGTTCTTGCCTCCAGAATGTGTGGAGTACCTCAGCTAGTTATTTTATAAATAGCTAGACAGATGAACATAACGACTATAGTATCTTGAAGTATTTTGGGTTGGTTTTGTTTTGCTTTGGGCAGTTGCTATATTACACTGTGTGATTCTGAAAACGGTAATGGATTCCCAAAGTGCAGATGGCAGGCCTGCATTTTGAGCTACAGACCCAAAATCATGCTGCCAAGCCCGAGGACTCAAAAATCATGACCTAGATTTCACCCCAAATGATGGGATTTCTTCACAAGCTGGTGGAACTGGGTTTGTAAATTAAAAAAAAAGAGGGGATTGCTTGTATTTCATATTGATCTTTTGGAGTCTTTGTAATGTGTTTGGCTACGTTTTTATCTCATCTTTATAAAAGAGAGTCATAAATTTCTTGCTTAGTAGTAGAAATGGAGACCACAATGTGACTCCAAGAGCCAAAACTCTGTGAAAAATGCTGATTTTCTCTAGAAAAGACAAAATGGCAGAAGTTAGAAATTAACTTTTCAGGCACAAGAGGTTTCCAAGGCCAACTGATGCTCGTTCATCCCAGTGCAAATTCCAAGAAAGCTGCATCTCAGCGTGAATCACTCACTAAGGTGCTCAAGTGTAATAGTCTCACCAAGTCTTATTTGCATTAACTTAATTAGATTTGCTTACTAAAGTAATTCTTTGCTAGTGGTGATGGCTTCCTTTGTGTTGGACAGGCTTAGGTTTGTGGTCAGAAGCAGCAGACAGAAATAGAAATAAGACATAGCCAAGCTGGTTGCTGGACAAGACTGAGTGCATTGCTCACAGAGGTGCTCAAATGAATGAAAAAGCACAAGTTATTTGAACTTTACACCTCAAATCAGAACTGGATTTTAATCTGAAGTAGTGAAGAAATTTCTAATAGCTTGCTATTTTATTCTGAAACAAGTGAGCTTTAGCATTTCAGTACTCTGCAGTGGGATCAAGGACTGTTTTTCAGTGATTGAGACACTTAGTCTTGAGTAAGTCAGAAAGAGTAGCTCTTCCCGGTTCAGTCAGAAACTGGTTATAAGAAAACTGCATGCACAGGGAATTCTGGAAGAAGACCTGCCTGGAAAATGATTCAGGAAAAGAAGTGAATAGCGAAGAGAGGCAGTGGCAGAGAGACAATGCGTTGATTTGCAAACAGCCTTTGTTAGCCCCTGACCTCTGACAGGCACACTGCAGTCTGTTAACTGATAATTTTGATGATGAGATGGAGAATATGCTTACGATACTAAGCTGGGATGGACAAGAAGTGTGTCAGAGAACAGAATAAGATCTGAAAATGATCCTGGTGAGTTGGAGAAGTGGTGTAAGATGACCATTCTTTTAAGAAAAAGACCACTTCTATTTAGAAAAAGGTTGTGGTACAACATAGGGAAGTGGAAAGTGTGGCACAGAAGTTGAAGAAATTAATGACGTGAATGCAGCCTGTGGGATGTCTGGCTGGGTATCACTTTATCCAGAAGGATTTGAGGATTATAATGAATCAGAAGCTATGACCGTGACTGAATCAGCCTGAAGCAAATAAGGAAAATATTATACTGGTATGTACAAACCAGAGTGTCGTCTGTAATAATTGTTCCACTCTACTTGGAGCTGCTTAAGACCAAGAGAGCAATGGTCAGCATTCCCCAATATTGAAAGTGTAGTTGTGGGTACAACAAAAGCAATGGCCTTAAATATGTGGTAAGGAGGGTTCAATTAGACTTTAAGGGTTCAATTAGACTTCAAGGACAAACATCTAGCAGCAAGGATGACGGACCCCTGGAACAGGTTGCAGTGGGAAGGTTGAAGAATCACAGAAGGCTTTTACTATAAGATAAACATCCGTCAAGAATAGAAGTAGTTGAACTTTCACAAGGCAGATTTGGTGACATCAGGGTCCTTATTTTCAATGATTTGTTAATAAAGCCTATATGAAAGAGGAAGAGCGTAGTGCAATGCCGTCACCATTTCATTAACACTCTGGGCAAAAATGAGCAACCAGAGACAGTGCCTCCCTTTTGGTACTTACTGATTCTGATGCTGGCAACAGCAGCCGTTCAGTGCCCAAGGCAGCTTGCAGCAGAAGCAGTACAAGGGCGAGTGGAGCAGCGAGGTGAGGCTGTTGACCCAGGCTGTGCGATGTGTCGCAGCTTCAGAGCCCCTTGCTGTCACAAGGCGCTCGGTAAAGAGGCAATGGTAGCGTCACTGCCCGCCACTTGCTTGCTTCCAGCATGGATGATGGTGCAGTTTGGGCCACGTAAGGTCACTTAAACAAAAGCACTCAGAGCTCAACTCCTTCAGGCTTTACAGCACACATGAGGATGCAGCTGACTGGCCCAGAGAGTTTATGAAAGCCCCTTGATGCTTCACCTTCCATTTATTTATCCCTGAATGGTGTAAAGGACTGCTATGGGGAAGTACCTTGTCCATGTTTGGGCTTCTAGCAGGATTCTTATTTGACATCTGTGAGAGAAGTCTCATGTCCCACCTGCCTCACTTCCTCCTGGAGCCTGTTGTAGAAGCTAAAATGGCTACCTAGAGCTTCAGGCCTTACATACTGCAGACCTTATTCTAACTTGGCTCCTTGTAAAATGTTATGCATGGAAGAACATATTTTAAAAATACACTTGAGCAAGCAAAGAGAAAGAGATAATGAGAGTCAAAAATAGATCACTTTCAGGCACGAATGATGTACAACCCCTGAAAGTCTATTTTCTGTCTAAGAGTGCAAGAACGTTCTGGGAGAGTGGGAGAGTGAGTGCTTTGACATGCACACAAAGACTTGTTCGTTGGCAGAAAAAATATTACTGGATTTGCTGCTATATCAAAAGCTTTACTACATTGACCTCGGCACATATACAGCATCTCCCAAAGTAACATCTTTCTTCTGAAACTTCCCCATCTCTTATTTCCAGTTTGAAACTATGTATTCAATAAATGAAACATTAGATAGGCTCCTAAACAGAAATAGGCATCAAATCAAAGAGGAAAGGGTAAATAAAGTGATGGCGAAACAGAGAAGATTGGGATTAAGGGTGCGTAGGAACTTCTTCTATTTGAAATAGCAAATATGAGCTATGAGAAATAGCATTTTCTCAGCATCAAGCTAAGAAACCGAGGACAGACAGATTGGTTGGTTGCCTGTACTGCCTCTTGTGTTTTCATTGCCTTCCTATGGGCTTATTTTCCTGGGACAAAATCTGTTTATCCAGCTAGCAGAGACATAGGTCTAGCAAGCAGAAGATAAAAGAAACGCCGACCTTTTGCACAAAGCACAGAGGGAGAGAGTGTCTCTATATACCTGTATTTAGGATGCTCTTTAGAAGGAGCCCTCCATAGAGCTGTGCCATGGAGAAGGTTCTTCCTGGCATTGCAGTCTCAGTCCTGCCATGGGCTGAGCTTGCTAGTCCAGGCCAGGGTCACGTTTTGGTACATACCAAACTGGGCATACATCAAGAGTGTCTCTGAAGCCGCATTAATGCAAGCAGTAAGGCTGCCTTCTGGAGAGCCGAGTGGCAAGGCTGGGAACAGACGCTCAGTGAAGGGCTGCCCTCTTGGATGGGGAGGTGAAACGATCACCTGTGAAGACAAGCCAGAGCCAGTTTTCATTTACCCAAAGCTGGTATCAGGTTACCACAACCTAGGCTCCCAGCCATCTACATGTGGGTACTCAAGTTTGTCACCGTGTACAATAACCACATTTTCAATATATCATCATAGTAATAATCATATATCCTCCATCGCAGCTCCCCACAAATAGCCTCCATTCAGTTTAGCTAAGCAGCTAGAAAACATAAGGTCATGCAAACCAGAGCATCTGAAATAACTGAGCGGGCAACAGATTGTTTGTTATCCCACAGCGATGAAACTAAGTTTCCATAAATAAGTCCCTAACAAGCCCATATTATTTTATTAAGGCATGACAACAGTCTAACTAATTATAAATTAAGTGCAAATTTGGGGACTTTAATTGAAGGGATTACCCAAAATGTTTAGCTGAATCATCATCAATTACCATCTCTGTTTTCTCCTCACAGCTGCACTATCACCTCTGCAGAGTTTGAACAACATGCCGTTAAGGGTACTTGAACACACGCTCACCTTCAGACCTCTTGGTAGATCCACCACTTCAGCCTTAGTGTTGTAGACATGCTGAAAGATGTTGCTGACTTGCAGCTGCAATCCTGAGTAGGCATCCAACACGTTCCGTTGCCACCAACAGCATGAGCTTTCCTGTGTGCGTCGGAAGAGAGAACAGCACCAGATTTTTCTCTCCAGGGTGACTTTAGCACTGGTGGCAGCTGCTGAGCCCATGATGTGCTACACAGCACGAGAGCTTTTGCAGCCCGCTGCCACGTGCAGCCGCCGGTCCCATGTGTCAGTGAAGGGAGGTCCCTCTTGGTGGCTCGTTCCCTGCCCGGGAAGCCCTGTCCTTCCTCCCGTGCAGGGTGTTTTATGCTCATGGCAGCGGGGTTTGTTGGCAGCCTGGATGGAAGAAGCACACCGGGCAGGCGGCAACGGCTGCCGGCTGAGTTGGGGCTGGGGGCTGCTAGAGATTGCTGCGGGGGATGGCGGTTGAACTCATCTCGAGGAGGAGGGTTGGAGTGGGATTTCAGCTCACACGCTCATTGCTGTTGGTTTTGCTGCCAGCTCATGCTGGCAAAGTGTAAAAGTTGCCAAGGGTCCCGGTGGGCTGTTTTGGCAGCTACAAACCCGCGGTGCGTAGAGGTGTGTTGCCCAGGCCCTTTTCCTCCTACATTGTAGACATTTGCTGGTGAACTTTCTGGAGCTGTTTAGGTTGAACTTGGGCCTGAGCAGCCTAGAATATAGCTAGCCTAAAAGGGGGAAAAACTTTAAATGCAGATACAAGGAGATTCCAGCCTATTTCTAATGTCTCCCTGGAATTTACTCTGCACAAGCCACCAAGAAGCAGTCAGACAGTGGAGGCTCATGTTTTCCACACACTGTGGAGCTACAGAGATTTAACCTTCTGGTGGAAAGTTTTGTGTCCCATTACCAGTGCCTCAGCTTCTGTATTCTCTTGACAGGAGGACTACCTGGTGTCAAGGAACTGCATTCCCAACTCACACAGAATTTTAAACCTGAGATCTTAATTTTATTTTTCCTTTAGGACTTCTTTATTGTTTCAGGACTTTGGGGGTAATTTATGTCCTGTTATTTGACTTTATTACATGAGATGCCAAGATTTATGTTAACAGAGGAAAATGCATTTAAAATGTCTCCTAATATATTTCCCTTGAAATACACGAAGATTACAGCTGCTGCAATAACCTCATAATCTCTGAATGCTAGAATGGAAATGTTTGACATTAACAGGCTGCTTTTAGAAATGAAATCTCTGTAGTGGGGACATTGAGAACTTACAACCAACGTCTAATTGCAACTACATTTGAACTTTGCATGCTATTTGAGATTTGGGGTGGGGGGGAACTTAACTTTTTACACATACCTCAACACTTCTTGATATCAACCAGAAACAGAGGCAACAGAATTCCACAGGACGGACTGGTTCCGTGGCAATTTGGAGCTGAGAGGAACCAAGGAGCATGTGAAATCATGAGAAAGTCTGATCCCTCCTATTTTCCAGTCTCAATGATTTCCATGGAGGTTGAATGCTAGGAGATGCATACAGAGATTTATATCTCAACTGCAGCACAAACTTTAAAAATCTGGAATGGCATGGGACAACTTTGGGAACAGTTGGGTTTGAATTAGCACCAAGTTCCTGACGTGCCCTGGTTAAATATGTGACTGGGACACCTTGAAAGTGGACAACCATCCTGCAGGCCTTCCTGCATATAATTTCATTACTTTCAGAGCATGGAGACAGGCTTTACATGTGACTGTGAAGCAGCAAATGATGAAGAGACAAAAAGAAGTGGTCTCTGACCACATTCGCTACTCTGCCAAAGCAGTTTCATGCTACCGAGATTTTACTAGCTTATCTCACAGTAAATCTGATGTAGTAGAGCAGAGATTAAGTCTGGGTTTAGAAAACTGGGCTAGTTTGAAGTATTACAGTAGAGCTGTAGTTCATCCTACTGTTAGCAATCCTTAGTGCTTAAATAAAATTAAGACCATTTTTGTACGCATGAAACTCCCACTGAACTCCAGTGGCATTGACAGAGTAGTGACTAATTCCTCAAAATAAAATATGATTGTTAGTTCTGAATTCCTTTTTCTAAGAATCTAGATACTTTTGATATACATAGGGTTATTTAAATCTTCCTTTTGAAAAATGAACATAGGAGTGTGGGTCTAAGCATGGCAGAGACCTTAGACCTCCACTTTTGAGTTGGGGAAGCCTTGTCATAACAGTAATTTGTCTGCTGGGACGTTTTTTGTTTACATTTTAGGCATTAATTGCACAATGTATTGCAGAATAAAATGGTACCTTTGCCTTATCCAGGGCAGACCCCACCAGAAGGAAATCAAGTTCAAAGTGGTTATGCAACTTGAAGGAGGATAACTATTTTCCTACTTTTCAAAGGAGCACACACAACTATGATGCTGCCTGTGTCATCAGAAACAAAGAAACAAACAAAGAAAAACAACCTAAAAGCTAATCAGCTCTAATTCATCAAGAATTTTCTGGTTTTTTATAAAGGTGTCAGTTTAGTGTTTAGTTGATGAATACATTCCATCCCTGCTACACAGCTATCAAAATCAAAACATGCCACAGACCAACCCAGTTAAAAAGAAATTATCCATTTTTATTGCCTCTTCACTTTTCCATGTATTTAGAGTAATGACAATAGGCCAACTTCTATTTGAGGCAAGTTCAAAGTAATTTCAAAGAAATCAATAAAATTCATCTGCAGTTATCTATGTAACTGAAAGCAGAAATTGTTCCAGTAAGTGTTAAATGAGCACTCTTAACATAGGAAGTAACAGATTCTAGGCACATGTATCATCAGTTCAAATTAGATTTTACCGCTTGAAGCATCCCAGCACAATGAAAAAACAGGTGTGGAAAGGAATTGCTCCGTCAGTGAGGAGTACAGTATCTCTTATACTGTTTGTATTGTCTTTCCTATATGTTTTCTTTAGTTCATCAGTAATAAATTTTTTAGGTTTTTAAGGCAAGTTACTTTTTCTGTTTGTTTCAGGCATTTTGTGTGCCTTATTCTTGAAATCTAGAATCCTTGTTTCTATTAAATATCCCTTTCTAGTCATTGTGCATTGTTACCGTTATTTTGTTAATCTTATAAAAGCCTCAAAACTGGTTCTTTGCTGCATAAAAATATGAAAGAAACCACAATCCCATCCCTAAAAAGCTTGCAAGAAAAATACTAATGAGTTTAGGTTCATCCTGTTTCAGGAAACTAAATTTAGCCTATAATATCAGTTGAAGATAAATCACAATGTTATGGGAAAAAAGTATTTATTTGAGACAAAAAAAGTACTCAATAGATTCTTAGGTGGGGGCTTTATCTGACTTGGTAGGAGTTCTGAAAATGTCATCTTTTGCGCTTTGAAGGGATGAACTGAAAGACATGTTGCTATTCCAGTAATGCTGGGAATTATACTTCTCTGCTCATGAGCCTAAAAAAGCCCACAGAGTAAAGCATTTCTTAGCACAGTTTAGCCAGTACAGCTTGGAAGCACAGATCACAGTGTTAATCAGCTCAACAAAGCTGCTACATTATTAACAGTCACCAAAGGCCTTGGTAACAATAGTAATAGTATTCAATGAAGATGCAAATAATGGGCTACTTGGATGAGTTTTATACTTATACTCTCTTGTTGGGGGCTGTATTTTATTTTGTTTTGCTTAAGAAAACGTGGGATCTCTATATTGAAGTGTTTCATGTGGAAGGGCATTAGATAAAGTGTAATAGAGTCAAAACTAAAAAACCGTGTGTTCGTACTTGCACATCCTAGTCTTGACTGCAGTGGGAGCTGAGAGCTAATTCTCTTAGAAGAAACACAGCATGCGGAAAACCTGAAGTTTTACTGTATAATTTTCTTTCATTGTATGAACTTGGTTATACAGAGGTATATTTCATTAAAATTATGGTTAATCAAAAGTCAATTCATAGGTGAAGAATGGTTTTAATGACAAATTTATGACCAGCTGTAGTCCATAACCATAAGGAGTTCTTAGGTGGGATGTAAAGACCCTTATTTTAGTGAACATGCTCACTACTGTAGCATCAAATGTGTTAAGGCCATTTTTCTAAGGTAGCACTTTACAGAATCAGATCCAAAACTTAACTGCAGAGTTTCCACCTTCTCCAATCAATGAGGCAGATCTCCAAAATACAGAAGCTTCATTCATTACCAAGGCTCTGCCTTCCACCCTCCTTCCAGTACATCAAGTCTTAAAATCCAGTACAGACGTCTTGAAAAATGAATACATGATCATGCACCCAAAGGTTTTATAATAGACACAAAGTAATTAAATTAAAATATTGAGGAAAACCTGAATGCTAAATACTTGAAGCTTGATTTTACAAACTTATCAAGCATGTTAATAACATTAAAAAAAATCAAGTGTCTATGACAGCTAGTATTAACAAATTGGGGTCCTGTTAATCTTACACACATAAAATACTTAAAAATGTAGATTATATTTTGTGCAAATAAAGCTGTTATATGTAAATGGTGGAGTGGAGATATAGGTGCATAGAACAGGAAGAGAGCTTGGTTGGTCACGGAGTTGAATCCTTCATGTCGTGAGTCACCTGTCGGGTATTTGCTTTCTACATGAATAGTGTATTAAAAAAATTGCCTCACTCGTAAGTTGTTTTCTATTTTATAGATAACAAATAAGTACAGTATTTGAAGAAGACATTACACTGCAGAGATCAATAGCAGATTGCTTTGATAGAGTGATGATAAAAGAGATTAGGAACATGAAACACATCAGGAAGTGCCAGAAATGCTTCTTCAGTCCAAGGCTATTCCCTGGTTTAAGTTAAAAAAGAGGAAAAAGATGCCTTAGGTTTTTTAGGAGTATTGTCATCCCTTGAATACCTGTGTGTTGTCTGATGAGCACTGAATCGAGCTGCCTTTGCATTCCTTGGTAAATATTCTCTGTTTGACTCAGTCTGATTTAATTAGTGAATACACAGCAATGTGCTTGTGGATTTTAAGGAGTGCTTTGCTTGGAAAAGAACTGACGAAAGCATGTGAGGCTATGGCCATTGTGCATATGTCAGGTATTCACAAAGTGAAGTTAACATAACACGCTTATCTTCATGAGTTTGACAAGTCGATCATCTAAATTTACTGTGACATTTATCCACAGCTGAGTGACTAAAATGCCCACTCTAACCTCAATTTACTCTAATTGATTAGCTCTTCTATCTAGAATTCAAGAAAATGGCACTGCTTTCAGAAATGACAACTAAAAACCAGGAGAATGATACCCATGCACCTGATTTTTAGATTGTGTAGGCTGCTCTTCTGAGGACCTGTGAGGCAAAGTCATGAACCTGCTATTTCATGGTGGTGCTGGATGATGTGAACTGCAATTAATGCTGTCGGAGGAAGCAGACAGTTCTGTTCACAGGCTGCCACTTAGTCCTGTATCTTTTGCAGCTGCACAGTAAATAGCTCTCAAGCACACTTTCAGAGGTTAATTGTCCACCGTGATAATTACTCAGACATCGCATTACATGCACGGTCCTTGATGCACCCAAGTATCTGCTTCGTGCGTGCTATCAGCCCTGCGCATATATATTCACATACAGCACCCGCAGCCCACACTCAGGTAGGCCAATGTAGTTATAGCTGCAAAGCACTCTCCATCCAAAATGCAGTAGTTCGGGGGAGATTCACAATTGCACCTTTTTCTTCCTCCCTGCCACCCCCAGATAAAATTGCCATCCCTGACCTTGATATAGCCAACTTCTAGATTCCTGTTTCTGGTTCACTATGCGAAATCCTAGTAGAAAGCATAGGTTTAACAAGAAAAGCATATGTGAAAATGAGGTTTTCTTGGCAGTTAATGATAAACTACACTGAACTAAAGTGTTCTAGGTAGTTCGATAACAACGTTCCCGTTCCTTTACCAAGCTAATATGACATAATGGGCTATATCTGTTTCATTTCATGCAAATAACGATGTTAACATACGTATGTGGTTCAGTAAGATGGTTATGAGAATGCAGCGCTTCGCTCCATTGATTGCTGTTGTCTTTTTATTAGTGACATGAGCATGTCAGGAGCTGAGCATGGCGCTTTGCAGATCCCTTCGGCTGGGGGTGGCCAGAGGGCATGCCGGTGTGCTGGGGATGGGATGGAGTGGGAGGAGAGTCTGAATGCCTTTAGGGGCTCGGGAGCAGCTCAGGCGTGGGTCGCAGCACCCTCCTGCCACCAGGAATGTAGGGTGGGTGGCCCAGCTGAAAGAAAGAGTGCAGCTGGGACACTTTGTTCAAAATGGAACATGGCATTCTTTTCTTCAGGTTAGAGAAGCCTTATGTTTACGCTTTTCACAGAGTGACATCAAATCAGCAACGGAAAAGCCGTTTCCAAAGCAAAATGACTTTGTTTTTTCTGAAACAATTTTCTCCTTTCTTTTGGACCAGACTGCTTGCTGATTTGATAAATGGTTTCAGTCTCCCTAAAGCCGCGTTTTCCTTTTATTATTATTTGGTTTACAAACCTCCTTTCTTTGCTTTCTCCTTTCCTGTCCCTGGACTGATAGTGTAGCATACTGCTTCCATCCCCTCCATCCCCATCAGATTTTGTTCATGCATCGGCACACGTTCCTGCACTGGTTTTGACAAGACACCAGGTGCTGATCTGAGTTGCTTAGCAGAAACTATTAGCAATTCAGGAGATTTAGGAGGCTGCTGATAAGAGAAGATACAGTAGCTCTGTAAATTGTCTCATTATGCATCGATAAAGGTTGAAGCGGGAGCTTTCATCTACATTTGATCTCTTCCCAAATATGTAGAGTGGTTGAGCATGCCCATTTTTCTGAATAATAAACTACAGAATTAAACCTTGCAGGAGCTAGTAGGTTAATTCACCATCCTTCACTGAAGAGGCTGTTGTAGAGAATTTTTTTTAAACGGATTTTTTTTTTTCTTTTTACATCACAGCTTCGGAGGATATGGCTTACATTTGCTTATTGTGGTTTTTCATAGGTATTATTTACAACGCACCTGAAGCTGCTGTCAAAATGTTTTTCTGTGTATGCTGTATCAGCAAACCTACATAATAATTCCACTGGAAGTTGAGAAGGTATTAATGTTAAAGGTATAAATGTAAGTTTAGAAAGTAGTTATAGTGATGTGTAAATTATTTCCATTGGATTTTTTAACTGCTCCGTCCTGTTGAACAGATCCTTTCTAAGTCCAGCTGGAGCCTCTCTTGGGAAGCAGTCCCTTTGATGGAACCACCCTTGGCTCCTGAATGGAAGCAGCATCATAACCAAATACTTGCAAAGAGTTAGAACAGAAAGTGATCAGCACATTTACATGTCAGGATCTCCACATCTACAGTTTCATTGAACCTATCTGAAGCCATTTGAAGGCACTCACTTGTGTAAGGAGCAGAGCTGGAGAACGTCGCCAGAATGCTGGTCCTGTAATGGGTCTGACTGCATGGGGCAGCTACGGCTGTAGCGCTGCGCCAACTCCAGCTTAGAGCAGCGGCCAGAGGGGAAGAGGGAAAAGAAGGGAAGAAGCAAACACAGGCAGGGATTGCACAGTGCAGCCAGGGTGCTTCAGGATTCCCCCTGTGTTCTCAGGGTTCCTGTTCAGAGTTGAGTCCTCTGCAGCAAGGTTGCCATCACTTGGTGGGAAGAACAGAATTCAGATCGGAAATATGCTCAAAAGGAGTCTAAAGTATTAAAATTAAGAGTAGCCTTTTTCAAAGAAATTACAATGAGTGGACTTACATTTCCCACCCCTGTGATCTAAGTTTGTAGTCTGCTAAAGTTTTGGGTTTAGGGACGGTGGTGGTGGTTTTGTTTGTTTGTTTTTTAAATAGTGGTGGGTTTAAATATTTGCCAGCAGGCTTTTCTAAGTAAGTTTGTTAGCTTGATGGCAGAGGCAGACATTTGCAGCGTAGAATAGCTGAAATGTTCCAGTATGCAAAAGTGATTTAAGTGCTTCAGGGATTGCTACCCTAATTCCTTGAGAGCAAAAATTTAAATGTCACTTATAAAGGAATAAATTACAGTAAAAATGCATATGAATAATATAATTTACAGTTAAAGGATAACTAAACATTGCTAGAGATGGATATAAACCAGAACAATTGGATCCAAACATAACCAGCCTTTTGGACAGACTGAGATCTGGCCTCAATCTTTATAGCTGAAGCATCTCTCTAAATATCACCGAAAAGAATGTGTAACAACTCACACTGTAATATTTGAGTCACCTTTCAGCCAAGGAGGTAGAAGTGGTGAAGATCACACTGTAAAAAGACTGAATATTGAATATTAGGGGCGCCTTAGGAGCTGTAAAATAAATAGCCACTGTTTGGACAAGCAAGGGAAAAAGTCAAAGAAAAGCTCTTAAACTTCATGTGTTTGGTTCTGAAGCTACAAAGCGGTTGAATTGTGCATAAGTAGAATGAAGGGAACAAAGTATTTACATAATGTCAATTGAAAAGGAAGGAGAGCCAGCCAGATGAGAATACACACTGCCCGCTCGTATTTTTATACATAAGGTCAGACTCAAGCTACAAAGAAATCTGTTCAGAGTACATCCATGCTGTCAAGAACTTATCTGCGTGCTTTGCTCCCTGATGTGGTCCTTTGGTCATCTGCATGGGATGGAGTAAACCTGGCTTCCTCTGCTCACCTCTAAGTGTGATTCTGGGAATAATTTGCTCTGTGGACTGTTCCTATAGTAGTAGGGGGACGAAGAGCAAAGCATCGTTCTCCAACTCCTCCCCACCAGCCCTGCACTCTCAAAGACCCCTGAGCGCTCTCCTGTTACTCTCCCAAGACACACAATAACCACCTGCTCTCTTGGGCTATAGAAACACTGCTCTCCTTCACGCTGTCATATAGCCTACATGAGATCTCAGGCACCTCTAAGTGAAAAACTGCAAGAAAGAAGACAACTGTCTCTTAGAGCCACAGGATCTATAGGGGATCAGGGGCAAGCGCTGGGTGGTGTGAAGGCAACTGGTTGATGCTAAGTGGGGTGAAGCCTGATCAGTGGGAGTGGGAGCCACTTAAAATCACTGGTCTGGGCAGTTCCCTGGGCAGACGTTAGCAGGGTACATGGTACCCTCTCTCTCAGAGAGATGCACCCAAACTGAGTTATATAAAACTACTGTTAAAAATAAGCAACTCTTAATATAAGACTGATTGATATTGTGGACTGAGAAGTCTAGAAAGTATCAGTCTGAAAGTACTCAAACAAGGGGGTTACAAGAGAATTTTATTGGATCAATTATTTCTACTGATAAACAGCAAGAACTGTGTGTGGACTTTCTACAAACTGAAAGGCTTGTTGAGCAGATGGGAAAAACCTTATGGTTACAGATACCAAAGAAGAGGTAACGTGCTGGCTTTTGGACATGGACAGTCAGACCTGTCTAGATTAGAGATGAGATAATTATGTTTAGCTATTTTAATAAGCGCTTTCTTATCATGCATAAATGTATGCTGATCAGTAATTAAAACAGCTGTAGCATGAATCTCTGCAGTTTTTCTTTAAACAGGCTTAGCTATATTTTGCTGCCCATTCTTTTCGATTTCTCTTCATAACGCTGTGCCAAATATAATAAAAGGAACCTTTTGGGAGACAAAGTGGGAATGTACTCACATGAAGCAATAAACAATTGATTCAGTGGTTACAGCTCACTAGGTGTCATCTCAGAAGCCGTCTGTCTCCATCACTGGTGCAGATGTTGTAAAGACAAGCTGCACCTTGTGTCTGCGCGTGGAACAAAGACCACACAGGGGTCGCAAAGATAAGACAATTAATCTGTAATGACAGTGTTTATTAACAGCAGTAAAACGTGTAATGATCTCACGTCAGGGGAAGAAAAGACTCTCAACTGCAATTTTATCCTAATTTGGCTGAATTTAAGAGAATAAATCAATGGGATTTTAGAACAGGCTGATATGGTTTATGTGGGTGCTAGTATGAAAAGAATTGAGAATAAAGTTGCCAAAAGCAGTAGTTTATCCTGTTGAAATTAGGAAGCTTCCAAGACAGCTTAGAGGGTATTATTAACAGAGCGCGTTTAGGAAAATAATTGGGGCTTGGGAGAAGTCTCAGAAAATAACACGACTGTTCATTTTTCTAATTCTTCTGCTGGTTTGTTTTTATTTTATGGCAGTTAGTATTGGAAAATGAAAATATTTTACTTCATAATGGAAAACGAATATGCGCCTGTTAGGTAAAAGTTTGGACTGCTGTGCAAAGTAATTAAAATTGTCAGTGAAACAAAAGCAACTGAAAACCAACAGGCCTGCATTTTTCATCTCTTCTGGTGCAGAAACAAAACAGAAATGTTCCCTTACTTTTTGCAAAAAAAAGCAAAACAATTCCGTGGAAAATGAAGTTTTATTTTGAAAACCTTTTTTAAACTGAAAAGTTATTCTAAAGATCGTGCATAGTTGTGTGGCATGTCTGATTTATAGCCCATGCAGGACACCATAAGAAAGCAGGGCCAAATCCAGAGCAAGCATAAATCAGTTGTTAGCTTAAATACTGCATTTGACTGGCTGAGCAGCTCATCCTCATTCTGCTATGTTGGTACAAAAAACAGCACGTCTCATTTCTTTCTGAATTAGCTCTTACTCTTGTAAAGGTTCCACACAACTTCCAAGTCCATTAGTATTCTTAGATGAAAGGCTTGCAATAATATATGGCATCAAAAGATAGGGGAGAAGCCAATTCTGTAGGTCAGAGTCTGTCATTGCTTAAAAAAACCACAAAGTCCATCTTCCCTGAATTTGGATGATTTTCCTTAAGAATTGAAGCCAGGGAAGATAGATGAGTCACTGGCTGAAAGGAAGAGTTATTGTATAGTAATAAATATTGTAGGAGACAGAGAATCACCTTTTCACTGAACATTTTAGAAATTTCAAGATGTATCACCCCTGCCATGACATTTAGCTGGGGCAGAAGAGCCCACTCCCGCTCAGCTATCTGAGAAACCTTATGAAGCCAAATTCTGCTCCTTGACACATTTCCAGCAGCTGTTTAAAGACCATATGGAGCCCTGCATGCATCTCAGAAGGCCTGAAGTTCTGCAAGTGATTTACCACTAAGGAGTAAAGATCTCGCAGCATCTTGCACTTGGCACATGGGGAAACAGAGAAACGGAGAGAGACGCGTGTGGTCGCCTCCCATGATGTGGCAGAGGCAAAGATAAAACGTGGCTTAGGTCAGAGGCATCCAGCTTTAGACTGTGCTGCTGCTATTCATAAATTCATTTCCTATTCCAAATATGGGTGATAGTGAAGGCAGTAGTAACATTAATATAAATAGGGTTTTCGTTTGCATTTTACAACATACTAGATGGCGAAACAGGGAAACTAGGGAAATGCTCTGTCTTCAATTTGATGGATGATGTCCCCTATCTGTCCAAGCAAGTTAACAGAAAAATTTGGTACTACTCATGCTTTTGCACTGTGGAAACATCTTTAAGAGTAATGATCACTCTAACGTAGAGAAACCATCTAAGACCTGTGTATTATTGTGAGGGCACAGTATGGTTTAACCTGTACATGCTGTTTGGGTGCTCCCTACTTCACTGAGATTAATTCCTCCATACAGAAAACATTCCTCAGGTACAAATTATATCATAATCTGACACCAAATAGGGCTGAAAAATGAATTGACTTGGCTGAAATGAATTTAAAAATGTGATGGATGTTTGCTGAACACTGGTGAACACTGCAGGCCGGATTCTCTCCTCATTCTGTGCGATAAGTGTTTGGTAATGGAGCAAAATAAAAGTAAAATGTATTTTATGCTTGCAGGAGTGTAAGTAAAAAGCAGGTCCACTGTGGGGTGGGAGAGGGAGTACTTTAACAGGAAACCACATTATCAAAGTGGGGATACACTAGTGTAAAATGGGAGGAACCTAATGACAAAACAGCTCCATGAAATCTTAAAATACAGAAAATGCTTTTTCATAGAAATGCATCTCCACTGTAGATTTCGTTATGCCCTCGGGAGTTGCTTATGTATCATCTGCATAGAACAAAGTGAGATTCATCTTTGCAGTATTTTGCTGCTAGCTGGGAAATCAACAGAATGTTCATAAGGAGGAGCTATGAAATGCATTTCTGATTCCCGAGGGGAAGCATTTCTAGAGGCAGCAGGCATGACTACCTCTATTTTCTACCTTGTCAGACTTTCAGCTCTAAGTGAACTGAAAGGTTTGTGCTAGGAGCTAATGACTGGTATGTGGGAAAGCAGCAACAAGATTATGTCCCTTTTCATCCTTGGTTCAGATCTATTCCACATGGCTGTTTGTCAAAAGTCTTTTCCCATCCAAATGCATCTGGAGACAAGCCAGGATACTGGAGACTCATTACAGCTTGCAGAGATGGGTTGCCGTCTACACTGCATCCTAACTTGCTCTAACTGGAATTTTTGCTGTTGATTTGAGCATAGAGTCTGATATGTCCTGTCTGGTTTCCTGCATGCAATCAGGACATTTAAGCAAATGTACCTCAAGTGAGAGCAGCCATACAGAGCAATGGGACTAGCAGTGAGACCATGCCCAGCAGAGGTGTCTCTCCATCCCGGATCCATCCCTTGGTCCATCATCAGCAGGATAAAGCTTTAGCCCAGTGGTGAGCCATTGCTTTCCAGCTTGAAGCCTCACCTGAATTCTTGAAAAGCATATGTGGGTGACAATGATGCCACTACTCTGGTTGTGCTTAAGCCGGTTGGGAAGACAAGATCGCCGTAGTGGCTCCAAGTTGGGTTGTGTGTGGCACTGCTGTCCCTGGTGCACCGGGTCTGTGGGAGAACAGATCTACCGGCACCTTCGAGCAAGAGAAAGTCCCTTGCTGGTTTGTGAGAGTCAGAAGGGGATGCAGTACCCAGTGGGTTTAAGTTGTTTGTGTTCACTGTGTTATAACTAACTCTGAGGCAAAAATTACTTCCCTGAGGTAATATCAACTGCACTAACAGCGTGAGAAATTTGATCTGCCCGATTCCTGGTTTTGGCCGCGGCTCATGAAATCACAACTATCGAATGCAGAGCCTGGATGAAAGAGCCTTTCTCCTCTATCTACACAGCTATTTTTGGTTCTTCATAGCTTATAAATGAAATAATCTTTGAGACTGGAATTGCTCGGAAGTTTTTTTCCAACCAAATGGCAAGTGCCTTTAGAGCAGCTCGGGAGAAGGGGGAAGTCAAAATCGTTTTTGAGTCACAACCGCGTTTTTTGAAATGTTTAAAACTGAGAATTTGTTCCTAAAAAGAACAGATACACTTATACACTGAATTTGATCCTCTCCCTGGAGAAGCATTCATAGCTTCAGTGATTTCCAGGGGGTTATGTCAAATTACATGAGCTGGATATTTGCTCCAGGCCATTTTGCAATCACAAACAGCAGCAACGTGATAAAGATCTCAGCACGTTTCTGAAAGGAAGGCAAATGTCACTGATAGACTGGTTGCAAAAATGACATCCATTAATAAAAACGTCACGAGTGACTGAAAGGGATATAAATGAAATATTTCACCTGTTTAGGGCTTCATTTTGCAGTCCCTCTAATTGTATTTATCAACCACATTTTCGTAATCTTTTCAAAGGTCTGTCTTCCTGCGATTGAAGGTCCGCATTTGGGAACGTAGGGTTAAAAAGAGACCTCCCTTTCAGTCTCTAAGCCTGGATACAGACTGGAAAGGCAAGGACTAGCGCTGCAAGATAAGAGGAAATCCAAGATGTGAAAGATGGTTCAAACCAAAGTCACTGACCCAAACAGCAGGCCATGTAGAATGCAGGAGTATAAGTACAGGCAGTGACACTGGCATTAAATGAAGTAGCAAGCACTGCTTTGGTAATTACAGATGGCATTTTGAAGCTGCATGCACTTACTGTGTAAGCATGTAGAGACTAAAAGCATGAAGTGCGACCTATTCCAGAACACAGTAGCATCCTTGGAAAGAAGCTCCAAAGAAAATTAAGGCAAAAGAGATGTAATCTCATAGCATCAAGCACTATATGACTGAATACTTGACTTCCTCAATCACTCCTACCTTAGGCAATGAAAACAAGCTTATACTCCAGGGTGAAAAGGTACATTTAGGAGAATTATGGAAATCAGTCATAGTGTTTTATTTGTCTGTGGGGTGCAGGAATTTTGCAGAATCCAGAATAGCCTTTTTTTTTTTTCTTTTTTTCCCCAAACACAAACAGCAAATATGTACTGAATTAGAATCTGGTTTTCCAAGATAAAGAGCTGTAGCATAAGCAAGAACGCAGACCTACTTATAGGTCACAAAAACTGTCTAATCCCCTGATTTGTGCAGCAGTAGGGGTGAAGGTCTCTATTTGTTGCACAACACATAATCCAAAACAGAATTCAATTTTAAACCCATTACAAAACATGAAAGCGTTTATACCATGTAGCTTTTTCCCCTCTTCCACCAAACTGATGTTAGTGAGCAAGTATGAATGGATAATACTAGAATCAACTAATGGTAGGGAGAATTCCAAAGCATTTGTACAGTCGTTCCTGTTCCCTGTCTGACCTGCTCTGCTTTATGTCAGTGTCTGCTTTAAGGGGTAGGAATTGTCTTTCTGTACTGTGGTTTATGTGGTGTCACGAACGTTGATATTGATCTCTTGCAGCAAAGGTTTCTGTTTGATCTCACCAGTGTTAAGAGCGTGCATGTTATTTTCATCAGGGCCTTTCCAGTCACTTGATTCATTAGTTTTCCACAAAGCAGGATTGTAACTGGGCAGTGAGGAGGGGGAAGTTGTAAGTGCAGAATGAGATTTAGCAATTCCTGTATTTCCTGTAAGACAGAGGCTATTTTGAGGTTGGCTTGTTATGTTTTGTCTTCCTTTTAAAAAAAAAAGTATCTCCCCAAAGCAGGGAAGAATGGCATCTAATTTCCCCATCCGCTGTTTGTAAAATCTTTCTTAAATAAACTTCTCTTTTACCTTCTCCCTCTTAACTTCTCCACTAATTCGGTGACGTGGTAACCTTGTTCTGAGTGTAAATGTCTTTCCTGTCCTAGTCAGAGATAACAAATGTCCTTGGCAAAACACTACATCTTCATTTTTCACAATAGAGTTCCTATCATACTGGTTACTTAAAAAGCAAAATTAACGTTTTGTCTGTGGGAGCAATTTAATCTCAGATAAACTGTGGATATTAGCCTCTCGGAGATTTTGCCAAGCTGACGTCATAACCTTGTTCAGTGGATACATCTGGTGGTATATGAGCTCTCCCATAGCAGTATCCACAGAAACTGTTTAGTTTTGGATCATGCAGTAGGATTATGATTCTGTGACACTACCTTTGTCACAGGTGGGTATTCTCCTGAGTGGGCTGTGACTCACATATCTGCATTCTTGTAATAGGAAAATCCTTAGAGATGTAAATCAAAGGTATTAGTAGGAAGCAACTCTCATTCGTCTGCAGGAAGCAGGAAGAAAGTAAAAATCCTAACAGTCTTGCATTACATCATCTCCCTCATAGGATCATTTGAGCGTTATTATTGGGCCTTAGTTACTGCCAAGCTGTTCAGCATCCTGTGGATGCAAATTTAGGTGCAAAGTCCCATAGAAAATCTCCTATGGAGATGTCAAGAGAAACCAAGGGTAGGGTTCAATTTCAGAAACTGAAGTTCATCATGACTGTGTGTTCCTGTTTATGTGAGACGGAAGGGTCTACACCTCATGTCCAGACAGGGCTCTATGAAGCTGCTTAAGCAGAGTCACCTAGTGCCACCTGAGAATGCCACAGAAGGCTTGCTGGTGTGCGACAGGACCTGTCAAAGACCCATGCTGCACTAAATGGCTGCTAGAGCCACTGAAGGTACTACAGGGAATTTCTAATGCCCCTTCATACCTGCATTCAGCCAACTGAATTGAGCCCAAACGGTCTCTACTGCTCCTTATGCAGACAGCCAAGCAGCAAGCACAGCCCAGAAAGTCAATGGCACTGGTCACCAAAGAACTGAGCAAGCAGCGCTGGTTCTCTTAATCAAAATGTTTTCCAAGGCAGGAATTTTTCTGACAGAAATTAATTGCCTCCCTGCAATTGCCCCAAAGTAGAGCAGAAACAGAGCATGTCTGTGCCCTTCTTTCTCTTACACTTGTAGATCTTCTCTGACACAGATGAAGAACATTTGAAGTTCTCTGTGGGGAGGGTGAGTCCAGCTCAAGATCTAGAAAACAAGTCAGTATCCTGGGATGCTGAACTGTGACAACTAGCCAATTTATTTGCCTCTCAATTCCTGTCCTTGGTTCTCTTTGCCTTTCTCGGATATTCTTTTAGATATCATTGGAGGCTGTATTTAAGTAGCAAAGACATTTTTGACAATACTCAGGAGGAACAGCATCATTATATTCTACTGCTTTATAGCCCACAAGTGTTTCAGAACCTACAGGCGTGGTTCTTTGCTGTGCAACAGGTCCCCAGTGTCTAATCTCCCAAGTAAATACGTGACTCATTCATCCTACAACAGTATGGGACTGTAAATATCAGATGTTTAATCGCTCAATAGAAGGCCATGTTCATGTGTGGTTGATGAATGCAAGTCTCTAGATGGTAAAACACTGAGGCCCAAACCAGCCCAACCCTGCAACCAAGAATAAAAAGCTTTGCTGTTTCGTAGAATTTTGTGCTACAAGGTAGACCTTGTAGTCAGTAGATCAACAGTAGTCACTGCTGAGAATTATGCTGGCTAACTTTACTAACAAAAATATATAACAAGTATTAAGTAAGTTTTGTTGTTGTTCCTGTCTTAGTGTCCTTCTAAGGCAAAAAATATATTCATTGTGTCATGAACTGTTTGCAGTCAAAATATACTTGACAGATTCTAATTAATACATTCAAAGGGACAGTTTTAGTACAATTTCCCACAGACACTTCTATAGCAACTGTGTTTCAAGGGGGCAATAAAACCACTGGGAGATTTTGCGCTGTAACACTTGGCTGTTTATGTGGGCTCAGGGTTACTTGGCTGTTACATTTTCTTTCCTGGCGTAGGAGGATGAATTTAGCAAACATCTTTCAGGTAGGGGGCTGCATCATTCGAGATATTTTTAGCAAAATAAATTCAGTGGTCTTAGCCCTAGCAGAGCTAGAAAGAGCTCAAGGACATGTACATGATCCTTTGCTTTCATGTAATTTCCACTTAAACTATTTGTTGCTGTGGTGCAGGTCAAACACAGCACAGAGATACCATTACAGAAGTACCGCTAGGGACTCCAGCATTACAGGTACATTGACAGCTGTGCTTAAAACAACATTAAAATCCTGCTAGTTCATTAATTAACGGTAACTTTGGAAACCAAATTCTAACATAATAGCTCTTCAGGGAACAATCTGGAGGAGGAAAAGCATTTTCATTTGGCTTTGACAATCTCACTTGTTTTCTTGGCCCCTTTTTTGCTAGCAGCCACTTCAAACCTGGCAGTTACAGAGTACACTCGCACTTTGGTACAAGTCTCAGGGTACATGGCACATTTCAAACTTATAATCACAGCCACTCATCATAGTTCTTCATAACCTAATTCAGTTCTGCAAACAAGACAATTAAAATGTCAAGCTTCATCAGTTGCATTGATTTTCCAGAGTAGCCTCACACTTGGCTGCAGCCTTGACTGGGACGTCTCCCTACGGGCTCTGCTCTTTGCTTGCCCTGTTCAGATCCCAGGACCAATCTTCAGAAGCAGAAACTCTCAGACTGAAAGACTTTATTAGTTGCATGTGATCCCTGGTGACATCCAGATGGTGCAGTAGAAACAGGAGTATCCTTCCAGCAAACCCTCAAGCTCTACTACTCAAGAAAATACAGTTCTCTACTGTAGGAGCTGCCAGTCCTCCAATCCCACTAGCAGCAGCAGCAGGCAGCTTCTCCCTGTGATTAGCAGTGCAACAACTCTTCAAACTTCAGTTTCTAACTAGAGTGTATGAAAGCTGAAGCCCATAGCAGGAGAAGCAACAATAAGCAAGATGGGCAGAGACTTCATCCTCTTCAAGTCTTCTTACATTGAAGAGGAATAGCCATTTGTGCCTTAGTACTTTGGTTCCAGAATAAATGTTGTTCAGTGGGTATGTTAGACAGGTCTAGGGTCTAACATAAAAACTACCATAATAAAGTTATACTGCACAATAACTTACTCTCATCAGAATTCTTGACTACTGAACTCTAAGACTGCTTCAGCTCTACCTTAACCAAAAATTGAGCTGTGAAAAATTCAGAGGAGGGCACTACAGAAAATTAGAGTTCACCCCAGAATCTACACAGTGTGGGATAAAAATTAAGAGCAGGTGAGAAGTAAGAGAGAACATGTAACTATGAAGGGAAAGGTGAAATCTAGTCAATTCTTCCTGTTTCTCTAATGTTACAATGCAAGACCATCACTCTCTAGAAAGAGTAATAGTTGGTACAAGAGGAAATAATACTCTGAACAGCAGCTGCTTAACCCGTGCATTGCATATCACATCATTTTCGTTGTCAAAATGTTGAAACAGTTTATGGTCTTCAGTAAATATCTCTAATTGTAGGTGGTAGGATATTGGAGGGCTTTGTGAAAGAGTCATGATTTGGACCTTTAGAGAAGCACTGCCAAGCCTGAGGTCTGTTTTATTGCGGATGTAAACATTGGGCTCACACTACCAGGAATGTCTAATCCATGACTAACTAGAAGGTTCTAAGTCCACAGCATAAAAAATAGCCCTGAGGTCTACATTGATGGGTAGTCAGGAATGTTAAGCACTAGAAGGCAGTAATCAGGCATGCCAGAATTTACAAGATCAAGACAAGATTTACTTCTAAGCTGACTCCTAAAGAGATTGGATAGTATATGCATCCTAGTCTGAAAAGGTCTTTAGACATACTTCATCTAGAAATAAAAGTGGGCATCTTGTGGCAGCACACTTGCAGAAGATAGTAACTGTCTTTGTCCGAGTTGAGATGGCAGCCACCTTGAACCTCACCAGTTCTTATACCTCCATCCACTGCTCCCTGAGAAATTCTTGTTCCGTTAAAAAATATTAAAGGCAGGAGATCTTCACTTTTGGCAACACTTTCTTTTTACATTCAAGTCAAGCCAGTGCTACTGGACCAAATCTTCAGCTAGTGTAAATCGGCGTGATTCTGTTGGTTTCACTGAACCTCAAACTCATCTCAACTTCAGTCACACTGTTCTAGCCTGCAGAGGGTTTGCCTTACTGCTTATTGCAGTTCATGCAGGTCATGGTTCGTTTTCCTTCTACTTAGAGCCAGTCAGACCTCTGACCTGCTTCCCTTAGGGCTTCCAGGAAGGAAGCAGCCAGAAAGGTCACTCCCTCCTGGTCGCCTCTTTGTAGACAACTGGAGCATGGAGCAGCACCCAGAGCACTCTCAAATTGTGTCACTGCACTTCTGGGACTCAGAGAGAGAGTTTGGAAGAAAACTGCTCCAGTTACCTTTGAATGTCTGGTATGAATCTACACTGGAGTTTTTCATATCCTACACATGATTAAGATGCTCATGAGACTAGGATTGTCAGCAATGAGGAATGAACCACGGAACCCAGCTTCTCAGCATGGGAACCCTCTTGTTGTCTGAGCTCTTTCAGCTCTGCTGCAGAAAGCTCTAGCAAGATCATCAGCTTTCCCATGTAGTCCAGGCACCTGGACTGCAGTCATATTAAATGTGTATTTTCTCTGGCATCTTAGAGCGGTGTCCTTTGCAACTCATAGCTTAAAGAACCAAGAGTCAGTTTGGGGCTTATTGACCTGTTAATTCTATGTGCTCCCTATTCTGTTATCTATATGCACAAATATGAAGAGTGCATGTGACTCCAATTTTGCTAAAAAATATGTAACTAAATGTATGTCAGAACGATATATGTAAGCAAATTTTAAGGTAAGGTAAAAATATAGATAAAGATACTTGCAACTTCTATATACATCATTGCAGGCACAGAATTATGAACCTAGTACTTTTCCCCCACCTGCCTTCTGAATTTTTGGCATACCCTTGCCGTCATACACCTTGCATTGTTTGTTGCTTTAAGCTAATGCTAAAAGAGACTAATTTGACAGCAAATTGAAGGAACATTTAATCTAATCAATGCTTGCTTTGAACTTCTGCAATGCTATGAAAGCTTGTCAAATTACTGTGTTTACGCAGAGCAGCTGCTATTCATGAGCCTGCACATTGTACGTTATTCAGTGCTGCACGTAGGTCAGCAGAGCTCAGGACTGTGGTTGCATGTGCAGAAACGTCTTGATGCTTTGTTGCAACCTGTCTCTGGTTGCACAAGTAATACCAGAATCTTAAGAGAACCTCCTCTGAGGAAAGTCCGGTATTTTTCTCCTGGTCTCATTCAAAACCAACAAGAACAGAACCACATGAAAAGTAATGGAAAAAGTAGTGGAAGAAGTAAGTTGACTGAACTTTTCAAACTTCATAAGAGCTGCTGCGCGATTTCAGTTTACAGAGGAGCTTCAAGTAACAGAAACAAATAAACAGATTAATTTGAATGAAATCAAGATGGTATTCAAAGTAAATCTGAGTGCTGTTTTTCCTCATATACTTATACTTAGTGAATGTAATATACTTTATATCTTATGAAAAAAATATAGGCAATAAAGTCTTAACTTTACAGAAAAATTTCAGCCTACACAGAAAAGGCCACACAGTATCATTACCTGATGGAGTCCAGAACTGCAGATTTCTTTCTACGTCAACACTGCAGGGTGGCTCTCAGCAAGTTATGCCGTATCCTTGTAACTTGTGTTTATCATAAAGCGGTAAAATAGGTTCTTCTAGTGAATATGTCATCTTGTAGAACTGCGGGTGAAAACAGAATTATGTAAGGGCTAATACCAAATATTTTTATTAACTTGCTTACATAGCTGAAGACATCACATGGATAGAAGCTATGTGCAAGTGTGTAATTGTGAAGCATTAACTGGAAAACAGGAAACATCAGTCGCTTATCAGTGATAAATGGGCAGGACTGGCCAAATATTTTGAAGGCAGTTAGATACATATGCAGCATTTAGGAAACCAAAATTTTGCTTGTATAAAGTCAGGGTAATAGCTGAAGGAAGGTAATACCGGCAATAGGTGAGAAATTTTGAAAAGAGTAATGCCAGAAATGATCTGGAAGCTGCACTGAATTACAAACAAATCAAAAGTTGTAACATTATGTGGTTGTAAAGAACAGCATCATGTACTTGGGTTTTGTGAGTATAAGTTCATATAAATGTGAAAAAAGTGTAACAAAAATCTTAAGTACAAAAGCTGTTTCAGTACCTGAAACAAACACACATCTGTGCTAGGCTTTCTTTCATTAATTTTATGGCATGCTTTAGGTGAAATGGGTACAGTGGAAGAGATGGGAGAATAAGCAACAAAAAAGGACAGAGTCTCAGTGAGTGAATGTGTAACCAAAAAAATTAAAGGATATGAATAATCAGGAAGGCAGCAATACTGTGAAAACCTAAAGCTACTCCCTAAGTCTTATTCTTGAAAATATGTATTTTTACAAAGAAGAGACACCAATACTTTTTTTTTTTTTTTTTGGGGGGGG
>Ga0065711_1003569_pt1 | contig 31859 bp, 23 predicted proteins | sample Hoacrofraction12_FD_59098 | JGI IMG/M metagenome (GOLD analysis project Ga0065711, IMG submission 59098) | Hoatzin crop microbial communities from Cojedes, Venezuela - Epithelial fraction 12 v2 (version 2) | ecosystem: Host-associated > Birds > Digestive system > Esophagus > Crop | place... | reverse complement strand
TGGACAAGGTCCTGTGCAGCCTGCTGTAGGTGACCCTGCTTCGGCAGGGGGTTTGGACTAGATGACCCACAGAGCTCCCTTCCAACCGCTAACATTCTGTGATTCTGTGATTGTGTGAACAAGTGTGGTGAGCAGCTTGTTCCTTTCTTCCTGCAACCTCTGTCTTGTTGTAGCTGGCTCTAGCAGCTCCAGAACTACCCATCTTCTTAAGCTTCTTCTAGCAGGAGCTTGTCATCCTGAAAAGAATAGAGAATTTGCCAAGATGGTCAGGCTATGTGGGCAGCTTTTGCTGGTGGAACAGCCACGTCCTCCCAGTCATGCCACTGGGATGCTATGTGGGCTCTGTGGATATTATGTGGGATCTGTAATTCTAGGGGAGACTCCTTGAAGGAGATGGAAGCTCATCCATAGTATATGGATGAGATTCATATTTGCAAAAGTGCTGATAACTAATAAAGTGAAGTCATTCCACTCTCCATGGTACAGCAAGCAGAAAAGGTGTCTGTCACCTATGACACATCACAGATCTCAGCTCCAGCAGAAGGGTGTTTGTTAGGGTGCAGTATTTGGAAGCCGGTGGCCGTAAGGCACAATGTAATTAATTATTTAGGTGCCTCTGTGTGAGTATCTGGGTTCAGGATGATATTCTTGCATGGATATCTGTTATGATTGGAGAGGCTAGAGCTCTGTCTTCAATATGATATAATTTCTTGAGCCTGTGATCATGTCAGAGTGTTAATGTATTTTTGTCCTGATCTTGTTTAACATGGTGCAGGACAGCAACTTTCTCCACACCCATCTAAAGATAGCTGTGCTGTGCTGACCCTTTGTGTGCTGTCGTCACGGTGTATGTGGAAGGGCACTATTTCAAAATCAGAGAGGGGAGGTGGAGAAGATAGGTGCTAGCTTCAAGCAGACAACATCATTTGGGGAACGGTTTTATCCAAGGTTAATGGAAGATCAGACACAGTGTCTATCAGCTGAAGCAAGATCAAAGTAATCTGTTAAGCATTGAGACCTATAACTCCGTTCCTGAACTGTCATGATGCAACATTTTGGTAGTGTTTGACAGGTGGTGTTCTACTGTTTATTGACACAAATATCCTCTTTGTTGCTCTATGTATCTTAATTTTTGAAGAGAGAAGTAAGTGCGAGTGAGCATCTAATACTTGCAAAGGGGTAATACACATAGCTGTGGCTGAGTAAACAGGGAAGGGAATGGTCCTTGTAGCTGTGGTGGGTTAGCCCTGGCTAGCAGCCAGGTGCCCATCCAGCTGCCTATTCCCCCCTGCCTTGGTGGTGCGGTGGGAGAAAATAGGATGAGAAAGCTCGTGGGTCGAGATAAAGACAGTGAGACTTCCTATCAATTACTGTTGTGGGCAAAACTCAGTTTAGGGAAAATTAGTTTATGGTCAGTTACAAGAGATTTGGGTAGCGAGAAATGAAAGACATTAAAGCAACACCTTTGCTCCTATTTTTCCCAGATTCAACTTCACTCCTTCGTTCCTGACACCTCTACTCTCCCCCTGCGCCATGTGGTGTGTGTGGGGATGGGGTCTGTGGTCAGTGCATAGCAGTTTTTCCTCAACACTCCTGCCTCCTCACGCTTTTTCCCTGCTCTGACATGGGTTCCCCAAGGGATGCAGTCCTTCAGGGAAAAAACAGCTCAGCGTGGCTGCTCCACGGGTCACAGTTCCTTCAGGACTACCTGTCTCCTCCACGGGCTGCAGGGGAGTCTCTGCTCTGGCGCCTGGCACTCCTTCCTCCCCCACCTTCTCTGACCCTGGTGTTCACAGGGTTGTTTGTCACTTGTTGTGTTTCTCCTCTCTGCCTGGGATCCAACAAATATACTGAAGTTTTTTTCCAGATAAACAGATTAATACTCCCTGGCCACAATCTTGTGGCTGAAAGCGTTTTCTGGTCAGAACATTTTGTATTATCTTTCAGTCGTCTTTGAGGGCGAGACAAGAGCGTATGGTGAGCTCTGCACCATCTGAAAGGGGCTGATTCATGAAACTGGGATGTCCACCCCTTCCGTGAGGCCACCACCTTTGAAAGAGGGACCTGCTTTTAAAAGCTAACTTGCAGACTCCTTAACCTAACTGCAGGATTTTTAAGAAGTACTGATCAGAACTGGGTTTTCAGTGGTATTTGTGTTGTATGGGAGGTCGTAAGGAGTTACTTGATAATGTTATGACATTATGCAAGATGGGAAAACAACCCCTTGTCAAGGATTTGAAAACTTTGCCTGAGAATTGCTGTAAATTCCTTAGGCCTTTCCATAGGGGTTTTTGAAATAATGTAATACCACTTTCATGTGATGTGAGAGTGCGTAAAAACGTATTTGTGTTTGTACTGGGTAGTTGTTAGGAAGGGAAGTAAAAAACTGGGAGATCTGTTGGATTAAATAGTGACTGTCAACAGATTTCTTTGCTGCAGAGCTACTTTGGAGTGAGGGTGTATTCATTCACTCACTCTTGTGTTTTTCTTTATTAAGGTGCAGTTCAGCTGAGATTGAATTGCTCTTTGGCTGTCCATAAACTGTGAAACAGAAGGATACAGAAGACTAATCCTTGCCTTTTTGTACATGAGTGGTAAGAGCACAAGATCGTTACTACAACTTTGCTGCAAAGATGAGTTCAGAGGAGAAGAGTATATCTCCAGCTCACAAAACATCCACTCCATCACATAGAAGTGCCTCCTCTTCATCATCGTCTCAGAGGGACAGGAGGCAGGTAAGGGAAAGAACTAGATGTTTGTAACATCTGGTGAAATGATTCATTTATTCCTGTAATGTGGCCATTAGTAGTTCTTGCTAGCTCTAAATTCACTTGCTTATAGCACTGGATGATATCATATAGCCAAGAACTGTTGATTTTTAAAATTTTTTTCTTTCCACTTTTTAAAGTGGTTTGAAAAAGATTCAGAAGCAACATGGACAACTATGTGTAGCGCTGGAGCAGGAAGGTTATAATCACATGGACAAGTAGGAAACGTGCTCTGAAGTCTTTTGGGAAGTGGTTTCTTTGGCAGCGTGAACCTAGAGTTGTTTCAAATTGTTGTGTGTTCTCTGTGAATATCTCTTTTCGTAAATCTAACTACAGAGATGTATTATCTTTTTACAAGGTGATATTTCAATTCAATTTAAACATGATATTGTTCATCCTTTATGGAAGATCTAACATTTAAATATTATTTGGTTTGCTACAAATTTACACTGATTGTACCACATCATATAATACTAGTCCAGCTATGTTAGACTTCCATTTTCAAGAGACCCTCGTCTATGTGGATATCTCTTTTTTCCAGGATCCCTTTGATATGAGGGCTGTATTATTTCCCCTCAAAACAACTTTGGCATTCCTGGGTTTTTTTGAGGGCTGGGCGTGCAGTCTGGCCCCAGCATCAGTGGGAGCACTTGAGAAAATATGACAGCTACCCACTGGATTTCAGATAGATTGTTACATGTATATTTACAAATGCAAAGGTTGATACTCAAAATTTGATTAGAACAGAAACATACTTGAAAACTTTGATCTGTGGAAACCTTGATCACTAAATCAGCTTCTGAGTTAATTTAACATCATCATGTTTAGAAAAGAAGTGTACTAAATGTAAGAATATAACAACTTTATAATTTAAAATATTGTGAAAATGTTTTCATTAATGCTTATTTTCAGCTTGACAAGGAAAAAAGGTAGGAAAAGAACTTAAATGATTGTTTGCTGTGGTAGGCATTTACTTGAATGACTGTAGCTTAAGAAGATTTTCCCAGCTACTTGTATGCCAGCTGTGACACTATTTTCTCAGGTGCTGCTGAAATAGTTTTCTTCTCTTACATGACTTTAAAAAATTGAAAACTGGGAATTTTGATGAAAACTGTAACGTTTACAGCTTTGAATGTAAATAGTCTCACCATAACGCATGCTTAAAATGTTAAACCAGGAGAATTCTGGTTGATAACAGGCAGGAAATGTGTGTGGGTTTTTTTTAATAATTTCCATTGCTTTTTGGTGAAGGCAAAAATTATGTTTTCTCAGGTGATAAATATTTTCTGTTTCGTGCTGTACAGAATTTGGGATAGCTGTACTCAGTTATGTCCTTGTTAGCATATGATCACCTCTTAATTTTTCATTAGATCCATCCGGAGCAAGAATTTTGACATCTTTTGTTAAGAGCATCAGTATATTTTGTTTCCTGCATTTAAACCAAAAGAAGGTGAATGCAAGACTTGTGGGAGCTGCTTAGCTCAGCTCACAGCATATCCTCTCAGTTCTCTTTGTAAATTAGGTAATTTGGTACAATCATGCAAGTGAGAATGAAAAAAATTACCTTTTGGGAATACATTTTACCATAAAACTAATGGCTACCATATCTGTTACCATAGCAACAGGGTAGAGCAAGGTATACCTGTCATCATAATAAAATGAATGCTTAACTTTAAGTCCATATTTGGTCAGTGAAATGTGAAGCATGATTTTAAAATAATGCTGAAGAGGTCGATGGTGTGATGCATCCAGAGCTCTCTTGGATCCAATAATGCCTGATGATGCTTAACAAGTATATTTAGGCATGTAAATGTGGACAGGAAAGGCTACTGCTAGGCATTAATCTTTTTGCCTTGGTGCTTTCACTGTTAAAGGCAGAGAAATATCCAGGAGAATGAGTGGATGGGCAATTTCTTCTGTGGTGAATCTGAGCTACAGTGTACAATGCAGCGGGAGGTGCAGTGGTACGATATCCAGGACAGTAAATATACGATTGTTTCCTTTGTGGACATAGACACAGTAAATCAACCAGCTTCATCGTACCATCCTCTATAACAATTGTATTTATAATTTCTTTCCTTGCTTGTGGCATTATTTGTGTATTTTTTTGTTTTCATAGACTTTCCCCCAAACGCAATTATAGCTAGTGGGTAGGGGATTTTGGTTCAGGGGCTGTTGTGTCTTCCTTTGAAAAGGCTTGAAAATTCTGTCTTGCTGCCTTCTTGGACTGTTCATGGCAGCTGGGAGAAAAGCACCCTTCCTGAAGGGGTAATATGTGTGGATATGGAAAGTGATGTGACTCGATGAAGTGTCGATGTAGCTTTCATTGTCATATGTGAGGATAACACTTTATATTTCTAGATGGTTAATGACTGAAATCTTCTCATCATATAATTCTTGTCAAAGTCATACCAGCAATTATGGAACAGTTTCCCAATAAATTATGGCACAGGAGGCTGAGTGAGTGCGAACATGGCTATGATAAATCATTTCAGTGAGAGTGGAAAATGGCGTGCTGTATATAATGCTGGTGGTTTAATGTAGCTTTCTTATTTGTGTGATATACATCACCTAGGAGAATTAGCAGTCAGCAAAAGCTTTGACATTGCCAATTTGCAGGCACCATGACTAAGTAATTGATAAATGAGCAGACTACTGAAGCCAGCAATAACCAAAAAAATGGGTTCAGATTTTTGTCGTCGTAGGAACTCAAAGGTCATTCATTTTCGTCAAAATTGTGGTTAATTTGGACAGGTAGATAGAAGAAGGCCCAGGATCAACCTGATTTGTTTAACCCCTGAGCTGAGCAGGGTGGCAGGGCAGTTGTGGTGTCTCTGATAAAGAATCCTTTAGAATGGAGCAGCAGCAATTTTTCCTACTATGGAGCTGTTGCAGAGTGTAGAACCCCTGTCATTTCCAAATTCAGGGGATCTTCCTAAGAAAACCAAGAGTCCCCATACAAAGGTGAGCATACAGACTGCAATTCTGACTGCCCTTTTTTATGGGCCATGCTGGAAAGGGATATTCTTGTTTTTCCTCCCCTGTGAAACCCTGAAAAGGCTATTCATACTCTGTTGCACAACAAAAAGGAGGAAAATGAACACTGCTCTTAGAAAGTATAGATGAATATGATAAAAGCATATGTTGTGCATTCAGTTTGATGAGTGTAAGTTCTTTATAAATATTCCATATTTTATTTATTGATTAAGCATGCAAGTCATACTGCAGATTGTAGCGCATTATATATTCTCTGCAATGCATAGGTAACAATATTGTGCTGAGAAGGCAGAAAGAAATGAATACGTTATAGGGTTAAAAGTGTGCAGTTTGGTAAATTGAGGCCTGACCCCAGGCTATTAAACCGAGGGAGTAATACAGATGGAGAGTTATAATAATGAAACTGTGAACAAAGGAGAGATTTTGACTTTTGACCACCATCTAAAGGGTAGCTAATACATGATGTGAAGTGCATTTAGGAATGTCTGCTGTTTTAAATGCGAGGATTTCTCTGCTATTGTCTCAATTTTCTTTTTGGTCTTTTTTGGGGGGAGTGATGATCAGCTGTTATCTCTTTCTGTTTCTTTGTCACATTGCTGTTTCAACAAATCATAGAATCATAGAATAGTTTGGGGGGGAAGGGATATTCGAAGCTCATCTAGTCCAACCCCCCTGCAATGAGAAGGCATATGTACCACTAGATCAGGTTGCTGAGAGGCCCCGTCCAACCTGGCCTTGAATGTTTCCAGGGATGGGGCATCTACCACCTCTCTGGGCAACCTGTTTCAGCATTTCACCACCCTCATTGTAAAAAATTTCTTTCTTATATCTAGTCTGAATCTACCCTCCTTTAGTTTAAAACCATTACCACTTGTCCTATCACAACAGGCCCTGCTAAAAAGTTTGTTCCCATCTTTCTTATAAGCCCCCTTTAGGTACTGAAAGGCCACAATAAAGCCTCTGTGGAGCCTGCTCTTCTCTAGGTTGAACAGCCCCAACTCTCTCAGCCTTTCCTCACAGGAGAGGTGTTCCATACATCTTATCATTTTTGTGGCCTCCTCTGGACCTGCTCCAACTGGTCCATGTCTTTCCTGCGCTGAGAGCTCCAGAGGTGGATGCAGGACTCGAGGTGGTCTCTCACCAGAGTGGAGCAGAGGGGCAGAATCACCTCCCTTGACCTGCTGGCCACACTTCTGTTGATGCAGTCCAGGATACAGTTGGCTTTCTGGGCTGCGAGCGCACATTGCCGTCTCCTGTTGAGCTTCTCGTCAACTAGCACCCCCAAATCCTTCTCGGCAGGGCTGCTCTCAGTCCATTCCTCCCCCAGCCTGTATTGATACTGGGGGTTGCCCTGACCCAGGTGGCAGGACCTTGCACTTGGCCTTGTTGAACCTCATGAGATTCACACAGGCCCACTTCTTGAGCTTGTTCAGATCCCTCTAGGTGGCATCCTGTACCTCAGGTGTGTTGACCATACCGCTCAGCTTGGTGTCATCTGGAAAACTTGCTGAGGGTGCACTTGATCTCACTGTCTATGTCATTGATGAAGATATTAAATAGTACTGATCCCAATATGGACCCCCGAGGGACACCACTTGTCACTGATCTCCATCTGGACATTGAACCCATGACCATCCAACCAATTCCTCATCCACCAAACAGTTCACCTGTCAAATCCATATCTCTCGAATTTAGAAGAAGGCTGTTGTGGTGGACTGTGTCAGAGGCGTTACAGAAGTCCACACAGGCGACATCTGTAGCTCTTCCCTTGTCTGCTGATGTAGTCACTCCATCACAGAAGGCCACTAGGTTGGTCAGGCAGGACTCGCCCCTGGTGAAGCCATGCTGGCTGTCTCGAATCACCCCATTGTCCTCCATGTGCCTTAGCATGGCTTCCAGGAGGATCTGTTCCATGATCTCCCCAGGCATGGAGATGAGGCTGACAAGTCGGTAGTTCTCAGGGTCCTCCTTTCTACCCTCTCTAAAAATCCGTGGTTCTTTTCCCACACAGCAAACACAAAAGGAGTAAAGCTTTTAGTCCTATTGCATTTAGCCTTTTGTTGTTGCATTTCTGCTAGGAGAGCTTTCATATTTCAAATGAATGTATCTTTCAGCCATATGTAAAGTGTGAAAGATAGGGGCTTTGAAGGAAGAAGAAAAAAGATTTTCCAGAGCAGCAATCATCTGCTTTTTCAGATTTTAAGGTGTGTTGGTTTTTTTGCTTTCTGTAAGAGCAATATTGACTAATAGAAGGGGTGTGCTCAAAGGATGCAGAAAAGGCTGAGTTTGGGCTGAAGATGTTTGCCTGACCTTGCAGTTTAGGAGCGGAGCGCAATTCCAAGTCAAGGCTCTGGTCTTGCCTAGAGGTTTGTGCTGGAAAACAACTAGTTGGCTTTTTATAACCTCTATATTTTAACTGTCAAAGTAGTCTCCTGAAAGCAGTACTTCCTAAAGTGGGTATCATCATTTGGTAGATCTAAAGGCTTTAATGATGATGGAAGGATCGAGTCATTTGTCATCAGCCTTAACCAAACCTTAGTTTATAGAGTAACTGGAAGACTATTAAAAAGTTATAGCCATAGGTGACTCTGGGGGTGAAATGTATGGTACCTGAAAAAAAGGACTAATAATCATTATTTGCATATAGGGATGCAGTAGAAATCTACGCCTCACAGTGCTATGCATCATATTGAGTGCATAATAAAATGCAACCGCTAGCATAAAGTGCCGATTAGATGAGACAGACATAGATGGGGAGCAGAAAAAGAGAGGTGACTTGCCTGTTGTCTTTCATCACCTAGTGATAAAGCACAACGGGAAGAGATGTGCATAATAGGAAAATATCATGGGTTCTATGTCAATTCTAGAGTTTCATGCTTTCAGCTAACATTGAAAAGAGTAAAAGCAGAATTATGAAGGGAAGTCTCTTGGCTAAGAAAAACACTATCAAGTTTTTTGGAGGAGATAATGAGCTGCAAATTTTTCAGAGATGTACTGCTAGGACGATCAGGCTCTGTGAAGCTGAGTTTACATGGGCAATCTGCATGCCACAGCCAAGTGGGTGGTGTGGGAACAAGAAGAAGTGCCAGGAGCAGAGTGCTCAGCTGTGCAGTGTAGAAAGCAAAAGGTATTTGATTTAGAGAGTAACTCTAGGTCAGGAAACGAATAGGTGAAAGAAATGAGTAGGGGAGAGAGAACTGGATGGGCCAAATGCTTTGTGAGGTTGTAGGACATGAAACTGAGAAGCAAGGACTAGTTTGTAGGGAGACCAATAACTGGCTGGAAAAGCAAGGGCAGAGCAGAGAGAAGCAAAGCGAAGGGAGAGGTGCTTTTTTTGTGATCAGGGGTATCTGGGAGAGCTGGATGGTGTGTAGAAGGAGAAAAAAAGTCACAATCTTTCGTTCTAACTGCTGGATGTTTAAGAAGCTCTTTTTGTGTGGTTATTCTAAGCAATAGCAGATTCACTTTTTATCTGTCCCACAGAAAAAGCGATCTAGTATTCGAGACTGAAGGTACTTAATGCAAAATGCTGGGACTTAAAATGAGAGACCTGCTGTTGCTGTTGCTTTGGCTCCTGTTGCTGCTGTACCTTTCCTGGCAACTCAATGGGAAGTAGCAGAGCAGTGGCAATGGGAAGGCTCATGGCAGGAGCAGCTGTGGTGGCAGCAGCTATGGGTTTTCAGCCACTACTGCTTTTCCCTTGGTAGGCTAGGTTGGCCATCACGTACACAGATCATCTTGCCTGCTGGAAATGAAAGTCCTTTGGAAGAGTGTCTTTTTCATTGTCTTATTTCATTTAGCATTTTTGGTGCTTTGTCTGGGAGACTGAGAGCAATTAGATGTGTGAGAGTTGGTGAAGGGATAGGAGGGAGTGTTCATGCTCATGTAGTTTAATTTTTTTTGTTTTAGTACCTTGAGATACCTGAAACTCAACTTCCTCTTTGTTTATGACCAGTTACAATCAGTGACACAGCATCAAGGAAGCTTTTGTGGCTTCATTATAGATTTCTGCCTCGTAAACAATGACAAGGTAACCAACTGGCACTTTTACCATGCCCGCCTATCTGTTCAGTGTGCCTTAGACAGTGTTGCTCATACAAGGTTGTAATATAACAGAACGTAATATATTCCATGTTGACGAGAAGTCTGAGGACATCTATATCCCTTCTTTATTCTTAAATTGAGTAGCAACCTGCACGCTCGCTCGCTGCTGACAGCCTGATGTGTCACCTGTGAAAAAATTCTTGATGGTTACCTGTAAATTTCACTTGTTTCTATCTCTTCATGACTTTAAAAGAAAGCAAGGCAAGGATGGACAGTTGTCTAGTAGTTAAGGTACAGGCGTGAGAACATGGAGCCTTATTCCTAGCTTTGCTCTGTGGCAAAGCATAGACTTAAGAGCATTTTTACTTCTCAGTTGTTTGTAAGAATTATTTCAATAATAATTATTAATCTCTTTGAGAGTTTCAAACTGAAGATGCTACTAAATGCCAAGTACTGTTATTACAGTGATGTAATTATCTTTTGCTCTCTTTGCTAATTAACTCTCTTTACATAATGCAGCTGAAGCAGCATTAGAGCAGGAAGTGTTAAATAAGTGCTTTAAAGGCAACAGCTCACTGGAGCAAGGAAATGTTCTGAGGGAGCCAAAGAATGAAGGGACAAAATTTTTAACAAAAACATGCAATTATTCTTTAAATTGGGTAGTTCCTGCTACTCGAACAAGATATTTTTTTTGATAATTCTATGTCTTTAATAGAGTCTGAAAATGTTCCTTAGGTTCAGGAGGTAGTGGGTCTTACTTTGGTATCTGAATTCTGAAACAACGAATAGAGTAACTTAAGAAGCTGGAGGACACCCAAGTGAATGTTACATAAAGTTCAATGCCATAGCACTTGTCTTAAATGAAATCGTAAATCTCAGGCCTGTTAGATTCCTTTTTCATCACTCAGGTGGAAAACAGTGAACTACTCATGAGTAAACATCTACATGTGGCACAATTGGACGTTCCGAAGAAGGCAAAGACTTTCAAAGTGAAGCTCTCTGGACTACGGATTTGTCCAGGGACAGGGTAGGAACCCATGTAAGTGAGACTCAGAGGGAACTGGTGCAGATTGACCCCAGGGGTGATGCAGGCCCTCCTGAGCACTGATGCTGATGGGCGCATTGGAAATATGAGGCATTCCTGCTCCGGCACTGGGAATCCTTGGGGGCAGGGCTGCTGGCACACCTTGGCGGCCACGCATGCCCAGGAGCCCAGTTCAGGCTGGGTGCATCAGGCTTGCTGTCTGTATGTTGTGAAGCCAGCCCGCAGGCATGCAGCAGATGTCCCTCATCTTATTGCCTGTATTTCTGCCTAGAATTTACACAACAGATACATGGCAACCAGAAGAAGTATGTGTGTGCATGTGCACAGGATGGGCCCTCTCCGACCAATAGATATTTGTATCATGAGTGCCCCTGCCCTTCGTAATATCTATTGTGACTTGGAGACAAGATCTCCAAGAGTACAATCCTGGAGATTAATAGAGGGAGATGCTAGAAAAAATGGGCTGGAACAGTCAAGGAGAGACAGGTAGCCTGATCTATAAGGCAAGCCAGCACAATGTGTGAAAGACCTGTGAGGAAAAAAAAGACTGCAGCAGGCTTGGTTTGGTTCTTGACAGTGATAGTGTGCGTGCCAAGCTGTCCCATGGGGCCGTGTGTACACGTTCTCTGAGCTTCATAAACATTGCTGTCTGAGTTGTCTTACTTCTAGGAGTGCTTTAGAGACTGTGTGGAGAATGCTGAAGTTCAGATATGTGCAATGAAGAAAGACTTCTTTTTTTAAATTGTGTCAGTTCATTAAGAAATGGTACATGTAGCTATCTTCTATTACAAAACCTGGGAAATTGCTCACATAAAATTTTAATTATCCAAGCAAATTAGGACAGATAATTTAAAGTGGTGTTTTCAGAACATGGTCACTCTTTCATTCCTCCGGTCTAATTTTTTCCCCTTTACCATGCATGCACGTCCATACCTACATGAGCATGTCTCACTTTTCTTGAGGATATAAAATATAAGGCGAGCTTGTATGTTTAAAAAAAATGAATATTCATACAATTCAAGTGTCCTCAAACATTGATTGATATTATCATAATATGCACTTGTTTTCCAACTGCAACTTGATCCAAAATTGGCTTTCTGGGATCAGTGAGGAATGTATGTGTACATACACACACATACAAGTTCAGAGGGAAGAAGTGTAACACTTCTGAAGTGCCATTTAGGATTTCTTGGAAATAGGAGGGGGGGAGGGTAGAAAAAGAAGCATGATTTTCTTTTAATTTTCTCAGTGGAGAGAAAAGACGCAAAAGTGAAAAGAAGAGGGAGGGTGATGGCAGATATGATATGAAGGCTTCTGTTTTCAAGAAACTCATGCATGATTGGGATTATCCACATTCAAGACATACAAATGTATTAGGCAGAATAAATGTGTGCGTTAGTAAAGCTATTTATTGTTCTGACATCTCTCTTTTTCTGTTTTTATTAAATACTTTATCCTGGAATTAAAAATGAAGCTGTTACATCCAAACTTTATTTTCCCCCAGTAGAATAAGATTTCATGTAAAAAAAAAAAGTTCTGATTAAAAATTTTTCAAACCTCTTTTTCCCGAGCCTGTATATTTTTGTACAGCATATATTAAAGTTTAAAGGGTATTGAGAAAGTCTAAGTGGGTAAGGATGTGAAAGAGAGCCCCGGACAGGAAGGGCTTCCCTTTTTTGAATCTACGCACTTTTTTAGGTGTGTGTCCAACTTTTTGGCCTATGATCTGTGTTAACTTAGACTCTCTTGCAACCATTTATTAAAGTGAAAACTGCATATATTTCCTGAAGAAGGCCATTCAACATGTCTAGAATGCTTTCATTAGTTAGCAAATTAACATATCAAGGAATGGTTTTCTTTTGTGTATACTTTTTTTTTATACTATATCTGCACTAATAAAATTAATTGCTAGCCTGAGAGTATTTAGTGAAATATCAATCCTTTTAATTGTGATTATTCAATATTCATGAAAAAGCTTTGTCTCATTAGCAAATATTTGAATTTTGTCTGAAAAATATTGTGAATTTATCTGTTTGCTCTGTTTTGAGATAAGCATGTCAAAATCTAAAGTTTCAAAGGAGAAGATGGTCATTAAAAACTCAGACTGCAACTTGGAAGTCATTCCAAACCATTGCTCTGGCAAAGAGAAGATTGCTGTTACAATGATAGCTCATTTCTGCCTTATCCAGTTGTGCTAATACTTCCCTCTAAGAAGCTCTTTAGAGGAGCAAGAGCTTATTTCTCTTCAAAGTGTGCAAAAAAAGTACCTTGAAAAGCAAAGGCTTCTTTGCTTCCAGAGCCTAAAAGCATTGATGTGAAGTACTACGTACAATGCAGAGCTGGAATTCCAGAAAGGGCTGATGGAGATCTCCTGAGCTAACAAATCCTTGACATTTCTGTAACACAAGAAGTGTTTATTTTGCATATCCCAGGAAAGAAGTAGAGACATACATACCTGTATGTTATTAATATGCTGCAGAACTGCTGCTTAGATATACTTCTCTTTGAGTAAAAAGGTTACAAAGAGAAAACATTGTTCTGAAACACATGTCTGTACAAGATGAGCATGTGCTGCAAGAAGAAAAAAAAGATTGACTACATGTGCTGTTCACAAAGTATTATTACTTCGTCTGTTAGTTGATAGCCCAGCTTGTTGAAAACGGCTATGGAGCAGTATCAATAGGAGAGACTGAAGATGAGAATACGACCATGGTTGCTTCATACAAAGAAAAAAAATGTGCTAGAAGAAAGCAAGGAGAAATACATTGATGGAGCCATGGTTGTTTTGCTTTGTAGTAGCCCTTTTCTCTCAGTGATATTCAAGACTCTATTCCAAAATCAACAGAAGGAAAGCCAGAGCTGACAGAAGCAGCCTAAGAGAAAAGCAAATTTCAAGGTTATTCCATTTGAAGATAATACTGCAGATTAACTCAGCATATATCACAGCTCTATTTAAAAGGTAGTAAAAAGTGGTATGTCTGCAGTCAAATCTGTATGTACCTTATTACTGCTGCTGTATTTCAGGTAACTGGAGAATACTATGTTTTTAGTTGAAAGTGATTAAGCTTTGCTCTTCATACTAAACAGAATTCAGATAACAACACAGGTCTGTGCAGGGGTAGCTATGTTGCAAAAAGAATGCCAATGAATAGTAGATAATAAAAGATGCACTAGTTGGTTCTTCAAATTGAAAAAAATTCAACACAAACATTCAAGAGAGAAAAGCTCTATTTTAAATTACTGTTGTAGAATAGTGTATGTATAGGCCCCATAGTTATGGGTGCTGAACACTGTTGAATGCTGCGAGCAAACAAAATGACCCACCAATTCTTTTTCATTAATTGTTAGTCATGTTGTGCGCATTTCTGAACTAAAGGCAGTGTGAGTCCAATGTGAGTGATAAATTCCTCACCAGCTTGTTCTTTTCTTGAAAATGAATAAATTATAAATTAGAGAGAACTCATTGTGTTAAATGTAATTAATTCCATTAAGTAATTAAGCAACAAAGCAGAAAGGGAGGTGTGAGTGCCAGACTTGCCCTTCACTGGATTTCCTATCTCTGCTTACACCGTCTGTCTTTTCTTTCCTTGCCTTCACTTTGAGAACAGTTCAATGTCTTTTCTTTTAATGGAAGTCAGATTCAGTTAAGAAGCGTTAGGGTCTGCAGCCTCTGGCCTGGTGGAGACCAGATGCTCCATGTGCTAGCATTTGTTCTGGTGGATGAGGTGAATGGGTCACTGAACTCCTAACTGAGAAGTGAAGCTGGCAAACTGTATAGAAAGATATTATAAAGTACATTTTCCATTCTTGCTCTCCAGAGAAGATGGGAATATGAAACATCATTGTATGATTATTCTCTCCGTCAGATTCCTTCTTCCTCACATGGCTTTGGGAAACAACATGAAAAAAATGCAGGGCGGAGTCAGCATTTGTGTTCCCCACGTGTAGGCCTGTTCGGGGCATTTTGGGGCAAATGTGCGTGCACATACATTATATAAGTTCTGAATAATCTCAAAACTGAAGGAAGGATTGTAGTCATGAGTAAGATTTAGCAATGGGATTACAGAGCAATTTCAGTTAAATTTACAATCTTGTTGAATTAATTACCAAGAGCACACAGAATTTGATGGTGCTGGTGTTTTTCTCCAGGACAAGCCAGCTATAGCGCATGGGTAATCCTGAAGCATGAGGGAAGTCTGGAATGGAGCAATGCAGAAGTCGGTTTTGTCTGCCTGTGTTCTTGGGAGGAGAGCAGGGAGAGTACCAGGCTGATTGATACATCTGGGTTAACGGATTATTCATTTTTCTGTTTGTATTAATAAAACCCAGAAGCTGTATTGATCTCCTCTTTCTTCCTTTTCTTCTCATCAGCCTTTTTTAACTCCTTCCTTTACCAGCTCTATTTTTTCTTGTTAAAACAAAAAAAACATATAAAAACTTCAAGATCTAAATAATTTTTATTTCTGTAATAACAGATAACTGACCTCCTGCATTATGAAAACAACTGCTTTTCAAAATGTCAAATAATTGTGTAATTTCTAGCTGTAATTTTGCAGAAAAAGAAATGCATTAATGGAAAACATTTTGCACCAAGTAATGTCTCTTAAGATTGTGCTAGAGACGTGTCATAAATTTAAAGAAATTATTTTGTGCAATGGTGTTCATGACAGAAAAGAATTGGAAAGCGGACATTTACAGACAAGAAGACAACACTTCTTGAACTAAGGAATGTAAAGAAGGCAATTTTATTTTAAAAGTGTTCATTTTCTTATTTCCAAACAAATAGTTAAACAAGTCAGAATTCATTAAAGTGCTGTTAGCTAATAATGTATTTCTCAACTGAAGTGGAACTGTAATGACTGAGGGCTGCTTAAAAAAAAAAAAAAAAAGACAAAACCCCCTTGCCTTAAAATCACGCGATTGAAAATATCACTGGAAATCTGGCAAGCCAAGAGCTGTTGGGTTACTCCACTCTAAATATTGTACAAAAATGAAAGTGCGGTTATGTAACAACAAACGGCACCGGCTGCTACATACGAGACCTTCAGAACATCTGTGTTGGGCAGTGCTCCATCTCAAGATGGAGGGATTCCTGCCTGCCAGACAAAACTGGCAAGAAAGTTGGGAATCATCCTGATTATGCTAATCGAGCAACATTTTAATCTTTCTTGGAGGCACAGATTTAGGTTTTCTTGTATATTGTTTAAATGTGATACTGTGTGCATAAGTAGCATTTCATCTATTCAATGAGAAAACTTTAGTGTAGTTTATTATTAGTAACTTTGTGGTGCTCAGCTCAAACAAGCGTATTAAATAATTTGATATGTAGTGTAGGAACTTGTGCTACATAAATACAAATGTATTTCTCATCTGGATAGTAACAGACATTGAGCTAATAATGAGATCAGCCTTTCTTTGATAAACTAGAAGATTTCAAAGCATTGATGACAAAGCTTTGGCTGGTTGGCCCTGTGCAATGTGGCAGGTGACATAATACTGCTGCTTTTCCATGTTCTTTAGTGTAAAATTAAAGGTAACTGAAAAATAAATGCTGATTATTGTTGCATGGTGGCAGGGATGTTTATTAATCTCCACTGCCAACAGAGACAATCCCCATATTTTCCTATTCTCATTCACAGTTGCAAACTGAAAGAGAACAATGAAGGTTTGCGTGTTGCCCTGCAGCAAAATGTGGTCTGTGTTACATATGCATTTATATGAATATCTGTGTTTATTTTAATATATTTTGGTTATGGTCTTTATTTACTTAGATATCTGTATAAACAGTAATATTTACTCTGCTGTTTGTGTGTATTTTTGTATTCCCTGACTGTTTCTCCTGCCACTTGTACCTGTGTAATCTCTTCTTCAGTGACTATAAAGAAGCTTAATTGTGAACAAAATTTAATTGTCATTTTCAGTAGAGAAAAACTTGCCCTTCTGAAATGGTAATTGCAACTGCAAGTTTGTAATTGTGCTACATGTCCTGGAAATGAAATAGTTTTATTTCATGCTAAAGAGAGACCACTGACACGTTGTGGTAGAATTCTTACCAAATAATAATATGAGATGTAGCAAAATTTCTCTGGAGAATGAAATACAAATCCAAGCAGGCAAAATGTGGTTGTTTTCTACTGTAGCAAAAATGCTTTTTCTTTTATGAAATAGGAGCACCAGTACAGGCTTGGGGCGGACCTGCTGGAGAGCAGCTCTGTGGAGACCTGGATGTGCTGGTGGATGACAGGTTAACCATGAGCCAGCAGTGTGCCCTGGTTGCCAAGAAGGCCAATGGAATCCTGGGGTGCATTAAGAGGATTGTGGCCAGTAGGTCGAGAGAGGTTCTCCTTCCCCTCTACTCTGCCCTAGTGAGGCCCCATCTGGAGTACTGCGTCCAGCTCTGGGCTCCCCAGTTCAAGAAAGATGAGGAGCTACTGGAGAGAGTCCAGCGGAGGGCTAGGAGGATGAGGGGACTGGAGCATCTGTCCATCCAGCTCTGGGCTCCCCAGTTCAAGAAAGATGAGGAGCTACTGGAGAGAGTCCAGCGGAGGGCTACGAGGATGATGAGGGGACTGGAGCATCTGTCCTATGAGGAAAGTCTGAGGGAGCTGGGCTTGTTCAGCCTGGAGAAGGCTGAGAGGGGACCTTATAAATGCCTATAAATATCTCAAGGGTGGTTGTCAGGAGGATGGGGCCAGACTCTTTTGCGTGGTGCCCAGTGACAGGACAAGGGGCAATGGGCACAAACTGAAGCAGAGGAAGTTCCATCTGAACATGAGGAAGAACTTGTTCACTCTGAGGGTGACGGAGCCCTGGAACAAGTTGCCCAGGAAAGGCCATGGATTCTCCTTCTCTGGAGATATTCAGGACCCACCTGGACAAGGTCCTGTGCAGCCTGCTGTAGGTGACCCTGCTTCGGCAGGGGGTTTGGACTAGATGACCCACAGAGGTCCCTTCCAACCCCTACCATTCTGTGCTTCTGTAGGAGTTAAATGTTTCTAGAAAATGGGAAGACATTTTTAGATGTCTTTTAAGAATAGCAGTTCTTCAGGACTAGTTGTGACATTATGTATTTCATTTTTGTACCATGCTTTGAAGATACAAAATTTTATAGTATTGTCATATGTAAAACCAGCTGTAATGGTTTAAGCTCATTGTGTTCCATAAATGTTCACCAGCAAGCCTGTCAGCTGAGACCCAGTAATTGCTCTTGTGAACACCTGTAATCTATTAAAAGTACTCACGTAATGAGTTACTTCACCTCAGCTGAGAAGCCAATAATAAAATGCTAACGTGATAATGAGTGGGTTAGAGGCAGTAATATCTTATGTGCAATAGTTTGCCTCATATGTGAATGTAGGACAGGGCTGACTGCAGGGGATGTATACTCAGTGTCTTGTATCTTAGCAGAAAACCTAATAGGTCTGGCTAGGAGCACTTTGCATCTCTGTAGGTGAGAACTGCATTACTTGCCTTTCCTGGCTTTTCTTAGTTCCCAGTCATTTCTAGGCTGAGCAGAGTAATTAGTTGAAAAAACAATTAAAAAAAAGAAAGAGAGGAAGGGAAAAGAGGTGTATTGCTTCGGAAGACAAACTGTTTGTGCAGTTAGATTATGCATGGGTAGTACTTTGTACGTTTTGAGCCATGATATTGATATTTTATGTAAAGGAGTGTGGTGATTGGTCATTCATTACTCAATGTGTATTTTAAAAACTAACAAAAGTAGCATTGAATGATGAGTTGTTTTTTGGTTTTTTTTTTTTAAAGAGTGTTCAAATTTTGGAGCGGAAGGCTTCTTCAGGAAGCACAGACCCTTCTTTAAGCAAGCAGTTCCTTGAAAGTGACCCTATCTCTCTATCCAAGGTAAGCAAAAGCATAGGCTGTGGTGTGGGTGAGGTGTTTCCCTCTGTAGTTACAAAGTAGTTTGACTAACAGCTTTGGGGTATCGTTTTGTATGATTCTACCGTGGAGTATATTGTGAAGCTGCCCTGGAGCTGTTCCCCAGCTGAGGTGTCAGAGGGGGCAGTGATCTTTAGTATTTTATATTAACAAAATTAAGGATTTGGATGGTGGTGATGGCCTGGGGTTTTTTTTTTACACATGGATGGCCCCCAGGAACAAGTTTTACAATCTCAGAGTATGGGGCTAGAAGGGACTTTGAGAAATGATCCAGTCCAATCCTCTTATTAAGGTAGACCGAATCATAATCAAGTCCAAAAGTGTTGCTAATGAATAATGAAATTACTTTAAAAAACATGTGCTAATGATATTCCTTAGTATGTCATTCCTTAGGGTAGTTTCTTAGTTCGAAATTTAGAATTTCTTTCTGAGGTGACCTTCCCTCAAGCAGAGAAATGGGTAGAACTGTAGCGGGGTAACACCACCAGTTCCTGAAAGGTGCAGCCTTGTGAGTGGTACTTTGCAGTCAACTTCTGCTTGGCTGAATTCCTCAGTTTGGGAGTAACTGATTCCAAAGAAGACTAATTCCATGTAAGGAAGGCTTCATTTTAACATACTTCATATGAAAAAGTAAGATTGTTACTGAAAATGTGAGAATGCTGTCATGGAATATTCAGTGGAAAAATCTGAAATTAAATGTCTGTAAGTTCTGGAACAGAACTGGTAAAACAAATTCAAAGGGAAACGTTCTGTTCATCCAGGGAAAATTAAATGGTTCATTCTGTTTTGTTTGGAAAAGAAATACTTTGCAGACAAAAAGACTATGTTCAGAAAGCTGGTGGTGGTGGCTGCCTTACTTCCAATACCTGGGGCATATGCAGACCCAGGGACTGTAAGTTGTGCTTGTGTTCCCCTGGTCCTGCTGCTTTGCGCGGGGCTGTTTCTCACATAATACAAAGGGAATCGCAGAAGGCTTAAAGTACCAATGCTGTGCTTGACAATCCTTATTGGATGAGGACCCTTTAAAGATACCACTTTCACTCTGGTTTTCCCTAGTTTCTGGCTGCTTTTGCAAAATATCCCTTGTGTTGGGCATATTTCATCACACCAAACCTGTGGGATGGGGCACAGTTAGGATTGTTAACGTGATTTTAAGAACAGCTTGTAGCACTGGTGCAGCAGAAGACGGGTATCCACATTGCACTGAATAATTGCTCATTTTGTCCTTCAATATCAGGCCTTTTGTTTAAATGAATAGCTATATGAGATTGTGTGATTTCTAGTTGAGAAGTAATCAATACTGATGTTATCTAATAGATAAAAGACTTATGCCTGCAGCTGATCTTCTAAAGGAGAAATCAATATGGTGAAGAATCAGTTGGCAGAGTTGCAGAGATTCTCTGCTTGCCCCAGGGGACTCATAGTTTAATTTGCCCCCCTCAAGTGCCAAGTGCTTCTTTGTAGGGAAGAAATCATGCATCTGTGTCTCCTTCAAACTAGTGGAAATAGACTATCCAAGCAAAACACAAGGAATTCAGAAAACTGTTTTTTGAGCATGGCATTTACAGGCACTGGGATAATTCCAGTTTGTAGTTATGCAGGGAAAACTAAACTCAATAAACATTTCTATTAAAATTTACTGCAGTATGTATTGTTTAGGATAGAGCTTTTCACCCTTCTCAAAATAACAAGATCTTATTAAAAATTGTAGATTTGAAATTTGCTGTTACTTTTGAAGTCCTATTTTTGTAATAGTGACATTAACGTTATGAGGGCTGTGTAACTTACTTGGAGGTGTTATGGAAGAATGACAGTGCTTGGCTTTGAACAGTTTCATGGGAAATGAAGGGGGCAATTATTTTTTCCCTTTAAATGTTTGGTGCTGTATGACCTCCTTCCTCTCTCAATAATTTCTTGTAGCATTGCTGGGAGTTGTAGCAGATAAGCTGAGAAAATGCAAGCTTACAACTTTGTAGGGTATGATTAGTAAAATAAGGTCTCAATGAGCAGACAATAGGAGCTATTTAAATAGGTACAGAATTTTGTTGGTTACCGTAGTAGCAAGAGGACAGAAATAAAGGCATGACTGATTTTTCTCTTGAAAAATATTGTTCTTTAGCTGTTCATTATGGTATATTATAAGTCTGGCTTGAGTTGTACAAGTCGTCATGCATAGGAAGTGCTATGTACAAGAAACATGCTTTAATTGGTTCCCTGAAAGGCATGCAGCTGGTTGTATCTGAAATTGTACAATTCCTATTCTTTTCTCTAGAGACAAAATTAGTTAGCTTTCCTGTAAATTTCTTTTAATACATTGAAAATGAATGCAGGAAAATTTAAAAAAGGTTAGTTTCCTTTTGCAGATTTCTAAAGGCACAATGAGCCTGTGAAACTGTCATAAAATGCCATTGAAGACAAGAGCTGGCTGCATTCAAAACAGACAAAACGCAATCTCTTCTGCTTGTTTTCCTGATTTTAAGGGAAAATTGAAATATCCAGAATCAATGTACCTTGTAATTTAAAGATAAGAAAATTTACAATTTTTTATGATCTGGGAATACCACAAAGGGCACTGTTAATATATGCCCATCTATTTAACAGTACAGTTTCTTCCTCATTTCATCTCATGGTCCCATCTTTTTTTAGAGCAGGAATAATCTGAGTAAAGATATAATTTTAACATGCAGATTCTTTCCATACCCCACTTGCAAAATCTCTTCAGTCCTTTTAGTTCTTACAGTGCAATGCTGATTTGTGGGGTGCCTTCTGGGCAGACTTAACAGGCGGTCAGAGCCACCTGCACTTTGACACCATTACCTTCAGTAGCAGCTCTGACTTGCTTACACTTAGCTCAACCACGATTTGATCCTGTTTTCATGTATTTAGGTGTATTTATTTCATTGGGACGCAGTTGTTGTGAACAGCATGTCCAGACCCACCCTCAGACTGTTGTTCAGTTACAGTGTCAGACTTTTTTAAAAGCTTCAACTTCCGTTTAGTTACCTGGTCTGGTAAGGGTTAGACTTGCAAAAATGTTCCCATTCAGTAGTTTTAAATGAGACACAGACATACGTAATACAGTGACCATGTAGTTTGGTACCTAAATAGTCTGATTTAAAAGCCTAGCCCTCCTTTACACTTTCTCTTGCACTGGAGAATTTGTGCTACATACAAGTGCAATTTTTCATCATGTGTGTGCACAGTTAATTAATCAATGGTTTTTCATACTTTTTCAGCAGGAACCTGACAGCTGGGAAATCATAGAGGGTCTGAAAATAGGCCAGACCAATGTCCAGAAGCCAGATAAACATGAAGGTTTCATGCTGAAAAAGAGAAAATGGCCTTTAAAAGGTTGGCACAAGGTAAATGTCTTGTAAAACAGTCAAAAGATTCTTACTTCATTTTATGAGTTGGCATTTTTTGTCCAGAGGAAATTAGAATGTCAAATAAATGCCCAGGATTTTGGTGTATGACTTTTTCTTCAAATTGTGTAAAGACTTAGCTGCACACACAGCATATTGGCTTCCAAATTGCAGTGCCTGCTGCCTAATGTTGTATTCAAAATCCAGGCAAAAGTTGTAAATAATGCAGCAGATGCCTTTTGGTTTGAGGGTTAATCAATATCCCATTTGTTCTTTCCAGTATATATCATAATAAAATTTAACCGTGTACAGTAAGATTGCATTGAGTTTACATTACAGTATACAGGACTTCGTGACAGCAGAGGAGAGCTGATAGGCTTTTGCATGGACCCAGGGTGTTTGTAGGGGAGAGCATTCCCCTTTGGGCATGCTGACGGGGCAGATTTGCTCAGCTTTGTCCCTGAATTTTCTTTGTCTTCCTGATTGCAGTCTTTGATGTGGGCTTGCAGTGGGACTGTGCACTTTTGCCATTAGATGTCTCAATTCAAAAAAAATCCAAAACAACCCAAAACTCAACTCCAAATCTCCTATTTCTATTTAATTAATTTGGATACATTCCTCCATGCATAATTGTACATTGTTAGCCTTAAACCTGGTGTTCATAAAGTCTTTTGTCTGTATTTTATACCATAATAATTAAATTTTCCCTCTCTTTTAGTGACAAGATGTGTGGTATTGACTCTTACCCGTCTTTTTGTAGCTGGGGGTACTTGAAGCAAGATAATTTTTTAGGACAAAATATGCTTTACTCGAAAGGATAGTGAAACCATTTGTTTTACATAGTGTTTTTTTTTCTGGGAAAGCATGAACTTTGGGCTTTTTTGTTAAATGTTTTGGGACTTACTCAAGTTTGAATCCAAATGCAGTCCAAACTGGTATAAATTAAACCTTTTTCTAAGTTTTCTATTCTTTCTGAATGTTATACTGACTTATACATATGCCTGCCCCTCTTTTTTGTGCATGCCTATCTACCTTAGATTTTTTGGGTTTTGTTTTACTTAACTAGGGTTTGTAGTTTCAGCAACCAAATACATATGCACTACTGGAATTTATTTTAGGAGAATTAAAGGATTTCGACTGACATACCTGAAATGCGGAAAGAAAAGAAAAGGAGAGCTGATTTAAAAAAAACCCAAACAACAACAAACAAGCACGCCAAAGAACCCTCCAACAAATGACCCCCACCCCCAAAAAAACCCCAAAGTAATGAATCAGACATATAGGAATATATGGAATCAAACCACTGTTTCCAATCCTTTTAAATACATTGTGTTAATGTGTTGTTTCTTGGACAAGTGTCTTTTTTGGTAAGGAACTTTATAGGAGGGCAAGGGGAGTCCAACTTTCACAGTTCCGTAAAGGAGATCACTACGGATAATGTGTGTTTCATGCTGAATTTAGAGTGATTACCTGTGTAAATAGTTTTTAATGTAATGAAGAGCTGCACAGTTCAGCATCCCCCTCTACTCTGCCTTAGATTTCACCTAAGGATCTATGCTGAATTTATGTTTAGAAACTGTGGATTTTTTAATAAGTTTCTTTTCAACTGCTACCTCGATATCCTACAGTTTCTGTAACAATATTTTGTGCTGAGAGCCCAGTGAGGAATTCCAGACACTACTGTTCTGCTAGCAAAGCCATAGCATTCTCTATCTATTGAACATTGCGTGTCGTATTCTGACAATTCTGAATGTACTTTAGTAGTATGCCAGGTATAATGTGTACAACTTGGAGAGCAATTTATCGTTTTCTGAAGTACAGCATGCTTTGGAATGAAATATGAGGAAAGGTAATTTGTGTGTGGAACTTTGAGAGGCAGAGCAATATGAAATGAATATCTTGTTCTTTGAAGTCCATTAAATGACCATACATAGTTTAAAAAAAACAAAACAAAAAGAAACAAACAAAACCCCAAAAAACCCAGAATCAAAAAACCCTCCTGTTGTTTTGACATCTTATTCAAGAAGTTGTGTCTCCAGGAAAGCATTGTTTTCTCGCCCTGTGTGAGATATTGGTACCATCTGTTGTGCGACTGACATAATTTCCAGAACCATCTTCAGGGGGTATTTTCTGCCATCTAACTACTGGCCTTGCTTGTAGTATCAGTTTAACACGTTCACGTCATGAAAACATTGTCCTTCCCTTCCATGTCAGACAGCTTAGAGAGTCTAGGATAATATTTTGCTGTGTTCTAGATTTTTAACGTAGGTTAGTGCTTCAGGTTAGACTCTAAAAATATGAATTAGTTTCTATTAATTAGCATGTTTTTAAAGTTAGTGGTGGTAAATACAAGTTAGCGAATCTCATTTAAGACTAGGTTTTCTGCTAGGCTGTATCTTCATGCTGTGTGCCAAAGTCTATGCTGTCTTGTCCACAATGCAGCTGGAGTGGTCTAATACACACAAGCTAGGGCAACTTTAATTGCAGGAGAAACACGTTGTGAATAGGGGATTCTGCTCTCTGCTGTAAATAGGAGTCACTCAGCAAAATAAAAATGTAGCAGTGGCACAGACAGGCTTCATCAGGTTAGCCTAGCCCTGGTAACTACGTCAACAAAGATACAGTGGCTCACACGATATCAATGACTAACACCCAAAACATAAGCCCTCCCATGACCTGGCTGTGTTGTTGGGAATGCTGTAATATTTACGCTTGTACTAATACCTGTATTAGCTAGATTACAGCTAGAAAAGGTATAAACAGCATGAATTACAATCTTATCTTTACCTCACTGTGGAGAGGTCTGCAAGTGTTGGATGGCAGAGCAGTGTCTCACAGCCTGCATTTTTTTCCCAGCTGGAGATCAAGAAGGCCACAAGAACGTCCACATGTGGGTCTTCCTTTTGGGATGTAGATCTTGCACTAGGAAAAACTTTGCAGTTTCTGGGTAGGGAAGGTAGGGTGTTAATTTGAAATGTGACCAGCTTCTGTGGGAAGAAAAACAGGAAGAAAATGAAGAAACAAACATAACTGTTTCAGCCTACAATGTCTGTCTTAAAGAGCTTATTGAATTAGGTAGTAAACTGAAAAAATACCATTCATTATCGAGGTTTGTGAAGTTAAATCTAGAACATAATGTTGAAAAAAGAGAATCTAGTTTTTCTGGCTTAGAAGATAATTGTTGTCATAAAACAAGCAAGAAAGTTATTCAATGCTATATTTGTCCTCTCTTTCCAACCCACAAACATTCCTTAATTGCTACAGAGTAATATTTTTTTTTTGCAGGTGAATTAGTGTACATAGTTTAAATTACATCTGCTCATTAAGAAAGATTTTTTTATTTATTTCAGAGGTTTTTTGTCCTGGATAATGGAATGTTGAAATATTCAAAGTCACCAATTGATGTAAGTAAAGTTCAAGACTATTTTAAAATTTGTATTTGAATTAAGCCTGCCAGGGTTATTAAAACTCATACTTACTCTAGGTGTATTTATGACAGCACACACATGAAAGTTGTTGATGGATTCAGAAAGATGTGTATGATGCGCATGGAAAGCATGTAAGGTTTTGGTTGAGTTCTGTTCTCAAGAATTCTGCCTTTTCTTACTTATGTGAAAATAAAACCTACATTACTTAGTTTATTTAATGAAGGTGCTTGAGAGATTAGCCTATGTATTTTTTTTTTGTTTTTCAGTTTTTATGTCAGTCAGAGCTGGTTATTCTGAGATATGTGGATAGAACAGAGAAGTGATTACAATGTACTTAAGAGATATAAAGGATAGCATTAAATTAGTTCGATCTGATACCAATAACTATCAAGCGGTAGCAGCAGGGAGCCGAGTACTGTCTAATTTTCTTTGCTTCTCACTTACCCGTAGCTGTATATTGGTGTGAACCAACACACTAACTTTGGAGCTGGCTCTGCACCAAGCACTTTTTGTGAGATACTTTCTCTGTCTAGAAATATAGTAAGTGGTTAGTCTGACTACAGGTTTTATTTTTAATAAGGCTTTATATTAAAACGTTCATAAAATGGGGAAACCATTTCAGCACCAGATATTTTTCTGTTAAACATAGTGAAGAAGTGCATGATTCTACCAATTTCTTACCCTGCTTTTGATTTTAGATACAGAAGGGCAAAGTCCATGGGAGCATTGATGTTGGTTTATCAGTTATGTCTATAAAAAAGAAGGCTCGTAGAATAGATCTTGACACAGAAGAACACATCTATCATCTGAAGGTAAAAAGTGGTGCAAATACTTATTCTCTTTTCATCTGCAGTGGAAATAAATAAAACTGTAAAAGATGTGCAGATAAGTAGTGTTTTGAATGCTTTCTTGATAGTGAGTTTGTTTCCAGGTCAAGTCCCAGGATTCATTTGATGCCTGGGTTTCAAAACTGCGCCACCACCGGTTGTACCGTCAGAATGAGATTGTGAGATCTCCGAGAGATGCTAGCTTTCATATATTCCCTTCAGCCTCTACTACAGAGTCTTCACCAGCTGCCAATGTGTCGGATGGGAAGGTGCGTAGTGTTCTTTGTTGAAAACACATGCCCACTGGGTTTGCTTATGGGCAGTTTCAGTGTGCTCTCCTTGTGATGCAAATAGAGAGGAGTTCTCACTGTGGTAACCTTCATTAACGTACTGCTGTAGAGATCTTGCAAAGAATTCACCATCCCCAGAACAATTTGCACTTGCCTTTGTCATCAGGGATAAATCTGTCTCTTTACTCTTTGATAACGTTTTTCCTCTTAAACAACAGCTTTTCTAACTGGTGGTTAGCAAACACAGTTTGCTTGTGAGGTTCTTGGTTTGGTTCTCCAACATGTTCAGAAAAATCTACATCTTGGGGAACTGTATAGTCAAATCACAGATGTCACTGAAATCGCAATGCATAGTTTGTTTTCTTATTTTGGAGTAGTACGGTGATTACTCTGAGCAACATAGCAACAGTAAATTTAAGCATTTTATTATGCCTTAGGTGCAACAAAATAGCTTCCCCTGGCAGTCTCCTATACCTTGCAGTAACAGCCTTCCTGCCACCTGCACTACTGGTCAGAGTAAAGTAGTAGCCTGGTTGCAGGACTCTGAAGAGATGGACAGATGTGCAGAAGGTTAGTCTTAAGCTTTTCATGCCTGATACTTTCAGCAAAACTTCTTGTTGGTATAAAAGAAGAAATAGTAAACTGCTTAAGTTGCATCTTCACATGCACATGAAGTAGCTTTTCAGGTAATTAGATGCTTGTGGTGGGAACTTCCCTCTCTGCATGTTTTTGGATGTTGCTTTTAAATTTTATCTTAATAGTCTGTATTATCTTATTTTAATAGTCTGTATTATCTTAATGGATATAATTGTTAAAATATCAGCTTTAGAGGTCCAGACTTGTTGCTGACTCCCACACAAATAACAAGTGCTCAACATCTCTAAAAATAAAGCTTTTATTTAGATGCCTTGCTACCAGGGATTTTGACACGTAACTTTTATAATGCAATCAAGTTCCAATGATGGACATCATGGCCAAAAAAAAAAGTCCAAACTGAAGCACCTAATGTCTTTTTCTTTTATGTCTGTTAGATCTTGCTCATTGCCAGGCAAACCTTGTGGAACTCAGTAAACTTCTTCAAAATTTAGAAATACTGCAGAGAACTCAGTCAGCACCAAATTTCACAGATATGCAGGTAAATACGCTTGAACAGAAATCCTCACACCGAAACGTGTGTTCTTTGTGTTAGGGGAAATACAGAGATGCTGTCTGTTAACTCAGAATGATTTTCTGAGATCATAGTAACTCTTTGATGAAAGGTTTATCTTACGTGTTTATCTTAATAATGTTTCATGTGTAAACAAATAATCCAGATGCATTAATTATATAATAGGACAAATCAAATGATTAATTTGCAAAGTGAAATTGCGAACTGTTACAATAGAAATACATGTGTACATTGAAATGGTATTTGAGGAGCTTTTATTGTGCTGAATATGATATCATTTTAAGTTTTAAGGAGTGGAGACCCAAAGGCCCTCAAAGATGAAGTTGCATGCTCTAGAAAAGAGGTCATAGTACAAAGGTCCCAAGGGTTGGACTATTTCCCAGTTCAGGGTGAGTTTTCCTCTTGACCACAAGAAAGCAACAGCAGATTGTAAATCCTAAACACTTTCTTCCTATTTCACTCAGTCCCCTTGAGTACACAAATCTCCCAGTGGTGGTGGTGTGTTGGGAAGTCTAGTTCCAATGAGGTAACAAGACTTACCATTGATTGCAGGAAGAGGTGAACTCTACATTTCTCTGAGTAGTACTGGAATAGAAATCTATGAGGATTTCAAGATCTGGTCCTAAATATTGTGCACTTATGAAGGAAGTGTACCGGTAGTTTTGCTAAGTAGAAGTGTATGGATAGCTACAGCTGGTCATTGCTGTAGTTGTGGGCCTTCTCCTTACTTTCTAATTTGTAGATGTCTAACGCTACAATTCTTTACTAACTTGCTGTACTGTCGGTGTTGCATGTGTCAACTTAATAGTACTTTGTCGCTTTTAACTATTTGTGTAATGTAGGCTAACTGTGTAGATATTTCAAAGAAAGACAAGCGGGTCACGAGACGATGGAGAACAAAAAGTGTCAGCAAAGATGCAAAAATTCAACTTCAGGTACTGAATGCACAATGTTTTACTTTTCACTGTACTTTTAGATTAACTTTTAAGCATGAAATGATATATTAGCTGAAAATAGGAAGTCAATGTACTGTCTGTTATGTTCTTGATGAAGTAAATTAAATCTCAGTCTGTTGTTTAAAACCTAGAGAAGATAGTGAGAAAAGTATGGATTTTACTTTCTTTCATATGAAAACATTGCCATCTAGGGAAAGGATTGGGATCTGAATACCAGTCAATTGAGGTGAAAAAAAGGCTGTATACATGCAGCACGCTGGGATACTGATGTTCTATCTCAAACTTGCAAAGAAGGGCAACTGAGCAGGTGACATAAAGCTACAGGCAGAAAACGTGGATGAAATACGAAATACTTTGTCGACCTATACTAATAATGTTATCAATGAGAAGTATTTTCACAAGCCTTTTCGTATGGAAAAGGCTAGTATGGCAACAAACTGAATATACCAAAGAATAAATTACGTGAACAAAGAATTTACCTCATCCTGCCTTAGAAATGAAAAGTAAAAGCACAGAAATAAACATAATACACTTGTATTACTGCTAGATCCAGGATGTATTACTGTGTTTTGTCAGAAGTAGTTGTGTTTTGAGGCCCAATCCAAAACCTAAGCTCTTCTATAATTGAGCAACTGATAATGAAGACTATATTCAACTGACTTCAGGAGCCAACAATCACCACTGTGCTGTCTGCTACAGAATAAATAAATGTCAGCAACTTTTGATCCATTTAAATTCCTTGAAATTCATGCAGACTTTGAAAGCCTTTAATCTGTCCTCTAGAGGCACAATAAGGAGTTTTCTGTGACTCAGACGCACAGTAAGGAGATCTTTGTGACTCATTTAAGATTAATAATCTTAAGGGAAGAAGAAATAGTAGTTGCATCAGCTTTCTTATTGCAGCTGCTGTGGGTAATTTTTCTTTTTACCTGTTATACTAGATAAATGACAATAAGTTGAATAATGAAGCATCTGTTAGGATTAAAAAGGTTTATTAACAAAGAAATTTTGGTGATTGATGTCATGTCCTGTTACCTGCATTTGAAGGATCACTGTGTTTCCCTGCTGCTGAATAATATAGGTAAATAAAAATATCAGGAAAATGGACGCGAGTACTTGGTGCCTATGAAGAGACAGGGTCAACACTGCATGTTCTTCCTTCATGCCTTAATGGTCTCAGAGAAATTCCTCTCCACAAAAATGATGAAAGCAGTCAATGTATGGTGATATAGGGTAGGTCGTGAGGAATTACAAGCTGTCCTTTTTTGCCTTCACTTTGCCAAGGTGACACTGGTCTGGGCTTCCCTCATTCTGGCACCTGACTCGTAAGCTGCTGTTTGTGGCTTGGCAAGAGTGGTGCCTCAGCTCCTGAAATTCTCAAATTCGATCGGTCTGCAGGTTATCCTGAGAGATTGTGTGCATAATGCTGCTCTACATGGGTCTATCACTTCTGGGTCGGTAATGAACTCTGCCTAACCTGGGTCAGCATTAACTCCTGGCAAGCTTAATGCTCGATATGTAAACCTTATTTTGTTAGAGCAAAGCATTAAGTTATTGATGACTGATTTATAAATTAGTTTGCAGTGAAACAAAAACAATAAAATTATTCTAAATTATATGGAAGACAAAAGCCTCCTTTTTGGCTGCTCCCTTACCTTGCCAGGTTTGATGGACTCAACACATTGTTTAATCTTCCGAGGGCTATCCTGTCCCATGAATGGTCTAAAGCTGTGATCTGTGCAAGATAGCCTCACTCTGACTCATTGTGTTATTCCTAATTTGCTCATGTTGCCATTCCACTGTAATGTGGATTTCATCCTGTGCCTAGGTGCTTTTTAAATTTACAGTCCCACTTTGTTCTTCTGTTAGCCATTCCTTCTAGCTTCATTGGCCTTCCTTATAGGTAATTTTTTCAAGACTACTCCAACTCTTTATAAACTGTTTATCAGGTCATCCACTACTGAGAATCACTTTGTCTAATTTGTGATCATTTCTTCATGATACCTACACAGAATTTGCTATTAAATGGTTGACATTTGTTACTAAGAAAACTTCTGTTGTCCTTTTCCTTTCCCCATGCCTCCATACATCTCATTAAACTTTAGGGGATAATGTTAATACTAGCATACTAAGTTAAGGTAGTTGTACTATTAATGCCGTTTGAAGTACTTTATTCTAGAATGAGCAGCCATTAACTACCATCAAAAGACCCTCTGATAATATGATGTTGAGACTTCTTCTGGGGAGCATAAAAATTAGAGAGTTCCATATAGAAGTGTCTTGTTCATCAGTAATGGGGAACAAGGTGTAATTTTTGCTAGCTCAGCACCTGTTGTGTAAGATGCAGGGAGAGAATTCTCCCATCCAGATTTTGTATTGTGCTTGTTACCAATTTTTGTCAATAAGATAGCTTTTGTTGTATTCCTGCTAACGCATTCTGGAATATGAATGCTAGGTGTATAATGTGTTTAAAACATACTTTTTCTTGTAAGAAAATCTGCTTGCTTTGTTTCCTAGAAGTATGTATTTACCGATTAAGTATACAAGTTCTGTATGCAGTTAACTTTGCTCACACAGCTAATCCCAGTGACTAGAGAGGGGTTACTCCCTGAAGTAAAACTGAGCATAGCATGTGTGTATATGCTTTCAGGTTTGGGGGTTTAGTATTGCTAAATTGGTCAGAATTAACAGCTTAATTTATAGGCCTCTACTCAAGAGTAATACATGGACTGCTTCTCTGAAGAAAGATTGCTTTTATGAAGGAGGTTTATTTTGTTTTTAAAAAGCCTATTTAAAGTCTTATGAAAATGGCCTGCAACAACAGGTTAGTTGACCTGTATTCATTCATTTTGCAAGTGATGCTTTTGTACAGAAACTGAGTTGTTTTGGGGATTTTTGCCTTTGGGTAAAAGACTGATTTGTTATTTTCATGACAATCAAAAGATCTTCAAAAGAAGAAAAAAAAAAAAGAGTGAAAAGCAGTACAATGAACTAATGTTCATTTAATTCAAAAAACTCAGAGTTTTGAAGTTCCAAGACTGATTTTTTTTTTCTTTTTTTTTTTTTTTTTTTTTTTTT
>Ga0065711_1030649_pt1 | contig 31862 bp, 20 predicted proteins | sample Hoacrofraction12_FD_59098 | JGI IMG/M metagenome (GOLD analysis project Ga0065711, IMG submission 59098) | Hoatzin crop microbial communities from Cojedes, Venezuela - Epithelial fraction 12 v2 (version 2) | ecosystem: Host-associated > Birds > Digestive system > Esophagus > Crop | place... | reverse complement strand
GCCGGTTCGTCTTGCGGCCCATGGGGACAGCCTGCTCCTGTGTCTTTAAGACTTCCTGCTTGAAGAATGTCCAGCCTGCCTGGACCCCTTTGACTTTCAGGACTCTCTCCCAGGGGACCCTCTCAACCAGAGCCCTGAACAGGCCAAAGTCTGCCCTCTGACAGTCCATATGGTGGTTTTGCTGGCCCCATTCTTAGCTTCACCTTGAACTGAGAACTCTATCATTTCATGGCCGCTAAGCCCAAGATGGCCTTCGACCACCACATCTCTCACAAGTCCTTCTCTGTCAGTAAGCAGCAGGTCTAGCGAGGCACCTCCCCTGGTAGGCTCACTCACCAGCTGCGCCAGGAAGTTATCATCCACACACTCCAGGAACTTCCTAGACTGTTTCCTCTCTGCTGTGTTTTATTTCCAGCAGATGTCCGGTAACTTATAGTTCCCCATGAGAACAAGGGCTAGCAATTATTGTGAGACTTCTGCCAGACTCTGGTAGAAAACTTCATCTGCCTCTTCATCCTGGTTGGGTGGTCTGTAACAGACTCCCAGCAGGATGTCTGCCTTGTTGGCTTTGCCCCTCATCTTTACCCATAAGCATTCAACCTTGTCATCACAATCGTCGAGCGCTATAAAATCAAAGCAGTCCCTGACATACTGAGCCACCCCACCACCTCTCTTACCTCGCGTATCCCTTCTGAAGAGTTTGTAGCCATGCATTGCAGCACTCCAGTCATTAGAGTCATCCCACTACGTTTCTGTGATGCCGACCAAGTCATAGCTGTGCTACTGCACAATGGCTTCCAGCTCCTCCTGTTTATTGCCCATGCTACGTGCATTGGTGTAGATGCGCGTGAGCTGGGCTGTCGATCTCACCCCCAACCCCAGCATGCCACGCCTGGGCTCATCTCTAGTGAGCCAGGTTACATCCCCCTCCCACTTAGAACCTAGTTTAAAGCCCTCTCGATGAGCCCTGTCAGCTTGTGGGCAAGAATCCTTTCTCCCCTTTGAGACAGAACCATAACTAAAAGAAATATTGCTATGAAGAAAGAGACTGCTCCGTAAAATAGAATTTGTCCTATATATTCAAAGGATTTTATAGATTATCATCCAGTGTACAAAAATAATCCACTTTTTTAGTTCCTTTTTAAGCAAGAAATATTTCTGTTAAATTTGTACATGACACTAAGGTGCGAGGTTGTGCAGGTGTATTGAGAAGTGGTCTGTAGTTCCAGTGAGGAAGTGGCCTGGGAAAAAAAAGGCCTGGATAAGTTATTTATTCAATTAATGTGATTGCAATATTCTACACTTATGTGCAAATATAGGATAAAGAGCAACTGTTTAAAGAGAAGTTTTACATAAATCTTGAGGTTATAGCAGATTCACAAGCTGAATTTGAATGAACAATGTTAGATCATTGTGAAAAGGCACATTTTGTAGCAGCTCCATTATAACAATAAGCTCTGCGCTGGACTACTTTGTCCTCTGATGTATGGTGTTTCAAGAGGATGTGGACGAGGTAGAGAGGGATAAGCATGGAGCGGTGATAGCAATCAGAGATCTAGAAAATGATGAAATTTTGAAGGAAGGTTGTGTTTGTTGTATACAGAGAGAATACTGAGGGGTGATACAAGACTGCTTAAAAGAGGAGGGGAGTATCTGTTTTGCATGTTCAGTTTAGCTAGACAAAACGTAATCAGTTTAAATTGCAGCAGGAGGGATTCAGGTTAGACTAGAAAAAATGGCCAGTGGTAAGGGTACTGAAATGTCGGAACAGTCTCATTTATTCTTGAAAGCTATAAATAATAGAGCACTTGCATTTTTTCATAGAAAATTGTCTACTCCATCCTTGTCCCTGAGTAATGTCAATTGTGAGTAAAGTCGATAATCTGTCAAGGTTCCGCCTAGGTCCTGTTTTTCAGGGTATGATATCTCTAGGTTACATCATCGCTCTGAATTGTCCCATTTTCTCTCCTGCTGATAGCTCCTTGCCATGGGGAGTTTATCACCTTTGCTAAGAACTGAAAACAATCAAAATCCTAACATTTGTGTTTGCAAGGCTGTGCGTTCTGGACCATCTTTCCATGGGTAAGCTTAATTAGGCCTAATTGAAAACCTATTGAAATCAAGGGAAGTTCTGACTGTTTTTACTGGGCTTTGAATCTAATAATTTTAGCTTTGTTAAACATCTTTTGCTTTGATCTTGCCATTCTAATCCCAGATACCTGTTGAGTAACCTGTCTTTGTCCAAAGATGACTTAGTTTGGCATTTTGAGCTGACGTCACTGGATTACTGGAACAAAAAGTGTATTTTCCGCACATATTAAGGTTTTTTCCGATGCTTCTTTCATTTAAATTTCTTTTGAGAAAATACCTCAAACTCTTTTGTCCAAGTACTTAAGTTGCTGCAGACAAAGAATTTTCTGTGGCTTGAAACTGTAAAAGAGCAGTTGGTTGCCGTGGCAAAGAGAGGTTTTCAGTGATTTCTCAAAGTGAGTGTTTAACCTTATGTGTCTAGAACAAATGAGTATGTTTCCTTTTCCTACATCCTTGCTGCTTCTCGTTCAGAGCACTTGAAGAAAAATGCTGTTCAGTTTTTATCCCTCAGATTCTGTATCTCAATCTGATGCAAAGGAGTAGGAACCTTGATTTGGAAGAAATCCTGCTGAGCTTTGAGTTGTGTTCACAGCTCATGAGAAGAGTGGTAGGATGTCATGCAGCCGGGGAGTTTCACAATAGCAAATTATGTCTGTCTTTTCAAGAAAACATTTTGAAGTGTTACCATTGTCTATGTATTTAAGAGGCTGGGAAATTATAAAGCTACAATCACATATGTAACTGAACTCTTCCCATTATGCATGTATCTAGCAGTAAAGTTTTTAGTGGTTTTAATAATTTAATTTTTTATTCTGTACATTTGCAAGCTTGTAGTGTAATTACCAGTCTGTCTTGGACTTATGCAACACAAGTATTTTTAATGGCTCTTTTATCCTAGGCTCATGTCTGGAAATCTCTTAGAAGCTACTGTGTAATAAGTTCAGATGTCTTTTATGCGGATTGTACAGCTTTAGAGGCTCTATTTTGAAAGCCGGACTGCTGTGCTTTGATAATATCTGTCATGCAGGATGTGAAAAAGAAGCAGAGTGACTGTAGTAGGCAGTCAGCCTACACAGACACAGCTTTGCCTTATCAGTGCTGCAAGAAAGTAAGGTACCGTTCTGAGAGAGCTGAAGCAAATGACTGAAATGCCTTGTTCAAGGTCTGACTGGAAGCCTGTGCCAGACAATGGAGCTCACTCATGTCTTTTGAGTTCGGATTTAGAGCTACAGCTTCTCAATCATTATTTTCTCTTGTTCCGAAGGGCAGTACAGCAAAGTTAGTGATTGGGTGAATGATTCTATGTTAAGAGATTAGTATTAGGGATAAATTGTACAATTCTCACTCATCTGCTTAAATAAACTGATGTAATTCCCTTTTAATGGAGAACAGGTTCTGTTTTATGAAAAACATGATTACATAAAGCAAATGAAAAGAACTATAATCATGCAGTACTGTGATAGCAGAAACATGGAAAATCAGTTTGAGGTCTGAGTGAAACAGTAATGTCGATGATGAAACAACATCCTCCAGGCAGTAGCAGAATCTTCCAACCACATAATTTAGGCCTTCTCAAAAGAAAGGGTAGCCTTACGGCTTCAGATTGCTGAGGCAGACAGACAGGGCAGAGTCCAAACAGAACCAGAGATGGACATATGCCAAAGGAACAGTATTTCTCATCCAAAAATCAAGAGGAAGCATGCCAATCTGCAGTGCTTCTGCCAACAGGCTGCCTTCCTCGCTTAGTCCGAAGAGAAGTCTTGTCTGTGGGTTCTAACAGTAATGACATGCCCTTGACTTGGTCTGTGGTGCCGTGTGATGTGGAACAGAAAATGTTGGTTGGGAACTTTATGGGCAAAAGTAGGTCACATCATCTACCTATTTAACAGGAAACTCATTAAAGTTAAGTTACTTCATGTTGGAAATTTTCCCTCCCCTCCCACAAACAGCTGTTTTTGATAAACATCTTCGCCTGAGGTGCGATCTCTGTCATGTCATAGGCTTTGTTAGGATTCGCTCTCTGGATTGAAGGCCTTAAATGTGAGGGAGCAGTATGCTGAGTTGGCACTATCTTCACACACCTGCAGATCTCTTGCTTTCTAGCTATTACCATTCTCATCCCACTTCTTTGTATGTCACTGCACCCTTTACTATTAATTTCAGTTCATGACTGGATCTTTAGCTTTGGTGGGTATTTTTTTCCACGTGCATTTGTGCCATAACAGTGGTTTAATTCATATCTGAAATACTTGGAATTACGATATCTGCTTTTACTTCAGAGTAGATCTTCAACTCTGCTTAGGAAAACTAAACAACATAGACTTCCGTTTCCGTATCTGTTTATGTCGCTTGCCTGTAATCTCTTCATTCTCACTTCTCCTATTTAACATTAGCTATAAACTGTTTCAGTGAAGGATTGTCTCCTTGTTGTGAATGTGCGTGGGATGCTTATTACAAGAGAATGGTTGTAAGCGCTACAACAGTACAAGCAAACAACCACCCTGGATCTAACTCATCTGCTTTATCGTATATTTACACAACAACTTATTCTCCTGGAATTGGTTTAATCATGCTAGTGTTCATCCCATGAAGGATAAATTTTGTGCTGATTCAAACTGTAACTGGCATTTAAAATTCAAAAATGCCTTCTTGTGATCTGATTAACATTTTCGATAAAAATTATGAAGAGTAAATGGACACAAATGTCCCCATGCCAGTCTTCTAAAGCTTTCACACTGAAGAAACTCAGACTTCCCTGGGGTAGAGTGAGCAACCGAGCAATTAAAGTATTCATCCCATATGAAGTTTACAGACTGCTTGTCATGATGTTTCATGCATCACATGTTAAAGAAAAAAAAAAAAGCTGCAGTGACCCTGCAAGCAGTGTACAGAACACGATGGAGTGCAGTACAAAATGAAATTTCTGCTTGTGCAGAATGTCTGGAACTGTGTGTGTGCACGCGGCGGGGTTGTAACACAGCTGCAGGAAGGTGGGAGAGCTGCGTTAGGGAGTGCTCCTGGAGAGAGAGAGGGCTCACACTTTAAAGCTCTTTTAAATTGAGGAGTGGTTGAAAGTCTGGATACCCTTACTTTTCAGAAAATACTCTGTCAGTTTGAACTGCTGTTGCCTAAGAAATGCGAAACAAAAAATTTAGTCTTTTATTGTTTTGTGAAAGGACTAGTTTTACTGCATTGGTACAGCACTTGATTTGGTCTGTGTCTGTTACTCAAGTCTACAGTGCAATACAGAAGTGTAGTTGCTGTGGCATCTAAGCTGAACTGCAGCTAGCTCCATGGCAAGGGGCAGCTCAGTGCTCTTCCCTGCGCACGGCCGTGTCATTCTGCCCTTTCCTTTGCCCTCGCCTGTGTCTGACCCTCAAGGATCAGCGAAGACACTAGCACGGAAGCAACCCTACAAAAATGTCACCAGTGCCAGGAAATTGGGGGAAGTGAAATAACTTTGGTCTACTCCTATGCGTTAGTGTAGCTGAACCATAGATCTGTGTTGTTGAAAAACCACATGGCTGATTGTTTCCGTAAAGGTTAGCACAGCAGCAACGATAGGCCTGCTTTGCCATGCCAGTTGGTAGTCTGGGTATGTGCAGAAACCGAACCAGAGATACACAGAAAATTTTACTGAAAGAAGCTTAAACACTAATTTAGGCAAGAGCATTGAAGTCTGCCATACAGGACATGTACATCAAAATCCTGGGTTGGGCGTCTTCTAGTTTAGGACCATAGGGAACTTCACTGGTAAAATGTAGGTGCTTCCTGCATTAAGGAACATCTAAGGTTTTAGATTAGGTTTCCTAAAACAACATATATAGCTACCTCTGATTTTATCCTGCTACTTGCAGTTTGTGGAAATTAAGCTAAGGTAGTGACAACACAAACAATTGTTTGCCCTAATTTTTCAGGCAGTTTTAAAGAAGTTTTCTTAAAATGTCTTACTGGTTTTATTATTTGTACTTCATTTAATGTTATCCTAAACCCATGTGATTTGGGTCAGATACTATATTGCTTTTTGTTGTTTTTAAAAAATGTGGAAAAGATGACAAATATATGCTATGTTGAAAAAAGGATAGATTACATGGAAAGGTAAAGTCAAGCTGCTTTTGGCTCCTGTTACATAAAAAATAATGCTTTTGTAAAAACTGTAGGCTGCTCTTGAAGAACCATGTGATTTTTATAACTTGGGAGTTTGCTTCTTCTTTTGCCACAATAATCAGGCTGAACTATAAAGAATCACTGTGCCTGAAACTAGTTTTAGTGCCATTGCTATTTTGACAGTTATCTATGAAATTCAAGGAGGGGGGGAATAATTCTGTTAAATTAGATTCAATGTTTCATGTAATCCTTTTCTTATAGCTGTTGGCATTTTCTCACTTCCTTAAATTAAATGAGATAGTTCTGAAAGTGAATCAGCACGGCCAGCACGTCTCAAACCAGTGATCACCAGTGGAATAATGTACCAGGTGAATACAGACAACAGTTCACATTAATTGGAAAGAAAATCATTATTTTTTGACTCAAGGAAGTAGAAAAGATGACCCTTGGGCAAGATAAACTAGGAACATGACTGCTTCTACTGCTGTATTAAGGAACCTTGTTCGTTTGAGCCCTACATACATCAGCTGCAATGATATGTTATTTCTCTTGGTATGAATGCAAAACCATAACATCTGAAGCTGCTTAGCTATAGCTAAATTCAGGTTTGGTTTTGGTTTTGCTTTTCTGGTGTTTTGGGTTTTTTAAAAAAATTATTTCAGGCCGGAATCTCCAGTTTCTGACCGATTAATTTTAAAATCTATATTTAAAAAATGCAATTTCATGTTAATCAATTTGAACATATATTCTCTGATATATTCAGAGAAAGTTTGTGAACAAATAATGGTTTACATTGAGGAGAAAGTTTTTCTCTGTCTGCTGGTAGACATTCTCTGTTCTTTATAATGAGAAACTACAGTATTTGTATTTTTAGTGGACATTTGTCAATGTTTTTATAATGTTACCTACAATAAGAGTGATATAGTGAATGTCACACCTTCTTGGTATGTTAATTATCTGATTTTTCCATGGAGGTGTACACCACCTACCAGAAAAATACATGTTTTTCCCATTTTCTGAAAAATACCAGATGATTCAGGAAAAAGGGGCCACCACAACGAAGACAGAGATTTTCTTAGTGTACTGGTCTTGTGATGGAAAACCAAAAAGTTAGAACCATAAAATTAAAGCACACCAGAAAACCCTCTAAGTCTAACAACGTGTCTTTTAGATGTCTTCACTAACAGATTTTCGTAGCTGTAGAAAATAAGTAATGTGGAATAGCAAATAAGCTTCATGCAGATTTACATTTCATGGGTTTCCATTCTTAAAGCTCTGCTGATTCAGCTACCAAACCTGTAATATGCTGCAGTAATTGTATATAAAATTGCTGCTGTGCTGGCATGATTTTGCTGTTTTTGGTTTACACACTGTTTAACATTTTCTGTTTTCTTTGGTATCCCAATGCTACGTTTAATATAACGTCGTATTTCTACACATGGAGCAGCAGGGTCCCTCTAGAGTTGTGTGTATTCGTGCAGAGCTGAAGCACCGCTGGCGGCTTGCTGACACTCTCAGTCCTTGAACCTCTGTGTACTCAGGGTCTGCGTGGGCTGTTTGCCTTTTAATTTCATTACGCTGAGAGTGGCGGCTTTTGACTGTCCCTTGCTGCCACCTCATGTCGGGCTTATTGTATCTTTAACCATCACTTACACAGTCTTACCTGCTTCCTGTCTTGTGAAGTAAACAGTCTCGGGCCTCACCAATTATATGGGAGGCTGCCAAGAAGTCTGACTCATTTAAGAAATACAGGACTTCTTAGCTTGTTTTTTATGGCCTCACTTACTGTAATATCTGCACACTTTCCAGTTTTTGTTTCCAGTTTATGTATTTCCCCATAACAAGCAAGGAGCAGAGATTCCTCATGTGCTTTGTGCACCCAAGACTGGGCACTTGCAAGGATCTAAATTGCAGAGGAAGACAGGTGCCTGCTGGCAGAACTTGTACTCCTGGTATTAAAGCATTTACATCAACAATGCTAACAACTCAATTGCATCCTGAGATGCATCAGGTGATTTGGCAGGGCTTGGTGACCTCAGCACCTCTCTGGCCCCACAGCTTGAAAACAGAATTACAGCTCTGCTGGTGCCTGTCTGGTGGTTGAAGACTCAGCAGCTGGATAGGTGCCGGTCTCCAGCAGGTACACAAAGTGCCTGCTTGCTTTATCTCAAGTCTCAGTCCTTTTCCCTCTCTGTAGTAAGATGCTAGAGGAAAAGCAATGAGAAAAGGGATCTTTGGTTGAATTCTGATATCCATCCCTAGCTTAGTCACTGCTATATCCAGCATACAGATTGCTGTGAATGCCTTTCAAAAACCTATACATGCTTTATTCATTAGAACGAGTGAATTAGACATTCAATTTAGAACAGCTGCTGCCCTTTCAAGAGCAAAATCCCTTGAAGCTGAAGTTAAAGTTGTGTACATGACAGGCCTTGCACTCTTCATAGCTCCTTTTTCATCCCTCTTGGAATTGTTTTTGACTAATTTTTTTCTTGGGTATTCATGGTTCCTAGTCTCCCTCCTGAAGTTGTTTAACTGAAAATAAAGAACCAGTAAAATGCAATGTAAGCCCATTAGCCTGCCTATGAATTTCCAAACCCTTCTATTCTTCTGCCTTTAGCCTGCCTTCCTCAAAAGTTTTTCTTATACACAAAAATCTGTAGTCCAGTCACCTGTTCCTTGTTCCCTTCTCAGATAAGAACTTCTCCTCCCCTCAACAAAAACACAGTCAGACACACACATGCACCCTCCCAGAAGAGCTTTATTCCATAAAATCCTCTGCCTGTATTGGTTTGAGGTCCTGCCTTTATGGCAATTACTCAGGTCCCCTCAAGCATTCTCACATTCTTCAGGTTTTACAAAGCAGGCGTCTGTTATTCTTTTACTAACCATGGGGTAAGGAACCAGCTCTAAACACCTCATCATGTTTTCCAGTCACTGACGTGAGATGCCAATGCACAACTCAAGTTGGCAAGATCTGCCAGCAGATAAGAAGACATAAATCAGTGCGCTATGCCATTATTTCCTTAATGTATCATTGCCTAAAACTTGAGTGGGAGGGAGTCAGGATGTCCATATTAGCTACTGTTTTCAACACTAGGAGGCTAGGATCAGCTCATCAATTTAGTTCTTTAAATGATATTTTAATTTATAAATCAAAAGCGTGTTTGGTGCATACACTGAGAGACTATAGCCAAGTAACCTGCTCTTATGGCGGCTAGTGTTCCTAGTGACTGTGCAGCCTTCTTTTTAGTACTGTTTTTTTCCATGATAAAAATATCAGTGGCTTGAGAGAACTAATATGCCTGAACTGCCTTGACCAGCCTCCCCTGGGACCTTCATCCACAGTTGCTGCCCATTGATCTAGGAGCTGCTCTTAAGCTCATGCCTATGCGGCCTGTTCTTGCCTTAGATGTGTTGTAGGTTATGGCCTTGTCTTGTTCGGTTGTGGTCCTGTCTCCTGGATGGATTCAGACCTATGTTGGTTGTCTCCAGTGCTGTCTTCTAGATAGACTTCAGACCTATCTTTTAGTTTTGTCTCCACTCTGCTGGTATCTCTGCTGCTTCTGACTGGGCTATCTGGATGGACCATGCTGTGTCAGGGACTGCTGTACAGGTGCAGCAGGACTGTGCTGTGGTTGGTGAGGGCACTGTCTGTGCTGTGGTCACCCTTGGTTCCTGGCTTGTCCTCCCACATGGCACAGCCTATTCTTGCTGCTCCCTGCCAGTGAGGGGTGGCTGCAGCTCCCCCTCTGGCGTCGTGGTCACCAGACCTGATGTGAAGGAAGCACAGCCAGTGTGGGCAGGAGAGTGAGACAGTCCCTCTCCCTGGCAGCCAGGAGTTAAGCTGTGTTGGATGGAGGGTGAATTTACACCTGAGAGATCTTTCTTCCACCACAATCACTTTTTCTAGAGTTTAGCTTCAGAAAACCAGTATTTCATCCAGCACTTTGAATTTCATGGTCTCTTGTCACTTGAAGTGACTGAAAATCCATATTGAGTTTCCTGTGCTGGTGATTTAAGAGCACAGTGTATGCATAGCTTTAAAAATGTTGGCAAATGTTTAGGTGAAGTTTGGAGGTGACCTTAAGTGTGTTCTTCATTTAGTCAGATCACTCTGGGATAAAAGCCTGACTGATGTTTTTTTATGGTGGCTTTTTTCCCCTCTTTTCACTTCTCCCCCAAAGTCAGGCGTGTATACCTTTGAGTAGCCATTTGACTTTTCTATTTGTTTTTCGCTGTCATTATTACAGTTTTCTTTTCATTAGATCAGTATCACTCTGCTGAGTTCACTGGGAATTTCCCCTGGGAGTGTGCCTTGCCGGAAGTAGTATTGTTTCACGACAGATTTACATGAGAACAGGTTTTTCAGGTTCTTGGTGGTAAACTGTATGGAAATATGTAGATAGGAAAATTGCACTTTTCTGTAAAAAACTCAGTAAGGGCACAATCTTTTGTTTTTATATATAGCTACTTCCACCTCACTGAATAATTACTAGGCAGCAGTGCAAGCAAGGACTGTGGTCAGCATACAGTTGTTGTGGCTCCAGAGCTGTTTATCTCCCCGGAGGGCTGCTGCACATCTGATAATAAGTGGTTGTTTAAATTACTAGCATGATGAAAACGTTAAAGATTTTGTTATTTCTCTTCCAAAAAATAGATGAGGGGAGGCACAGACCACAGACAACATGGCCCAACAGTTTTATTAAAGTTAGGAAGGTTTGCAACTTGAATTCTGTTCTTCCCAAAATAATACTTTGTGTGTGGGAATTTGTGTTTGGTACCATTGCCTAAACTGTGAATGATCCTGAATATGTTCTTCTGGCAGGGTGGCTTGTCGTGCGGTGGAAGATGACAGCAACAGTGAAGTAGGTCACGTTACAATTTCTGCATCTTGTTAGGTGCCTGAAGAAGGGATATGATGAATACCTTCTTCCATGGCTAAACCTTGTCCCAGGGCCTAGTAGACAACACCCTTGTACACTGAGAGCACCTGTATCACTTTACGAGTGAAGTCCCTCCTGTCCTCAGTCTGAGCTCGTGGGAACTCCAGTGGAAGCTCTGTCATTCACCCTTACAAACTAAAACTCTGTAACCTGAGGAAACAGTTAACTAGGGCACAGTTGTGGCTGACTCTGTAGCTTGAGACTCCAGACGGACTGTATCAAGTTGCACAAGCTCCATTAGTAGAACTATAATCTGAAGTCAAGGCGCGGAATCGAATATTGGTGTTTAAAAAGCCCAGCTGGTGTATTTGAGCGTGTAGCTGGGCAAACAGATCTGGGTGTGCACCTTTTAAAGCCAGCCAGTAAGGATGCACTTCTAGCACTTATTCCCATTTGTACTAACTTGTAGGAATTGGAGAATTGAACGTTATCATATTTATTCAGTTCAGATTTTCAGGTGATTTTGAAGAACCACATCTGAAACTCACAAGGTTTTACTTAAGTACTGTTATCATTTAAGAAAATATAAACTTATGATGTGTTTTTAATCGAGAATATGTAAAACCAGTTTTAACATGATAGGTAAATAATCTCACGATTTAAGTAAATAACGTTATTAAATGGTTAATGTTGCTGAAATAAGCTTTTTGCTTGCTAAAATGAAGTCTTTCAGGCATTGACTTCTGTGTAGATTTTTTCCCCTGCTTTGTAAGTATATTCTATATAAAGTTTTAATGTGCCTCTGTGTTTAACTCTCTAAATGTCAGTTTTAAAGTAGTGCAGTGTATGCGCAATAAAGAAGTTTGAAAACATAGCTCTTAATAAAAGTCACACGTAACATTTTACTTAAATACTATGGATCTGATATTTATGTTGAAAACACTACAATTTGTACTCAAATATTTATTAAGCTGCTCAAACGTGTACTCCTCCAACGTGAGTAAACTGCTCTTTGTGGTAGAAATGCCTGCCTTTTCGTTTTGTGTTCACGTAACTCAGTCCTAAAATGCCCTCTACTGGTCACAGCCCGCAGGCAGGCAGCAAAGCAAAGCTGTTGGAGGTTGAGAAAACGGGTGTGATACTGTGAGTAACACCATCCAGCAGAGGTTCTGGATTTTGAAGGAATTCCCCATTGAAATTACTTAAAGTTTATGACTGTGTAATATGGAAAAATTTAAAAAGGAAAAAATTCACTAATGCTACTTAGACTTAAAGGTGTTTCTAAAGAAAAAATACATTTTCTCGTACTGAAATTAAAGCACTTTTGGTTGACATCATCTTTTATTTCTTCACTCCAGGACACAAACAACATTGTGTTACTGAAGCTAATAGGTGTGCTGGGAATAAATGACAAGTTCTAAACTGTTGATATTCTAAAATGGTGGAGCAAGGAGAAGCCAAGTGTATGACATAGCCAGGGGAGAGTAAAGAGTCTCACCACCGGTGTTTGCAGATCTGTCAGAGTTCCCTTCTGTTACCCAATCTGATTATAATGTATAAGTAGAGGGGAGGATCTAAATTGCTTTGTGTTGTACTGTAATGGGCCCTGAGAGTACAAGATACTAATGCGATCTGGTTAGTGTATGGTAGACAGTTAAGTGTGGTTCTGGAGTATGCATACAGTGATGGTATACTACTAGTAGTGTAAAAAGACATCACGATTAAAATCTTTCTGAACTTTTTTAGGTCTTAAACATGGAAATTAACTGATCTATTTGAAGTGGAAAATGTTATGGCTTTTATTTTATCAAAGACCTTCTGTTTAAAATATATGAAAAAATATATACATGAATCTTTTCCTTCATAGTCTTATAGATAGTCAGAACAAGGTTAGAACTTTCCTTGTTAGAGAGAATATTGTCACAGGCTGAGGATACTTTGGTAATTCTTACCATTAGATTAAGATCCTGCTTTTTTAAGACAAGAAAAAATTATTTAAAAAATTAAACAGATGAACAGCATATTTGGAAATTTCCCATTTCTATTGTTCATACCAGCAGCCACGGTTCTGAGAAAGCATAGAAACTGTTCAGCAGTCCTGAAACCTGACAAACTTGTAGTATCATCAGATTTTTAAAATACTGCTTTTAGATATATTTCTGGAAATGTCTTTTTGTGATGGCTTCATCTGAGTTTTTTATATGTCATATTTGTAAGCTGCACTGATGTCTGTAGAACTAGAAATGGTCTTTGAGCTGCAAAGTACATGAATTTGCTTTCAACTTCTGACTGTGGCAGTGTCAATTAAGTCTCTTGGTGGTTTGTTTTGGGGTTTTTTTTTTGGTACAATGGTTCTCCTCTTTGAGGATGGTGACATGGTGGTTGTGGTGACAGAACCCACATCTTTTAGGTCCCTTAATGACATGGAGAAAATAATGGTTCTAAAAGAAATGATAGATAGCAATATCAGGTATTATTCTATTCTCACATTTACTTGTCCACAAGTTAAGTCTCATTTTGAGCATACCAGTTCTTGTGATTTATTCCAGTCTCATACACTCCATTGTATGCTCCTAACATGGTTACTGTGTGATTATAGGCATTTTTGGAGGGATAAATTCTGTTATTTAAATTTGACAGCATCTATAAACACTGGAGCATAAGAGACTGAAGTTACAGTTTTGTTACTGTGGACAACCAGTAGCACAAATTTCTGTACTCAGGTGTAAAAGGCTTTGTCTGGATCTCCAGAGCTTTCAGGATCCGAAGCTATTGATCGGCTACCACACTTCGTATTTTCTTTGAAGCATATGTACTTCTCTTATGGTTCAATTTGAAGGAAATCAATAGGGCTGGAGCTTCAGGAGTGCTGAAATACTACTTTGTGAAGCTGAGAAGTCATATTTGCAGAGTGGTGCAAAAATGGCTGGGGGGGTCACTTAACTCTTTACTGATGAAAGTAATATGCATTGTCAGACATATATGGCAGCTATGGTGACTAATTATTATATATTTGGAGGAAGAAAATGGGAGGAGAAAAATGGAGGGAAGAAGGGAAAATACCAGTATTCTAGGTCTTTTCAGTCAGTCAAAGTATTTCTTTTGAATATGGAACGCCATCCTCACAGTAGCTTGGGTGGATTCAGAGAGAGGGGATGCTGTTTCCAGCAGCGGTCATACTGCTGTATGCTATTTTACTTGCTTTGACTCTGACTCTCAAAGACAGAGAATTCAAGACTGTTTTTTTAAACTTTCACAAAAGATCCTCCCCAAATCCTAAAGTGCAGGCATTTTAATTATTAATTTTATCTGCCTTGCATAAATCTGATTATGCGGATGATTTATGATTAAAAGATACTTTAATTATCTGTGAGATAATACTGTTATACTGTGTCCTAAACCACATTACCCTTTAGGTTGATTTTAGAACTGTGCGTGAGTAAAATGAAAACAGGTAAAAATTTAAACTTCAATGATGGTGTGTGCCAGGCTTCAATTTTCTGTTGCCTGTATTTCTTAAACCTTGTGAATAGATACTGAATATAGTCTAGATTTCTCTCTTAAATTTTTCACAGATAAAAATTAATTTACTATCCACCACATGGTATGATTGTTCCAGAAAAAGAGTATTGTCAGTATGTTTATATGGCAGTGCTAGTAAGAAATTATTTAATATATTCTAGACACTCTGGGTGCATGGATTTCTTTTATAGGTATTAATGTCTTAACCTCTCGCGACAGTTGTCTGTCTTCTCTCATACAGGTGATCAAAGCAAGGCTCCTTACCAGACGTCCCAAAATCTGAGAAGAAGCACAAGGAGAAGAAAAGTCCAGCTCCAACTGGAGGAATAGTGCATCTTTAATATAAATCTCTAGCCAAGGCCATCAACTGAATAGTACTTAGCAACATTTTTCAATTTTTTGACCATAAAAATCTTCCTTCTCAGAGGGAAACTTGAGCAATGATTGAAACAGTGGTCTAGAAAACAAATAGAGAACCAGCTTGGGTGAATTTACAGTGGGTCAACCACAAGAACCACACTATTCAGTGAAATAAAATCTAGAATTTATTTAAGCGGTCTGGATATAACAGGTCCTTGCCCCTGTGTTCCAGCTGTGCCTGGCGCCATAGACTTGGGGGAAAAAGGACACTCACTCCAAACCAATGTGCCCAAGTGCTGGCTAGTGGCCTGTCACCTACATGTAGCTGTTCAAGATTTTTGTACTGTTTGAATATCTCTGGATGCCGCTTGCTGGGACTGTTTTCACTACTCACCCCTGTCTGGGTCCGTCACTAGCTATAAGTGCACAGAAAACTGGCAAGCAGTTCTAAAAATGTTTATATAAATTAACAAGACCATTTTTGCAAGATAGCAAATCACAGAATCACAGAATCACAGCATGTTAGGGGTTGGAAGAGACCTCTGGAGATCATCTAGTCCAGCCTCTCTGCCAAAGCAGGGTCACCTAGAACAGGCTGCACAGGATCTTGTCCAGGCGAGTCTTCAATATCTCCAGAGAAGGAGGCTCCACAGCCCCTCTGGGCAGCCTGTTGCAGTGCTCCGTCACCCTCAGAGGGAAGAAGTTGTTCCTCATGTTCAGGTGGAACTTCCTATGCTTCAGTTTGTGCCCGTTGCCCCTTGCCCTGTTGCTGGGCACCACTGAAAAGAGCTTGGCCCCATCCTCCTGACACCCACCCTTAAGATATTTATAAGCATTTATAAGATCCTCTTTCAGACTTCTCTTCTTCAGGCTGAACAAGCCCAGCTCCCTCAGCCTTTCCTCATAGGAGAGATGCTCCAGTCCCCTCATCATCCTCATAGCTCTCTGCTAGACTCTATCTGGATGCAAAAAAACCAAATGCGGTTTTCTAGTCACATGCTCTAATTTTTAGGCACATATCCACCCCTTTCCAGAAATCTAACGATTACCTATCCATCATTTGCATCACAGACCTCATTAACATTCTTCCTTTAATATTTTATTATTGTTAACACAAGCAAAGCATATTACCCTAACAAACAAGGGCTAGGGTTTTTAACGGCATAACATGCTGATCTGCGCTTTATAATGTACTTAGAGACTCTTTGTGTTACTCTGTTGTTCCTTAGGCCAATAGTATTTGTACTACTTCTGTATTTGTCAGAATGAGACACTGGGGGGTTTTCCAGTCATCATCAAAATGTTGGCCTGGTACAGATCAAAAAAATCTATGCTTTGGAGCTATTAATTCTTCATGATTAATAGGAAATATGCTAGAAATCATATATGTATTACATGCGTGTTTTCTCTGTGCATGCATACAGTAGCAGCCTACTCTTTGAATTTTGACTCCTGACCTGTATTAGAGTCAGAAACTCTGTTTTTTTATCCAGGTAAACACTGATGAGCAGTAAAGGCATTTTAACAAAACTGAATTAAAATTTTTGGTACTGTAAAGTCAGTTGTGCAATATATCTTGGTACTGTCATCTAGAAATTTGAAGATATTTCACATAAAAATAATCACAATAAAGTGGTGGACCTTAAGTGAAAAATAACAGCACAACTGAAAAAAAAGTACAGTCTAAGTTATACTTATTAAGCAGGCCAGATCCACTGATATGGTAGGTCTTTTTGTGGAAGTAGCAGAGCTTTCCAGTCCAAAGCACTTGCCTTTTCCTGAATTTTGAAACCTGTGTTTAAAAATATGGTTGTCTAATCCACCATGTTACACAACTGCATTTGATATCTTGTTTGCTATAATGTGCTGCTTCATGTTAGAAGAATAAAAGAAAAATCATTATTTTTATAAAGCAGTCAATGAGCAAAATGAGATCTCTACAGCTGAATGCTGGTGAGACTCAAAGTTCCTTAAATGGGCACCTGCATCTTTCAGCTTCTTCTGATTCCTTCTTCGTATAGTATAAGGAAAACCTTTGAGTCAGCTCCTCAACTGCTAAAATCTTTCCCAATTTCTACTGTGACTCAGCATACTCATTTATAAAGAAGAAGAGGCCATACATGCTGTCCTGCATACTGCCTCAGTGAGTCGTGCTTTCAGGATATGTTTTCATTATCTATTCCACCATTCTGTAGCTTTATAAATGTCAAGAGTCTGCTTGAATGCTGTCAGGGAAGTGATCTTGCTACTCCTGCAGAGCAAATACTCACACTCTATTATCTGAATCTTCACAACTTTTCAGACAGCATAACTCCCCATTTTAGCAGCTTGCCCAACTCCATTATGTTCCCAGGTCTCATGCCACAGGTCCATTACTCTACTTACTAATGTGCAATATCAAGGGTTTATTCATTTCAGAATGCTTCCTTGTTCGCACTGTTAGCTGCCTTAGATCTCCTCATTGTATTTGTCTCTAAAAAAAAATTGCAGATAAAACCTTGCAGTGCATTTTCTTGCTATTATGGTCCTGAGTTGAATTAGTTCTACTTTAATTAGGTCACAGACTCATGTCTTCATTTTGGGGAAAAAAAAAAGTTAAGCTAAAATAATTACATATTACAAGGGAGAAAGTGTCTCTAATAATTCAAGGACGCTGTCTTATAGCACTGAGATTTCACAAAATATATGATCTCCATGTTGCAAATCATACATGCTAGGCAATGCATAGTTCTTACAAGAACAGACATGCATATATATTTTCCTTTTTAATCCAGTAGGGAGAGTTTCAAGGTTTTCATTTTGCCTCTTGCCAGCAGGATTATTTTATCTGATGATGTAGCTGCTGAGAGTAGCCTGCTTTTGGTCTGCTCAGTGTCTGAACAGTTGACAGTCATTTTTTGAGAAGCATTGGAAAATAGTGACCTAAACAACATGTCCAGTCCCTTTCTCAGTGAAAGCTGTCTGTATGCATTGCTGAATGACCTATCATACCATCATAACAATGGGAATTTTGCCATTCAAGGTGCTAAATATCCTCAAGGTTGAACTTTACATCTCGTTTATGAAACCTTAATGGTATAATCTTTATGCTTCAGAAGTGATTGCAAGCATTTTTCCTCATGTTCTGTCTCAGTGTCAAAGTCCTCTTTCACTCCATCCTATTATACTATTCCCTACATTCCCTTGTCTCCCCAAATATCCTTCCTTCACATAAACGTTTCTTCATGCCGCTGTCATTCCTGATCTTCCTGGTTTATCAAAACGGAGAGAAAAAAAGAGAAGAAGGAAATTACCTGTACCCTCTGTACGGAGCGGGTGACATTTAAAAAAATTGTAGATGTGGCACTTCGGGATATACTTTGGTAGACATGGTGGTGTTGGGTTGATGGTTGGACTTGATGGACTTAGAGGTCTTTTCCAATCTATGATTCTATGATTCTGTGATTCCACGATTCATTTTGTAAAGCTGTCTGTGCGCTTACTGACTGGTACCACCAGCTCTCCAGATTGTACAGGGCAGTGGTATGCTTGTAAGGCAATGAAGATGTTCATGTCTCTGATTCTTCTTTCTGCTGCCATCTGTACCTGAAGTGTCAAGTGGTATTTTGTGGCTGGGAACAGAACAACCTGCAGGGAAGAAAGATGCAAAGGTATATGTGAGATTTATGTGACAGAAACAGTTTCTAAAAGCTTAAGATTCTTTTTTTTTTTTGTATCCTGTTAGAATTTTTATAGTAGCCCATCAGTCTACTGTATACCTCATAAAGACCATATTTTTCTTCTGATGAGAAGAATAAGAACTGACAAACTTAGATGCTAATAAGTCCTTTCACATGGAAGGAGTGATAGGTAATATCTGGGGTTTTAACAGGAAGACAGAGGATATGGTTCTCTTCTAAATAATAATTATCCCCCTCCCCCCAGCTATGCCAGTATGAATAAAGAATGTACTTTTCAGCTCTATGTCTGAGATTTAGAAATAATTAAATATTGTGATACTTGCAGTAAAATCACTGTGTCTGCCAGGAGATCTTTTGTTCATGTGGAAAAAGTCTGAATAGAAATGCAAACCCTTTGTTTTCCTGCTCCTCCTGACTTCAGTCACCACATCTAATATCATCATCTCGTTGCAAGGCAAAAGACTTGGAAATTTTATACCTTGTGTGGTGGGTTGACCTTGGTTGGATACCAGATGCCCATCATGCCACTCTATCATTCCCCCTCTTCAACAAGACAGGAGGAGAATAAAAGATAGAAAAGCTCACGGGTCAAGCTAAAACCAGGGCAATCACTCACCAATTATCATCACAGGCAAACCATACTCAACCTGGGGGAAATTAATTTCTTGCCAATTAAAAGAAGTAAAACAGTGAGAAACAAAGGCAAAACTAAAATCACCTTCCTCTCCCCTCCTTTCTTCCCAGGCTCAACTTTACTCCTCCATTCTCGACTCTTCTACCTCTTCCCCCTGAGCGGTGCAGGGGGATGGGGAGTGGGGGTTGTGTCAGTCACAGAACCACAGAATGTTAGGGGTTGGAAGGGACCTCTGTGGATCACCTAGTCCAACCCCCCTGCCGAAGTCTCCTCTCTCTCCCAGCGCTTTTGCTGCCTTGCCGCTGCGGTTTTGCCACTTCAGGAAGGGTCCCTCGGCGCGAGCCACTGCTCCAGAGCCCTTTGCCTTCAGTGGCTTCCATAACACTTCATCTCTCTTGCTCCTTCCTCCTCACGCTCTTCCCCTTCTCCAATGTGGGGTCCTTACCAGGGGATACAGTCCTTAACAAACTACTCCAACAGAGGTCCTTTCCATGGGGTATAGTCCTTCAGGAATGGACTGCTCCAGTGTGGGTCACAGGTTTTGCCAGAAAACCCTTTTCTGCATGGGCTCCTCTCCACAGGCTGCAGCTCCTGCCAGAAGCCTACTCCAGCATGAGCTCTCCACTGTCAGTAGCTTCCTTCAGGGCATCTCCGCCTACTCTGGTGTGTGGTTCTCCACAGGCTGCAAGGTGGATATTTCCTCCACCGTGGACCTCCATGGGCTGCAGATGGGCAGCCTGCCTCACCATGGTCTTCATCACAGGATGCTGAGGAATCTGCTCCAGCACCTGGAGCACCTCCTCCCCCTCCTTCTTCACTGACTTTGGTGTCTGCAGGGCTGTTTCTCTCACGTTTTCTTACTCCTCTCTCAGTTTTTGTGCAGCAGTTTTTCCCCCTTTCTTAAACAAGTTGTCACAGAGGCACCACCAGTTTCACTGATGGGCTCGGCTTTGGCCAGCAGTGGGTCCATCTTGGAGCTGTCTGGAACTGACCTTGTCGACACGGGGGCAGCACCTGATGTCTTCTCACCACCCCCGCAGACACCCACTACCAAAACCTTGCCATAAACCCAATACATCTTGTGTCTTCTTAGAAGGAAGTAGAATACTGAAATTCCTTGCAATTTTTTATGAAGAGCTAAATCATTTTTCTTCTACAATGTCTGTTGTCTTAAGAAAGTGCAATTATTTTATCCTAAAAACACTATTTCTAATGAATATTCCCCATTTTCACTGATTGATGTGTATGCGTCACATAAATAGTGATAAGACTGAGACCAATTATTTTTCTAGCTGAAAAGAATTGATTTTACCACTTTCCATCTCCTGCATTAATGGTGTTAAAATTACTTTTTTCATGTCTCTTCTCATATTTTTTTTTTCTCTTAGTTGAGTTAAATTTCTATTTTCAATTGAAATGGTGAATGTTTTGGAACCTTCCTTAACTAGGGCTCCAGAAATCTTTGATATAGGGGCAATGATGTATCTGAGGCTTTTTTATTAATAGTTTTTTTTTCTGTATTTCTGTCTTTGAAGACTGCTTGTTTTGTCCACTTAGGCAGAAGCTGTTTAGAAGCAATAGAAAAGGGAATACAGAGTTTTTCTTCTGTTACCAAATTTTCCATTTTAACGCACAAAAAATGACTGATGTTAATAAAGTTTTTGAAATTCTGCTGTTTCGTCTATTGTTGTAAATCGGTCATCAATATTTGTGGAAATACGGAAAATTAGGGAAATCTACAGCAGATGGTACATGCTGATCTTCTTTCTATGAAATACTTCCTCCAACTTATCCATTTTAATGTATGAAAAATAAGGAAATACTCAACCTAGCATGAGATCACTTCTCCTATGGAAGGACATTTTCAATAATGAACCTCACGGTATACAATGTATAGGACATGTTTTCACTGTTATTGTTTCTCAGTTGCTAATGCTTTGCTGAGAGAGATTTCGCTGCAATTTGTATTGTCATTGTTATGCAGATTATTTGATAGCACAAATAGCTTCTTTGCTTCTGTCACAAGCCAAAAAGCAAAGAAAGTAATTTCCACCACTTCTGACTTTTTAAAGTTAATAAGGACTGTCCTTTGTGACAGCAAATCTGACATAACTTTGCCTTTATCTTAGCACCACATAATTAGACTGTCATAGAACACCACCGGGAACAGTCTGGATCTGTCTTCTTTACTCTCCCCCAGTCAGTATTTATAAGATTATCTGACAAGATTCGCTTGAGCCTTCTCTTCTCCAGGCTGAACAGTTCCAGCTCTCTTAGCCTCTCCTTGCATGACAGGTGCCTTCATCTCCTTTGTGTCCCTTTGCTGGATTCACTCCAGTATGTCCATGTCTCTCTTGTCCTGGGGAGCCCACCACTGGACACAGCACTCTAGATGTGTCTCTGCTGCTGAGCAGTGGGGAAGCTGCTGCAGTGCTCTTCGTAATGCAGCCCAGGAGACTGGTGGTGCCTTTGCCATGAGGGCACATTGCTGGCTCATGGACAACTTGGTGTCCAGCAGGACACCCAGGGCTTTTTCTTTCCAGCTAGTCAGTCCTGCTGTCTGGGCTTATTCCTCTCCAGGGGAAGACTTGGAATTTCCCTGTGTTGAGCTTCAGTGAGGTTCCTCTCAGGTCATTTCTCCAGGTTTTATGGTCCCTCTGAATGGCAGCACACTCATCTGGTCTAACAATCACTCCTCCCAGTTTTGTATCATCTGTGAATGTTCTGAGTCTGTGTTATCTCATCATCCAGGCCACTGATAAAGATCTTAGACAGTAGTGGCCCCAGTATTGGCCCCTGGGCCACACTGGTAGAGATAGGCCTCCAGCTGGACTTTATTCTGCTTATCACAACCCTGCGAGAACTGCAGTTCAACCAGTTTTCAGTCTACCTCGCTGTCCACTTATCTAGTCTACTTCATAAGTTTGCCAGTTTGTCTTTCATCTTAGATCATGCTGATGTGGAATAAAAACCTCTAGGAAATTGTGTTACTTTAGTAGCATGTTTTCTAAGTCTTCTCAGTGATACCATAGTTGGCCGGGGACTCCTTTTTCCTGAAATATAAGCAGAAGAATCTCATACTGCTTTTATCTTTTTTTATTTATTCAAGACTCTTCACAGCCTGAGTTCATAAAATAAATTGTACTTTTGGTAATCTGCGTTCTAATGAAGATGAAAAAAGAGGCCATTTTTGAAAACTGATGTCCTGCAGGAGTAGATTTGCTGTGGGGAACAGAGGGAGATTCTCCCTTCAGTCTCATTCCCACGGCTTGCTGCAGCATGCCCACTCCAGGTAAACCAACAGAGGAAATACCCTGTACTTGTACACCCTTTCCCTTGTTTAGATGGCTTTGGGACCTCTTCTGTATTTCTATAATAGATTTTGCTAAAATACTGCCCTGTTGATATTTCATCAGGAGATATTTTACTGTGGAGACATGTCTTACTCTGACACATAAAATTCCTGTGGTGGCAACAGCCTCTGTGCAGCACAGGAACAGTTCCAGCCCGTAGCTGTTGTCCTTTTTAACTCTCTTTATACAGGTTGTCTTCAAGTGAAAGCTCTCGTATTAGTCATGACGCGCGGACTTCTTCTGCAAATTCCTGTCCTTTTTTAAAAAGATCTGTTAAGATTTTCAACAACTTTGCATATATGAACTTTAAAAACCAAGGACTGTAAAGTTAAGGAATCGTCCTTATTATTTCAGACGCAATGTTTGTCTCTGCAAAGGCAAACCCACTTTTTTGCTTGAATGGTTTTCATCTGTTACTGACAGCTGATTGCTTTTTTGAACAGTCTTCCTTTTTTTCTTTTTTTTTTTCAAATACGTTTGATATACTGTTGTTTTATACATTGGAGTCCTGCCTTATCCTTAAGTGACACATTTAATAAAAAGTTTGTGGTGTTGTTTTCTTTTTTTTTCATCAGAATTAATTCTCTTCCCTTGGATATACATTCTCCAGTGGAGGTCTAAAAGCAATAGACAGTTCTTCCATGGTGTCTGTTTTTTGCAAATTTGGAGACCTAGACATCTAATTTTCAACTTGATGTATAAACTGTGCAGCTGGTAGTGAATTTATGGGCGTTGTCTCTTTTAGACAATGTATTGGACTCATCTTGCAAAGTTCTCATTTTCAGAAATAGGGCTTTTTTTCAATATCCTTCATGTTGTGAAGAAAGCTAACACTTTCCTCTGAGCAAGATGTTTAGGGAGAAATTAATCCGGTCCCTTCAGTGAAAGTACAAGCGATCAATACTTTGATATGTTGTTTTGCTTTTTGTTTGTTTGTTTCTGCACTCCTCCTCGCAGTTCTTATGCCTGAGGAAAGACCTTTTATTTGAAAGTTCTCTTACTTTTTTTTCAGGTCTACTATCAGTACGGAGTTTGTCTTCATCAAAACTAACTTTTTCATTAGGTTTTTTTGTGATTAAGTCAAGATTTTCTTTGCTTTCATAATTTATGACCTCCTTTTTATTTACCAATTTGCTAAGAAAAAGCTGGGCTTAATACTGGCCTAAAATTCTCTCTAGTTACAGTCTCTTCTGCAGTTCTTGGGGAGGCCACTGTTGATGTTTTCTTCTCTTTGATGCTGCAATATCTGCCATAAATCTGTTGGTAGATTAGTGGATATTCCCCTGTCAGTTAGAGAAGAGCATCTCTTTTTTTTTTTCAGAAACAGGAAGTTATTGCTTCCAAAAACAATCAGAACAGGTTTTTTTTATATATGAAAACTTCAGGTAAATCCCAGTAGAACTGGAGCAAATGAAGGGATTAACTATTAGGGATTAACTATTTACTAATTAGGTGTTAGTAAGTGATAAATTTTCTCTGCCAACGTATGTATCATCTACTTTCATAGTTTAGAGAGCACCGTGGAACAAGTTGTTCAACCTGAATGATGTCATTGCTGAATAGTACTTGTATTGCAGCTAAGCTAGGTGAAGATTTTCAGATGTGATGTCTTTCTTTTAACAACGCACCAGGGTCTTACAAACGTGAATCTTTTTAGTCAAAGTGAAAATTTTGAAATGTTTTGTAAGAAAAAAAAGTAGAGTTATCCAGTAAGAACCTTATGGCACAAGAATGTTTTGGTTTTTGATTTGAAATTATTGTGTTTTGTGAATTATGTAAATGCAGTTGCAATCAATAAAATGTTTTGATTTTCCTGCTAGAAAATGATTTGACCAAACTGAAGTCAGGAAGTTTTTAGGGAGAACTATAATTGCAATGTTTAGGGGTTTTTTTTTCTTCTTATCATTAAAATATGCCTGTTGCATGACATGCTGTATTGATGATCTGTGCATCTCAATCTTTGAAATAATGAAGAATGTATCAGGTCTTTTTCCTAAATAATTGAAAGAACTGGTAGGAAAGTTGCTATTATAATGATGAAGTACTATGGAAATAGACCAAGAACAAGCTTGCTTCTTAATTTAAAATCAAATATGTGCCTTTCAAACAGATTTGGGAACATTTTCAATACACTGAGACTAAACTTACACAACAATGGATTGATTTCTGTGGGATCTAGCTGTTAATGAGTGCTCAGTATAGTGTGAGAGAATGGCTAGAAATAGAAGTTGATTGCTTACTCAACCAAAGTTCCCCTGGTGGTAATGTCCTCCTAGGTACAGGGCAAATTATCTTTTAGAAGAAGTAAATTAAAAGCTATGGTATGCTTTTATCTGCCTCCTCTTAGTATGCAGATTTAATCATTTCAAATAACTTTGCCTGAGTTCAAATGGTAAGTATTGTAGGGACTGTCAATACAGCAGTTATGGAAGAACTTGGATGAAACGAAGTACAACAGTCTGTTTTTTTAAAGTTTGTACCAGTTCAGGGAGAAATGTAAGCGCACACACTGACTTAACTCTTAGTTAACCCACCCTTTCTCTATCTCCAGTTCTTCCTGCACATGAGGAAAACAAGGAAGGATGTTACACTGTCAAACTCTGTGTACACCACGGACATAGTGATCAATGCAGCTAATAATCTGATACCCAATAAACTTATTTTATCACTACAGAACCAAATTTCCTAGTCCAAGGTTCACGGTTTTCCTTTCTCATATGAATTTTGGCAGAAATTTTTCCATGTAAGGGCATATAACTTTATAAATTGAAAATTCCTCAGTCCTAGCCTGTTGTTTTGCTCTGAGCAACGGGCAGTCAAATAAATGAGCAAAGCACTGGAAAACTGATAGACACAAGATTCATAAGGGCAAGTTTAAGCACTCCTCTAGAACCAGTTTGAAAGGATCATTAATCATGCTGGGCACTGAGCCAGTATAGGCAACTACTTACAAATGTATTCCTCATTTTAACAGAAAAAGATGAACTTTTCTCTGCTGTCCTGTGTGTGGTTCTTTGCAATGGACACACCCCCAGCCTCAGCTAGAAGTCTTTCTTACTAGATTGTTAAAGGGAGAGAGCAGGAGATTTTAAAAAGATCAAATGAACACACTTCAGTTGTTCCACCCTCCTCTTCATAATCTTTGCATTACAAAGGTGTTCCTTCCTTAGAAATAGATCCCTTGCTTTGATTGTAAAACTAATGACAAGTCTTTCCTCTGCTGAGGGACACTTCACACACTATGCAAACAGGCAAAAGAAAACCTAAGTAAATCTCCAGATAATCCATTCCTATACAGTAGGTTACTAAAAGGACGCACTGCCTCTACCAAAACTAAATTTAGAAGTATTTCTGTGCACCACCGGCATTGACCCCTAATGTTACTTTACCAACGACTCAAAGATCTCACCAACTGAAATTACGCTGAACACTTTTGAAATAAAATAGCCGGTAGAAACTTTTTGTGTGGTCGCATTACTCTTCCCTTGCTCCCTGTAAAACTGGGGAGCAATACTTTTCTTCCTGCTATAATTTACTTCAGTGGTTTGGGGATTAATTATGCTAAACAAGTCCTTTGAAGATGAAAAATGCACTTCTTCAATTGTATGGATGTAGATTTCAACTGTATGGGTGTAGGTTTAAAGGCCTTCACTTCTCAAGGATTTGCACGTCACAAAATGCAGGAAGGATGTTCTTTGCCCTTTACCTAAACACTAGTTTTATGCTATTTTTCATTAAAAGTAAAGATTAATCTTGAAAATTTGTATTTCAGTGCATAAATTTAAATAAACTTGGGATTAAACCTGGGATTCTAGGAGGACCATGTATGTCAACCTAATTTCTATGGGATCTGACTCTTGCTGTTGCATGCTGGTTTGTTTAGTTCTTCAGTTACAGACAAGAACAGATGTGTTCAATTTTTGCCTTGAAATAAATATTAATCATCTCCTCAATTTAATGCAAGTTTCATTTAGTTCAAGGTGAAGTTTCACAAGCATCTGTATTAATTTTTAACCTTTGCATCAGCAAAATATGTTTCATGGAAATGAGGAAGCATATCTCCAAGTCAAGGTAAAAGGCAGAAAATGCCTTGTTTTGTACCTGGAGGTGCCTGCTGGTGCATTATGATCCCAGTAAGAAAGGCACTCAGACTCAGTAAGGTACCATTCAAAAAGCAATTTATTGGAGTTAACACTACAAGAAGAAAATAGTATAGGTAATCTTCTGTCCCTTTAGACGTTTGAAACCCCAAGTGGTGTAGCATCAAAAGGGCCTCCAACCCTTGTGCAGCACACTGTGCAGACCCCATCCATGGAGGAGATTCTCCCCTTTTGGTCCTTTGAGCAACTCCTTCTTTTCTTACAAAAAAAGAACTCTGTTCTTCATTTCTGCTGTCAGGCAGGGGGGATGTTCACATGAGAACTTGTTGCTGCGCTGTTAGACAAAAGCAAGGCCAGGCAGGTGGTGTAATTGCCAGTATGGAGTGGGAGGTGCCTGCAGGCTCCTTTGCTAAAATCAGGCAGCTGTGTTTGTCCTGCAGCCAACATTTGTGCAGCACAGGTCGGAGGGCTGTGCTGGTCATGCATGGACATGGTCATGACATGTCCAATGGTCAAGCAGTCAGGACCACTACACCACTCCATAATGATATTTTTCTAAGTTATATTTTAAAAAACACTAAAGATGTGTTGATGTCTCTGAATGTAAATTTCAAGAGGCTTTTTTTTTTCTCTGTTTCAGGGATAATAGGATAAATCAGGTTCCAAATAGGAAACCCCAGGGAAACTGCTTGAATTCCTTGTCAAGTCCACAAGCAATTCCTTAGGTAAATAAATGATAAATGCTCTTAAATAATTTATTCAAATACAAGATTATTTGTAAAGTTAAAGACTGCTAAGAAATTGGTATCACAGAGCTGGTAAAACACATCATGTATGACCAACTTTAGTATAACTCCCGTGACATGAATGCAATTACTTTATTTTACATTTCAAAAGCAAAAAGAAAGAACTGGGCAAAGAAAGCAACTAAAATGAAGTGAATGAAATATAGTTAGAGCTGATTATTGCATTTGCATTTTTTCCTGGCTTTTAAAATTGCAGCAATGGGGGCTCCTTCCTTGCCCTAGAATAGCAAAACGTCAGAAGTAAAATTATAGTAATTCATGAAAAACAGTGGGTATGAACATATAATGGAGAGTTAATGGAATATTTAGGATATAATGGGTAGAATGCAAAAGTAGTAATGCAATGAACACTTCCCATTTCAGAAAGAGTATGGGCTGAACACTATGAAGATGCACTTTAATTATGCAAAGTACGTTTCATTAGTTGTTTCTTCTCTAATAAAAATGCATACCAAAGTGTGTATCTGTCTGTCTAAAAGCACAGTCTGTCTTATGGTAAGAGACCCTCTCACCAGGCTTTCTAGTACTGTGAGATTCCCTCTTAGTTCTGTTTTGTGAATTCTCAACTGAGATTTGTTGTATGCACAAGATGTTGATCTTTATTGTATAGAAATAATTCATATCATGTTATCCCTCTCCATCATTTCACTCATGCAGAAGCAAGAGGTGTTGGGGGCTCTTTAATGCATTGTTGTTTTCCACACTACTCGCTGCAAGTAAATTACATTAACTTGTTATGTATTCTGCATGGACTTCTGTATGGTGCTCCACACACCCAATGAGAGAACAAGACGACCACTGGTAACTAGTCCAAGCACTTCTCTGCATTTCACCTGGATGTAGTGAATGTTTCTTTCCTCTTCCCTTTATTCTGTATATAGCACATAAGCAAATAATTGTTTTTCCTTTTAATTTCTATAGTGCTTTTAATAATATATTAAGCATTGATCAATAAAAAACAACCTTTCTAAAACCTCTATATACTGAAAAGAGGACTGGATAGTTCTGTATTCTTTTTCCCATAGTAAGTTACTAAACTATATTGTAATGAGACCACACTGCAGTGTGAGAAAACACGCCAAAATGAAGCTGTTCTTGCCCTTTTTCCTGGGTAGAAGACAGGAATAATAAGCCTTTCATGATTGATACAAGTGATTTTGCTCAATACTTGCTAGCATGCATGAGGAATGAAAAAAGTGTAAGCTCACAATATATTTAGGCTTTCAATATGTACAATCTGAATAATATTTTTTCACTTTAATTACATTTAGAAAAAAGATTATTTCTCTTCAATTGGACTTGATGTGAATTTCTGTATTTGTGTTGAGAGGCAGCATCAAAACCCCATTAATCCAGCTAGTTCTAATCATAATATTTAGAAGACTTCAGAGATTCACCTCAGCCAGCTTTAAATATGTGAAAGATGATGTTTAAATCTGAACTTGTCACCCTAGCTTCCTTTGCAGTTAGTGGAAACTAATAGGGAACCTCCAGAGAACATCTCATCTGATCTACCGAGACCAGAGAGGTGTCTTATGTTGTGAATCACCCTCTGGAAGTGCCTGTTTCTTTCTGTGGCCTGCAGAAGGACCCTGCAGAGGCTAGCTGTGATTTAAATCTCCAAGTTAAAGTGAATGGATTTCTTTCCATGTTACCTGTCACTGCAGGAGTATGATGTAGAAGCTTTCTGTGGAGTTCACAAGCTATTAAGAAATCTAAGAGCTGTTGACACAATGACAGAGCTTGAGTTTTTAATAGATACAGAAGGGGAAGAAGATAAACAGAGCCTTCCGCCTTCTGTATCCACTCTTCCTTCCCAAATGTACAGGACTAAAGAATATTAGTCATAGAAATTCTCTTCTGATCAAATGATTCCAGTGGCCAAGGAGGGGATAAAAGGGGAAACTTTGGTCTTCTGTCCCCTGTAAGCAGCTGGCAGCCTCAGGACACACTCTTTGTCTCCAGCGTGATATTTTGTAAAGTTTGACGTAATACATGAAGCCTACAATATGAACCAATGAGAGGTTTTTTTTTTATATATGTAACAGAGACACATCTGTTACATAAAAAACCTATTTTAAACCTTAACATTAGCTTCTTGGTATCTGGAATTTTGAATCATTTTATGCAGAACAAGACAATGTTTTATTTCTGTCAGAAGTATCGCCAACAAAACTGGATGTGTGAGAGATTTCACGAGGAAAATCCCCAAATACAGTTTTGCCTGGATAATTTTGTATTTTGGAATTGTTTGTTTGGTGATGTAAATACTATAGCCGGGACAGCTTCAGGTGTGTGTGAAGGAAGGAATAGTTTAACATTTCTGACCCTATTTACAATTTGTGTGATAAAAACTAGAAGTAGAAATAGTCATTATTTGACAGCATTTTCAAAGGTAAAATGCTTTGGAGTGTATTCTGGGTTTAAGATGCTGATGCTAGGCACAATTTCATTAGAGCTCTACAATTTTGATTCTGAAAATGTGTGTCCTTTTTTCCTTCTCTTTACATTTACCTATCTTGACAAAGAAGTCCCTCATTGCTGGCCTTAATATTCTCGGGAATTTTGTCAGTCCAAGTTTGTAGGCAATTGTAGAATTAACCTTTAATCTCAACTTTGTGTCATCTCTTACTGTATAACATTGTGTAATTACTGTTTTCATGTAGTGTGTTTAAAATCTGGCTCAGAGCAATTGCTGTTAATTGACGTTTGGTATATCAGCAATTTTTTCTGCTTTAGAAGTCATAATTAATGCTACTTGCTTTGAGTGCTAATCCTCTGGTCTTCCTGAATATTTTATGACTTTGTTTTTATACTTAAATTGCTTTTTGTCTGCTTCTGGCCATTGACATATGCTTATTACAGTGATATAAAATTACATTCATCCAATTCCTTTAGCAGCAGCATTGTGCTGTTGCAGTTATAGTTGCTGTTCCAAAATTCTGCTTTCACGGTTTGTTACAGCTTCTTTGAGCCTGGCATTCTGATCAGCAATGCTTACCAAGAAGAGTAGGTTGCTTGGTATGCATTATTTTTAAGGATAAGGAGTACCTTGTTATATTTCTATAATACTATTTTTACATTTTTTTTACATGTGGCCAGTAGCACAACTCCAATTTGGATGGCCAATGCATTATTTTTAGCTTTACCTAAAGATCTGCTTAGCCCTATAGTGAGATAGAACTCCTATAGGCAAAACTTGAAGTGTCATTAGGATACCCATCAGAGTATGACCAGAGAAGAAATGCACTATTATATTTTGAATTATTTTTGAAAGATCATGACAATTTTTTCTTTTTTTCCTACTCTTTACTGTCTTGTAATTTTGTTTGTGCTTGACATCTTAAATTTCTGAACTGATCTTCAAAACCAGTGCCCAGGGCAGCTGCTTTGCCTTTTCAACTCCCCAGCCCTGTGGCCAGCTAGGTGTCTGTTTGTTATCTAAGCTCGACTGCTCTGCATTTTGCGCTGTTATCCTCAGGGTAGTGAGGTCATGACTTCCTTGGTTTGGACTTGTCCCATACTTTTGCAGAATTCCCAGTTTCTGGGATTCCTACTACACTGAGAAAAGATAATGCAAAAATGAGGAATGGTTCTGGTGTTCTACTGTATTACAAAGCCATTGGGGGATTAAATGCCAATCTACATCTGATAGCTCTCATATGTGACTAGTTGAATGACAAGTGTTACAAGTCCATTATTTTTGTAACACAGCAAAGAAAAAGTGTGGCTGACCATGGTCATCAAATCACCTGAACCAGCACACCAACTCAGGCATTCTCTTACCAGTGTTGTCTGAGGCGATTATCTCATTCAATAAGAAAAGGCTGGAAAGGCAGGAACTGATCGAAAGCTGAAGCAATTCTGTACAAATAAGTACCTTAGCTACTATAAGTCTTATATTTTCTCATTTTGGAAAAATAAAATGGTTGTGTTACTTAGTAGTTTGGTTATAGTGGGTGTTTTAAAGTTACCTACTATTCCATACTAATTTTCATACTGAAGGCCTGGAAAACTGTTAAACAACTTATTCCCAAACTGTACTGCAGAGAGGGTCCATCTTCTGACACAGTTGTATAATAAAGTGGATGTTAATAATTCTACAATACTTTTTCACTGTTGTCTACCCAGACTTCAGCAAGGCTTTCGACACAGTCTCCCATAATATCCTCCTAGGGAAGCTCAGGAAGTGTAGGCTGGATGAGTGGTCGGTGAAGTGGATAGAGAACTGGCTGAATGGCAGAACTCAGAGGGTTGTCGTCAGTGGCGCTGAGTCTAGTTGGAGGCTGGTAACTAGTGGTGTCCCTCAGGGGTCAATACTAG
>Ga0065711_1030648_pt1 | contig 31863 bp, 13 predicted proteins | sample Hoacrofraction12_FD_59098 | JGI IMG/M metagenome (GOLD analysis project Ga0065711, IMG submission 59098) | Hoatzin crop microbial communities from Cojedes, Venezuela - Epithelial fraction 12 v2 (version 2) | ecosystem: Host-associated > Birds > Digestive system > Esophagus > Crop | place... | reverse complement strand
AGCCGCGCAGTGGGAGCTGCGGTGCCTCTGCGGCAGCGGGGGGCCGGGAGGCTGCGGCCGGCCGGCTGCGGGCCCGGGCGCGTTTGTGGCCGCGGGGGTGGGAAACCGCTTGAAGCGGAACGCGTGGACTTAACGTGGCGGTGTGACGGGCGTAGGACTGCCCGGGCCGGGGGTGCCTTCGGATTGCTGTTGCGTGAGCGCCAGTCCGGACAGCTTTGAACAAACAGCTGCCCCGATTTATATCAAAATACGGTGGTTTAGATCTTGGTCGCTAAGCATCGTGATTGAGGTGGTGCACGGCTGTTTGCTCTGAAGGAGAAAAGCACCCAGTCGGGGCTGGTGGAGACGAAGAGCGTGAAGGGTTCGTGTGTTCGAGGTAACTGCGGACATCCAGGATGAGTTGCAGGCCTCGGTCTCCTCCTCCTCCAATTGACTGCTGTCCGTTTAAGAAACGAAATAGCTGAAAAAATTGACTCGGATTTCTTTTATGTAATCCGTAAGCTATAAGCACTGGCAGCTTGCATTTTTTTGTGTGGTTAAGTAATAAACGGTCTCTTTGCAGCTTATTTATTTGCCTCTAAATGTGGCTTACTCTGTGTAGAGATTGTTCAGACGCGAAGGCCGTATTCACAGTGCGCTGAAATGGGATTCTGTAAGTTCCTAAATGAGCGCTTTGCTTAAAAAAGAAAAAAAAATTCAGCATTTCAGGATTCTTTGAAGACCCTTGGACGTTCACAAGTTGAAACGCTACGTGACATGTCTGTTTAAAAAGTAGTAATGGTTTCTTTTGGATCTGGTATTAGGATTAAAATACTGGTCTTAAAGAACAAACTGTTAATTAATGGGTTTTGTTTTTCTGAATTTCTCCACTTTTATTTACCAGATCTTACGCTCATAAATAATTTTCCAGTCATCCTCGTTTAATTAAGCTGTTAGTTGGTACTAGCGTTACTCCAGCCAGAAAGAAGAGTAACACTAGTGGGTTAAATAGGGTTAAATGTATTTGTTTCATAACAATCTCCACACTAAACTGAGCTTAAATGTTTAAAGCTGTGTGTGTGACTGCAGCTTTTCCTCCCTGTCAAGAAGTTTCCCGCTGCTGCTTAAAAGCCTCTCCCATGGTATCCGATGGTGGATACTCACTGAAGGATGCAGTAGCTAGCAGTGATTTGCAGGAAGAACATTCTGAAGGGAAAGCAGGCCAGACCGAGTGGAGCAGTACCGATTCTCTGTGCTTCTTACGCAGGGCATGGCTACATCCTAATTATTGCAGGATACTGCATCCGTCACCCGGAGGTCTGAGTCAGCTTGGCAGCGATGGGCCAGCAGCGTGGCTGCCTTTATTTAACTGAAGTTTTGTAGAAGCTGCATTCAGGAAGGTATTTTTGCAGTAATAGTGTTAACTGTTGCAGCTGAGTAGTTTAATATCCCAACTCTTGGAGTCTAGAATCCCATAAAAAATCCAACACATTCACCTCTGCCAGAATGCTTATCAGAGTTATAGACTGAATTCACTTTTATGGTTGCTTTTGGGTTGCTGGTAAAAGTCATGTGAACTATAAAGATACGGAGTGCTGAAGTCTGCTCATGCATGAAGAGACACCTGTGCCTGCCCTGAAGAGTTAACAGTCCGAGATCAGTGGCACGTAAAGCATAGGGGAACAGAGGTGCACTCTCCGTCAATAAAATGTTTGTATGTGTTTGTTTTATGATTAAATATGCTCTGACTGTCTCCATCCCCTATTCTATCCCATCTTTGGACAGCTATGTATAAAAAGTTAGAAAAAAATGGTCTTGAATAGGGATTTCAAGCCAAAGTTAATGAATGGCCTTGTGGATTAGTTTAGGGAGGATGCTTCTCGGAGGAGGCTGAAGCATTCAAGAAGAATCTCTGATGGCTGAAGGACAAGCAGCCACATGTAGAAAAGCAAAGATACCTGAATGGGATGGTGCACTCAGAGGACTAGACAATGAGGCTGTAGCTGTTGAATTAATGTAAAACAATGTAATTGTGTTTTGAATTGGATGAAGATAAAAGGAGAGAGAGAGAGAGATAAGCTGGAGAGAAGGAAGTCGTATTAAATCGGATCGGATTCCTTTAATTCCTGGATGAAAGCTTTAGCTGCAGAAAGGGCAGAAGTCGTACAAGAGGGATGCAAGCCTGAGTCTGGGATTGCACAAAGGAAATGGAGACGGTCGTTCAGGGGAAAGCAGAAGCGAAGCGTGGCCTTTGCAGATCAGGAGATTCAGAACAGGCTTACGATGGAGTTGAGCCAGAGGAGTGTAATATGGGAAAAGGAGATGAACGAAGGCAATTGAAGGCAGAAGTGACTGGGAAGTGATGGTGGGAAGATTTCTAAAAATGTATTTTCATTTTTAGCATTTGTTGAGGTTTTTCACTAGCAACCTCCTTTGTTTTGTTTGTTTGTTTTAGTCTTTTTTGGCTATTGCCGTAACAGTTGAGTGACTACCCTACATGTATGCTTTACTATTAAATAGTAAAGGAAAAATAGTCTATGTATTCATCCTAGAAACTCAGAATGTAATTGCTTAAGACAGAAAATCAACGTGCTCACAGTTGTAGTTGAACAAGATTGCTGGACTTCAGAGCACAGCACAAGGCAAATGTTGTAGGTGATGGTATATTCATGTCACTAATGTTTTAACGTACAGTAGGTAGTGGACATGGGAGAATTCAGGTGACTATGGGTTTGTGCTTTTAATTCCACTGCGGAATAGAGTCACTACCAGTATCTGTGACATTCCTGTATTTCAATTTCTCTGTTCCCCAAAGGGGGCCTATTGGCAGCTGCACAGCACTTAATCTAAAGAGTAATCAAGATAAGATGTATCTGAGAATATGCTAATATTATCATTAATGCAATGCAGGATTGTAGCAATGGACACTCAATTTACAGTTGCATAAATAAGCCTCTTAGAAAAGATGAGTGTCCTCTATGGCAGGGGCATTCAGTGAAGGCTAAACTAAGTTTTTTTGTGTTTAGAAGAAAGTAAGTTCCTACTGCAGACATTTATAAGGAACCTTTTAGCTGCATGCCCTGAGCCATATTTTGGTATTGTAAGTAGAACATGGGAAATCACAAGTTTCTTAATACTTTCCTTTAGTCAGCACTGTGCAGGCACATTCTGCATTAAAATGTGTGAATGTGCAGGCATTCCTCCCCACTGCCTGTATTTGTTCGTCCACCTGTGAAGGAGAGCAAAACAAAGCATAAAGTATGCCTTTACAAACTAGAGTTTGTACTCTGCCTCAGTGCCTGAGTTGGAGGACCTTTTTCTTAATAATTTTCAGGGGATCAGGTGTTCTGGTTGCGAAGATGTGATTCATTTTTCCAGCTGGAGATTAGAGTACCAGATCTCTACGTGCCTTCACCAAACAGATGCCTTCTCTCAACGCTAAGTATAACTTAATAGTGTTCTTGCTCTCAGCTGGAAGCTGCCACTCAATGCTGGCAGAGAAGGGTCCCAGCTCTCCTAGAGGCCAGCACTTTGTGGTCATGCCAGTAGGTCTGCACATACAATCCGAGGGACAACATGTTCATCTTGTGGCTTTCATTGTGTTATCCATTTTTTATATATCTAGGTGTTGATAGGGAACTTTGGAAGATCTGCTGTGATTTTCAGTGGGAACGAGGTCCTGACTCAATGACCTACTGTGGACATAGATTTACTCGTCTCTGCTGGCTGTGTGACATGCATAGTATGGCAACTTCTGTTTTTCAACCTAGTTTTCACTTACTTGTTGCCAGTTGTCATGAAGGTACTCTGGATTCCTTCTGAGAGAGTAAAGGGGCTGACCTGGCTGTAGAGAGCCTGGTGTGAAGGGGCTCCAGGACGGAACTGTGTCTGGAGTTAGATGTACGTGTTGTTTGTAGTCCAGAGTGACTCAGTAGTTTTCAGCAAAATATTTAATTGTCTTCCACAGTCTGCATTTCTGAATTGCATGTGACCAAACGAGACCATTCCATACATTGATTTGGAAGCATGGCTTACAAATTTTGTAAATAACTTCTTGCTGCTAATAATCAGTTGCAGAGAAGCTCTGCTCTGTCATGCTGAGCTTGCACAGCTCTGCTTGCACTTGGAGTTGAAATCTTCGTTAGTTACTCAGGTGTCGCCTAGTCTTTGCTGTTGGATTCTCTGACCTCTTGGCCTCTTGCTCTAGTATCCCTGTTCTTTGCAGGTGCTTCTGATCCTGCTGACTTTGTTTAAAACATTCTCGCTTTCTGTTCTGATGCTGTCAACTTCTGTTTGTATTAGAAGTTCCCATGTTTGGTAGCTCAAACAATTAGTAATCTGCGGTTAAAAAATGAGTCCTGACTGTTGAGAGGCTTATAAAACAGCTCTAGATTTTGGGACTGATGGATGATGACTGCTGGAAAGAGAAGTGTCATGAAAAATTGCCCGATTTTAAGAATTCTTTTCTGCCCACTTAATCAAATGACTGCTGTCTCTTGGAGAAACTTAGGCACAATTTTTGAACAACTTGTCGCAAAATCAAAGGGGGAGGAGGCTAAACAGCAACTGGGGCTGTAGCGAGCGATAAGAACACGCATTTGGTGTGCTGCCAGATTCAGTTTTCTTCCTGCCTTGTTGCCTTCACTCCCTCTTTCCTGAAGGTTTATAAGGCATCTGGCAACATGTGTGTGATGGTTTACTGTATGTTCAATGTAAGCAGTTCTGCAGTGTTCGTGTAAGGATAAGATACTTCACCAACCTAGCAATACTCTGTTTTGTGAATATGTGAATGACGGTTAAAATATCAAGACTCTTGATGCAGGTCTTGCCTTCCTGAAGAGAAAAAAAAGGTGCTGAAAGCCAAACTTTGCTACAGATTGCCTCATGCTGCAAGGGCATTTAGAGTGCCCCTTGATTTCTGATGTAAGAGGGACTTTCAGATATGCCTTTTTATAAAATACATATATGTATTGTGCTTTAGTATCTTATAGGCAGAGAATATTTCAAATTTATAATTTATCTTTCTTTGCAAGATCATATCAGGGAAAGTCTTTCCCTACTTGATAAAGAGATTTGTTATGACAGTAAATGAATATGTCGAAAAAATCATCCTGCAAAAAACCTGATAGCTGCTACTTCAGAGTTCATGTTGCAGAAATACCGTGTCAGGACTCAGATTTCGAGAGCTGATTAGAAGAGATAAGTATCTTTGAAAATACTGGTCTGGGTAAAAGGGCTGCATGGGAAATCTTTGTTTTATGATATCTTCTCTTGCTTGTGCCATAGCAGAGCAGAAAAGAGAGCTGTTCCAAAAGCTATGGCTTAATCTCATAAAACAGGTTTATATACAGTCATGAAGGATCTCAGAGGCTCAGGTGTAACAATCCTTATAGAAACTACTCTTCGCAACATTTGCTTCTTGCCATCATCAGTCTAATAACTGCAAAGTCTGACTGAGAAGTCCTTTCTAGCTCTGGTAATCAATATCTACATTTACTCCTGATCTGTCTTAGTGCTGCTGAGCGCAGGATCAAACTGAATGTTCTTCCTGCCACTGTTTCACTGAGAATACCTGTTTTGGGACCTTTGTTGTGGCTGATGATCTGCTCTGACGCATTCATGATGCAGAAGTGTGTTGCATTCCAAGTAGTGTCATGATAAATTTTGCTGAGATTTACCCGAGTGATAGAGGAGCTACATACGAAGTTCACATTCACTCTACAATGTTTGCCGCAAGAGCATTATGGATGTACATGTAACACTGTCATGGTAGATCTGGCATTATATTGTTCTTCTGGTACTTAAGGTCCCGTTTGTAGTATTCTCAGTAATTATACCAGTCTTTAAGTGACTCAAGACTAACAACTTATTTTAGGGCTCTGCTTGTTAAAACATTATTGCAGTTACCCTGTCAAACACTGCTTAAAGGTCAATCGAACTCTGTAAAACCTTCAAAAGCCTGATAATGTTCAGCTCACTAAATTGTGTGTCCTTCTGGCTAGCACTGTCACAGTGCTTTTCCTTCTCTGATCAGCTCTGCTGAGGTTTGTGGTCCTTCCACGTACTGTGGCTGCCTCCTGCCGGGTTTCTCTCCCTTGAGAGCATGGGGATCCTTGCCTTTGGCTCCCATGGGTTTGAGCAACAACTGCTTCTCTTCCCTGGTAGACTGCCCTTCTGCTTCCAGGGAAGTAGTTCCCCAGGTTGTTGTCAGATGGTCTGGTTGCCAGCCCAGGCCCATGTCTGTTCTCTGAGTCTGGATAACTATGGATGTAGAGGGTGAAGTCCAGTACTGTCAGAGGATCAAGCCCACCACTCTTGGACACAGGATCGTGGCGTCTTCCTGCACAATGTCTCGTTCTCATTTACTGATACAGTTTGGTTTTTTGGTGTCTAAATAATCTTTTTTTCAATATGTATTTTCAAGAAACAGTGTAATTGTTGTTTTGTTGTATTGTAACCACTGCTGCTGCGTTTTACATCTCCAAAAATCACCGTGACTCTTGCTCTGGCTCTCTTCTCTCTAGTTTTGACCGCTTCATTTTAAACTGTCAAGTTTGCTATGATTATCTGTGGAGAACTTTCAGACAAGAAACCCTTCTGAGCCCTTCTAGTCATTGTCTTCTCTTTGGCTCACCGGTGGCCTCCTGGGCATTGTATGGCTATGCTGTGCAAAGGAGATGTCTTTTGGAGTGCGTAAAGGATCACAGAGGCCTGTTGGGGGAAGTTTTGCTCTTCATAGCCACTCCCTGATAGTGCTCCTCTGAAGCCATTGCAATATTTGCATTAATCTGAGGAGGAGAAATTGCTGCAGGATGAACTTGCACAGCGGCAGCTGTGCTGAGTCACAGCCAAGTGTGGAACCTCGTCTCTCTCCTCAGATGGGCCATGTTCAGTGCAGAGGAGAGCTTTGAGCAGGGAAGCTTATATCTGTGCAAGCTTTTTGATACTTCAGTGGGGTGACTGTTTGAGGGAAGGTTCATGTTTTTTGCCAGAAACTTGTATTGTGTGAGGATTGAGCAGCAAAGGTGACCGAAGAGCTGTGTAGGAGTGCTGAGCACATGGAAAGGGACAGGCTGTGGTGTGCACTTCCGTGGATGGGGGGTTGGCTGGTTGGGTAAGTTCAAGTGGAAAGCCAGTGTCACCTGAAATTAAGGACGTGATTCAAAGAAAGTGACAAATGATGTAGAGCTGTTCAGCTGTTGAGTCAGGAGGAGTCCACCTTGAAAACTGGATTCAGCTAAAGAAAGTTAAGAAGCACGGCATTGCTGCCTGGCATTTGCCATCAGACAGTGAAATCTGATGATTCCTCTGGTAATTTGACCAGCTCTGATTTGTCTACCTACACCGAATTCACTCGACAATCTCTCTTTCTTTTTTTTTTTAATTGACATGAATATTCTCAGACTAGAAAGCTGTAGTAAGTGACCATGCTTTAGAAAAAGCATGTTCCAGAACGTGATATTTATACAAGGTTTAGATAAAGTTTATGTGAGTAAATGCCTTTTAATGGTGCCTTGATACTGACAGCATGATGTATGTGAGCGTGCAGGCTACAGCCCTGACTTTCAGCTCAAAAATTGCTTGGAAGAATAGCAGTATGTAGGAACACATACTGTTCCAGAAATGTCTCCTTGGAGTATTTCAGCCCCTGAAATTCTGTGGGAATGAAAAAAACCCATCAGCTATTTCAGAAAATATGTACAGTGAAAATGTTGATTCGTTTGATCTCTTAGACTGTATCAAGAGGAAAATGAATTTTGAATTGTGCTTTTCTCACACTTTTCAACTTTATACAGGACTTTGATACTTGAATGTAGAGGGTGAGTCATATTTAAGAAGTACTATCTGTGGAGTTGATTGAGCAATGTACTGGCATGCCTAAGAGTCTGCAAGTTTCCTCAAGCTCTTCTTAGCCTGTAGTGCTGACAAAATGTTAGTAAACTTTCTGCTGTTGCACGAGAACCGTTTAGGGGAATAGTTACCCATGTTGGTAGGCTCTAGGTGCCAAAGAGTGCTTGTTGCCTCCAATGGGATGAGCTAATCTTTTGGTAAGCTTTCTTCCATATACAAACTAAATGTAAGACCAGTTGAAAATGTTTGGAATATGTCACTGTGTTGCTGAAAAATGTTGTGGTCACTGATACTTGTTGTGTAAAGGAGCAAAGTTAGTCTACTCTCTTTTCATTATGTTTGAATGCTTAATTTGTAATATAAAGGTGGTGTTAATGGAAGGTTTCTGCTGATTCTCCTGGTAGTGGGACTCGGTTCCTTCGTTTCTGAAGCCTACAGTAGATGCTGAAAAGGGGGCCTTTCTCTGAACGTTGTTGATTCCTTTCAGAGCTTGGAAAACATGCAGCTAAAAATGACCTCAAGGCACCGTCTGCTTCAGCGATGGAAATGCCTTCACTCCTTTTGACTGTTGATCCGTTGAGCTTTCCTTCTTGCCTAAATGGTGTCCTGGAGACAATAATCCTTTCTACAGCTGAATGGCACAACGAGCCAGATGGGTTCGTCCTCAAGGGCTGCTTACAGCTCATGCATTGCTGCCCTTGTTCTGTGTTCTCTCCCCCTGCAGATGTGTTGTGTGCTGGGTGTTTGGCCTGCGTGCCGCAGCTGTGCATGCGTAGCGGCTCGCTTGGGTTCAGCCCTCTCGAAACTGCCAGGCGTCCTCGGGAGAGGGGGTCTTTCACTGGAGAGACTTTTCCTCGTTTGAGTCCTTTCTGTCTGCCCTCACGCTTCTTCACAAGGAAGTAGGTTCACTGTCTAGTTGCACAGCCAAGTCCTGTGGTATGTAGTGAGACAGATGGTACGCACTGCTACACCGCTGTTGTAGCTAGCCTTGCTCTTCGTGTTGTATCTGACCCTCTGAAACCTACAGTCGCTGTGGGGGGTGATGGAAGCTGCGCTGTCCCTGTGTCACAGGGTGACTCTTTGCTCACCTCCCCAGTCTTGGTTTTAGATGTGTGATCTTCAGTGGTCATCAAAGTTCTTGTATGAATTGTGGCAGGAAAACATTCTGAACTTTACAAGTTTTCATTCGTGACTTCCCTTTGTTTCCTATTTGTAACTCAGTACTTTATTTATCGCCCTTATAGTAACCTATTTTATCATACTTTTCCTAGCCATTATTCTTTGATGGAGAATGATGTCAAATGTATTTTGAAAACACGAAGTTGGGCAGTCACCAGTTTTTCTGGTTTTGCCCCAGCAGTGACGTATTTAAGACCTCTTGCACGTTAGTTAAATGTGACCTTTTATACGTGAATCTTTGCTGCTTCACTTTCAGAAAAAAAGAAAAAAAAAGACGCTGGCTTTCCAAAAGTTCTTGCAGTTCTTCCTTTCACTGGGGTACGAAGAGTTTCACAACAATGGGAGTCACAGTAATTAATCTCATAGGAAATCAAAAGTTACAAGTAAAGTTTTCTTGAAGTCAAACTAACATCATCTTCTATACATAAGAGCATCGTGAGTATAAGATCCAGTGCCATGGGGTTTTTCTGGTGCTGGAAACAAGTGTTAGATTGCCTCTTGGGAAGGAGCGTCTTGCCCATTCTGTTGCTTGAATCTGTCATTTTAGATCTGTGAGATCAAAAGGGAGTTCATGCTAAATTTGCTAGCTCTGACAGCTTGATAGTTTTCCTGTCTTTCTTGCTCCGTCATTTAACCTTGGGTGAATTTTTGAGAAAGATGAAGTGGAGAGGAGGAAGGAGAGCAAGAAGAGAAGTTTTCAGGGGATAAGAAGATTTGTTTTTTCTCAGTCAGTTTGTTGTAACTGTTCAAAGATGCTCCCAGTTTTGGAGTGTCGGGTGAAGGTCTAGGGTGAGATGCACGAGCAGATATAGCCAAGTCCAACAGACCTCCGCACTGTATCTCTCTGTAGGACCTGTGAAGGACCCCTGCTTCTATGCAGGTATTGGATCTGCAGTGATGATACCTGCCTAACACATTGCACCCGTTTGTGCTCAGGTTTCCATTTTCCTGCTGCTGTATCCTTCATCCATGTTTCTGGGGACTCCTTTTACTTCACCGTATTCAGTAAATCCAGACAGCCTCTGATTTCAAAACCGCAAATAAATATCAAAAGGAATTCCCCACCTCCCCCACCCCCCATGAGAAGAATAATTACTGGCATTTTAGGTCCAACTCTGATTTCAATGATAGTATGATGTTTATGTGGAGACAAGCTATTTTAGGTCATGTATAAGACTTTGTCAAGATCTTCATCTGCTGGAAGCCGGTGAAACCCCACCAAAGTGAACTGGGCCATGGCACCGCGCTCTGGCTGATGGTGTTTTGCTCTCCTGCTGCCCCACCCTCGTTTGGCACAGAGAACAGATAAGTGATCCAGGATTCAAAAAGGAACACAGACCTCTTTAAAATCTCTTCTTATTTCTAGCTTTTCCTCAGAATAAATGACTGACTAAATGTACCCCAAAGAGGCAGCTGGAAAAGCCTTTTCATCAAACCATGATTCTAGTCTGCATTTTTTTCATGAAATAATTTTTTTTTCCCCTAAAGAAAGCCCCATAAAGATTTAGATTTATGCATTGGATAAAAAGAGAGATCTTGCATGAAAAATGGCATATAATGATGATTAATGTAGTAAATGAGTGCCTATAAATATTTTGAGAATGTTAGGGAAAGTAAAAAAGAGATTTTGCAGTTCTTTAATATGCTGTGATGTGTGAGTCCAGTTCAATGACACTGAAATTTTGATTAAAATTAGATATTTGTAAATGGCAATAGAGAGGGTCTGAGGAAATCATGTTGCATTTATGTTTTATTGTTTAGAAAGTGTTTCTTTGGCTTGGAGATATTTATTCTTATTACTGGACTTAGGCTTATTTCTGAATTTTGTCTCTAAGCAAAGTTTTGCTTTTTTTTCTTCCCAGTAGAAGTAGAAAAGTAAGTTTTTGACCGAATCTCTTATTTTATATGCAGCGACAATATACTCTGGATTTATTACAACACAACTGCGGCTGAAAATTGTCCTTTTATAATGTGCTAATTAGCACTCTATACCTCTACTGTAGCATAAATTTATGATTATTTTCAAGAGCACAGTTAAAGTTATTTCATGTAAATCTACCTAAAAAGATTAATGTATTTTTCATTTAATTTAATTAATGTATTTATTTTGATTTCCCGTGGACTTATCTATGTCTTTCCTGAACTTAAGAAATGGTCATTTCATATGTACTTAAAATATTGTTAACAAACTGAGGTTTCTGTTCTCCTATTAAATGGAGGGGGGGGGGAAATTAAATTGATATCTAAGGAGTCTACGATTCTGTAAATGTGACTGACTCCCAGAGTGTCTGCTGTAAGACCTTACTGTTCTTACAAGCTCTGAAGCTTTTAACTTCTCTCTTGCTATAACATTCTCTATTATATTCTCTTGATGCTTTTCTTCAGAGTCTGCAAATTTGATCAGAATCTTTTAATTAGAAACCACAATGCTATAAATAGTAGTAAATATAAAATTGCTTACATCAAAGGGCAAGCATATAAATAGAATTTTCGCATACATTTTTTTAGAAAGACATTCTTCTGTTTTGATTAGAAATTATTGTTATCTCTTCCAGCAAAACTTAGTAAAAAGCATACAAGTGCTTCATGCAGGATACTTCAGAAGTAAGGAACGTGTATTATGAGGAACTGTACATGGTATCACAATGTATTTTTAATTCTCTTTTTTATTATTTTAGTGGGGAAAAATATTAGTTTGCTGCTTTCAACGCCCAACTAATTATACACAATGAGAGGAAAATTTCTAAAATATTTCCTTTCGAAATTTTTGTTTGATTATTAAGAAAGCATGTAGCTTGTAAGTGTTTCACTGGTGATAAAAATATTTTACTTATGTAAAAATCTTCCAAACATATTTAAGGGTACCCACAGTACAGCTCATCATTGATCTGCAATGAGAGATGCTGGTTGTAGTTTATGTACACGTATTCCCTTTGGAGATGCCCATTCTTCAGGGCCAGTTTCTGGAGAAAGCTGATCCCCAGCAGGGATACTGAAGGGACTGTATCAGAAATCATCATTATTCTGTTGTGCTTCTTTGTAATAATAAAGAGTTGTACTTGCAACTGATTGCCCATCTCCTCTGTTACTGCAGTGATCCCTAAAGCATTGAACAGGTGATCTAAAATAGTTGGAATCGCATCCCTCTTGCTTTGGTGGGAAGGTTTGCATACCACTTTTGTTCTTTGATTCAAGCTTTTAATATTTACTTTAGATGATATTTATGCTTAGTGATTTGAAATAATCCTTTCAGCTCTGTTTACTTTTGATTCCTTTCAGACATTGACTGAGGTGCTTAAACTTTCCAATCTTCGACAAAAGCTAGCTCTGCCGTGGTTGCATGGGGTGCATAGGATGCCTCGTGTTTTCTGTAGGGGGACTTGCAGGGTGGTACACTTTATGTGCCACTAGAAATTGCATCTGAAAATACTGCAGCTAATTTCAGAGTTGTTATCAATGTTTTCCTTCTTCAGCAGCATGACATTAAAATTTCAGAACTTTGTGATTGTTTTGGATGCATACGCACTGCTCTCCTTCCATTAAGTTGTTGAATTCTCCTTTCCTGGCTCTTGTTCGTGTTCTGCATTGAGTGCATCTCTCCTGGTCTCCAGGATTTCCACTTTCATGACTTAGTTGTTGTTGTGTCATGTCTAAGGTTGTTGAAAAAGCTTTAAATTTTCTGAGAAAGTTCCTTGGTTTCAGAACTGAATGACATGATTGATTGTCTTGCTTCAGTGGTTTAGAGAAGCCTGTGTAGGTGTCTGTCTTGTTACTTCTGCTTGAATGAGATGGTGTAGATGGCATAAAAGTACTTATTTCCTTTCTTTGTTTTTTTTTTTATTGACATAAGTCTATGAATCCAAGCTTTCCTTTCAGCTGGCCATTTTACCTATTCACTGAGCAGGCAGGTAGGTATGCTGAAAAATCATGTAGAGCCAAGACTTTTTAAAATCCGTTTCTTTATTTTGTGGTTTTTAACCAGATATTCCGAAGAGTTGTTATCCTGAAGAAGGTAGTGGCTGGTACTCTGCGGTTTTTTGTTACATTGACTGAGGTGTGTTAGCTGTCATTGCAGAGGGGAATCTGTCTTCCTCCTCATTTCTGCTTGCATGTCCCCTCTAGCTGCTTTCCATCGCATCTGCTCATGGGGTGACTATATAGTTTGTTTGGCTCAGCTTATCTGTCTGACAGAAAACGGATCCACTCCAAGTGATGAATAATTTTATGACGCTGCTCTGAGTTTCTGGGCAGTCACGCGAGCTGGCAAGGGAGAGCAGATGGGAATGCGTGGCTAGAATGGGGCAGAACCATCTGTTTTCGGCAGCAGCCCACAGCACGCAGCGCTGCAGTGTGTTACAGCCACGTGTCGGGGTTGAAGGATTCTTTGAACCTGGAAGGGCTGCAGTTTCTGGAAAGGGCTGAGTTTGTCTGGCTATCCAAAATGCGCATCTTGGTATCTCAGTAGGTTTGAGATATGCTTGATTGCACTTGAGCTTAAACTTGATGGTGAGCTTCCTGGGTTTGCACCACTCATCTCAGGGTGGTTACATCTGTGCAGTGTTTTTCATCTTAAGTTATTAATAGGCATTTTCTCTCTTAAATCCCCGTTAACAGCTTCTGTCAGGGAATAACTGTGGTCCAGGGTCACCTCAGAAATACATTAGCCTTGTGATTGTTTATCTTAGAGACATGTCAAGGGAGGATATTTCCCAGACCAAATCAATATGATGCAATATACGTACAAGTTAAAAACCAAACCAGAAAAACTCTACTCATCTTTGCTTTTATAGTGACTGTGGTGAATAGAATTTGTCGTTAAAATGTGCATTTAGTTTATGTACATGTAGAAATTCAGGTTAGGGCTTTTATGTTCTTCCTTACTGACAAATCCTCCTTTGGTACCAGCATACAGTCATGTAGAAAACTTGGCTATACTGTGCATACAGATCTAAATGATGGCATATGTAGCTATGTTGTTAGCAGACAGAAATAATAAAGTGCAGTAGAATGTTCTTTGCATTTAATAAGGTATATGATGAAAAGCGAACAGCTGGGCTGCCATTACTCCTTTGAGCAGAAAGTGATCGTGGTGACGCAGGTAGGTAAGTGAAGGTTAGTTAAGGATAGCAAACATACTGCAGTGGAACACAGGAATTACAAAACTAGCATTGGCCCCTAGTAACTTACTTGGTCCTTGGCCTGTCTCGTCCTGCTTCTGAGCAGCAGCCTAAAAGTTCACATCTAGCAAGAGAAGATGGAATCTAAAAAATCATTCAAAGCAAACTCTGTTGCCTGAGAGTTGGAAAAGAAATGTCAATGCTATCATGATAATTTGTTGATGGTTGGTTGTGCTATATTTGTGGTTGTGCTTGCTGTTGCCGGCCAGAAACAACTAAATGGCCGTCCTGCGTGTGGGTGGCTGTACCTGCTGTGGGTATCTGTCGTTGCCTTACAGATACCAGCCAGATGTGTCATGGGTTGTTTGGGACTAGCTCGAATCCCTTAATTTCAAAAAGGGATCAAAATGGGTGATGTGAGGAAATTACAGAATTACTGCCTTTTTTTTTTTGCTAGGAAGTAGGCTTTAGATATTGGTGATAATTAATCACGGAAATTGTTTACCCAGATAAGGCAAGCCATGTGTTATAGTCAGTTAGTTGTTCAAAGATTATACATTTGTTCAAAAGAGATACTCTTAAATCATCCAGGAACACATAGTGAAGACCTGTGGCCTGTGTTACAAGGCAGGTTAGATGTAATGGGGGTAGCTGAAAGGATATCTGACTGTGAATTGTATCTGCTGAGAGGCCTTCTAAGAAGCTTTCCAGTTAATACTGCGTCCTTCTAAACTGTCATGTAGATATCTGGAATTTCTCATCATGCAATTTTGCATGCACATTCACTGCAGTGGCACAGCTAGGCATTTTTATAGAGGGCACTCAGCCTCAGCATCCCCTAATAAGAGAAGCTGTCTTGACTTTTTTTTTTAAAGTAAACAACTTATTGTAAATGTGTATTCATGGTTGTTGTCTTTTTATTTATTAATACTCATCTATGTAGACATAAGAAGAAAATTCTGCTGCAAGGCAACTAAAAAATGTAATAAAAAAAAAAAAAAGTCATGGTTTCCTCGACTTTCTGTTTCTCTGTTGCTGTTCTTTTCCAGGGAAACTGGTGTTCTCAACTCTTCTGGATTTAATGCCTATTGAAAGCCCGCCAGTAGTTCTAAAGAAAGCGAATTTGATGATTCACATTATGCCACCCTGTCCTGCGTTTCCCAGAGTTTTCAATAAATCATTCGTTACACTTGTACTATCCTGTATTGTATTTATTTAGAGAAGTGTAGTTTAGAGTTGTAAGTGGTTCTTCAGTGTTTCCTCTTAGATTCCTCTGTCTACACGCTTCAAATCTTAATGTGCAGATTTCAATGGAAAGAAAATAAGAACAAAGTTGAAACTGCTCCAAAATGCCTGAAAGTAGCTTTTCTCACTAATTAGTTAAATAACATGGCTATTCTGTTTCTTGGGAGTTTTCAGGTCTAGAAACAACGGTTGTGTTTCCGTTGGATAGCTGAGTATTTTGTTGCACTACTACTAGAATAAATACTCTATTTCTGGCAGATCGTGAGTTACAAAGTATTCCCCTGTTTGTTCTCTATAGGACTGAATAAAAGCAGTTAATTCGGGGAAAATATATGGCAAAGAGAGAGAAAGAAACAAAGACAGACAGACACATTTCTCTAGCACCTATTTTTCTTTGGTTTTAGTGACTGCTAGGCGCTGGAGTTTTGGGAGCCTTTTGGAGGAGATATAGGTTACAGGGTGGTGAGTCAGAGCTTTGGAGAGAATGCAACTAATCTGATTTTAGTCCATTGCTATCACTGGATGGGCTTAGATGAGAGTCTGTCGGAATGAACAGTTTCTTTCACGTGGTGTTGGTGAGATTTGAGAGTGTGTCGCGGGCTGACCAAAGCAGTAACGTCTCAGCTGTTCTCCACCGGTCTGTGTCCAGAGTCAGGTTGAGCAATAAGTAACCCTTTAGCCAGGGGAAGTTTTCCCCTTGTGGTTGCTCAGGATTTTGCCCAGGATGGAAGTTCAAAGAAAAGAGCTGTTTCCTATGGTGTGGTTGGATTAAGATGGGGGGTTACTAAGGCAGAGCCTCTGAGTCACAGGTTGTGTTGTTGGGAATTCTTGAATAAGCCTCATGGATTCAGAAAACAGAGCTCTTATTCTTTATCATAGGCTGCTTCATCCATTTCAGTGCAGTATTTTTGGTTAATGGCGTACTGTTAATTGGTAAAGATATTTACTTTATCTGTTCACAAACCTGTTTTGTCATAGCTGAATATTAATTCCAGTCTTTTCAATATTGCAGTCTACTCACATTGCTCGAGCCAGCTTCCAGGTTGATGCTTTTGGATCATCTTTCATCCTAGATGTGACGCTAAACCAGTAAGTAATGACTGTATCTTACTCTACATTTATTCAAGATGCGGCGCCTGTGAAAGATCATTTTTCAATGTAGGTTTTAGAGGCTGCATTATACCACAAATGCTATTTCTGGGTATTGAGTTCATCTGTAGTAGTGTATTTGAAGTTCTTTTGTTATTTTCTCAAATACTGTTGTAGGCTTTGATATTCCCATTGTTACTACTTAGTAGCTATTGCAACGTAACTAACATTTTAGTGTTATAATTTCATTTGTCATCTTTCAGTTTACCATAAAGGCAAATTACTATACTCATGGAGAGCCTCCTTGGATATTAAAAGATGGAGTTGCAGAAAACTGGTAGCTGTTACCATTTTAATAACGAAGTATAAAGTGCAAAAAAGAATGAGATGGATAGTTGGGAATGAAGTTTCTCTGGATGCATTTACAGCCGTTTGGGAACAGAGAAGCAATTTAAGGCAGTAGCACACTGTGAACTTCAGTTGATGAGGAAGAATTGAACAACAGTAAGCTTTGAGTGAAGTCTGGTATGTGTCTTTCAGTAATGAGTTTTTTGAAGTCGCTTTTTAGCACAGCTGTTTTAAAATAGGAGTTGCTTTTCTGCTCTGAACTGAAAAGAGGATAAATAGTATAGTAAATAGAAATGCTTTGTTAGGTAGTTCAACTCCTAATAATTGAACACAATGTGTGGTTTGGTGTAAGAGACAAACTGCTCAATTGCTACAAGGTTTTCTGCTGTAAAGATGAACTGTTCAGGTTGCAATAGGAGCCACTCAAATTTCAGTTGTTCTTCACTTGTAAACACATTTTAAACAGTGGCAATTTTTTTATGTGCACTGACGTGAGTTAAAAAAACGATATGTGAATCCTTGCTGGTTGCAGACAGCAGAGACACTGTGCTTCTGAAAGGAGAGGGAAGGGGGCTGATTTAGAAGTATGGTTTTATAACAAATGCATTTTAAAAGAATTCTAGAGGAAGAATTTCCTGCTTAAAAGCACCAAGTCCAGAGCATTGAAGTGTTTGTTGAAAATAGCAGTTTTGTATACATGTTTATACATTACTGAGAGTAGGTTGCATAAACCTGTTTTTATTTTGGGTGGCAGATTAATGATGTGGTCACAGTTAGTTTCTGAAAGGTCAGGATTTTCCTTGTGATGGATTTCAGGTCATTTTAATAAAAGTAAACACAGTTACTAATGGTATATGAAAAGACAAGTCAAGGATGTGATTTTATGAACTGCAGCAGTTCTCTGTAAGTGGATTTTTTTGTTTACACGCATGTACATATGCACATAACCTCAGAGACACAAGCACTTATGTTTAAAATTTGATCTGTGTTGAGCTGGATCCTATTTTTATGTCATACTTTTGTTGTTTTTAATGGTATTAGACCGGTATTTGTATCAGTAAGACTGTCGCAACATGTCCTTACTGCTCTTAAGAGTGCTAGAATCCAACTTAAATATGAACTTCCCTGAGGAGCTATGCTTTTGATAATGTGAAAAAAGTCCTTTCACAAATTGTGCAAAATTAAAACTAGAAGGCTGCAAGGTGTCGTGTTATTAAGGTGTTTGGCTTCTGTCATGATATTTAAATCAACATTTAGACTGCTTCTGAAATAGCATTTGCAGATCATCAAATATGAAGAGGGCCAAGTATACTGGAGCACTGTTTAAAATGTATTCTTTATTAGTATTCATGTGAACAAATCTGTTCTATTGAGCAGGCTGTATATATTTTTATTATTTTCTAATTCTTATTCTCCATATTATATTCTGTATGTATTTTCTAAGAGAGAAAAGCACTGATTTTTCTGAGGAGTGATTTGCAAATGTAGCCCACGGGAGCTTTATATTTGAAAAGTAGTTGAATGCTTGGAAGGAACAAGGTTCAAGATTTCGTTTTCCTCTGGAAAAAATATCAGCTTAATATTTACAACTGAACCTCTGCTAATAACAAAAGCATGCTGAAGCAAGGTCTTTGTGGTAAAATTAGCTCTTATGCATAGTATATGTCTGAGGAATGTTAAAGGAAGTACATGAGACGAGTGGAAAAAATAATATAAGATACATAGGCTGATGGAAAGGATGGACTCTCGCAGCCTTTGTCAGTATCCTTTCTTCCAGTCTCCCTGTTGTTTAAAGGCTGGTGTGTGTGGCTTGTACATCTGAATATATCTGAGTGTCATCTCTAGTTCCAGTCTCAGTGGTGGACGGTCATGATGAAAGTGTTCATTCTTCCGTATGGTTCCCCAATTTATGGAGGAAAAAGGTTCAGAATTAAAACTATAGTAGCAAACAGAGAGCTTTAAAAAAAGTCAGAAACTAAAAATATACTGCCTGCTCCTTAATGTCTGCCTGCAAATAGATTTTCTTCGTTTGCTGCTTTCTCTGTGTCTTATTTTCTCTATTCTCTTAAAATCCATCTTTTTATCTGACAGTCAGTGTTTCCATTGCCTTTGCTACCTTTGCCTGTGCTTTGTTGTACATCCCTCTGTTATGTACCCATTTGTGTTTCATATTCTGTTCCATTTGTATTTTTTCATCTCTTTTCTTACTTGATTCTCTAGAGAGTCACATGTTTCTTTCTCTTCTTTTTCTGTCAGGAGTTACTGCCCCCTCTGCCATCATGGTAGATACCACACAGCTTCCTTGGTTTTCTCTCAGCCTTCTTGACAGTTTTTTGTACACTGACAGTTGAGGCTGGCAGAAATGTTTATTATGGTCTCCTACTTGTCTCTCTTCCCCCACTGCCTGATACACTCTGTTTTGTCTCTTCACTTCACCAAAGGAGATGCTGCTATTGAATCTGGGTGTCAGCTGAAGCAACCTTCCTTTCCTAGTCCCTTCTTCCGCCTCCTCTCCACAACAGCGGCTGATCACCAAGGGCTGATCTCTGCAATGAAACACGCTGGGAAGGTACAGGAGGTGGGCAGGGCAATCATTGCAAACATGAGGAGAACGGAGGCCCAGGATGGGATGTTCTGTCAGTCCTTGATGCGAGTGAGAGGAAGGAAGAATAAACTTCTAGCTGGCATTAGAATGTGGCAGTTTAGCTTTGAAACCTGCATGCTTTCTTCTTGCTCATTTTGGATCTTAGCCAATTTTGAAAGCGATGTTCACAGTAAATGCAGATGTGAGGTACACTGAAACATTACCTTGAATATAATAAAAAATAATAATAAAAAGCTGATATAGTTACAGTGTAGTTTCTTTTTTTTAAGTGGTGGTATTTTGTCCACATACATCACCATGCTTTCTCTTCCTTTTTTCCCCATGAGTTGCCATAGTGTCTCTACAGTAAGCTTTTCTTAAGATGCAGTGTTTCTTTTTTAAATTTTTTCGCCTGTTCAACTGGCTGAAGTATTTACAAAGGAGCTTTCAGATCAAATCAGCTGTGTTTTTAAAGGATTCAGTCCCTTAGGCAAAGGTTAGGGATGCATTAGTTGCATCGGTGTCTTTATGAATCCATTGCCTCGGTATCCTTGTGCATTCGGAATGGCATTTAATGGAGCTGTTTTCTGTGGCCAGCTTCGTTAATGCCGCCCTCAGCATTAGGGAATGTGGGGCCGGGCTGCTGGGTCACGGAGGCGGCTCGCTGCCTTCCCTTCTTCAGCACGCCTCTGGCTCTGGCCATCAACCCAGGACCGTGCAGGAGCTGCATTGCAATTAAGTGTGCCTATTTATTTATTTTTTTTAATTCCTTCACCTGGAAGTTTTTAATACTGTGATAGCATCTGTGGCCAAGCAAATGGCTATTTCTTTTTTTCATGCAGAGTATTTCTTCTGAAATGTAGCCACGTGACCATTTACACTCTCACCTTGGGTTGTAGTTCGGTGATTAAACAGCAAAGCTCCCCAGGCAATGGCCCCTGTTTCAGAAAGCCTCTTTGAGGCCCCTTTGGTCCTGTGGACTGCGTGGGTCTGTCTGAGGGGACCTGGGACAGGGTGCGTCCATCTGCTTGTGAAGCAGCAGAGACCTGGTGGCAGAATGTGATTACGGGGTTGGATTGGGAAAGAGCGTGCTGCAAGTTTGTTAATCAGAAAATAATGTTATCTGTGCTTGTCTGGAGTGTGACCAGGCCCTGGCACAGGGTGGCCACCCCAGGTTCGCTTTGTGGTAACCACAACAGCCAAGAAGGATGATCATGGTCCTTCCTTGCTGCAGCATCATCCTTCGTGCAAGGGCTCTGGTGTCTCGTGTCACGGAGATGGGCAGAGAGCATTTCTAGAGCCTGAATCTGAATTATGGTCACTTACGAGGTGCAGCGTACACACCAAGTGTGCTGCTGAGGGGACTTGTGGCCTTCAGAAAGCTCCCTGGAGCGTCCGGCCACTGGTGTGTCTCCAGGTCCTCATGCTACAACAAGGAGAGGAGCTCTTCTGGATCATGGCTTTTTTTTGTAAGAGTGAACACATCCGTAGCATGAGATCCTCTGGTTTGTGGTGATGTGGAAGTGCTCTGAAGAGCACTTCTGGAGCATAATCACCACCTGCTTTCTCTTGCAGCACAAATTTAATTCTTGTGGTCCATGTGTGGAAAACAGTCTATAAAGAAGTAGTAGGCTGGGAGCAAGGCATGTTCAGAAACCCTACCCTCTTTAGGAAGCTCACACATCTTCTGTTCCCGTCAAGCGCCTGACTGTGTCCCAGAGGAGTACTAATACTGTGTATAAATTGATGATCGTGGTGATCAACAACGTTCAGAAGGCTGAAAGATTTCAAATGGGGCAATTTTTATAAACTCTGCAACCACTCTGTTCTCTGTGTGGAAAATAAATGCCCTTTTAGGTTATCAAAAGGTAGGCAAAACCAAAGAAGCTTCTTCAGAAAATATTGATAGATATTTTGTATATTTCAGTCCTAATTTAAATTGTTTCTGGTTAGTTATACAGGAAGGTTCCTGGCACTTGTGGAACCAATGATTTTGACTTGTCACTGAATGTTTTTTGCAGCTTCTGTTGGGAAGGATACAGACATTCCTCATGCCTTGTGGGGAATGATTATTAGGAATGTCTTTTAATTAGAGTTTTGCAAACCTCACAGAATCAGATCGTAAACTTCATTGAAAAAACCTGAAAACAGAAGCAAAATAAAAGGCAGCTTGACAGACAAGTGCCAGCTTTTTCGTGAGACAAACTGCTGAAACCTTGCCTCTAATTTCTCTTGGCAAATGGTCTCCAACACTAATATCAATGTGTCATGTAAGCTGTAAATGAAAAACATATTCATAAATTTGCTCGAAATCATAAACATTTGGCTTGGTGGAATTCAAAAGGATTAGCTCCTGACATGGTTTAAAAAATGCAGTTTCACCATTTCTGACTATTAGAATTTCTGATAAGTGTTTCTCCTGTGTTGCCCCCGTGAGTCTCGCACCTCCTGGTCACTCACAAGACGGGTGTGTGGTTGAGGGACTTCACGTGATGGGATGCGATGTGACCTGCTGGGTTGTGCTGCCGGGCGCGAGAGGACCCGTCTGCCACTCCTGCTCTAAAAGTACCCTGTGCTTTACGATCTCCATTACTCTCATAATGCCTCCGGTAACTGGGTAACTAGATAAGTGATGGTCAGATGAAGCCTGAGGAGGGGCAGCTCTTCCTTTAAGCTCTTTTGGGTCTCTCTAAAGTCCAACTCAGTCCATTATTAGTGATTTTGATGAATGCCTTGGCTGCACACAGTCCCAGTTGTTCTCACTAGCAGCTGGAATTTATTGGGATCGAGGGAATTCAAGCTTGCTTCACTTTCTTATTCATGCCCTGTGCATGCAGGCTGATGAGCCCCACTTGGGTACAATCACATTTTGGTAATTGATTCTTACTTAAAATAATGCCTTTTTTTTTTTTTTTCCACCATAGTTGAGTGCTCTGAAAATGTAATTGTAATATTTAGTACCAATTTACGGGTAGCATGATATAGACCAGGTTCAGGTCTTCCCAGTGAGGTACTGAATCATGTTCTGCACTATTTTTGAATTATTTGTTAAGTGATGTTTTTCATGTGCTCTATAATCAGAACCCCAGCTGACCCGACAGGATGGTGTTTCACAACCCCATTTTCCAAAGTCATTCTTTCCCCCTCCCAGTCTGTGGTGGAAAAATTAGTATGGTCATAATTGGAAACCAGACTTAAGAAACACTTTCTCGCTGATATTGTTGCTTAGTTTCAAAGGTTGATTTTGTTCTCTGGGAGGCAATTATTCTGCACCTCTGTTTGCATTAGCAAGCTTTGCTAACACGTATTTTGTATGAACTGGTTTCGAATGGCTTAGAGGTTTTTTTTAATCTTTAATGAAAAATGTCCATTCTGCAGAGATTTCTGCCAACTAATTCTGTTTGGGCTAAAAGACAAAGAAAGGTAAGACAAGAATTCAAAGTTTTGCTGGTGTATCGCTAACCATATCCTGAGGCTAGGAAAAATGTCAAGGATTATGCAGTTAGGCCTGTGTAGCAATGATCGCTAAGGGTTACTGCTTTTTGTGTTTTGTTTTTTTTTTTTTCAGTTTTGTGTTGAAGTCAAAATATAAGTCGTTTGAATAGTTAATTACCCTCACTGATAAAAGTCTGGACATTAGTTTGAGTGAAAAAGCCCTGTAGCATTGAGTTTTCCTCCCACCTTTGTGTGCATACCATATCAGCCTTCTTTTTGTTATGAAATAGGTTGAGCTCCTGGATCTTTGATAAAACGGCATCTTTTAAGTCCTGCAAAAATTTCTGTGCCTTTTTGCCTGCCTCCCCAGTTTATCAGTATCCTTGCTGAATTGTAGACCGAGTACTGCATTTTGGCAGTCACATATGACAGTAGTACAACTTTCACATTCCTAATTGATACACCTCTTGATGTAGTTCCCAGATTTTTAAATTTTTTAATTTTTCCTTTATTTTTATTTTATTTTTTAAAAATGTCCTTCTTCCAAGCTTAGAGTTGACTGTTTAGTAAATATGAACTATGTTCTTCAATCCTATTATATCATCACTATTTCTGTTATTGAGTTTGTTATCCTGTACAAGAAAAATACAGGTTGCTTTGACAAGGAACCATTTTATATAAACCTATGTTGATAATCAGTAAGTTTATTACCTTCCTTTAATTTGTTTTGTATAATATTCCCTTATGCTTAAGGCTTCTTTTGGAATGGGTAAGTTGCTTTGGTAACTCCATTATATTTTTTTTTTTTATTATATATTTTAGTTTTTGGTTAACAAATTTCTGTTACGATTATTCCTCTATTATTCTTAATAGGTTTTTTGTTGATGTAGTACCAGCTACTGATAAAGGCCGTTGAAATCAATGCAGGTTTGCTACTGACTTCAGTTGGATGGGGATATGGAAAGTTTAAGTGATGTCTGTGAAATGCTTGCAAGTGCTTAATTGGCATTCTGGTTGTAATGAGAGCAAAAAAGGTAATTTGTTTCATTTATTTATTTCCAAGTGTGTCACTGTAAGGTAGTTCTAATCACCTGTGAGAGAATTCCTCTGATATTTCTGAGACACCTCTTAAAGCTTGATGTTTTATGACTTCTAAGAAAAACAGCATTTGAAAACGTTATATGTGTGTACAAAATCTGTGCATCCCCTCTTAAGGTACTTTCCTAGTCTGTTAAAAAAAGTTTCTGAAATGATCAGTCCTTTGTTTTCCTCACAATGGATGTGGTAAAGAATATTTTACTGCTTTTAGGTAATTGCATACATTGGAAGCAATTTTTGTTGGTTTATAGTAGAGCAATTAAAACATATGGGATTATCAGCACTGAGTAAATTTCCTTTGCATGGTCTGAATTTTTTTTGACACAAAAACATTTATAGAAAATGTATTACTCTGTATTTGTGAGTGTGTGGGTAGGAAAAAATGATTAATTATTCTGGAGAGATACTATCATTCTATTACTATGATGTTTTGCTTTCTTGATGATATTCCTTATATGACCAGATCGCTTAGGAGCTGTATATCTTACACACACATACACAGAGATACCTCATATGTACAGATCAATCATGTGCTATATTTAGCATCTTCTTTAAAGCAAAATGGCTTAAACTAGGGAAAGAATCAGATTGCTTAACATGTTTCAGTGCCTATGAATTTATCTTCCAAGTGCTGAGTATCTCCAAGTGGCAGGAACTTTAACAATCAAATGACCTCTAGCCATTATGAAAGATTTTAAAAGAAAAATTAGTTGTATTTTTGATTTAGCCTTTACAAAATGACTATCATAGTCAAAGTGTAATTTCTGAACTTAGTGTTGAAATGGAATTCTGTAGTCATATGGTAATATTAGTTTGGGCACCAGGGTTTTTACTTTAATGTTTGGATCGTAGATACATTACTGCTACTTCTGTAAACAGTATAAAACAAACCATTGACCTTTCCAGCTATTTCTATATTTGGCTGTGGTTTAACAGCTAGAATAGGATTTGTTTTTACAAAAGCAAGGAACAGATGTACAAGTTGGTCTAACAAAAGCGATTACCTTTTCTTACTTTCTGTCACTTAGATTCTCAGACAACTGTGGCTACACCACTACTACCGTCCTACGAATTGTTACATACATATAATAGTCAGAGTAAGACTTATGACAAGGATAGTAAACAGGAATGTGAATAGCAGATATTTTCTCTGCTGTCGTTTATAGGGCTTCTCCCTTGTGAGTCAGCAGCTGCCTGCTGATACAGTTCCCTTCGTATGCCTCTCCCTGTGTTGTCCAGCTGCTCTGCCTTGTTTTTTACTTTCTCCTTGAGAACTCCTTTGGCATCATGACCTTCTGTAAGTGTGCATTAAAATAGCGCTTATAGAAACAGAGGAGGTGCTACGGGCCTTTTAGTTTGGGGCTCAAATAATTTCCTCAGCTGAGCAGTGAAACGAATTGGAATCCCCTTTTCCAGACAAGGAGTCAAGTGATGCGTGAAGCTAGGAATGAAGATATGGAGAATGAAAATAGTAGAATTATTAGGCTTTCCGGGGGGAATCGGAGGACATAACAGATAGCTGAATAATCATCAGTGTACAAGCTCACGGTCTTTAATTCAGTCCTTACATGAGGAATAGGTTGTTCAGCCGTCTTCTACTCAGGATAGTGGTTTTGCTTAAGAAATATAATTTTGCTCCAGAGACTGAATGAACAGGCAGTATTAAATCAATATGTTGTTAACATATGGAACATATTACCTGGCAAATAACAGTGCTTTACCCGGCAAATAACAGTGCTTGACTTGTGCACACCAAGTCTGTTGTATCAAAGTAATGTCCTGGTTTGCTTTTTTTTGTAGTATCTGTTGCAGAAAGAAGGTGCTACCTATGAAGTCAACAGCCATTTGTTTCTGTGGTTGTGTGAGAATTAAGTAGCATTTTTTAATGCGTTTTGCTAGTATTCAGAACAGGTGTGCTCACGTTCCCTTGCTCAGTGACTGGAAACCGGCTTCTTTCTGCAGACTTTCTGTATGGTGTGTAGTCTTCAGTGTAATTGTTTTCATTTGGTTGGACCTGCTGGTGGATAGAACCTCATTTACAGACAGTTGTGTCATCTTAATGGAGAAAGTTTGTTTCCTTGAAGAAAACCACAAACAAACCAAATTCTGCACTTTCGTTTAAAAGGCTTCACACATGTTGTTCCAATTCTCTTCCCAGCTGTATGAGCGTGAGAAGCACACCCAGTGTAATGAACCCTCCGCCAAGGGGTGACTTCTTTCCTTCTCCAAAACACGCGTGAAAATCAGGCTTTCAAATCCTGGAGCACCAGTTAGCAAATGCACATCTGGTAGGAAACGACTGATCTTGCTCGCGGCCCCCTTTCCCTTTTGTCAGAGGTGCTGTGGCCAAGGCAGCCAGACACGCTGCTCGCCGCTTTGGGGTTCATGTTGCATCCTGCTGGTACCACCGCACCCCGTGGCACCTTGGGCCGAGTCGGGCTCGTTGCCTGTTGTCAGAGGGTATACCCCATGGAAGATGCTCCTCAATTGTAGACAGGCATGTTAAAATTTATTTATTTATTTACCAGCAAGTATCCTGCTGGTAAACCTTTCACTTCTTCCATATAACCCAAAGACACTCGTATTCTGTTGACGTGCTGTAGATCAGGGCTGGCTTGGTTATAACCTGATCTCAATTCAATATAACCTCTCTCCATTCAAACAGCTGGACTCTTTTCATACGTTCCAGACCTTCAGAGTTTACAGTCTGTGATTCAGTGTTACTGTGATGCTTCTGTAATGCCCCATCTAATTCTCTTTTTTTCAATTATATGATGATCAGATTTTTCCTTTTAAATAATCTTCTGATTTGAACAGAACTCAGTATGTCTCTAAAATTCTTCAAATACCTAATTGCTTCCTATTTAGTTGTAGTTCGTTATTGTCCAAGTTCCATTATGAAATAGTAGTAGATGAATTAAGCAATGAATAATGCCTTGTTTATACTGTTCATCAAGTAGGGCATGAAAATCTGTGTTTTATGGAAATATGGAACAATTTACATTGCACAAATATATTTAAAAAGTTGTTTAATAAAATGTACCATCAGATAATCCTAACAGAAACACTGAGCTGTGTTTTATGGTATGTTATTGAAAGGAACTTTTTTTAAAAATCTATTTTCTGTTTCTTTTCAAGTGTTTTAACCAAGGAGTATGGTATCTGCTTGTATTGCCATAAAAAACAAATAAATCCATGTAGGGCAAAAAAGATGCCTTTATCAATTGGCTGAAGGACTGGTTGTATAAGAATAGTTCTATTTCTTTAAAAAAATAAATGACAAAATAATTCTAGAGAGTATTTATCACGAGTCCTCATTCTGTTCCGTTTACTTTATTTCTACCATCCCATAGGAAATAAGATGCTGTCATTTGGTGTGATACACAGTGAGATGAAGGAGAAGAATCATCTTGTACTTTTATTAAAGATGACCTACAAAGAGATATTTCTTCTAAATGGGGCTTCTGTCCTTTTTTGAGATGTAAAAGGTCAACTGAAAAAAACCTAACAGTTTTTTGCTCTTGAACTTTCTTCCCTTCTTTCTCCAAATCAATAAAACTGTATAATACCCAGCTTTTTAATAGCCAAATTTATTCTTATCCAGTATTGTTTACCTTGTATCAGATCTCCTTGTTTTTGCTGAAAAATCTGTTGGGGAGAGTATAAATGTGCAGGAAGAGTTACAAACGTATGGGACGTACTCATCTCCTAAAGTAAAACCCCTCCTGATGACATACTGAAGATTAGCCTAAATATCAAAGATGTGCGATTTGCTTCAGAAGAACAAAATGAAAGCATTCGTGTCCAAAGGGCACGCCAGATTCTAAGCCGCTGGCTGAATGCTGTCAAATGTACCGTAGTGACAGTTCGGAGACTCCAAATCATTTCAGAGATTACTTAATACATAATTTTAAAAGGAAAAAAAAAATCACCTGGTCTTTTGAAGACGTATATTTTTGATATCTTTTGGTTCTGCCTAAGCCAGCCAAAAAAGCATGTCTTAAAGATTTTCCCTCTACAACGCAGCTGAGTTAGAGCAAAACTGTGCCTTTTCTCACTGTAAATGTGGTACTTGTTGTGGCACCCATTCAGCCTTCCTTTCACAGAGACAGCCTTGGCGGCGACAGTAAAATTATAATTGTGTCTCTGCTTATTATTGCTCTTATAATGAATCACACTTTCCATTTGGTCTGTCAAATTTTGATAGTAATCAATGCTGAGAGAAAAGGAGGAAAAATGAGCTTGACTTAATGTTCCTCTAATGGAGTTATGCATGTTTTCAGAGCAAAAAAGTAAGGCAATTCAGAGGTACCTCCACTTCCTAAAGGGACAGCTATTTCTAAGTATCACTGAAGGGACAAAAAGTGTTTTGTTATCTTGCCATGTGTTTTAGCATCACCTCTGTTTTTGCTTAATTACGAGAAGCAAAGGAGTTCTCCCAGTGACTTCAGAGACGGCAATCCATCCAAAGGCGTCAGATTATCAATGCATTTCTGCCGACGTCAAGTGGCCAATTTGATTACAGAGGAAGCTTCCTAGAAATTAGCCAAGGAATAAATTCAGTTTATTGTACTTCACTCCAGTAAGTTGCTCATCAGTAAGTGGAGATCACGAAGTGTGAAGCTGCGGAGAAATAGCAAGATCAAGCTGAATAGGATACTGCAAAGAAGCTGCCAAGTCTAGCTAGAGAGATTAATATAAATACATTTCCAGTGTTAATGAAAAGTGGTGGCTGGAGCTTTTCATTTATGTATGCACAGCCTTTGCTTTGGTACAAAGTTGGAGGGTTTCTTTTGTCTTTCTCTTTTTGGAAGAATTGTTAAATCTTACGTACAACGTATTTTCTGGGTGAGCTTGCTGATCTTTGGCCTGTACTTGTCCATTATCATTCTTTGATCTTAATTTCTTTATTGGTGTAATAGGATGTATTTCTCTTTGGTGGTTTGCCAGAACATCACAGCTAATGGATTTCTGGTGTGCTAGAAATTTTACAATAGGAACAGATATAATAGTGTTGTGATGGCCTGCAAATATCTGATGTGTTGCCACTTGAATTAGGCAGCTACGCTGTACTCCTGCTTTGCTCTTCTCTTTGCCTCTCTCCTTAGATAGACTGTGAGAATTCAAAAGATGCAATTCATGCAATTCATCACTTCTTTTTGAGTGTGTTTATTTTCCATATTTGGTGGTATGACTGGAATAATTTTGCAGCTGGGAATCTGAAAGACTAGAATCTGATAGTAATGAATTTCTGTCATTCCCTTGATGAACGGGTTGTTGCATGTGTTTTTATGGGTTTTGAGCTGTGAAGGTTGTTTGAGCTCACCTTCATTCCAGTGCTTGTTGGTATGGACAGTGGAAATGAAGCACTTTAGGCCCAAGCATACAGATTTGCTGGCTGGTGCCATTTCTGCCCTTCCCATCAAAGTGTGCTTTAAGTTAGCCGAGTGAGGTCTTAACCACGTTTGGATGTAGACCTTCAGATACTGAGGGCTGGATTTCACATGGTCAGTTGCTGCTTGTTGCTGATAATTCCTGCTTCATTTATCCCACACATCTACAGTGGGCTGTTTCACCAGTATAAAAACTGGACTGTGACCTGTGGGTTTACCTGGAGGACAAGAGGTGAGTCTTTCTTTAGGATTATGTTTCTAACGAATGATTGAACATTTCATGTTAAAGCCTTGTGTGGTTTACACCCCAAAGCTTGGCAGATAAAGCTATTGATACCAGATTTCAAGGACACAGTACAGAAGAGGCTTGGTGGTAGATGTCTGAAAAGAAACATGATGCTGAGCTAGGGAGAGGTGGTATCATTTTAATCTTTTGCAGTATTGATGCCAACAAAAATGTGGTGAGATAATAAACGTGCTTTACTGAAAATATTTCTTTTGGGTTTGGAGCTGCCATTGTCTCAGTGCTCAGGCACTTATGGTGGTCTTCCCACTGATCTGGTCTTCCTGAGTCGCTGAAGTATTTTCCTGCAGGCTGAATACAAGTTGGTGCTGAGACGTATTCCTCTTCTTTCCTACATGAGGTGTGTGGAACCACTTCAACAATTTTTTTCTCTTGCCCTGTGATCTACAAATACTTTGTTTTTTTGTCTTTGCTGGGATGAGAGGAAGGTACTCGGAGGAAAAGGAGAGCATGACCTGTATCCATGTCTTTCTCCTGTGGAAGCAGGTAGGATTGTCTCCACTGCCCAACCTCTCCTCCCTGCAGAAGCAGGTGTGCAGCTGGGCTAGAGAGGTGTGGATTAGACCTCAGAGAGTTGTGAAGTGCACAGCAGCACAAAAACTAGTTTCCTGGAGACCTCCTCTGTCCTGGCACCCAGTGACTTTGGTAACACGTGCAGTGAGAATTGAGATACTGCCTGTAACAATGGTGGGAACAGCGGGGAAGAAAGTGAAGAAGTGCAACTTTATTTGTGGAGTTGCTTAATCTGTCTGGGATTTAAACTTTAAAATTTGATATGCATTTTCAGAACTTGTTTCAAGAAATGTTAGTTCCCCTGCAGGTACCTACTGGCATATAGCATAGAAGAGTTTTATCTTTAAATAATAAAGTTTCCAATAGTCCAGTGCATAAGTATCCCTATGCGTGTGCAGGACTGAATCCTGCGTGATAGGTCAGGTGCTTTAAAACCAGATTTCACCGAGTCTCTGTTGCATTTCTTCCTAAGTGACTTGTTAACTTTTGTAATGTAGCCTTTTTTCTTTGTACACTTACCCAGGCTCTTGTTCCTGGATGGACTCATCATTGAAATATAGTAACAAGAGTTTGTCATTAACTGTTTGAAAAGTTTTTTTTTCTTTTCCTCCTTCCTTAATATCTCATATAAACATTCACTAAAACAAGCTTTTCTTGTAAGTGCAAACAAGAGGGAAAACTTCACTGAATGTCTCCTTAAGCTGCAGTGCAAGTTAAATTTGAGGGATACCAAGCGCTCGCTGCTTCTGTTGACGTTTTGGACTTTGTACAGAAAATGATCTTCAATATAAGAAGAAAAATTAAATAATGTATTGATACATATTTATCTTTGAATCATTGCGATACAGCATGGACCAACATGCAGGCTAATACCGATGGATTAGACCAGTACAGGTCCACTATTAGCTAATAGTATAATTCAGTTGGAATAGGTAGAGGCTGTCAGACAAGCCAAAGAAATGTGTATTATCCGACAGTTCTTCACAGATAGCACAATTAATTGTATAACTGACTTCAGTAACTTCCTCTATGCTTTTTTTAATGTATATTGCTTGTATGTATATTTTTAATGTATATTGTATATAATGCTTTTTTTGTATATGTGTGTATAAACACACACATACACACAGAGGGGTATTTCTGCCCTCCCTCTCTCTTTATAGATAGGTCTGCATTGAAGACTCTTAAGTAATGCTTGCATGGCCTCCTGTTCCTAATAGCGGCACAGAAGGACTGTTATTTACAACAGAATTGTCTAGACATTGTCTGGGCGTGCAGACAAGAGAGTAGTGTAGGTAATGCAAATTCTGGACTTGGCCTCTCAGATGAGAGAGGCACTTGAACGCCCAGCCCTTAGCAGGGTTGGTTCAGATTGCCTGCTTGCCATTGCTGCCCCAAGGGAGCAGGCTGAACAAGAGGCACTTGGGCACTGCAGAGGAGTGGGATCTTTACTACTTCTGTTTCTTTTGCAGATGAATTCTAAAGGGTGGTTGCTTTTTTTGGAAGCAAATACTCTGCTTTTATTTTGGTTTCATTTCTTGTACCTTGATAATCATGCAGATAGTTCCTGAGAACAACTCACATTTCTCTGGAAATGAACACGAGAAAACAAAGCAATTACAGCTTGGTCCTTGCAAGGACTGTTATAAGAAAGGATTTGGCTGTAATTACATTGGTTTAGGACAACGTGACTGAGATTTTTTTTTTTTTTTTTTTTTTTTTTTTTTT
>Ga0065711_1030647_pt1 | contig 31867 bp, 19 predicted proteins | sample Hoacrofraction12_FD_59098 | JGI IMG/M metagenome (GOLD analysis project Ga0065711, IMG submission 59098) | Hoatzin crop microbial communities from Cojedes, Venezuela - Epithelial fraction 12 v2 (version 2) | ecosystem: Host-associated > Birds > Digestive system > Esophagus > Crop | place... | reverse complement strand
AAAAAAAATAAATTAAGGTCTCTCCTGTGAAAGCACAGGACTGTGTTCTTGGCAGAAGGTGGGCATTCAGCTTTCCTCCTGCAGCATGTAACCTTCCAAAGAAAAACAGCACAGAAGTCAGGCACAGAAAAGTGAGCAGACTGACACAAAAATAGTCAAAATCAAGCACTCTTGCTCCTTACTCTTAATAAAACTTGTGGATGGCTATTTTATTTGCAGCTTGCGGATGTATTTAAGTCGGCAATTTGGCTGCTGTTCACAGCAAATGGTCTGATTGCTACTAATAGGGAATTTCACAACCTTTCTCGGTTCTCGGAGCTCTCCATGGACTGCTATTTTCTTTAGCCGTGGTTGAAAGGATAATTCTGACCAAACTGCCCCAAATACAGTCTTTAGCTCTGCAGTGTTTCTCTCTGACTCATTGTCATGTGGGAGTAACTGCTAATTCCTTAAAAATATTTAGAATTAGTGAAGCTGTCAAATATGCATTGTGCCCTTCCAATAAATTACTTAGTTCTCTGGCAGCCAGCTCTTCAGCATCTGCATGTGCATACTTATATGCATACAATAATTCTGAATAAAGCTTGAGGTTTATTCAGATGGATGAAAAATTCATTCAAAAGGATGAAAATTTGGCTGTTCCACCCATTTATTTATATGTTGATCTTGCTCACTGAAGCAGTTAGGAATCTGAACACACTCTTTTCTCCAGGACCGACTTAGGTCTATGCAGTCTCAGTAGGATGGTAGCGGATATATGGTAATAATCTATATGTACTGTTGTCTGAATAAGATTACCCATAAAGCCCTTGCTTGTGTACTGTGCCTTGACAGGTTTTGCCAAAACACACGTTTTTAAAAAACGAAGCCCCAAACAGCTGCTGAGATAGAAGGCCTGGGAACCGCTGACTTCAAATTAAGCATTCCTGAATTTCTATGCTTGAGTTGTGATGCTTGATAGTTTCTATTAAAGTAGGCAAGATATATTGCTAAATTGAAGGGAAAACACAAATATTGGATTTCAGTGGTGAAGTGCAGCAGAGAGTGCATAAAGTGCACCAGGTTTATTGCCTAGGCAGACCTATAATTGACTAAAACACATGGTGTAGCGGGGAAGGAGTGGGAACAGGCAGTGCCTCTCTGCTCAGGCCTGCGAGGAAAATGCAGCAGAAATACCTCTGTGAAGGACAGAAAACAGCGCGCTGCCACCATGCTCCTTTCAGTCTGCCCTGGGCACAGTGTGAACAGGTACTGAGCTGGGGGAAAACAGGATTATGTATCATTTGTGCATCCCAGCAAAGGATTCAGTATCTCCAATTCTAGTAGTTTGCTGCTTGTTTTTTCTTAAACTTCTTTCCTTCATCTTTTTAACTGTGTTCTTGCTGTAGCTAACACAGCAAAGCTTTACTGCATGGGCATGAATTTAAGTGTATGGGTAGCTTCCTTATGGCACATTCAAACGTACTTATCCAGAAGAGCCTTTGCGTATCAAGAAACAAAAGTGATATTGCAGTAACTAGACAAACTCCAATCTTCATTTCCTGTCAACTTACAGGGAGTATAGGAGCCTGGGTGGTCATACCAAGCATGCTCTAGGAACTGAGGAAATCACACTGTAAAGGTATGATAATGCCTCTTAAAAATAGTCTTATGGACTGATCAACAGAGGTCTAAAGGCTGTGCTGACTGTGAGAGTTGAATCTCTGTCCCCACTGCTTGGGGTTAAAGGCAAAGCTTTGCTAACTTTGCTTTCCAGAGCAGTCCACTACAGAGATAATGTCTGGTCTGCTGCAGCAGAACAGTAGTTTTATGGACCTACCATGGCACCTAGAAAGGCAGTAACTGTTCCCGATAGAGTCTGCACAGAGATATATAAGATTTACACACACACACACATCTGTTGCATCTATATGAAAATATCTCAATACTACAGATAAACTGCACCAGAGCTGGAAAAGATGGGAAGCCTACAAGCAAAACTCCAGGGCATGTGCACTGTGTTAATTTTGTTCAGTGGTAGTACTATAAATGCTATATGTGCCATGTTCCTCCTCACAGAAATACTGTAGTGCTATAAATCCAAGGAAAAAATGGTCTGACCTCTTTTCCGTTTGGAAAACTGACTGGGAACTGTTATTCTTTAGCATACTGCGTAGGAAATTGAGCTTGAATTCTGTAGAATACTTCTGTGAGTCTCTTGAGAAGAAAACTTTAAGCTATACTTCAGTAAAGGGTTAGCTCAGGTGCAGAAAGAAGTCTCTAGCTATGATTTTCTAACCTGCTGTGCTATCAGGAAGAATTTTGGGCAGCAACGGTTCACCTGGTTTTCTGAAGGCATGTATGCAATGGGACTCTGTGAGTTCTGCCTCTTTAACTACCTCAGAAATGCAAATGCAAAAGCCAGTACTTGTAACTGTCATTTGGATTTCCAAGGCACCAGAAGAACTTGTGTTCACACAAGCGTGTGTTCAGGTGCAGATTTCCTTCCCAGATGGACTGATGTGGGAAGGAAATCACATTTTTTCTACATGCTCAAGTATAATTCTGTCAGTAATAGATACGAAATACTGAATTTCTGAACACCAGAAAATAAAATGCAAGACTGGAAATAGGTGTACTACACTGCATTGTAGGATGAATAAGCAAGAAAAAAGTGACTCATTTTGCTTTATTGTCCATGTAAGGTGGAGGGGGAAATTGCAGGTACAGGCAACTGCAGCAGTTGATCTATATTTGGAAAGTGGAATTCAGCTGTACAGCATTCTGTTAATGAGCTACCTATTACAAAATTAATTTAGAAGTATGTAGTTGTCTCCTTATCCAGCTTGCAGTATACAGAACACTTTTGTAGGAGATACTCTGCCCTTTGCATGAGGTATTGTGAATAGTTTTGCAACGCTGGGCACCAGATGTTTTGTGCAATGTATATGCCTCTTGGATGTGACAGCCTTGCAAAACTGCGTTTTCTTTTGCTGTTGAATGGTGAGCATTAATCAGCTTTAATGATCACTAGTGGATACACTAACAGCTTACAAAAATTGCACTCTCCATTCTGCTGTAAATGGAGCCTCAAATAGTTGTTGTTGCCCACGGCTGTGTGCTAGAAAACCTGTTTTCTTCTGTGGATCACGCTCTCACCGTTTAATCAGAACTTGTTCTGAAAATGGCAATGCCATGTCTCTAAGGGTGATCTCATTTTTGAGGGCAGTAGCCAACGGGGGTATTGTCATCTATTTCAACCTGTTCAGAGAATGAGACTGAGAAAAACACATTTTGAACTTCAAGCAAAAATATCATTCTAGTTTTTAGGCAGTTCATCTGGGAGTCTGTCTGCACAGCAAAGTTCTGGGTTTGTTCATCACGCTGTTCCGCTTCTTAGGGATGCATCAGGACCTCTCTCCATGATGACCCCAAGGGACTCACCCCTGGGAACACCGTAGATGTCACAGTAAGTGTCTACTTGAGAGTCAAGTGTCTCAGCTCCTGTTAGAGAGAGCAGACCTGTAAAGCAGATGGGCTCATCCTAAAATAGGCAGTGAAGGGGGGAGGGGGATTTGGTTGCATCAGTACAGCTGTCTGGTGCTATTTGGGATGCCCTACAGAATCTGCAATGCCTGCATGCGGATGGCAGATATGAGGGGATTCAGGAAGGACCTGTGTCTTTTTGGACATCCAGCTGAAGGCTTGGCGGCTAACCTCAGGCATGTAAACTGGTGCTACGTACCCACACAGGGGCAACTGCATGTCACTCCAACTAGATTGCCATATTTAGATGGTCTCTGGCCACCAGTGACTGTATTGGCTGGGGGATTACAGTGGGACCGTAAAGACACCATGTGCATGTGGATGCCCAAGTTCAAGTGCCTTTACCTGAAACCAAGACTTACGACCAGTCTGACTTCATAAGGCTCTATAACTTGTTACAGTTAAATGATTTTTCTACCTAGGAACAGAAAGAGGTGATGTTGAGTGCATTTACTGGAGTGTTATAGAAATCATAACCACAGCAATGTATACGTTGGGGTGTGAATAGGCTTTAGGACTGCACAGTCGTGCATATGGTATGAGCCTGGCATTATGTTGCTCTGATTTTCCTAGGTGGAGTCGTTTTGTTCTAACTCCTTCATATGAGTGACACAAAAAGCTTTTTTTTAAAAAAAGCCTAAAATACAAATATAAATTGATTTTATTGACATTTGTGTTCTTTAATTAATATGTTAAGATGAATTTCTGCTTAAAAGTCAGACTGTGGAGGAAATGCCACTGGAAGTCCAGTGGGGTTGTTACAGGCTGATAGGGTACGGTACAGCTTCAGTGGATGTTCAGCATAAAGGGGAATTGTACCTCTGTCTGGTTGATGTTAAAGATATGAAAAGAAGTGTAGTCTTGTGGTCTCTCCTTTAACCATTCAAAGCTCAATAAATGTGTCTAAACCTGAAACATAACATTTTGATGTCAAAGAGTAATGGCAACGTTCTTCATTCTTTTCAGTTAACTTGCAGAGTTTAGCTGTGTTGTGACAAAGAAGAGGGAGGGGAACAATGTAGTGTCGCTAGAGGGATGCTTTAGAGAGGGGGTGCAGTTCACTTGCTCAGCTATATTCTTCCCCAGTAAATCGGCACCAGATAAAAATAAGCGTATTTATGATATTCAGAATATATTTTAGCCCTTGAATGCACATATGATGTGGCATATACTTATCGGAAGTAGCCATAGAACAACTCAGCTCAGTATGCCTTTTACTATATTTTTTGATCAGTGTTGACATCTATGTCTGTGTGCTCAGATATTTTGCTATCATTGCAAGATTTAAAATATAAATGTGGTTTTTATCTACTTTTATTGCCCTTGTAGATCGACCCTAACTATATTTTATATCAATTTTGTGGATGTTTTATTGTTACAGACTGTCGCATTTGAGCACAGAATTAGGAATGGGATAATTAAAATGGCATCAGGGAACTTTATTGCTTCCAAATGTTTTATTTGAACACCAAGCTAGAATGGTAAGTTGGTTTGAATCAGTCAGATTCAAGAAAATGTATTATTTTTGGTAAATGCCGCAAGTGTGTTCAGTGTCTAGGAGCTTTTATTTGATACAATGCATATTTGGCAGAATGTATCACTTTGGATAGGCAGCACTGCAATGCTTCCTGAAATGAATTGAGTTTACTTTGATAAATCTTATACAAGACATAATCTCTTTGCATTAGCATATGGATAGCATTACGTAGGGAAATACTGCATTTAATTTAAATACTTCAGTTTGTGGTTGATATAACCAACCACTTTAAATTCACAGTGAGCGCTAAGTTGCACACTTTATTATATTTTTTTTCAGGCAGAATTGAATCACATTCTGAATGTAAATGCACTGTCAGTTGGCCTGGTAAAAGGCTCTGCAGGTACGTGGAAGTTGCAAACAAAAATGTAGCACATCCCAGCAGCACCCAAGAGTTGCAGGCCTGTCTGTGGTGCTCATCAATAATGCTGTCTGAAAGGAAACACGGTGGTGAAAGGGGAATGAGGAGTTGCTTCCATTTCCTGCTCACAAATAGAATAGTGCAATAAAATGACATAGACTTAACTGACAGAATTGTGGTGGAGGTAATGATGTACTGAGAGGCTTGAAGGGGATCGAATTGGCTGTTGAGAAAGGAAGAGGAGAAATTGTGCATCAGAGTGAAGGTCAGATGGCAATGTGAGCAAATATGGGAGGGGGGAAGGCGGCTACCAAACCCAACAATTATTTTCAGGCACAAGTCACTGGGGCATCATCAGAACCCTAAGTAAATCAGTGGGTATTTTGGAAATTGCCAGAATGATGAATGATTCCCCTGGGTGACTTTTTTTTTTTTTTTAATAACACCCCCCCACTCCCCCTGCCCCTGCCAGACTGCCAGATAGCCAGATAAATTGTCTGTGAGGGAAGCCATTTAGAGCAAATAGTGTTGGAGGAAAAACACAATGCCCAAAATACCCCTTTGTTAGAAAAACGTGAATAAACTACTTGTGCCCAGAAGAACATGCCAGCAAAACACCTAGTTACTTGCACCTCCAGAAATGATAAAATGAATTATGGGACATTCAGGGTTGTCTCAGCTCTGGCGATGAGCAGACTCCATAAACCTTCTCTCCCCATATTCAGAAGAGATTGTTTTCAGATTAATAGTGCGAAAAACGTGCAAGTAAAACTCCTGAATTCATCTTGTTCTGTTGAGTACTGGCAAACATTTATGAACTACTCAGTTTGAAGAGGGGCTTGGCAGTATCTTGGACAGATGATGACAGCAGTGGAAATCCTGTGAGTGATAGGAAATCTCAATGGAGCAGCCCTTCCTACATTGTCAAAGCTCCTATTTAGAGCTAAATGTTCTACCTGGGGCTACAGCATCCTTTATTTCTTGTTCAGTTGTCATTTGTATATGAAACTGTAGCTGCATTTCATCCAAAAAGGCACTTGAGTGGCAGAGATCATTCTTCTGTACAGGTGGGGGGTTTTTGTGTGTTGAAGATTTAAAGGATGAAATAAATATAACAATGTTATTATTGCTTTCTACACTGAAAGAGTACATCAGAGTTTCTTTGTCTGCCTTTGATTCAGCCATCACTGGGTGCTAAAGCATGCCACGGAGTTGTCCGGAGCTCAGCAGAAAAGCTGAAATCCACATTGCCATTGGGATTTTTCATTTTGCAACCTTTCTTCTATTGTTGGTGCTGAAATAGCTTCATTTCTGACATCAAAGAAATTTTTCAAATTGGAATGGGAGCACCATGGCTGAACTTGCAGAAACAACCAAATTTCCTTGTAGATGTGGGCATTTCAATTGGTACCTTGTGGCGCTATTGGGGCTTGGCTAATCATACCATCTTTCAGTCTGGTTACAAAAGCAAGCCAGCAGCTATTGTCCTCATATTTTTCTTGTATGTATGAAGTGTGTATCGGTGAACACCGCCTCCATGGTACTGCTCACCCCCCTGCCCCAAATTAGGAGTCTTTTGTTCATCCCCCTTCCACCTGCGAAGTTTATCATGTGAAAGTGGCTGTTTGCTGTCATATCTCGTTTCAGCTGAGACCTACGACTGCTCTGTGATGTACTGGAGTGTCGAGCCTGCCTTTTAGCGGTCCATGTATTAGTATCAAATGTTGTTTCAGTGCATGGAAAAATCCTGCTGTTCTGAGACTTGCATATTGCCCAGTGAGGCACCACAACTTGATGGTTTCTTTGAGTTACACCTTTCTGAACACCTTCTCTTCTACCATCAGTCAGGAGATGGCATTGCCTCACCATGTCTACAAGACGTTACTGCTTCCAGAGTAAGGAGGAGTGGGACAGCAGCTCAACAGGAGCGGTGTTAAATTGAATTTAATTAAGTTATGGATCAAGTAATGCAGGGAGGAGAGAAAGGAGTGAAAGGTCTGATTACAAGAAGGATCTCATGGGTGTCTCTGGTGTTACCTTGTAGAAAGGCAAAGCTCTGGACAAAATTCTGTAAAATCAGGATTGCTGGCCACAGGACTGGGGTAGCTGTGCAACTGCTGCAGCTGAATCACTTGCAAAGCAAAAGCCTGATGGAGTCCAGAGAGATTCAAACGTGGGTTTTAGTTAATTTTGTTTGTCTTTAAACTGACTGTAATTATCTTGCCTTTATTTGGATGTTACAAAGAAGTTTTATTTCTACATAGCCTTTTATCCAGTGTTGAGATGGTTTGGGGTTGCTGTGAGACACTGAGGCATCACGGACATAAAGGTGGTCTCTGTACCAGGTGCTGTCTTGCTGCCAGCACCCAACATGAGGCTCAGGGTCACCCAAAAGCACCCAGGAGCTGGTTTGACAGAGGAACAAGTCGTGGAATGAGTGCTCTTTGTTGGTGGCTTTAATCAGAGCTTTACCTGGAGAGATCTGCTGGACCCCGAGGGCCTTCTGTCAGGTTCCTGATAATAATTCACACTTGTCGTGCAGAGCATGGATTTTAGAAATGAGGTGCCTAAAAGCTGTTGGAGCCTGGCAGTTAAATTTCATCTTACACAAGGACTGGCATTTAATGCAATCATGAAAGAAGTGTTCACTTCTCAAGGGTTTTGAAGTAGTTTTCTTTTTCTGTTCATAGCTTTGTCTGCTAGAAATGAATAGTAGATCTCACTAGAAAGTTGTAATATTCCTCTCCCCTTTGATATCAATAGCTGTTTGTATAATACAAAGTATAGGCTTTTAATTTGAGACATTTTTAAGTTTGTGGAAGAGCTGTCATTAAAAGACCTTTCTAGCATCCCAGACCAATATAAGCATAGGTAGAAGAGTGTTTGTCTGTGTTATAAGGAATAAAAAGTTGTGGCAGGGGTCATTACCAGAGCTTTCCACTTATATTTCTATCACATCTGCTCTTCGCTGTGCTCCACATGGTGCTGTTTCTTGTACTAGCGGGGACCTCACTCCCTCCCAACGTGGCTTTGCTGCAAACGGCTGAGGGACCACTGCAGCGTGCTTCATAGCAGTCCAGAATCCACAACCAGCATGGACAGGTCCTGCTTGCGTTTATTTAAAAGAAGGAGCTAGTTATGCCTTCTGGTTTTTGCCCTTCTATGCGTCATTTCTTATTAAACCTAAAGATGCTGATTCTTAGGAAATTCGTGAACCACAAATAACTGGAGACCGAGAGAGTGTAACAAGGAGTTATCATTGAATGCTCACTACCTTTTTATGCTCTGCTATAGATATGTATTTTTGTCTGCTGTGAGGCACAGACCTTGCACCAGGCTGAGTTTTGGTGTGACCTGGTCTGGCTATTTTTGTTGCCACTGGTGGTGTCCCTTAATTCAAGGTGCTTCCGGTCTTACACTATGAATGTGATGCCAGGGTGTATCACCAGCTGAAAGGGCTTTATGCTACCCTTGGTCCCTCCCTGGAGGGGATCCCTGAAGGAGGGTGCACAGAGCCAGTCTAGAAGCCGTAAGCCTTTCTCTCATCCTTGACCCCCAGGCCCATCTCCTGCCCTTGCTTCCAGCCAGCCCAGAAACATTTACTGTGCTTCTGCTGGAGGATGTGTCTGTACCAGCACGGAGCTGATTTTAGTCTGGCACTGAATGCCAGCAGTCCTTAGCAAGGGTGTCAGCACGTACAGTGTCCTTTTATACAGCTGGTGTATTCCTGTGAGGGAGGGATGTTACTGCAGGAAAGAAATGAAGTGTGAGCACCAAGAGGAAAGATTTAGTTAGAAGTCATCTTTTAAAATGGCTGCATGGATCACTCCACTTTCATAATGTTTTTAATTCTGGGGTGCACTGCTGCTCTGCTCCTTATCTTCATCCCGGTAACGCAAATGATCATAAGGAGGGAAAAGCATGATCAACATTCCTTTGCCTGGGAAGTATAAAATGGGACTAAGGTTGCTAGGAGACATATTCGCTAGTTTGCACTTTACTGTACCTCCAGAAGGATTCTGCACATGTACAAAACACAGGAAGCCTGTGCAGAAATATAAAATTAAAAGCAGCACCGATAAAGTCAGCCAAAGCATTTTCCAACTTAGCATTTTCTTTGAAGACTTGGAAGAAGCACGTAGAACTTCATGGCCTGGATGCCTTGGTGACACCTTTAATTAGGCTCTATATTTCTGGATCTTAAGGCAGATGAGAGTGAAAAAGTGTTGTGCAGATCTGCTCTTTCTTTAAAAAATAAATATCTTATTCAACATTATACTATTACCGATTTCTCCTGCATTGCCATTAGTTTTTATCACTTCTCTTTATATCCGTTAGCTATGTCAGAAATTTTTCACTTCTAAAAGCTTTTTGCTGTCCTTTGGGAGACAGTTTAAGAAACTGTGATTCAAAATGACTATAATGCACCAATAGCACAAGTTCTTGTGAAGTGTGCTTTTGACTTCCTGATCCAATTAGTTCTTGGCCTCAAGTTTGCTGACACATGTGCCAGAAGTAATTTGTCAAACATTAGAGAGCATTTTTACTAGTTGAAACAACACAACTGCTTGGGAAAAGTGAGCTTCCTGCCAGGGGCGGTGCCAAAGACAGATTTAGGTCTTGAGAATGGGTTGAAAAATCAGATGAACTTTTTGTTCGTTAAATTACTGAACTCTGCTTGCACCTTTACTCTGGGACCCTGACAGAAATGGAGCTGTCGGGCTTCAGTTGTTGGTTGATGTCACATTTGCTTCTCTGCAGTGCTGGCCTGCTATGGACATGTCTGTAGTGTATGGAGGCACACGTCATTGGGCATTGTGCTAATGGGAGCGCTGCAGCCCCCTTACCCTTTCTGATATCTGTGTGCACAGCGAGGAGCTGCCATAGCTGCTCCAGTTCCTGTTTCTGACTGGTTGCAAAAAGGATGCTCTTGAAAAAACCCTTGCTTTTGCAGTTCTTGGCTGTTTGCTGACGTAGTCAGTTCATTGTGTTTCTGATGATGTCTTTCCTGAAGGCTGCACAAATTGGCTTGGCCATGTGACTGCTGGAGACTTTCTGTATTTCCATGAGACAGAGAACTGCCTCTTCTGTAGCACTCCACCATTTTTTTTGGTAAGAGGCATTTAGAGGGTTCACTGGCACAGGAACATAGGCTCTGACTCCAGCTCAAGCATATGACAGGATCCCTCTGGCTCACGGAGGGTGTTGCCTCCTGAAAGTTGAAGAAGATTACAGATCTCTAAAGAGAACAAACTGGGAGGCCAAGAGAATGCATTAGATTAATGGCTGCCGGTAGCAGCACCCCTCTTACTGGCAGTTGCCATGCAGGCAAGATAAACCCTATAATTGTCAAAACTGGCAAGTAATTTTGAGGAGTGGACATGTTCAGCCAAAAAAATCATAAAATGCTTTGCTACTTCTCTGCTTTTCCAGTCTTCAGCTGTGCCAGAGAAGCTGTGAAAAGGAGTTGCTGTGTTTTGCCCTTATAAATTTCTGTTTGAAAATCTGGGTGTTCTGGAAATAAATCTGGTGTATATACATTCAAGCTGGCTTTATTCATCTGGATCTCTACCACTAACGTAGTGCAATATCTGTTTGAGGAAGGAGCATTGGGATATATTATGGCTAAGCATCATATGGCATGGCCATAATCCATCCTGTAATAAGGGTCCTTTCTTAAGAGACGTAGAAATGAGTGCAACCGGTTATGGTGTTAGTGAAATCCAACATAACAAATTTGTTCATTCATTCTTATTTAACTTTTATCCTGCTTGTAGAAGTCTTCAAAGTCATAAGTGACGTGTGTGGTAATGTGTTGTTACCATATTTGCAAGGCTTCCCTTCATTAGGAAGAGAGGTATATACCCAGCGCAGGCTATTTTGAAACCTCTGTAGGCTTCAGCTTTGTATGGAGATGAAAAAACAAGGAGCAATAGCTGTAGCCGGGTTGTCAACAATATAAAGCAAAGTCAAAATTCTGTCTGTGTCCTAGGATGCAATGACCTTAATGTGTCTAGCTGATATAAATAAAGATGTAAAGATTCTCTGCTGGTGATGGATCAGAACTAAAAGCAACCCCAAAAGACCTTAATAATGAAACCTCTAAGTAGATATCCATAATCTAACATGGGAAATTGTGTGCAAGTAGATGCTCAAGTATGCAGCATTTTACTGACATGCTGCATCAAAACATCTCTGTCTCCAGTGTGATAAAACAGGTCGGTGAGTTCAGCTTGAAGCAAGTGCTGGGAATTCTCCAGCCTCAATGACTTTAGCAAAACCTTCAGAAAAAAGGGAGAAAATGTGTTTTTGTGTGTCTGGCTGTACTGTCCTATAAGATGATGAATAGTCTATCTGTATGACTATACAGGTGAATGATAAGCTGAGAAGTGTTTAATGTAATAGTCATGAAGATGAGGAATGTTTGGTGCTGTTCTGATCATGGCTTAGTGTGAGGACTCCATAGATCTCGATTTGTAGTCCAATATATATGTGTATAAGTTGTTTTCCTGCAGGACACACTCTGTCTTTGTCTGTCCTCAGGAGAAAGAGCAATAGAGGTGAAGGGGGAAAGTATAGAGCAGTGTATATGAAGAGCAGACTACAAGTTTTCAAAAATACATCACTGTGTTGCTCCTGCCCCAGGGCAGCAGGCTGGCAAAATTGTTCAGCGAGGTCTCAGTTTTGTTGCTTTGTCCCTTTTTCTGCTGTGCAGGTCTGGGTTTTTCTGACTGTCTTCAGGTATGTAACAGCTCCCTGACATCCTCCAGCAGATGCTACAAGAAATAAGATCCTGAGGCCATTTCAGCCTTCACCAGGATATTTAACAGGCTTCAGTAAGCTTCAGGGAGAGGATCTGCAAGTTAGCTCAGAAAATAGTGTTTCTCCACAACTGCTTTTTCTGGCAACCTGTAATAATACTAAGATCAGTCGTAAACTGAGACTACTGCCTTCGTATTGTTCTTCCAATGAGCAACAGCAGCAGGGTTTGTGTACTTCTCTAAGTATGTCAACATGTAAGAGTATACATCTGTGTCTGGTATATACTCAAAGCACTTGTCATAGAGGGAGAAGACAACTCCTCATCCTGCAGTTGCACATATCGCAAATATGTTTTATGATGTCTTTCAGTGATCGTTTATTAGTTGAATATAGATGTTCAATAGAAGGTGGAACAGTTGATATTTATTGGACCATACTGAAAAAATGAAGAGCATCAGCAAACACAAACTTTTCTTTCTCTCTTTTGCAAATGTTGCATGAAAATTTAAGAGGTAATAATAAACCCCATAAACGCATGGTATGTAGTTTTGCCATGGCTAGTTCGAGTTGTCAGGGACAGAACTCTTTCATGGCTGCAGAAGTTTAGTTAGCAAAAACTAAACAGCAACAGCCCTCACAATTTGTTAATTGATCCCTTATCAGTGAAATGCAGCTGTTCGTTCAGTCATTGCTGCTCTGCTTTTCAGGCAGAAAATTAAGTATGTCAAGATATTGGATAATCCAGATAAAGAAGTAAAAGCCATTATGAACATTTTTGGAGTGCACAGTAAAACCTGTTAATGAATCAATAATAGAATTATACGTTAGTGTTTGGATGATCTTCATCTTTACAGTTGTACTTTGGGAGCCAAAGAACTGATCCAATGTGCACCACAACTGGTGTAAAAGCTCCCATTGATTTTCAAACAGATTTTGAATCAACGCCATATTTTTTTTTTGGAGAGAATCCTGATCCAGACTAGAAATGGGAGCAGACATTTGTTCCTACAGACATCCTGTGTCTGCAGTGCTGCAGAAGCAGAATGCACTCTTTTTTAGAAGGAAAAATCTTAAATGCTCCCGTGGTCTGTCACATCTAGCAGGGCTAGAACAGTTACTTCTTAGGTTGTAGTTTTCATCATGTTAAGATTGCATTTTCCCCACCGCCATTATACATGCACCAAAATAATTGCATGTGTCCTAGATGTTTAAGTGAAAAAAGGTAGGTGTTTTGCAAGTAGAAGCAAGCCCAGCAGTGAAATCAAATGTGCATTCTTGAATTTCACAGAGAGCAGCAGAATTCGTGAAATGTTTGCCTGGAACAATGCTCCTGATATTCAGATTTGGTGCCAAAATCTGAGCCAGTAGGTTAGTGTCATGCAAGCATTTACCAAGCATCCCAAAAAATAGGATGGGTGCGCAGCTGTAATTTTAAATATGATTTTTAGAGGCAGATAAAAACAGTGACTTCATGGCATGCAATATTTTCAAACCATTTAGAGGAAGGAAGAAGGCACCTCAGAGAAATCAAAGGGTTTTTTTTGAGCTTCTGCAGCCAGTGAAGTCAGCGCTTTTGCAGGGAGGACATCACCTCCTCATACTGTCCCTGTGGGCATGTCCAGCCTGTCCCTGCTGCAAACGGGTGTGCTGCATCCAGGGAACTGGCTCACACCTGGCCGGAGAGGGGGCCTATTGCTACATGAGATGGATGCAAAGTACATTTAAGCTCTGGCACGTAGTTGCCACCAAGCACCTAACTCAAATGCGACACAAACTGTTGGTATGGGTGGGTTAGTAGGAGAAGATACTTCTTAGAAGAGAATAAAAGCATTTACATGAGACTTGTATCTTAGGCATGCTGTCTTTCATGGTTGTTAGCAACAACAGCATTACTTTATCTCTCTCTGCCTGCTTCTTTTTGTCTGAGGAACTGAACTGAGCACCCAGCAAGGCTGATCAACCTGGGCAGCCTCATAGAGGATGAGCAGGTCTTGATCTAATGGTCTGAGACTCTGGTCTGGGACTTCCTGACAGCACCCAGAGCTTATCAGACATATGCCTGTTACCGATTATGTCAGCCTGTTTCAGGCCATACATATTGTACTCTGTACTCTTCGTTCATGCAGTTTGAATCACAGCTGGTTTTATTTCTGCTTAAAATACTTGAAAGAAATAATCCCCACCATGGACTAAATACTGTATGACATATGAAAGCTTCAGCTGACGGCACTGATTAGAAAGTGAGGCACAAAATGAGCATTTCAGACTGCAAGAATGTAAGGTATGGAGAAATAAACTGTTTTAAGCCAGATTTAATTTTGCTGCAGGATACAGCTTTGTGCTGTAAGTTTAATGATGAAGTACATTCTTAGTCATTTTACAAACTTTTGGGAAATGGGACTGTGAGCAGTTGATACCTTGATTATAAACAACTTTTGATGAGATAGCTTCAAATAACTTTTGTCTGGAAATAAACAAATAGCTCTGTTTGATTTTTCTTATACCATTTCTAAGCATTCCTACAACTACTTCTAGCTTCAAAAAAAGCAGAAAGTCTGTAGTTTTCACCATCAACTAGTTGTTACCGATAGTTGCTAGTAACTTTAAAAGCAATTTTCTTTTCTTACAAACTTATACTCTCTACCGTTGGAGACGCTAAAATTATCATCACAAACAGCAGCAGTATGACAGTGAGTGTAAATATGGGAATAAAAAGAACAAAATACCAGACTACAGGTCTAAGAGGCAGCAACAAGGCTTCCTCTATGTTTCTATAAAACTTAGCATAGTAAGGGTTTGTTCCTCATTGCAGTCTCCAGGCACTCCACAGACATATATAAAAAACCTGCTATTAGTGTAGTCTTCTTACACTTTAACAGCTGCATTGCAATTTTTTTAACTGTTCCTTCCATATATACACAACTCTTAATGTGAAGGAGGGAAATAATATACATGGATTAGTTAGTGTGTATGTAGCAGAGAAAACAGAAAATAACCGCTTGAAAAGTCTGAAGACCCTTACTTTGCAGAATAATTAAGAGCCTTTCTGGTCTTTAGAGTGCTTATTTTGAGCCAATCCAATTGGAAGGCACATACTGAAAATGCCCAAGCCTGATCTATGGCTTAGGAAGCTTCAAACAAGCTTATTTTATCATAGATGTAAAAGCAAAAGAGAAAATAATTAGTAAAGCTTGCTCTTGATGGTTTAGGGCTCTTCAGTTTTCTCTGGAAACACTGTGTGGGGCTTGTGCTGGTGATGACTGATAGCTCTGACCTGGAGGTGGCTGCTGGACTCGTTAGAAACACAAGCCTTTTATCATCAGGGACAAGTGTAGAAGGATGCCTAGACATTCTCACTTACCTGCATGTTTACAGGACAAGTGCAAGGAGCCAGAATTGTTGCTGGGCCTTTTTGCTTTAGTTGCACAAAATTCAGTCCTTTGGATGATGTATTTTCCTGCAGTCTTCATCTGGCAGAGGGGGCTAGTGTGGGCAGACTTCTAGTTCTGTACTAGAGCTGGGTGCTTGCTTAAAATCAAGGGGATTTAACTATGTTTATGTGTGACAAAGGGGAAAAATACAACAGACAGAAAAGCTGTGAACTCTCATACCGTTCTTGCCTTTGCAGCTGAGTGTGTAAAATGATAGCCTTGCATCGAGAACTAATCTGAAATGATGAATATATGTATCAAATTAGCTTACAGGTTTCTTAACGGGCAGCAAATACGCAGAGGGGAAGCTGGTTTGACATTCATAGCTGTCTGCCTCCTACCAGCAGTTTCAGTAAGTCACAAGGCTCCAACAGAAAATGTTAAAATGAACGTGAAATTTTATGCTTTTCCAAACAATGAGCAAGTGAATTACCCGGGTTCCTGTGATGTTTAAGAAGTTTAACGGAGGAGCAGGAGCTCCCAGTGTTCTCCCATTCATATGGTGTTATCAAAGGAACAGACCAAATCACTCTGCTCTTAATGATTAAAAGAAAATCTTGCAATGCAGTGTTAGAAAGAGGATGCAGTAATGGCTTTGCACCTGGGAACAAACTGGAATTGCACCAGCAATAAAGCTTGATTGTAGTACTGAAACTTGATTGGATTTGCCACTGTAGGGTCCTTGTGGAGGTAAAAAAAAAATTGAAAACATGCAGCTACAAAACAGAAAAACACATTAAGTGCAGCTGTAATATGTTCTGATGTAAATTCAGTGTAGCGTTTGAAAGTGAATTAACAAAAAACCCTCTAAGTCTGGAAATAAAATCCAAGAGACGTCAAGCTGTCCTGAGGGAAACCAATGTGACAGTGAAAAAAGAAAGAAAGGGTCTTGGGGAATCTCTGTCTGCAACACACAGCAGGAGGGACTGGCCAACTGTGTTTTACATCAGATCTGATTTAGTGGTGTGAGTTGTATGGCTGTGAGTTTCTGTACCATTTCTCTGTTGTTTTTACTGTTCCTGCGGCCATTAGAGGAAAGCGTGCCATCCTGCTCTGTGTGTAAGGCAACTGCAGTGGGAGCTCCAGGTCCAGAAAAAGAGTGAACGTGAAGAAGTCTTTTTCATGGCTCGCTGCTGGATGCTCACGTGGATGCTCCAGTGAAAACCAGAGTCTTAATTTCCAGGGAACAGTTCTGTGTTTTGCATGAAAATCACTATGTAAAGTGCATTTGGAAGTCCACCCTTTACTCCTATCCTTGCCAGACAAAAGCTGTGATTTACTTATTGGTTGTCAAATATATGTCTGCAGTGCTTAAGCCCAGGAGTGGCTTTCAGGTATTGTATTGGAGTTTTATAATGGCATCTGTATCAGAGCTGGAGTTCAGGGCCCAGTCCAAGAAGAAAGGGCTGGGACTTCAGACATGTCTTTCCTCCAAGTTTTCCATTGCTTGGTGTAGTTCTGAATTGCATCTGGTATGCTGACCCTGATACTTTTTTTATAAGAAATGTAAATGTTAAAGTCAGCATTAGAATTGCAAGGCTTACTCCCAGAAGCTCAAAATTAGGTGATCCAAACCTAAGGAGTCTTTCTGTAAATCTGTGCCTTCTCGTTTTTCTGCCCCAGAACCACAGCAGGGTTGTTAGTTTGGAGTGGGAATGACTTTTTCAAAGAAAAAAAGTTTTGTTTTTCCTTGTGGAACAGAAGATGCTTTTCTTTTTCTTTGCAGAAAACTTAAAATATTCAGTGAATCCAGAAGTCATCTTTTCAATTGCGTATGTATCCCTGTTGACTGCTGACCCAGAAAATCATCTGGGGATGCTCTCGGAAGCCTAGTGAGCTGGAAAGCCTGTATTGATTCTCATGAAACTGCTATTTTTGGGATCCTTTTCTTCCAAAAACAATAAATAGGAAAAAAAAATCCTTTGTCTCAGCATTGATTTGGAGTTGGATGTTCTTCAAAATTCTGTTATTTTCCCATGGATAGGGAATCCTATTTTCTTGTCTGTCCTAGACAATAAGATTTTCCAAAACTTTTAGATTTGCTGGGAAGACAGAGGCACTGAAGGCTTTGAAACGCTCAGATATTACAGCAGCAAGGTCTTAGAAACTTCAGAAGAATGGACTTTATAAGGATGTGTGGGATAGTAGCTATTCTCTAGCTACTAAAAAAGAAGAGCAACTAGCTTGGTGATAAATGTCTGTACTTGAAACAAATGTTCACATATTCAGCTCATGATTCCATTAGTAGGTTTTCTGAACGTTGTTCATTCATTCAAGTACATGAATCTGACTTAATTTTGTGATATTTGATCTTGCCTTCAAATCAGACAGCAATTAGTCTACAAAAATAGCTTACATTTTATCAGTCTCTAATAATAAACTGTATCAAACTAGATGAATTTGAAAATGCTATTACACCCCCTTCCCCCCTTGCCGGTGTCCTTCTCTTCTTACACAAAAGTGTGCAGTTTAATTTATATTCTTTTTTAAGCTTTGGGGAGAATTCTTCCTGGAGCACAATACCCCTTACTACAAGTTCTGTGAGACAGTAGCTTATATTTAATTATGAGATAAGGTATCTCATTATATAGTGTAACAGCTATGACTTTATAAATAATTTTGTGTAATATGGCTGCAGAATTTGTAAACTTTCGGAAAGGTTCGACTTTAAGTTAGTATGGGAGGAATTCACTTGTTGCTTTGGTGTTCTGGTAGTTTCTCAGAAACAGCAATGGAGATACCACAGACTGCTGCTGAGGACTCCTCCATGTCATGGTGGCATTAGCTGAGTCCCGCAGGATCTAATGCCCAGCCCCAGGCTGCTATTGGGTTTCTCCTCCTGAGATGAGCAAATCGAGGCTGCGGGCAAATGCCTACATGTCACGCAGTGTCCCCAAGACTCACGAAGGATGGGCAGCCATGCAAAAAAACCCAGTGCCATGGGGTGCAAGAAACTTAAGCTGCTGCAGTGAAAAAGTACCAAAGCCAAGAACAGACCCTAAATCTTTGATTTGATATTTTATTACTGTCTTTGTCCTTTGCCTCTGAATTAAGAGTTGCAGTGGATAATTTAGGAAAGATAGTCATGCCCTATAAGTGTTGAGTTCAGAGTTACTAAGTGGCTATGGAGCTGCCTCGAGCATGCTGTTAGAGAAAGAATGGTGCTTACATATGAAAAAAGTAATTCTAATTCTAAATTCAGATCCTCAGCCCTGAAGACCCAGCTACTTTAAAACATGACTTACAAATTCAATTATGTGTTATATGCAAATCACTCATGTTCAAATGTTGAGTGCTGCTTCCTTATCAAGAAAATCAAATTTATCTTTAAATTATGATGATCCTTATGTTTTAAAGACAATACAATACTTAAAATTCCATGTGCAACTGAAACATTTTGAGGATAAACAAAAAACAGAAAAAACATTAGTGTGTTTTGTTTACCATTTTAATCTGTTTGTTGTTCCATGTGCAGGTTTTTTCTTTTTGAAATCGTTGCAGTAAGGAAGGAATTTGTTCTGCTTCTCTAAAGAGGGAGCTTTATTGTGTTTATTCCCCTGTAGCACTTGTTTATGTGACAGAAAACAACGCTGCATGAGCGAGAAAGAGAAATTACTTTCCTTTCGAGATAGATTGGAATAGTGAAGGCATTTTTTACCTGAAGTGCATATTTTGTAGGATGTTTACTAACAGCAATCGCTGTTTTGCAGAGCTCTCCAGAGATCTGGGCATCCATAGCACTGGCAGCAGCGGTGTTTTTCATGGCGGTATCTTTGTATCTACTGGAAGAGCAGAAAAAGATGAGACATAAGTGGCTGAACAGGGCAGCAGAGCAGTTGGGGTACTTGGAAGATGACATTGCTGCTTGAGATCTGCTCCCAGGCTGAGGTCAGAGCAACACTGGTGCTGATCAGGCAGTCACAGTGTGAAGATGAACGCGCATGGAAAATGCACTAGGGTTTTACCTCTAGAGACTCGTCTCTCATTGAGATTTATGGGCATAGGGAAGGTTGCCTAAATACGGCCTATAAATCTTCAGAGGATTCTGGTGTAAGAGTTTCACCTAGGATTTTCTCAGGTTGTTTTCTCTGACCGTCAGCATTGTTCAGTGTGTTCATCCATGTACTCGGGAGCTAGGATGGGCACAAAAAACATATGTATGACTTTCAAAAATAAAAAAGCAGAGTGTGGTTCGAAAAGTAGTAATTTGTTTATTAGTCCTAAAACCATGTTTTACTGCTTCTCATTTTGTTGGGATTTTAGTCCCAGGACAGTTGAGAGGTGCAACGTATAAACTTCTCCAACAAGAGGCTCAGCAAGTATTTTTGTCACCAAAAAGTTTCTCACCACAGTAGAAAAGCAGCCACTATTACTGAGAAATTGCCCTACACAAGCCATAGTGTTTGTACAAGGATTAATTTTGTATGGATTTAGATTCTGGCAGTGAGGTAATTTATTGCTGTGTTTTTTGGTGGGGAGATTTGATCTTGCAAAGTTTGGCTCCACTTCAGTCAAATATTCTCATAATAGTGCCCTGTATTTTCTTGCTGTGCTTTGGATTTTCTTTTGCATTCAAGGTACTGTTAATGCAGCTGTTTCCCCTCAACAGCTCTTGGCTGTGGCCAAAAATATTTGCTGGTTGTTTTTTTTCTAGAAGCACAGTAAGCGTAGCCACATACTTTTTTTGTCCAGGACTTGCTCCTCCTTGCTTGTGATATGGTTATTCAGAAGGATCTGTTTTGCGGCTGGGATAGACAAACGGTCCAAGTGATGCTGAGTTTGTGAGCTATTTTCTACCACCTCAGGGATGCCTCACAAATTGCAAACAGCGTGCATTCATCTGTAGCATGGCTGCTGCTTCCTGGGGGGGTGAATTTGATTTGTGACAGAGAGTAAGAAATGACAAAAGTTAAAACAGCAGACATTGGATGCATTTCCTTTGGATCTGCCACTACATTCCAAGACTTTGAGAAATGAAAGCAATAAGCAAATGAAAATGTGGAAATCTTGTTTATGCCTATATGACTATACTTATTCGCTTTCTCTTTTTTTCCTTTTTCATTGTGAGAATAGTACTAGTGAGTTCTCTTTAATGTAGCATTTAAAAACTGATGAAAACCAGGACCATATGTGTGCAGCCTTAGCTCTGTTATGTATCTTTGTAAGGAAGCCGTCTCCGCAAACCATCTCTGTATGTGGGCTGATGATAATGTCCCCTGGGCAGAAGGGGCAGAGGGCAGGGCCATGGCTTCATTCCTCAGCCTGCAGCATCGGGGAAGTGCGCTGCATCCCTGCAAAGGTGCTGACACCCATGTGGTAACCCTCTGTGCTCATCTTCTGTGGTGCCTCCATCTACTGCTGTGCCTTCAAAGCATGACTGGGGACACACGTTGCTGCTGATAGCTTTTTCTCAGTGAAGTAGTGTATTGCAAATAATAGGGAGTGTATTTCAATCTACTCTGCTGTTTGCTTGGTCATAGAATTATTAGCTGGATTTTTAAATATATTTTAGTATTTGATGATTAATTTCAAGTAATATTTAACACTTTTCAGCAAAGACAGAAATGCTAAATTTTTGAAGATTTCATTTTGCATTCTGAACCAGTGGGTGTTCGTGTCTAAACAAGACATTACAAGTATTGTTAAATTTCCAGTCACTTCCCAGTTTGTATTTAGCCCCACAGTGAGCAAGAAGGGGGGAAAAAAGAGGCAGAAGGGCAGATGTGGCTCATAGTATTGCCCTGTTAGCAGTTGAGGTGCCTTTTGCTTGCTATACATTAGATATTTCCAGTAGAGACCTGGCCCCCAAGCCGTTTAGAAAGTACCCTGAGGAGCAGAGCCTGGCTGTGGATGGCTTAACTGAGCAGAAAGTTTTGTCTCTCAGCAATGATCAGTGCTGAGTGAGGTGCCTGTGGGCAGTGGAGCATACCAGGGGCTGCTGCAAGGATATGGGCTTGGAGAGAAAAAGATGCACAATGCTTCATCCTTCCCAGGAACATGTCATGGCTTTTTGGAAAAGGGCTTCAAAAGGGTTCAAAAGGATTCACTTTGTGAAATGCAGTCAGAAACATTTCCATTTTTTGTGCTTGCTGGGAAAACTGACTAAGTTAGCAGTCAAAATCTTCGTGAGGAGTAGGGGTGGCTGGAGGTGATTAAAGCATTAGATCTGCTGCTTCAGCTTCCCTCTGGTGAGGCTCTCCAATACATAGGTAACATCTAGTAGCATTTAAATATTGGCGTGTTCTTGATTTTCCCTTGCATGTGCTGTCTAATGGGCAAATGGCAGTGGATTTGTGTTCTCTCCCAAGGAAGCGCTGAGGGTTTTTTGCAGGAACAGTCAGCAGCAAGACAGCATATTGTAATTCTTTCAGCCAGCTTGAGAGTATCATGGTATAAACCCAGCCGGTAACTGAGCACCACACAGCCACTTGCTCACTCCCTGCCCCAGGGGGATGGGAGAAAGAATCAGAAGGGTAAAAGTGAGAAAAGCCATAGATAGAGATAAGAACAGTTAAATAATTGAAATAAAATAAAATAATAATAAATTGTAATGAAAAGGAAAACACCAAAAAAAAGGACAGACATGAAACCCAAGAAAGAAAAGTGATGCAAATAAAAAACAATTACTCACCACCAACTGACTGATGACCAGCATGTCCCTAAGCAGCAGCCTGCTCCCGGCCATCTTTCACCATAGTTTATATGCTGAGCATGATGTCGTATGGTATGGAATACACCTTTAGCCGGTTGGGGTCAGCTGCCCTGTGTCCCTTCCCAGCTGTTTCTACACCCCTAGGCTCCTCGCTGGCAGAGCAGTATGAGAAGCTGAAAAGCCCTTGACTTAGTGAAAACACTCCTTAGCAACAACTAAAACATCAGTGTGTTATCAACATTATTCTCGTCCTAAATCCAAAATGCAGCACTATACCAGTTACTAGGAAGAAAATTGACTCTATCCCAGCTGAAACCAGGATAAACAGGAAGACATTGCAATGACAGGTTCACTGCCATTGAAATCTTCTAGGCTGTTGTAAGACTGAGTGAATATAGCCCTTGTATGCTGAAATAGAACTTATCAATGTTCTAAGAAACAAAGAAAATTAAGTTCTTTAAATACTTTTTTACCAGAAGTCCGAAGTATAGAAGTTAGTTCAATACATTGTGTGTAAATATAACAAGTATGGTGGCAGAATGAGGGAGAGAATAGTTCTCAGATGCTGAGTGTTTCAGCTTGAAAACATCCTGGATGGAAAGCACCTCGTTTTTCCCTAGGAAATGATCTACAGTCCTATACTTTCCATCTGAAGAATATATACGGTCCTTGAAGTTACATCTCATGGAGGATGCACAGAGTTTGTGGGCTGCACCTATATCCAACTCTGATTTCTTAGATGAATTGGGGTAAGAGAAAGGACAAGCAGTAACAATGCTGGATGCACTCCACTTCCGCACAGAAGTCTTAGCCACAGGAGATCTAGATGTTTTTCTGAGGTCTGTGTTGGCCTCTGGTTTATTTCTGTGCCTGAGACTATGTAGGGATTTTGAATTATAGTTCTCAACGTGACCAGGGATTTGGTTTAAGCACTTTCCCTCCAACCTCCCACTATGTACCTGCCGTGATTTATTGGCTGGGATCACAGAGTGCTGTTGTGTTGCCGACCCTTGGCTGAGCGCTGGCTGTGTCAGGCCTCTTTGGCAAATGGCTGAAGGTTTTGCAGATAAATTTGGTGGCATTCCAGCTTGTTGGCCTCCAGAGCACTCCCTGCAAGAAGTTTCCTTAATGATGAAAAACTTCAATAGTGTGGTTTGGAGAGGGGGGGGGGGCGAAAAATCTAACTCGAATTATACAGGAGACACACTGTGCTTTGTGTTTTGCCAGAAACCCCAACATAGTCATGAAACTCTGTAAATGAGTCAGTGTTCAGCAGCAAGTTGAGATATGCTTGTGTCACTTCCTGCACCCTGGAAATTCCTGCAGCTTTATATAAATTCAACCTCTCTATGGTCTATCAGCTTTGTGGTCTTTCTGAGAATTAGCCTGGAGATGCTGCCCTTTCCAAGACAATTTCTTCTAAGCCTGGTTGTAGCTAGGTAGTCAGCAAGTCTGTGTGTCTGCATGCATGCCCACACATACACCCATACACAAACACTTATACACTGCTTATTCCTTTTCTATTCATGGGCAAATATATTACACGAATAAAGGTGGTATATTATGGGATAAATTGCATGGTCACAAACTGCAGAATTTACTAACGGTACCCAAATTCTTCAATTCAGACCTGAAAGTGATTTGATGACTTGTGGCTCATTACTCACACATAGTTTGTGAGTAATTAGTCAGTTATCCACTGTCCAGGTTTCCGCTGGACTCCCTGGATTTTTATGGCATTCACTGGAAAGAGACAAGTGTCATGCTGGTGAGCAATATAAACAGAAATATGAGAGCCCTAAAGCCACTTCCTCTATGAGGAGGAAGACACATGATATAGGCTGCTGTGCACTGTCATCCTGTGTGTGAACAATTTTTCCCTGACATGTGTGAAACATTTCTCCTCCCAAGATGTCATGTGGGCTGAGATCTTGCCCCAGAAATACCACTGGCCTGTAGATGTGCAGGAACTCACTCTTGTGTCTCAGTCTGGGCTTCTAGATGAAGAAAAGCTCTGGCCTGACATTGGTAATGGAAATGGTAGGAGTAATAGGTGTGGAGAGGGTCAGAATATTTGGACATGTGTGTAACAGAGATCCAAGCAAACCCTTAACGCTGCGGACTCTGGATTTCATTTTATATGTGCATAGATGTAAGTACATACATGCATGTGTATCTATACACCCACGTGTGCATGCACTGACTAGGAAGAAATGACTTGGGAAAGAGCAGGCTGATAGTCCAAAAATGGCAGGGGCTGATACATATTGGTGCTGCTCTTAATTATAATTAAAGCTGTGGAAGTTTGTTGAAGCAAGTAGTAGTAAGAGGCTGCTAAACCCCACTGTTAGCACAGCATACAGAATAGCACCAAGAAAAAAGGCAAACTTGAGAGATGTGTGTCTGGGAAAGAGGAAGAGATAAAACCTACCTGTATGCATAGCAAAGTTTGTGGAAAATCATACAAACCACAGAGTTGACAGATCAGAAAAGTACAGGCTGGATTCTGGCACAGAAGTCACTGGCAATCCTATTTATGCTACTAATGCTTCAGGGGCAAACCGCTGTGCACTGACACTGGGACCGTGGTGTGGGTTTGCTACTGCAGCACTTGGTTGCCCTTTGCATGCGGGTGGCAGCCAAAGCTGACTTTTGTGCTGCTATGAAAAAAGCTAACGACAGCCATGCAGAGCCACAGGCACAACAGAAATGTGCATGGCTGTTATGTTTTAAGTCTAAGATGATTTTGTAAAAACAAAATCTTTACCTCTCACAACTTTTTAGTGTCTTAAGCAATGCACAGTCCTCTAAACTTTGAGTAGGACTTCGGGGCTACAGCGCTGGTGTATTTCATTTTTTATAGGAACATGATTAATTTTCCTATTATAAATAAGGATGGTCTACACTGTGGACATTGCATGCATATTTTAGGCTGCTAAATTTGTGAACTCCAAGGTTAATTGTTATGTGCTAACTTGTTTTAAGTGTTTAGATCTTGCTGACGTCTTCATTTGAACAGAAAAAATGTCATGCATATAAATTGTATGTCAACATTTTTTTCACAAGGGTAGTTATCTAGATATTGGTAGCTTGCAGACTGAAGACTTGTCAAAAGCAATCACTTCCAGTTCTCATTTTGTTGAAGTTAAATAGGCTGAACAGGGCAAAACTTGTTCACCCTCTTTAATCCTCATATTATTGCAGTGTGAAAAGTAAGCATATAAATATGAGGAAACTGAAAATAAATCAATAAGATAACATATTAGAAAACTGAAAAATGGTTTCTGGAGAAGATGAGGTGTTCTTCCAATAAAACACCACTTGTTAGCATTGGATTTTTTTTTTGCATCGTACAGCTCTTCAGAGGGGTGCCCATTAAAAGCGGAAGAACTTTTCTCTCCAGGAAATAACTACTGTAAGAAACTCTAACTTGTAAATAAATACAATCAAATCTCATATGATCTGAAATTATGCTCTGGGCATTGAGATACAAGACTGTGGAACTTCTGTATTTCTCCAGCTGATCTATGGGGATTATCTAAAATTTGGCATAATCAGAAACTCTTAAAAAAATTGTGATGGAAGATGTTTGACCTTTATTGATGTTTTGGTTCATCAAGGTCATCTTGCTGAATGATGAACATGATACCTTTCATTTTCCTGAACCTTGTCACCACTTCCCATCAATCCTGTGCCTTGTCATTTGTTGCTTTTTGTTTATTTCAGGAAGTGTTCATTCTTCTCCTATTTTAAAATCAAACTCCTATTCATGAGACTGTTATTAACATTCTTGATAAACAACTCTTGCCCGGCAGTATGGTCTCATTCAGACCTGTGGTTACCAATGCAATACGAAGTGAAGGTAACTGAAGTACATTTTATATATATTTTTCCTTAGAGATGGAAAATGAATAACTTAGACTGCAAGATGTAAAAAATAAACTATTTAAATTAAAGGTAATTATTACAGTACACATTTAGACCACCTAATGTCCCATGGGAAAAATTAAATGCCATTATATTATGCTAATCATGATTGATAGCTGGTGACTATGGATTTCCTATAGTAAGCTGAACACTTCAGGCATGATATAATTGGGAAATTCCTTCTTTGTTTTCTGCTCTGGCTGGGAGCAAAATCCCCACAGCCTGTTGTGCAATGTGGTAGAGGCTTCAGAGAACACAGAAGAGTTTGTAAATTGGATTCGAGGAAGCAATGACAAGAGATACATCTGTTTTTTTCCAAAAATATTGGTTCTTCTCTGAATAGGGAATTCCTTTCCATGAACCATCTTTTGAACACACAGCATGAGGAACTGGGAACTTGTGTTCAGAAATACCAGTTTTGGTGGGAGTTCTTGAAGAATCTTGACAGAATGAGATGCCCATGTGGCCGTGAATGTTAATAAACAAATGGTCTCATGATTGTCCTAGACTTTGTAGAATAGATAATAATAACCCTCTTTATAGAAATGAGCTCTTTATAAAGGAGATTATAAAGAGAATCTCTCTATAATCCCTTTTGCATTAAAAACACAGCATTGGTATTTAGCTGGCACTGATCTGGGTGAACCCCAAATGTCTGGGGAAATATGTAAAGTTTCTGGGTCTTTTGTCTGGATTACTCAGAGTTTCAGTCTTTTACTAGGTCCCTGAAATTTCATGATATGAAGCGCTATTTAAAGGTCCTATTGAACTGTGCTTTTTAAGCACAAGACTGGCTTATCCATCTAACCATCAGAGAAGTTTTCTATAGAATTGCAGGCTCATATTCCCATTCCTTTTTAGACAAACCCTAATCCTCGCAACTTGTAAATGCTCCTGTTGGCTGCTGAGAACTGCAGGTGCAGAAATGGCCCTTTGTTACATCAGCCATATGGGGGTCAGGCCTCTCCCTTCGATTTCCTCTCCCAGTACCCTGTGAGAGCTGAGTGACGTTTCTCACCTTGAACATGAAGAGAAATGTCAATAATAAGGCTTTTATTAAGTATTGAAATGTTGTGCGAGGAGATACACCAGCAAAGGAATGGTGTACTGGACAGGAATAAGGAAGGCCTTTATATCTCCTTGACTGCTTTTTGGCTGAGAATTTATTTTTGAAATTTCACTCTTGATTGATATCTGTCAGCTCATTCAATTTTTCACCTCTTATACAAGAAAGCCTGGATCTTGTCCCTGAACATAGCAATTCTCAGTGGGGGACTAAATCAAAACCTCTGTGCTTTGAGCTTGGCTTGTATTTCATGGGGTTGCAGAACTGGGCAGCCATCTTCTCTAAACTGGGTTTCTGGTTTTGAGATGTTTGGTCGCTTTTAAAAAAAAGTTGTCTATTTCAACATTTTTGCTAAACACAATCGTCTGTGTACAGTATGAAGACAACCTTGTCACCAATCCAGAAAGGACTGCCACAAACTTTATTTAGCATATATGTGGATTCCAGATCCTACATTAGGAATGTGTCATAAGGACTTTGCCAACTAGATAAAACATTAATATTTTCCTCTTGGGTACAGTTAAGACAGTTGTAGTGCCTTTGTGGTGTAAAAGGTACAAAGGGTTTACATAAATAATGGAGAGCCTGTCAGACTGTACAAGAGTCCTGTGGTTCCTGGTTGTAAAGTCTCCCTGAGAGTACTTCTGAACATGTTATTCTCGCTCTTCAGTGCCTCCCTCTCTCTGATCTAAGGGAAAATCTCATTTTAAAGTAACCATCCATCTGTCCAGGTGGATGAGTTCACTAACACTGGGTTTCAGGCTTTTCATCCTCTAATTAGAGGCTCTCAGCAAAGTCAGGAGCCTTTCCAGCTGCTCTGCGGCTGCTACGCGGCATGGAAGTAGCGGGGAAAGGAAGACCCTTACTTTTTCTATTCAATGAAATGGTTGGCACCCTGTCACAATTTGACACATACTACAATAAGATTTTCAGTAACATCCTCGTGTTATTCAAATGTCTTGCCAGGTTCAGGTGACACGTTTTTTTAGCAGAAAGTGTATTCATTCACTTTCCTGCCATTGAAGACTACCTCTGAAGGCAGGCTTGAGTAGCAGTCACTTCTTGGTCTATGAAACACGTTGGTTTTGGCTTATCTGTGTTTCAGTTTTTTCATCTTGAATTTGAAACTTCACTGAAATGTACTTGTAACTAGGAAAAAGAAGAGAACATATTGTGTAGACAGCATCATCTTCCACCTTTAAAAATGTGCTGTTGTCAAATTGTCTGAGGCAAAAGGGCAATTTTGCATGTGATATTTGTATTGCAAAATACTGCTCTGCATCATCACCAATAACTGCTGGCTCTTCAAAATCTCTCTGCACATTTTGTGGAATACGGCTAATGCCTAAGCTTTCTGGAGGATTGGTTCTAGTACCTCCTCTGTTACAATTGCACAAACACATAGAGATTTATTAGGTTTAAAGGCAAGTGACAGTGGGTTGTTTAAAACTGTTTTTGTTGTTTTTCTGTGTTAAAAATGTACATAGAAATATCTCCTTTCCCTGTGGATCCTAAAGCAGGGAAAGGGGATTTTTTTCTATTTGATTTTTCTGGTATTTCTAGACGAGAAGCAAGTGCCTGGTCAGAGGTGAAGGTACTGCTTGATCCTGAAGAAGCAAAAGAAGATGTAAATCCATTTAACAGGTCATTTTAAAAATAGAGATGATAAGCATATTGTCATGATGAAACACCCCTGCTGTCTATTTTGTTATCCTGATTCACCAGCAAAGATGGTAATTTAAACCTTTCTGCTGTTTTGATGCTTTTCAAATATGTTAGGTATCATTTTGAAACCTTTTTGCCTTACTTCTATCTTTATAATACTGAACAAGGAAAATGGAGGCTATAAATGGGAAAATGTTACCTGCTGTTGTCATACACATACTTAAAAATCAGTCAACAGACAGCTTCCAAGTAGGTTTTATTACATGGTGGTGACATTGCAGAGCAGGTCTGTGCAGCCCATGGTGTCAGCACCTAAATCAGTGAATCGGTTGTACTCTGTGTCTTGCTCACCCTTTGATCGCAGTGTAGGTTTCAAGCTTTTGAAGTGAATTATCTGCCAATGACCAGAAACACGATGCTGGCATGTTACTTCAAGTGACAGACTTCAGAATTTTTGGAGGGATAAATGCCCAGTTGTTATGGTTTGGCTGCGGCCGGCAACAAAAGCGCTACGTGGCCACCCCTCCCCCCGCCAGGGTGCGGAGAAGAATGGAAAGTAACAGGCAGAAACTGGTGGGTCGGGATAAGGGCAGTTTAACAGAACAGCAAACAAAGGGAACAGTGACAACAACGATACAGATAAAGAGAAAACACAACACAAACCACACAACCCAGAGAGCCGCTCTCCCGGACCGGACCGACGCCACTTGCTCCCGAGCCACGAGTGAGTTCCCCTTGCCCAGCTCCCCCCCACCAGAACCCAGCATGACGGCATGTGGTATGGAATACCCGGCACTGTTTGGCCAGGTGGGGTCAGCCGGCCTGGCTGTGTCCCTTCCTGGATTGCGGTGAAAATTAACCCTGTCGTGGCCGAACCCAGGACACCAGTTTATGAAATATATTAAAATATAGAAAAATTTTAAATTGCAGAGTTAAATGAAAGTGAGATAAATTCTTTACTCAGTATGATTCGTAACAAAGTTTTCATAAGCAAAGCTTAGCCTTATGCCTCTAAATTCAGAGAGTGTTCATGCAGAGAGTTCTGCAAGAAGTACCAGTTTTCCGAGCAGAAGGAATCAAATGGGCAGCAACAGATGATGGTGAGGTTTAATGTCCCTGATAGACAAAGGAAACTGGCTTCCTGTAACCCTTTAAGGCTTTGAAAGCCAGGTGTTGATTGGTCAAAAATGAAAACTAAGGAGAATATTTTGTAGGTAAATCTATTCATTCTAGTGATGTATTATATATGCATGTATGTATGTGCAAAAAAATTTAAAACTTAGCAGTGGAGAAGGCAGATAATGCCTCATTCTGAAAACATTTTTATTTCATTAGAGAATCATAGAATCATGCTGGGTGGAGGAGACCTTGAAGATCATCATTGGATACCTTACAACTAAATTCACATCTAGAACTTCAAGTTATTTTTGTCCTGTCATTTTAGCAGCAAAATTTAAACCGTTCCATTAGGAAAATGCAGTCTATTTATCTGAACATGCATCTGAATGTATCAATGAACTTGAAACCCTGCAGCACCCCTACACTTTTGACCCCCACAAAGCATCAGCAGAGCAGTTATTTATGTTAGGAGGTAAACCTGCATTAGTCAATCATCTCCTTAAATAAAAGAAAGTAAATTCCTCAGTCTGAAGGCTTTAAATTTTAGATTTTCACAAACCTGGCACTGCACAGATTAGCCATTTCAGGAGCAGTAGTACTTGAATAACTTACACGACTGCATGTAGTCTGTGGCTGTCAGAGCCCCACATGTACCAGTGCAATACCAGGAGACCTGAGCAGCATTGAGGCTCACATACAAGCCAAACTGTTGTGCAGCTCTTCAGATTTGTTTGGTTCCTATTTATAGATTTAATCCAGGCTGTTGTATCTGTCTTGTTTCCCTGCATTTTTGCATAGGTAGTATCTAAGTTTTAACAGCAAGTATTTAATCCAGAGGAGAATGCCACCTGCTTAGAGGTAGTTATGTATCCTTCACCTCTTTGTATACCTGAATGTGGTGATGCTAACACTGAATTAGAGCTTACATCATGCTCTCACGTTTTCTTCTGCTGATCAGGTTTTTTATCCTTGTGAGGTGTTTGTGGGGAGCAATGCCATCTCCTCTCAACATAAGCTTTCCTTTCCCTGATTACCCCCATAGCCGCCTCTAGGTATCTTCCAATTTGATTCCTCTTTCTTGAAGGTGGCTGACCAGAACTGAGCTCAGGAGGTCTGAATACATCTTTACAGGTTTTAATCACTCTGAGATCCTTTGCCTTTTCCTTCTCTCCCATTTGGTGATTTTCTTTTCCATGCTTCATTCTCACTAATTATTCCTCTTTTGACTCACAATTCATACCTTCTTACTGTCAGTGATACTTGAGACAAGGGATCTGTGCAGTATTTGAGCCAGGCTTAGATTCTCTTTAATCTCAGCTCAGTTTGCATCATTCGTGGTCCTGTTTCAGTTTTTTTTTTTTAATGACTAAAGATGTGTTTGCTATGAACTGAGCAGAAGCAGAAAATATGACGGACCTTTTATCTGAAGAGAAAGGGAAGGAATAGCAGCAATGTGTTTTTGCAGGTTTTTCATCCCTCACTTGCTGACTTGGTGAGGATCGCATCAACAGTGAAGCATCAGACCTACCCCCCACCAACTATGACAACGGAATGAAAGAGACGATTAACTGACCTGATTGACAGTATAATATGTGGTTACATCTTTGCAAAGTGGAGGCAATTCACCTTTGGTACTCTGTTTACCTAGGTGTGAGTGTCTCCAAACTATGAGAGGGAGTGGGGAAGTGCATTACAGAATCACAGAATCACAGAATCACAGAATAGTAGGGGTTGGAAGGGACCTCTGTGGGTCATCTAGTCCAACCCTCCTGCTGAAGCAGGGTCACCTACAGCAGGCTGCACAGGACCTTGTCCAGGCGGG
>Ga0065711_1030646_pt1 | contig 31867 bp, 12 predicted proteins | sample Hoacrofraction12_FD_59098 | JGI IMG/M metagenome (GOLD analysis project Ga0065711, IMG submission 59098) | Hoatzin crop microbial communities from Cojedes, Venezuela - Epithelial fraction 12 v2 (version 2) | ecosystem: Host-associated > Birds > Digestive system > Esophagus > Crop | place... | reverse complement strand
GGGCTGGGCGGCGCGGGACCCCTGCGCGTGGCGCGTCGGAGAGCGCGGGAGCTGTTCCCAAACTGCTGGCAGCGGTGCGGTGCGTGCGCCGAGCGTGACGTCCTGTCCCCGCGCGGCTGCGCGAGCTCCCGGCGGTCGGCAGCGAGGCGGCGGTGGCGGAACCGCTCTCCCGCGCAGCGGCCCGCCGTCTTTTAAAAACCGCAGGGCAAGCACAGACCGTGCCCGCGGCGCTGAGCCTGCGGGGAGACGCGGGTTCCCAGACCCCTGCCCTCCCCCCGTTCCGGCCAGCCGCTGACGGGATCCCGCCGCGCACCAGCGGCCGCCACGGCGGGACCAAAGCCCGCGGGAACGTCCCGCACCGCGACTCGCAGCGGGCCGGCGAGGGAGACGCGAGGCGAACACTCATCGTAAATGCGTAACAAAGAGAACTGATCAAAGCCCGGTTATTTCTTTGAAACACCCGATTTCTTCGGAGCAATTAAAAATGAAGCAGGAAGGGCTTTAAGCCTCACGCGGCCCTGTTATTACGCCAGCGTCGAATGACGAAAAACCAAATTCTACTCTGGAAGAGGGGCCTCTTGCACCCTCTGCCTGTATTTTGGTGTAAGGGAAGAAACGAGTGATTCCCTCCCGCGTCTTCTGAAAAAGACCAGAAAGATGAAGAGACACAAGTTCTAAACCGCGCCGAGGCAGCTCTGACAAGCACTGTTTCAAATCACGTAACCACCTGAATTAAAACACTGCTCTCACACGTTCCTTCAAGGCTGGAACGTGTTCACATTTTCATTTCAACATTTTAAGATGTCCACACACCATCCCTCAAAACAGGATCTTTCTTACAGATGAGGGCACTGCCCTTCAGTGTGAACACAGAACAAAAATGCAGGTATGCAGGAACATCAAACGCCCTCCTCCTTTCGCTCCTTTCTGCCCTTTTACAGGCTTCATTATCGAGGAGGAGATTGTTCCCTGCCCCTTCTGCATGCAGGAATCGCCAGCACCGCACACGGAGAACCGGGAGGCAGGAAAGCAGCACCATGCCAGTAACTGGGTCTCTGTTACGAGCCATAGAAAACATCATGCTCGCCTCTGTCGCTGCCCCCGTTTTTGGCAAATTTGGCTTTGCTGAAATCCCTACGACTGCATCCACAGTAGCAGCTGTGTCAGCAGCACTAAACAAGGTACAATCATTTTAGTCGTCCCTTGCTGCACATGACAACGCAGTTCAATAGTAAGAGCCTCCCGCAGACCAACTGACGTCTCTGCTTCCAGATATTCCAACTCGGCGGCAGAGCAACTTTAAACACATTTTCTCTCCCTGATGTTCCAAACGGGGAATTGGTTGTGCGCCCTCCTCTCAAAGTACGGTATGTTGCTGATGTCAGTACGCTGTCTCCCTGCTTTCTACCAGCACACTCCACCAGCAGCACCAATTGCACTACTTATTAGTCATTTTAAAGGTAATACCCTCTATAAGACAAGCCAAGTAACACATACTTTTTCCTCAATGTGAAGCAAAGAGCAGCAAGGTCACAATCTCACCGAAGCACACAATCTACCCTTAGGTACATTACGCTGTGAACTCCAGAAAAACAGAGCAAAACAGGGAGATACAGTGGTCGTCCACCATCTAAAAAATGACAGCTATCCACTGTGACGATTAAATAAAAAAAAAAATTAAAACTGCCCTAATGCAGAAATATCACACCAATACAAGTACAGAAAACAAAATTTTCAGCAAGAACACAAAGAGTAATTTTAAAAAAAAAAACAACTGGGAGACAACGAAGAGCAACTTTGCACCAGAGCATGACAAAGAAGTAGATACACAAAATACGTTCTATATCCTACATCTTAGGGAGAGGTATGTTTCTCACACTTGCAGCAAGATTTGTTGAATTTGTCAGGTTACGAACGGCTCGCTGAAAGGCTTCCCTTGTTCCCTGCCATGCTTAGTCCTTCCTTTCCACCAGTCAGTGTTAAAAGCTGCCCCAGTGCCAAGACAAAAGCCTCCCACCAAGCCCCCATTATCCTTCCCCAAGCAGCTGGGGAATCTGACCTACATAGCATCTGACCCCAAATAACGTTTCCAGACATTCCCAGTCACTTCCAAGCAGACCGACTAGTTAACAGTGTAGTATTAGTACCCTAGAATATCATTTACAAATGGAACTAAATACCCCTTAAAAGCTGAGAGGAAAAAAGTGAAAACCACTGGAATGCTTTTTGTTTTCTTCTAGTAATTTAACCATTGCATAACACGAAAGAAAACTCAAACAAAACACGAGCAATTCCTGTGCTTGGAAGCCCAGAGTGAAGACAAAACAGCAGCACCTCTGAGGATGCTCAGAGAAACCTCTGAGCTTTGCCACACAATTCATGCTTCCTAGGCATGTGTTCCCTGCACGTACAGAATCTAGGAATTGCCCTGTTAAGGAACTTAATTGCCGGTCTTAGCATTCAGTAAGGGACTGTGTAGCACATCACATTTATGATGTGCTGACAACAGTAGCTCTTATCCCTAGAGCCTTCAGACAACTGTCCCACTTCTGTCCTGAAACACGTGGCATTACAACAGTGCAATACAATTATACTGTCCAATATAAGTTTTTTCCTTAATACACAACAAAATTTATAGTTTGTTACATTCCTGGCCACCGTGATGTCCCACATAGAATTTTAGACTTTGAAAGTCCAGCCACCTGAACAACAGTGTGGCTCAGACCTCATACTCCCTCCCCACCTTTTTTTTAAACAAAAAAATATACACCATGAAATGTCAAGATACCATATAAGCCAGTTGTTTCTGAACTAAACCCCAAGAAAATTGTTCTTTCATGATGCATTCATTAGAGGTACATAACCAACTACCACATTAAGAAAGAAAAATTCACAAAATAAGAAACTGTGTTCCTTTCCTTTATTATGAAGTACCGATACCTTGCATACATGCAATTTATTGCTTATTGACATTATTGCATATATCAAAGGGGAAAAAAAAAAATCAGCCAGTATCATTTTATGTAAGCTCCTAAACTGTTCAAACAAAATATAGAAATGCTTTACAATATCACTGAAATGCAAACAAATAATTCAGATTTTTTTTATCATAAAAAGTAAATTTAAACCCATAATACTTATTCATTCGCCTTACTACAACTACTTTTATCACCAATCCACAGAATTGTTATATTGCATTTTTAAATTCTTGTGCCGAGATAAGGATTGCTACTACAATCACATCACAATTACTATTTGAATTTAATAATGTGATCCTCACATTTTGTGACAGATTAGTATTTACTGCAAACCAGATTGTCAAGATTTACCAGAAATCAGTCTAGCAGAATTTACAATTTTCATCCTTGCTTTGCACATAAGTTAGATATATTCATCAAATTTCTTCTTAGACAGATTACATAAACATTTTTGAATCACAGGCTCCATTACTTATGCCTAACTTGTAACTCATTTGTTCCCAACAGTTTAGTAATTTGGTTTTATATCAGGTTAGCTGTGCTTATGTGTTAAATTATTCTACATACATAGGTATCTGTAGATATTAAAGAAAACACTGTTTGGTGCTAGAAACAAATCCAGGATATTTAGATGTGTGCATACTAAGTGTGCAAATTATATAGCCGAGCTCACGATTAGCCCTCTTCCTCCTTTCCCCCATCATATGATGGATTTCTCTTGTGAAACTGAAATAGAGTTACAATAAACAAACCCAATATATCCCACATTGCATTCAAAATGTTATGTTCTGTATTACAGCTTAGTATTAATATTTAAATGTTGCTTTCAAACCTAACAAATTTTTTAAAATACTGAAGTTTAAAAACTTAAAAGACAATTTACATGCAACGTGTTCCACCTGGGTGCAGATTCTCACATACTTAAATATTTATAGGCTCATAAAAGCATGTCCTGTCCACAAGACAAGTACAATGTTTGACATCCCACGCATAGACTACAAATAAAGATACACTACAGAATATTTTATTTGCTTTTATATTTTCAATTTCAATAAGTAGGAAGTTATAAATAGCACACTGAATCATTACATGGTTGATACCAAACCATGCTGAACTCTTCATCATACACTCTGTTATAAAGACATTTCCTTTACAACTAGATTAAAAATTTGTATACATCATCATAATCAGGTGCCCTCTCAGTGGAGGGCATCACACAATGAAACTGATCTCAGAAGAAATTTTGCCGAAATATTTCTTATACCAAACAATGCAATTTATTGTTCATAGCTACCTTCCATTCTTTACTGAGCTATAAAGTGCTTGGTTATTATAAATAGAGCAAGAATGTCATAGGAGGTAGCTATTAGAGATTTGTAGTGGATAAGAAACCTTACCAAGTATTACTACCTAAAAGTATGATTTGATGCTTAATCCCAGATCTCTAAACATCCCAAGCAGCTCATCTTTCATCTTCTCTACCATAAAAAGAACTTTCAAGTTGCTTTCAGAAAATCCTAAGACCTTCACCTGTCCAACAGAGATTTTGCCTGGGTTTGGATGAATGTTAAATTCATAAATATTGATCACTATTTCCATTTGACTGCTGTCAAGATGTCAGCAATGCAGTACTGTTCTTTTTCCAGCTGTCAAGTATATTCCATAGATAGAGAAACTCCACCAGGAGCAAATCCTTCCTTGTGAAGTATGCTATTAAAAATATGAAAGAGGGCAGCCCATAGTTTTCAGAGTCTTCTACACTTGCATTTTTTTATCTGAAAATTCTAGTCCCTTTCCATTTGCTTTATTGATGGCTTTCACCAGCAGCCAACGCTGCACCAGATCCTAAGCTGAAGTAATTGTCAAGCAGCCCTTTATTTTCCTCTGAATGGCTCAGCAGAAGCATCACGAAATAATTTTACAAAATTCTCTATTAAATTATCTTTTACGGAAAGCTTGTATGTACTTAAACACACACAAGTCCATGAGAAAAAGTTCTCCTCATGTAGCAGTCAACAACTGATAACCCATTTTATACAGCTTGAAAATCTTAAAGTTTCATTTTCCACTGTGAACAGAGATATAGAAATATCTAAACCTTTCTGCTACGTATCAGTCTGCTGTTGTTCTAACCACAGCAGTAGGAAGACATCTGGGCCTCTATACTTTTGTTCTCAAAGTCTCCTCCACCTCTCCTCTTTAAACTCCCTTGAATGCATTTGCTCACTTGTGTAAGCTTTTACTCTTAGGTTAATGTTAGTTCTGCAGTATGAGTAATCTTCTCCCATAATTTTCTAAGTAAAGATGGAAGCAATTCTCTTCCAGACACTGTAATTAACTTAATTTTTAATAAATTTTAATACAAAATTTGGAATTGTTAAGAATTTCTATATAAAGTCAACTCCCCTCATTTTCCTGTGCATAGGATATTTTTCATTATTCAACAGAATCTATTTTTTAAGCAATTAAGTTATTAAATTACTGAGCTCACTCAAGATAGCATGTGTTTATAGAGGTAGAGTAGGCTTCAGAGATGCAATTCTTACCACTGAAGAATGCGCACAGATAACCCATAAAGCATCTCTGTAGCATAAGGCTCTCGACTCATTGAAATCCACTGGAACACTCACCAAGAAAATGATTGAAGTACGTTTCTTCTCTGCAAGTACTGTATCCACAAATCAATTATAAAAGCAAAATTTCACCTACCATTCCCCTGTAGTAGTTCTGAAAGTGGTATTTACTCATCTTTTGATGAAAAAGTAGAGCCATAAAAACAGGAAGCTTGCATTCCTACATACAGCCTTACCAGTGCAAACAGTCTCTCCCATGATCATTAGCCTAATTTTATGCCACCTGGTACTGAAGAATGTAAAAGAAAACAAGATATCTGAGCATTTTTTACAAGATTAATGCCTTGCATTTGATATGTCCATGGCAAAGACACCTGGTGACATACCAAGTGTCTGCTTTTACACTAGACAGTGCATCTGTTAGAAGTTTTAAGCTGCTAATAACATAATATTACATTCTAAAGGTAGCATTTACTACGATGCTACTTGTCATGCGTTTACTTTTTTGCATAAAAAAAGCAAAGACACAAGCTTCCACCACAGTTTTTAAATTAATGAAGTGTAACTGAAAAACGGGTGCCGCAGCTATCTAATTTGCTGTATTATAAGGTCTTAATGGCAGGTAAAAAAGTGCCCTACACTCATGCATTCAGTACATCACAACTTTGCAGGCTGTTTACTACAGTCCTTGCCAAATACTCAAGTGTTAATATTTTTTTCATTAGAAAGTTGTCTTCTGACACATGGTAGATGCATCAGGACATAACTGTAATACATTAAAAAAAAAAAGAAAATTTAAACCTAATGCATTGTAAAATATTGTTATAATTACACTAATTTTGTACAACAATCCAAAATATTACATGTTTTAAAATAATTATCCCACTGCTCTTCCATTCTGGATCGTTGCCCACAGTGTATTATGCAGGCGTTCGGTTTTGGGGTTTTTTTCACTGTAGTTTTAACATAATGTTGTTATAGCTTGACTTACCTGCCCCCCACCCCCCCATCAGACACAAGTCTATCCAGAAGTGAGGGAAATGGACCATTTTAATGAATGTTCTCCACTGAAAACAAAAAAATTTAAATACTGAAATACTGAAGATTAATGCTAAGAAGAGATGAATTTCAAAAAGTTTTGATAAGCTATGAAAACCTTAAAAGTTGCTCCAAATCATCTTACCATTTTTTTAGCCTACTTCCCAAATAACAAAAGCAGACTTCTACTTTCAAACATATTCTACAAAATGTTTGAATTTACTAAATTAAAAATTTATTTTAGAAAGGGACAAGCTATTACAAAATGATTCCCTGATGCAGTGATTTAAAAAGCACAAGCATTCCATGCACACCTTGAAATCATAAAGGGGATAGACACATAGAGCCTCATTGCAGAACTAACTCATTGCATTAGATACACTGAAATCACTATTTTAAAAGATACCAGGTTTTGCAAATTAGTAGAAAAAGCAGTCTGTTTCTTTCAGCAAAGCAGGTCACAGGATCAACCCTCACAGACTATGGAATTATCCGTACCCAAATCAGGTACTGCGCTGACTCAAATCACACAGCTAGATTAATTGCTAACTTTCCCAAGGCATGAACAAATCTTTTGTCTGCAGGCTTGTGAAGTATTAATAAGCACAGAATCAAAAAAAATAGACGTGTTAACAATCCTTGGTATCTCCCTTAACAAGGCAGGATTGGGAAATGGTTTTGAAAAAAAGTCTGTCCCGTTAAACAGTGGAACTGGGCTTATGAAAGTGCGTATTATGCTAGCCCAAACAATACTCCCTGATATCATTTGAACTGGGGAACGAAACTCACCGCAGCCACCTTGGTTATAAGGCTTTTCAGCCTACGCAGTCCTCGTGGGGGCTTACAGACCTCCTGGAACGCTGCGTCCCTCACCCAGGAGTGCAGTATTGGGGCACTCACACCTCCAGCTACAGAGGGGTTCACATCACCCAGCTTTGTTAGAGGGAATGAGACAAGAAGAAAACTAATTATCCTACACAGGGTACATAGTTTAACTTTTTTGTTTAAAAATAAATTGCTTAAACAGTATGCTACAACAGTTGGGATGTGCACTAAAATACTAAGTGAAAATGGATACTTTTAGCCCACCTTACCAGAAGGTATAACAAATTACAAGTAATGTCAAACAAACAAACAACCAACAACCTCCAAGGAAAAAAACAGAAGTTAGTCAGTCCCAATTCAGATATGTTTAAAGTAAGTAAACCAAAACCAAACTACATACAAATACAGCCCTCAAAATCATATAAAATTAAACAAAAAACATAATTTCCTCAAAGTGTATTATAAATTAGATTCTAGACTATTCCTAGATGGTAGGATTTCTCTCTGATGCCCTCCAAACCTTTAAGTTTGAAGAAGGAACAGACCACCTACTGACAAATACGGGGCTTTAAAAAAAACAGAATGTTGTGCCTACAGGAGTGAATTACCGTACAGCTTTACAGAAGTTTGGCACAGCTAATTCAAGAATGTTTGTAGTCAACACCTCCGATTTCTGATGTGACAAAAAACCCCAACGCTTCATATCAAATGAGTAATTTCTGTGATAAAAGGAAAAAAGTATTACGTAAGTTACACATCAAATGTATAGAAAAATTTTATCTCTTTACAATTAAACTTCACATCCAAATAGCCGATAGTTAAAAATACTCTGAGGAGAGTTGCAGCACTTCTCAAAGGTAGTAGCAGCAAAGGAAAAAGCACTCCAGTAAGAGTTTTGCTGTTTCCACACATCATTTACCATACTAACTTGCAAAAAAAATTCCATGGGCAATTTAGAAGAGGTACTATTGCATGTAATCTAACACAGAAAAAGTCAATCCTTCCCATCAAAATCAGAGAATCTTAACAATTTTTAAGATATTCTGTAGTCTTATAATACAGCATTTTAGATAAAATTATTTCATAAATTTCCCAAAATAGTTTGCATTCATATAAGGCAGAACAAAAAGCAGTGAAAGACTTCACAGAATCAAAGCTAAATTTCTAGCTTCTCTTGCAAAAATTAAAAAGTTGTCAAGAATGAAATCTTGATTGTTATTCCTAGAAGAAAACATAGAAATGTGCCAGGAAAATTGCACCGTATCGGGAGTTTGGGGAGTTTTTTCATTTTCTAAAAAAAGAGAGAGATGTCAGTATTCACTGGATTTATAAAACACATTCACCTGAGAAATCTGAATGAAACACTTCAAACACACTGGTGGACAACAAGCAAGTAACAAGTCTGCTCCTTTCTGATTTCAGTAGCTTGTGACTGCTCAGAACAGACATGTGGAACTCATTTATGTGAGCTTTTGCTTTTATTCCTCACCAGACAGGATCCATAAAGCGTGGCCCTGGGTGCGCAGGCAGTGTGGCTAGGGAAAGAGTAAGGTCAGTACAGAGGTAATACCTTGTTTCCTTAAGAGGAGCATTCCATGGCAGAAATGTGCACTGTTTCAGTGAACCCAAATCACTTTCATAGCAGAAATTTCATTTTATGCATACGATTTCTACTCAGATTTTCCATTTCTATGAGTTTTGGCTTCCTTCTGTCCAATAAGACAAATGACTTTGTAGCATCCTTTTGCAATTTTGACCATCCACATCATGTTCATAACATCCAAGACAACACTTGTGATAATCCAGGCGCTCTGAGCTGCAAATCCTAATCTCTGGAAAGCTTCTGTTCCAAATGAAGAAATTACATGGCTGTAATATACAGGCATGACGGCAATCCTCACCACGAAGAACACAACTGTCATCAGCACACCATTGATGATGTTGGCCTTTGAAGATCTGGGATATCCCAGTACTTCAAAAAACCACCTGCAAAAGAAGTGTTCACAGATACCAGGCAGACTTGAAGCCATGTCATTAAAAAAAGATTTTATTTCATTCTTTTTAATTAATAATGTAATTTATTAATTGCTTCTACCCTTATAATTTCTAAATTATTGCACTGTGTCTTGGCTTAGTTGCAGATTCTTCTCTTTGGTTGCATTTTTTTTCCCTACTTAAGCAGTGAGTGACATCCAGTACACTGCAGAATAACGTGTAGAAAATCCTGATTTGAATTGTAAACCAGTTGACAACCAGTATGCATTTCAGTGACCATTGTGTAATACAGTATAATTCAAATTCTCTTTTAAAATGATGAATACAAACTTATTACTTGTTACTATAATTTGCACCAATGGGCAATTAAAATTCTATTTGTTTCCTTGAAAGAAATTCTAGCATTGTATTTGGATACGGTAATCTAGATGGAGCTCTAATTTCCAGTTTCCCAGATCTGGGATTTTCTCACTGCTTCTGTTCAACCTGAAACCAGAACTTCAGAACCAGACATTGTAAATGGCACTGGATTATGTAACAGCTAGGTGTGTTATGCAATGAAAAAGTTAAATCTAAAAACCCCCTCTCTCCCACTACTCCTACTGGCTCATAAGTGGTCTTTAAAAAAAATTCTTGCATATTAATTCCTTAGTAGAAAGGCATAACTTATCTGTTCACAGAACCCACAGAACCTGCGGGTTGAATTCCTAGAAAAAGGAACAACAAACTCCTCTAATTCTTTATCATTCACACTTAAACCAAAATAAACACAAGAAAAATTTGTGCAACTATGACAGGTTAAAGACAGGACCAGAGAAAAATTAATTAAATCACTGGGGGACGGGAAGTGGAATAATCAATTTATTTCCAAGAAGATACGAGGGTAAAACTATTTAACAAAACAACAATTCTAAAACTGGTCTGAAAGTAATTTTTAATTTAATTGCCTACAGATTACAACCTAGGTAATTACAGATATACCATAAAGACTTGCCAGACACCCAGCTCTAACAGAAATATTCCAGGAATTCATTAAGAGTGCAATTGAGATAATTAAAATCCAGGCACTCAAGGTGGCAGTCCAGCCTGGAAGCAGGATACCTCACCACAGAAACAGTTACTGGGATGATGAAGAGAGAGACCTGATGCATTTGGTCAGATTAACAATCAGAGCCTATACTTTCATTGATATATACAACGCAGATTCCAAAAGTAATATAAAAAAAGGTTGTAAAATATACTGCGATGTGCCAATATAATTAACTGGACATCTGCTTAGCAACTTCCCTCTCCCAGCAAATTAAAAAAAATAAAAGTCAGTAAGTCACAGTTATCATTACAATTTTACCCACCATAGTTCATAATTAATTACATAAATGCTGATACTAACATTAAAAGATCTAAACACTTGGCTGGAGACAACCTCCAATTAGATATCTCTAACAACACAGACAGGAAATACAAAGAATATACTACAGTTTTGAGATTAGAATATCATTTTATATTTTAATAATAGCTCTTTTGATAATACTAAGAATGCAAACGAGAAACTTAATGTAAGTTATTATCATTATCCACTACTTACTGCCTTAAGGGTCTGGTTCTCTTCAAATTTAATGAAAAAAACAAGCATTCATGCACTAATGAGATCTCATCCCTTAGTGCAAGGGACTTTATTACTCTCCTACAGTGATTTCCATTTTTCTGAGAAAGCAGTAAATGCCAGTATTCAAAGACACATAATCTCACTGTAGGCATTTTAAAAGTATAACATATATTACTTTTAACAGCCAGACGTATCATAACACTTCCTAACGCCACAGTCTGAAAGGTAAGCATCAGTATAGGTACCACTTAAACCCAGGATGAAATCCTGTCTTGGTAGAAGTCAGCTGGGAGAACGACCGTCCACTAGGCCATGAATTTCAATACAGAAGTCCAGAATATAAGACTGCTTTTTAAAATTTTCTTACTCTCCTCTTCCTTGAATTACTAAAATAAGTTTAAAGAATTGTTTATTTACTCCTCAGTTCTCTGCGCACACAGAGCACAGACTACATTAGACTATAATCTCCGACTCAACTGCACTTGGGCAAATGAAAGCAACCTCTAGAGAGCTCCATTATCCCATCCTGCCCTCCTGTAAACTGAATTTGCCAAGCTAATGTTTGAAAGGGATCTCAGCACAATCTTTCATATTCGTCGAGATCCGAGTAGTGCTACAGTCTCATAAAATATTTCAGAGTTTACAGTCACAATGCTGCAACGGGTAATACCCAGATACCCTGTTTGCCAGAGGATTACAGTTCCTATTTGCCTTACAAACCTTATCTTTTCTCTACCAGACACCTGGAAAAGAAAACAGATGCCACACATGTAGGATCAGTAAAGTGAAAATACACTCCAAAAAGTATAGGTGAGGAACAGGCATCTGGTACACCAAAAGATCTGATCCTACGCTGCAAAAAAATGGAGGAAGAGGAGAGGACTGCAGCACTGCCCTGTACCAAAGCCTCTCTCCTGAGGTGACATCGTCCTGGGGCAAGTCCCTGTCCCCAGATGGGTCACAGCAGCTATGGAGTAAGGAAAGAGGCCACCCTCCCCAGAGCACCAGGGAAACTCCACTCACCGCTTTCTCCTACCTGCGGTACATGCCATTATCATGCTCCTTTTCCCGTACTCACAGCACCAGTGCTATAGCACAGTAGCAACACTACAAGCAGAAGCCGTGGTAGGCTTCGACTGTCACTGAGCCCTGCAGAAGAGCCTCTGCCACTTTCTTGAAGTGAAGATTAACTATTCCAGATATATTTAGGTGCTTTACTATACTATTTTTCTAATTTAAGTGCTCAAAATAATTTCCAAGACTATTTTTGAAAGTAAATAAAGAATATACATTTATATTATTCTATGTATTTATATGCATATGTTAATATGCATATATGTATATGCAGTATAGCAAAATAAACTTAAAATTATGTAGGGCAATGTAATTCCATCCTAGGATTCTGATGACAATGTTATCTTGCTTCTTTTCCTGGTCCATGATACTAAAAAAAATCCCTATTGAAATTGATGGCTTTATTATAATAATTACATGAACACACAAAGGCTAAGAAACAATATTATATTTGTGAATACTTTCTGTTCAGTAGTTTCATAAAAGTCTGGCATTTTATATGAAGACTGGTCTACTCTAAAAAGGAAATCAGGGGTGAATACACTAGATATACTGTTGCAGCTATAGCAGCAAAAAGTTTTCATAGCACAAAAGATTTCCACATTGTAATCCTTAGTTCAACACATATAAATTCCCTTTCAGCAGGCATTCAACAACAAAATACAAACTTCATAAGTGACAAAAATAATAATACAGATTCAAATTTAAAAGAACTATGCAAAAATTCCCTAACCACTTACCGCTGATTGACAAAAGGAGTGGAGAACTCTGCAAGCAGACGGAAGTTTCCAAAATAAGCCAACAGACCTTTGCTCTGGTTAGCAAAACAAAACAGACATACAAAAATCAACAATGTAGATGTAAAATCTTGATTAAAGTCTTGAAGTATACACAGAATGATACAACATCTCACCTTCTTTATTAAAACTGATAGTAAGTGAGCTTGCCAGCTGTGGCCAACTTCCTTATGAGGTTTACTACAAAAGCTGCAATTGTGCTTCAGGTATCTCGAATCAGTCATTTCTTATTTAAAAGAAATCTTTAAAACACTTACAGTTAAGTGGCGATGGAAAGACGACTGGCACAAGTAGTCATAGGTTATAATCATAATGATGCTGCTACTGTCTCAGAATTACAAATATTTTTGATTTCTCAATGTTCAAACAAGCCCAAACAGAAGCACTATATGCTAAAGAAAAATCTCCCTCCATTGTTTTAGGAACATAATTTGCCACAGCAAGATGAATTCCCAGCTTTTAATGGCAGCAGGAAGGGCACATAAAGCTCTTCCTTCTCTCCTCCCCACTGCAGGGGAAACCCTTTCCACCAGCTCTGTCGCAGTCCCTGCGGTGCCCTGTGGGTTGGAAGAGCAGCACATCTTCTCCGTGCTGGCATCCAGATAACTGCATGGGACATTTCAGTCGGTCTCCTGAACAGCCTATGGAGTGTGTGTCATGACTGCCCTTTCCCCCACTGGGTGTGCTGATACCCACAGCTTCAGGCATGTAATGTCAGTTTGCACTACACCGAACAGAAAATCTGTGTTCTTAAAATCTTATCTTAATCTTAATTAAGAGAATCTTAATCAAATTCTCTCCTACCTTCAAGAGCAATTTTTGAAATAATATTTATGAGTAACTTTCTCTGAAGAGAATGAGAGTAATACACAGACACCCAAGAGCAGAGCTATATCCAGATAGTACAAACTGCTTTAAAAGAAGTTCACATTAACACTACACTTTCTATTTACTCCAGAAACAACTCATGAATTTTCTGCACCAGGGCTTAGCCTTGGTAGTGGTATTTTCATTTCTCCAATATTCAGCTCTAATTCACTCTCATCCGTGACAATATTACTAGATCTACTTATCTTCAACCCAAAACAGAGTATTTACTTGTCAGTGGACTTCATCCCCTTTAAACCATTACATGGGAAATCTGACAGTAATCCGGCACCTTGACACTTGTAATATTGTAAGCCTGGGATTCAGGCAGTAGGCAGGGAAAGAAGTGTGGTAAATGAAGTAAGTTGTATTTTATAACATTTCTTTATTTGCTGAATGAGCTATTCAGAACAAATGCAGGAGCATTATTCTGGAGGTCAGTGGGATTTCAACCAAGTCACATGGGCATCTTTGAGAAATTCCAGCAGCAGCAAAGAGTAACTAAGTTAGTCTTTATCCTAGAGCAGCATCCTTCTCTTTCACTTCTCCCTTCAATACAAGTACGCCATAGACACTTATAGATATATACAGTTAATCATACATTGTTTCCCCACCAAAGTAACCTTAAAAACAAGATGTCTCAGAGGATGTGTCATACCAGATTAAAAAAAAAAAAAAAGGAAAAAAGAAAAAAAAGAAAAAAAAGAAAAAAAACCACACACAGCTGATTGTAGTACATTCACCCGAGTTAGGGATCACTGACCTATGGCCTTGCAAATACACATACAAGCAGAACATAACCCCTTGAAACCATTTCCTTCTCATTTTCCAACTGAATATTCAGACTTGTGGTTTTATTTGAAACTCTTTTCTATAACCATGTGAAAAGCCCCTCTGTCAAAGTCTCTCTATGCAAAAGCTGAGAAGAGTTTTAATTTCAGCAGTTAAATAAGTTACGCATTTTTGTTGAAGGACCGTAACGTTGAAAAGGCATGCACTTACCACAAATGACTGATGAAACCATTTAGAAAGTAACGATGAATGAAAATACAAATATGCCTTTCACAATTCTAACACGCCAACCAGTGAAGAATTTTTTTAAACATAAAGAAAATGAGATCTATAAAAGCACTGTCTTCAATCTCATCTGCTTTTTATGTTACTGGAAAATACAGCACTCACCAGTACAAAATAGTAAGCATACAGAGCTGCCAAGTGATGCATTACAAAAAGTTTGTCACCAATTGCCTTCCAGTAGTAAATAATAAGCAACAAATCTACAAGAGAAAAGAAATAATGATAAAGAACAATTTATTATACTACCACTGACATCAGGATAGTGTTTTTCTAAGTTTTAGAGGTATAAATGCCAATATATGGCATCAATAGAAACTCTCTGAATTATCTCTGAAGAGAACATCTTTGTCCTAAAAACTTTAGTCAAAGCATTAAGCAACAGTATTCTTCCAACAGTTGCCATAAATTATTACTTTCCACATCAGCTGAAGTACAGAGGCAATAGCATTAGCTGAAATATTTTGGAAGGAGAAAGTGGATCCTGAATCTCATAGCAAGACTTCACACTTATGAACCCAAAAATTTGGAACAAGTGACCAAAAAAAAAAAAATAAAAAGGAGGAGTGGGCTACCAGTGGCATAGCCATTAGACAAATACACAAATAAATGCAGTAATGTATTATGGGAAACCTCTGAATCAAAATGTAGCTATATTAGCAAACAGGGACTCATTTACCAAATACATTTTGCAAGGGGCACTTGGAATGAGAAGCATGTTTGCTTTGTTTAATCAGAATTTTCCAATTACTGCAAAAGTGATATACTGGACTTGAGCTAATGTTATAAGGAAAGCTTTGACAGAAAAGTTCTTTCTTCTCCCATGATGGTCTGAGATTTCAGATTTTCTTTTCTGTACTGGAACAAGCAATTTCTGCCCCTACTTTCTCTGAATGAGTATTTTGGACTGGAATATTATTGACCAAAGTTCCCAATCAAAGAGTTTACACCTGTACCTTTTGTATCTCCAGTGAGTGCCTTGATCTCTTTTGTATCAGCTATCCTCAAGCAGGACTCTATCATCTGACATAGCCACTACACTTCCTATTAATAATTAAACATTAACTATATAAGGAAGTGAGACAGAATGAGTGGCCAGGTTCAGGTCTCTGTTCAAAGGCATTCATTAATTCATAATGAAAGTCTAATGCATAATTATTCAAAAATAGACACCAATGAATTTAAACATGAATGCTGAAGTTCTTATGGAAAAAACAGAGACTTAAACTAACCCACAGTTTAACTGAGTGTGCCAATCACCAGATTATCAGCTCCACTGAGGTGAGAATCTACTCTGGGAAATAATCGAGTCCACAGCCCAGTCTCCGACCAGAGATTCCATCTTAACATGAGAAGTTTTCCCTGAAAATAGTCCGAGTCACAGCAAGTTTTTGCTTTGATTAAGTCAGTATTACCCCCACACACCGTAAAAGAAAGCTCCAAAGTATTCTGTAGCAAAACTCACACACCAATTTTAGTTGATGGTAAATAATTAAGAACACAAAACATATGTAGGGGTGAATGCCATACCAAGGAAATAATTTAAAATGTCCATGTTTTATACGTGACTAAATTTTAGCTTATAAGTGAGACAAAAAGGTGGGCAGGCAGGATCCTATGGCATCATCCGCCTCAGCTTGTACTGAGGGTTGCTAAAATTCTTCTGCCAGCATTCTGAGGTCCCAGGAAGAAACATGATAAAAGAGCTACAAGTTGTAGACACCCTGAAGGGAGCGAAGGGCACTGCTTTAGCACCTTCTCGGTTGACTAAAGGACAAAACTGAGCTGGAGTTGGTGGGTTGTGTATCAAACCATCACAAAGCCACACAGTGGCATTTCCTCAGTGCTTGGGGAGATATCATTCCATCTTTCACATCCGCTGGCAAGATACTGTGATTTCACCACAACCCACAACTCCATTAGCATTTTTAAAAGCCACAGCAGAAACTGTATTGTATACACATATCACATCTCCAGCATCATGTCACAGTATAAATATATAGGCATGGTGACTCAATATACATATGCAGGTTGTGTGTGTTATATACACATTGCATAATTACCAGAAATGAGGTAGCCTGTGGTAATAGCAATATTCAGCTTCACAATTGAAGGGTCACCCCTGTAAACATACCAAAACCACACAGTTAGAGCCTTTATAACATGGTAATTTGCAAAGGACATACACATATCAAACACATAATGTCCATCAGGTCACCTTATTCTTGTCCCATCATTAAGACATTACGAGGATTGGTTAAGCAAGGTCCTAGTCATGAAAATGGATTCCTTTTCCACCTAGATATAAGACATCTACTAACTGCCCTAATCAGGATTACCCCCTGCTTTCGGGTAGAGACTGCCCAAGAGCTTTGCTAGAACTGAAACCCAGCAAAGTATCCTAAGCTGGGTACAGGGGATAAAAGAGAACAGCCCAGGCAGTGTCTCTTAGCCCTTTAACTGACACTCTGCCTCTCCATTTTTGTTCTTCTGCCAGTGTTAAAACTTTGTTAAGGATGACAAAAATATCTTGCTCCGCTGGTGTTTTTCATATTCATAAGAGGATGGATGCTTATAGGAATAAAGAGAGTAGAAGGAGACATGAATTATTTGCATGTTCTCTGGAGCCAAGGAACCTTTGAGGAGAAATGCTATTCAGCGTTTCACACCTTCTGTCCCTTCCCTTTTGGTGCCAAACATTCAGCAGGCAAAGCTCTTAGTAGCACATGCACAGCTTCAGCTTCTCTAGAATGTTCAACAAACCCAAACTTGTGAATACAGCTCAAGAAAGGGAAGCATCCACGTTACAGCAAGTAACATTTGTTCTTTCCTTCCCTGTCCTCTGTACGTTCCTACTTTGAGGAGTTTGGTAAGCAAATCTCTCTTCCTCCGCACAAAGATCATAATTTATTTTTTTTTTAATTAAGTTGTGCATCTAATCTAGATATGTTTTGTGTAAGCATGAACTGAGCTTCATGTGACACATCTACAGATTTATAAAATGTGGACTGCTCAAGACAAGCTGCGAAAGCCATCTTTGTTGTAAAACTTCTGAGAAAAAAAAAAGAACATAACTGTGCTTACAGCCACCTCCAATACAAAGTATAGCTCAGCCAGAAAGCAGTAAAATGCTATTACTTAGTTATTATTTTTTAATCCTATTGGAATGAAGCCGTGGAAGAGACTTCCTGTTCACCAAATTTTAAGGCTTTCTTAGCATCTAAAACTAACTGCTTCCCTGAGTGAGAGGGTAGCTTATAGCAAAATAGAAGGACTCACAAAATCAGAATTCTGCTGATAGGTGAGGAAAAACATTACCAGGAGAGCCTGGAGCACACTTCATCTCTTAAGATTGGCCATAGAGGCTCTCTTAATTACAACTTGAGACAGGAACATTTTTCCTTGAGACAGGAACATTTTTCCAGGGCTTCCAAACCTGGTTTCATGAGTTACGTACGTTGTGGGCTGAGTGCTTCTTTAGGTGTAGCTCTTCTGAAAGTCACAGCTAGACACAGAGCACAGAGAGGTGTGTTCTCACAACTTTAGCAGAAATTCTTTAACTAGTTGCAGCCCTCCCATTAGAGCTCCCCACTGTGGCAGCAGCAACATGATAACCAAACTTGTAAGCACTCCCAACACACTTCAGCACAGCATCACCAAGATAGAGTCTGCGCTCAGGAACCTTCATATTCTCCTCCAGAGAAGATGCAAAGGACTGAGTATATGAAATTGGTTCCTTGATGTTGATAAACATGACTTAACTGGATGAGACAGGGAATGATTCACCTCCCTTCGTTCTTTCCAGGAGAATGATCACCTTGCAACAAACCTTCTCTAGACTTTCTAAACCAAATCTTCAACAACATATATGGCTGCACTCCCCATCTGTCCCCTCCCTTCAAGAAGAGTCCATGTTAGAATGCCAAATTAATCTCAATTAATGGTAAACTTAGAATTTAGTCTAAAATCTTCTAGATTTCCTCATCTGTCTTCTTGAATGCAAAGTGCAATGCAGCTTATGAGCCCTGATGTTTGCAGCCTAGTTTTGATGCAAGCAAGAGCCAGAAGTGACAAACAGGGAGTGACTTCACTAAGCAAAAGGGAAGAGCTACCTCTTTTGTGATTGCTAAGGAGGTATGTATGGCAAATTACACGCCAACATGCACAGGCAGATGTAACGAAAAGAAGTCCACACAACCAATTTTCTTCAAACTTCTTTGCAGATACAAGGTCATATAAAATACTAACCAAACATCAGACTTCAAAAAGCATAATGACTGTAAAGTGGACAGTCATATGAAAAAGCCTGCTATTCTGTGGAGCTACAATGCAATTCACTTATTTACATCCTCTCCCTCTCCTTATCTGATCTCTACCACCTCCACATTTTCTACCGTGTTATGCTTACCACCGCAAAACAATTTCTACTTTGTCTATGTTAACTAGTCTGTATTATACACAGAAAAAAAGGCTAAGTGTTATGAGAAGTCCTAGACCATCCGTACACAATGCTGATTCTTCCCCGTAACTCATTAATGCTCCAGTCTTTATTATCATTTGTTAGGATCTAGCATATCTAGTTTCAGGTATTACCTGACAGTAACATCACATCCTCTCTCCATTGAGCCCAAACTCTTAGCAGGAGTCCTGATCCCTTTCAAGACATATGGGTATCATTAGCACCATGCATCTAAGCTTTGCGTGAGCTCAGAAGTTGACATACGCAGAGGCTCAGAACTTGTGATTATCCATTACAGATAGAGATATCTTTAAATCCCACAGAAAATCATCGATTGAATACTGCCTTACAGTCAATGACTACACAAAGATGGTGGCAATAACTAGTGAGAAAGAGTGTCTGTATCAAAACCTTCCCAGTAGACTAAAATCAGAGCATCTATGTGATGTTTTCAGGCTACCTGGGCTAGAACAGTACAAGAAAGCTGCAGGAAGGATTCCTGGACATTTAGTTACAAACTACTGTAAATGATTCACAAATGAAAAAAAAAAGAAAACATGCAATTACAAATTACAAATTATGTTTCTTGTATTGTTAATAAGAGACTGCTACAGAAAGGCTTATGCATCCTTCATATCTGTAAATGACCAAGTCCCACAACTTATGCCTGCATTTCAAAAGGGCATTACATTTCCAGACTGAGCAGCCTTGCGGCAGCCCATCTGGCACCTCCCGTATAACTTGTTTTTTTCCTCTTCAGTCCTATTCAATTAAAATCAAGACTATGTGAATTTAGCTACGAATCAATGTAAAAATGATACGCAACTTAAGACTTCATGCACAGCTAAGCCACAAAACAGACTGGAAAAAAAAAATGATTAAAACTCTACATGGTCAGCTAAGGCTGTAATTACTGGGTACCGGGAACCAATATGACGTATGGGGGAAAGCACAGACTAATGCTAGCTATCTCATTTTTAACAGTCATGTAAAAGTCAGCCATAGAAGAAAATGTACATCTGCAAAATCTGAGAAAACCACCCTATGATTCTGGCTTCACTGGCAGAAGAAAGCCTAACGCAAAGTTGTATTTTACTCACAGGGTCCATAGAAGTACTTGTAAAGCCATGGGCAATATTATGTTCAGTCTTCGTTTGCACTGAATCACTTGCATGAACATGAATTCAAATAATTGCGACTGCAAATAATTGCGACTGCTTTCAGTACACTAAGTGATACTTCAAACATTTTAAAAATATTAGTTTAATAACTAAAAATACTGATTTCCACACCTAGAGTGTGTTCTGTGCACTTGTAATTGACAAATTCCTGAAACCACTGTCTCGGATAATTTTGACTGAGAAACAATTTACAGAAACACTGCCATGAAATAAACATGAAGCTTTGATTTAAAACACACAGATTACTTCCATTAGATTTTTAAATATATATAAATTTTTCCTTACTCTACCAAATGTAAATAAATCCAAATAGAAGAAACTATTTAGAAGCAATAGTAGAAATACAGAAAAAAAATCCCCCAAAGGCAGATGGATTTTGTCTTTTAAGATTTAATATTTTTACATAATCTAGAATACTAAAGCTCCATAAGCCAAGATTAAGTTTTCAATGCAGTACACAAAAATATGTAACACAACTTTTCTCAAAGAACAAAAAAGTGGTTCAATTTCTGCTTACTGTGAATTTTTCCTGGAATTTACCAGGAAAACTGAGTAATTGTGAAGACTCGATTTATTTATCATCACCAAGATATATATATTTCTGTTTTTCATGACTTCTTTTGTACCGTTTAGAACAAGGTGTACTCAAACAAACCAGGACAAAAGCTTCTATCTGATAAAGCTTACCACAACACACACTGAAAGAGTTATAACAACATGCTGCCTTTCAACATGGTTAAAAGATCTCATAAGATATTCAGCCTGTATTTGGTCTCTGTAAAGATACCAGAATGCAACAGAAAAAATCCAGAACAGCCAACAATTTAATTATGTATCACTACACACAGAAGAGGCCAATGCTGCCTTAGTTTGTGTTATGAATTAGTGTTACACTTATTAAAGCCACATAACAAGTCAGTGGCAGAGCGCTTCAAGCACCCAATCCTGCCTAGTCCACACTGCACTGCCATTAATTTACAGTATCGAAAGAGCAGAACAAGCATCAGATGTTAGATTTATGTAAGTTTAAACGGACTCACAGTGTGGTCCTTTGACAAGGTTAAAAACAACAGTCTATGACAGAAATATGAAATGAAACTTAAAGTAGGTAGGTAGTCTTCAGGAAAAATACGGCCTCTTCCTTCTATAGGAAAAGAGTTCCAGCAGGTAACAAGTGAAATGTCAAAACACCAATAGCAATTAACCCGACTAAAACAAAGGCATCTTGTTCTCCTCCCTCAAAAAAAAATGTGAAACAAAACAATATAACTAGAAATCAAGAAAAGATAAGCTTAATATAGACTATTTTTTCACTACAGAAAATATGCCATTTATTAAATGCTTGTGAAGACAGCACTTGAAACTTTCATACTTTTTTTTAAAACAAAGATTGGTGGAGGCTTTATGGGAAGCAGAAATACAAACATCTTAATTTATCCATTTAGACACACATATTTTATACATGTAATAGGTCCCTCCAGCTTTTTCCTCACACACACACTCCAGACCTGCAACAGCATTTTATTTTCACTTTTAAATGATTATAGTAAATAGCATAGTTTCAGTCATGCTGACTTACAGTTACATTCTTGGTTCTATGCTTTAGTAATTTAATATGCTATTTCAAATCAATTGCTTGTATTTTATCTATTCCACTTCACAGAGACACAATGCACTAAGACATTAATATTGACAAAATAATTTGGAATTACCAAATAGTACAGACATAAAAATGGATACATCACAACTGTGTATTTTAATGGAAAATGAAACAATTATTTCAGCAATTAATACATTGCAGGATTATTTTTTTCCTTCTCAATTATGTCATTTTATTGTGTAAACACAACTTGTATGTAACATGGCTTACCAGAGACGGTCAGCATTAACAGCGTCGTCGTACAACAAAATATATAGGCAAAACCCACCAACCACCAAGGCATGGAATGTGGACACTGTCCTGAAAAAGAGATCACAGTCACAAAGAGGAACTGCCATTCACAACTTTATATACACTGTGCTTAAGGTACGATGTTTCCAAAGACATTCTCAATTGCTTCCACATACCTCTCTGGAAGACAATCACCTCTTCTTTACACTACATCCAACCACTTATACAACGACATAGAGAAAAAGTGGGAAAAAGTCAAAAAGAAGGAATCTATTAGATTGGGGGGGTTTAAATAAAAAGTAGGGTCAAAGTAACCAAGATCTACGTTTTTCTGCCATTATTCCATATATTAATGAATCCTTAAAGACAATATGACATCCAGTTCTCTAACAAATACTGTCAAACAAATACAAAGTCCCACTTGCTAGAAAATCTATATTCATTTCATATGCAGGTTGGCCCATGAGTCCTGCTCTGCAGGACTCTCCTCTCAGGCACCAAATCAACAGATGACCCATAATAAATCTGCCAAGTTAAGGTTTTGGGAAGAGGGGAATTAAATGAAAAATCCTATCAAGGAAAGTTTCAGAAAGAATTTCTAGCGCATTTGAAGCAGATTCTGGTTTTCAAAGAGAAAACATGCATAACAAAAGGTTGTAGCCAGGTATTCGAGGTATAACTGCTCCAGGTTCAGCTCACAGCTTTACTGATTATACTAATGTGATTTATACTCCCCTTGTCTGATATAGTCACAGTAATCAGAGTTGCCTTGTCCATACGTGGGTACTAAACAATTTTTTTTTTTTCCCAAAGACACCAGTCTCAAGTATACAGGCTGCATGCATGCTGTAGATAAACTCTGTATGTTAACAAGCACTTAAAAGAGAATTACTTATTTACAGGGGCCCCGACAGGGTTTCTGCAGCACGCAGGCCAGTGCCATTCCTGCCCTTTTGAGTCCACATGTATTCTTGGAAGGCAGAACAATGCAATGGGCACGGGTCCAAAATGTGTAACCTTGTCCCTCTAGCCATGGGTTTAACACTACTATAAACTGCATCCAACACTGTGTAGCTACTGCCTGCTTTCTGACTTTTGAAGTACAACTAGGAAGTAAAAAAAAATTATGTGCCAAAATAGCTCTACTGAAGCATGGATACCATTTGAAAGATGAGAACTCTAAGTTAGATACTGTGTGATCAGAAACACCTTTGCACGACATTCACAGCATTAACAATATGCACACAAATGTATCAATGCTGCATTTATTAGTCTTGTCTTTGTACATACTGAATACATGTATGTGGAAGTTACTAGTATTCCAAATGTGCGTAAGTCACTCTTAGGAGTCTAAACTTTACCATTGAAGATTTGAAGCAAACACCTTACTTCCCGTGGAAGATCTTGCAAAGAAAAAATAGGTTATAACCCCTCGTCTGTTTCCAGAAGTTGTATTATTGTTTATTGACATCATAAGACACTGCAACTTTTCATAAAAGAAGTCTCTATCTACAATGTGTTTAAAGAGCGTCATCATGCTATTTTCAGCACGTTTTTCAATAGTGTTCCAAAAGATGAATGGAAATTAATATAATATGAATAGTCAAATGTAACAAGCTGGATGAGAACATTTAGAAACCATCATAGCACACAATGCCTTTTTTTTTAAACATAGAAAGAAAATTTAGTTATCAGAATTTTAATGATAATTAAAAGTTTAACTAAAATCTCTACACAGAATTAGCAGAAAGCTAGAAACTTTGCTTCCTTTTTAAAACAAAGCATGGCATATAATATTAGTGTCTGAGAAATACATGGGATTTTTGAACTTTAGGAGAGGATAATGCTGAAAGCAGTAAAATTTGTCCCTGAGTAAAACAGCTCATTAGTTTGCAGTTGCAATTTGTCTCAGGAGTACCTGTTTATCCAAACTGTAGTCTTTCGAATACAAGCTATACACAAGCACAGCTCTTGAAGGGGAAGCAGAAAAAAAAAAAAAAAAAAGAAGAAAAAAAAGTAGATTTCCTCCTTAACTCTGGACTTTGAAGTTTCTCCATAGAAGAGAGGACCAAAGGAGGGAAATAGTGCAACACTCCATTTTAATATGGAATCTAGGTCAAGCTATCAAGCTCAGTACACTTCCTTGAAATAACTGTCAAAGCTTGCATCCTTTAACTCCTCATTAAACTGCAAAAAAAAAAAGTTGCATTGATAAGTTGCATACTTGTTCCTTTATTATTGTATATATTTTTTCACAACTGCTTAATAACAGTACAAACGTATTATGGAAGAGGTGACAGGAATTTATGCACAACAAATTGAAGAGTTATACCTCATCTGTGTCGAAGTATAGTTTTTAACTCAATTTGAGCATCTGCATACTTAAGATTCCAAAAGCAATTACTTTATTGGTTCTTAATTCTTGGAAGGTCAGAACGAACAAATTGACAGTATAGAAAACAGCCCAGAGCTGCAGCAAAAATGCTTGATTACAAAACCCTCCAAACTGTAACAATGTATTTTCAATGCTATGGCTCCTTTCCGCCATATGCCCTCTTCCAGACCCAGCTGAGCTGATAAAAATGCATAACCACCCTCTGTGCCAGTTTCCTTCAGGACGGCCAAAAGAACCATTTGTGTGAGTACTCTCTACACCAGTTCAATATAGGACAAAATAACAACCTTCTACTTTTAAACTATTTCAGTTAACATTTTACTGGGAGATAGTAACTTTCTCTACCTACACAGCTGTCTGCAGAGTATGTGTACGTCCATCTACATTCTCTGAGCATGTAAGATATTCCTTGGGGTGTCTCTTCATTTTGGTGACACACTGGAGTCATGAGGCAGTTTGACAAAACAGCGTTTGGTCAGTAAACAATCTTTTGTAGGAACACAACCACAGTTACCCTTTCTCTCACTTCATGCCCTCCTCAGGTATAACATCAACAAGCTGCTGATGAACGATGCTTTGCACTTCACGCCTTCTAACTTGAGATCTGAGTGTAGCACCAGACCACGACCCATCTGTGTGCCAACATCTACATCCTGCTATCAACCCCAAGAAAAAATGTGGAAAGAAATAAAAAAAAGGACACAGCTGCAGTGCTGTATGAACTTGAGTAGTTAAACACCTTATTACAAAGTAGCCCAAGATTGCAGAGCAGCTGATTTCCAGCACAGTTGTGATGTGTGAAACAATTCATATGCTATTATGCAAAGCACCACAACTTAGCATAGTGCTACCAGGCATGGGGTATGTTCTCAGAAAGCCTATTATGCAATTCAAGGGTCACTTGATGTGGCTTAGAGACAAAAGTTCAGCTCCAACGCGGTAACAGTTTAGTTTCCCTGTCTGCCTCTATGTCAACTGTAACATAGCTAAGCTGCACTGATACCATCCTACAAAGCTGTTCTGGCAGATAAGTAATCAATCAAAGGTCGAACCAAAATTAAGACAGTGCTTTTAAGAACACTGCAGGTGGACATTTGCCAAATGGAAGGGCAAGACTATTTCAGTTGCTAATGCTGCCTAGAACAATGGAAAAAACTTTAAAAGTATCCACCTGAAACTACTTTTAAACAGTGCTAAGGAGGAGCAGTGATATGACTAATGCATTTCGAGTACAGTGACAGCCATACAGTACACATTTTTGAGCTTCAAATTTGAGAAACACCTGAAAAATATTTTAAAGTTGTAATAGGCTACTCAAGCATAAAGGTATACTGTACCAATTTGTTTCAGCTAGAGAAGCTTGTGCACCACAAAGACCCTTTCAGAGTAGTATATCGCACATAAAACCTCAGTGATCATCCCGCTTGCAGTTACTACCGCACACTGCCTTCAGGGCTTAAGAGAGGAAGGCACCCAGGAAAGATTCACGGGATTGAACAATTTCTAACAGTGCTCTGTCTGAGGAGACAAATGTAACACAGGTGGATCCACCCCAGTGACGGAACTGCAGAAACACAAAGGGAGCAAGGAAGGCCTTCAGATTGAGTTTCCACACCTCCTTCCTGAATGTGCGTCCTGTGTCTGCCATAGCCTGTCCCTCCTCTTCCTGCAGTCTCCTTCCCCACAGAAGCACCTGTCTAACCTTGCCTCACTCCAATACCACACCAAAGTTTCAATTTATTTCTTGGAAAACCGTAACTTATCTAAAACTGGGTGTAGTATAGTAGCACTGAGAGAACGGAGAGCAATTTGCTTTGCACCCAAAAGCATGACTGGAAATGCCCCAGCATTTAGATCACAGAATAAATTGCAATACTTCTGATTTTCATGTATGTTTGGTGGAAGGGAATTTTGTACCTTCTTCTCTTTACCAGAAGTGTCACAGAGAAGCCATCTAAAATTAATCCCCTTTACCTTATTACCTCTCACCAGTCACTCTTCTTTTTCTACCAACTTCCATTTGTGCATCGCTGTCTTAACAAGTGTTTAATGTACAAGTGTTTGTAACACTGTGTGTTCAAGAAGGGGCCTCAGCATTTTACATTTGTAATTTGTCAAGTGCCTAGAACTGTCCCTCTAATCTTTACAGATGTTTAACTAATAATGTTTTCTGCAGTTTTATATATATACACTCAGGTGGTTCAGATGTTGACAATTTCAGGTAGTTTATTAGCTGTAGTTTGTTTTGAACACTATACCTTGAATTCCATTCGATTTTCCTTTTTTGGCTGAGATTGTTAAAACCAGGTGTTATTTGTGTTGACACCCAAGAACTTAAAACATGGAACAGGAGCTGAAAGACGGTAAAACTGGCAATAGCAATGCCAATAGTCAGGTTGCTGAAGCAAGCCATTGTTCTCCAGCCTGTGAAGAGAAGCAGAAGGTAATTTCAGTCCATTCTCCATTTAACTATTTTAAGCAGCCACAGAAAGTGTTTTTGACAGCTAACTTTTCAACAGAAATATTATTTTCTAAAAGTTTCATCCTGTTCAACATTTCTACTTAAGCCTTAACAGTATAAAACTATCCTCAAAATTTTACATATAAAAGTTGCATTTTGGGTTTGTTTTTTTTTTTTTTTAACTTCTGCATGTATTTTACCTGCACAGAAAGGGCAGGGAAGACCACTGACCAGTGCAACTGCCAGCTCAGAAGCCCACACTCCTATCCCAAGAAGCTCCAAAGTTAAAACTCCTCTCATTCTTACCAGATGGACTGCTGCCGACGGGATTTCAAAAAGCAACAATGAAATCAGGTAAGCATAGTACAGAGATTTTAGGTCAGCCTCAGGAAGTAATATGCTTGTATACTTCACAGAGACAGTAGATCTCAGTCTGCACTTTGTTCACAGTTGAGGGCTTCTCTTTGTGGTAGCGTGTAGGCTATTTCATATTTGAGCTTTTTTCTTCTTCATGTGAAAGTCTACACTTTCAGAGGACACTGAAGAGCTTCCTATAATCTGAGCTAATGCATTTTTCAGATGCTGGATGTTTAGCTATTTCATGAGGCCTAAATAAATAGCTAAACAATTCCAAACATAAATGTCAGTCTCTAAATGCTTCAGTCATTTCTCCTGAGTGGCCAGTATTTTGCAAGACAGAATGACATTTTCCCAGATGCCACAAACTTCTGACATACATCTCCAGATTGATGCTGTCATGAAGTGTTTTATATTCTAGGACTGGCAAATGTTACAAACACATCAAGGGTCGATTTGTATTAAGTTGAACAGAAAAGGGGGAAAAAAGCCACATGGCTGCATTTAAAATATTTAAATAATTATTTTAATAGCCATTTAAATAACTGCTGTCACTTACATTGGTTTCATTGAAGAAAATACCTAAAAATAAAATGAAGACTTGGAGGCTAGCATAATGTGATGTTACTACAACCACCTAATGGTCAGCAAAAAATGATACAATTATATAACATACTTATGTCCACCTTTACTTCACATGCATTATAGAATGAGGCAATGTGCCTTAGATTTCTGAAATTGTATCTGCATTGCAGATGGAAAGAAACTTGAATTTCAGGGCAAAAAAAAAACAAAACCCAAACACACAGAAAAAAAAGTTCACCAGTTAAAATAGTAACTTTTAAAAAAAAATTTAAAATTACATACAATATTCTCACTTGGTGGTGTAAATGGTGAGTACACTGAAACACAGTTTGCATTTAAACTTAGAACTTTAACAGAAGTATTTTATATAGATCAGGAAAAAATACTTTTGTCTTCAAAGATTTAGAAGCAGAAGGTTTAATGATCTCAAGCTTTCTTCTCTCCTCCTCTTTCTTTTTCTTTTTTTTCCTCCAGAACTGAAGAGTAAAAAAAGAAAGTGAATTACCTGAAAGCCTTCTCTGACTAGTACTCACAGTAAAAGCTACAGATACACAAACAGAATGCAGGACAAATACGAGCAGATTTGCTGAATCAAACCTGCATCCATATCACATCAAGTGTTTACTTCAGCCCAGCTTTAATCCTGTCCTAGGGACTCTGCAGCTGTTAGATCCTGTTTGATGTGCTCTTCAGGCCTATCTTTCTGCTCAGTTTAACTCAAAAAGGATCCAGCTTGCATGCTCTGGGACAGCTACGCAACACAAACCAAAGGACAGTAAGTGGAAGGGTGATCAGAAGATTCAGTTTATAAGTGCATTTTTACTCCAAACTAGAATTTTAATGTACACACACTGCAGTGCATTGCAACAAACTCTGCTTCATTCCAGTTGTTTATCTGGTGACCTGTACTAGTCTTGCATATTTTTTAATGTTAGTCTTTTTGAAAACTTTCAGTCTTTGAAACTTTCAGTTTCTAATACTATCCTGAATATTCAGTATCCTCTCAAGTACTTTTTACACTGTTCTCCACATACTTCTCCATTTGTGTCCACTGACCAAGAAGATACAAAATACAGATCAAATTTTATGGACTTTTTGCACAGTTTAAAGTACTAGAGGCAATGGGTGTTAAGCCTGATTTTCTAACATTTCCATTCGAAGGAATAAAACAATCAACTCAATGTTATATCTTCCAGTTTAAACTTTGTAGTTAGCAAGTCCTCTGTTGGACCACATAAGGAAAAAAAAAAAAAAAATCAGTTTGTTTAATTCCTGCAGTGCCTGAAGTAAGCCAAAATGTATGTTGAAGACAATTCTCTTCAGAAAAATAGCAAAACCACTGAACATCAATCACACCTTTTGACTAAAATACAGCAATTCTCACAATGCTACCAATTTTATTCATCTGCAATGACTATACTAGTACCTCTGAGTTTCAAACACACTGGCATAATCTCTCGGACAAAAGAAATCCATGGTTTATTTTGTTTCCTTAGCACCAGAAGATTTTATTAGATAAGTAATGTTTTGATGTGTGACAGGTGTTCATTTTAGTACAGGAGATTGCAAGAAATGCATTAGAAGACCTAATCTTTCTTCTAAGGAGCCTGTACAGAGAAATTAGTGTTTTTTCTTAAAAAAAAAAAAAAAACCAGTTATGTGGAAAGTGCATGATCTGACCTACACCTCTCAGCAGTTTCAGCAGCAAGTACAGAACCATGATGCCAGTGAAGGAGAAAGGTATGATGGTAGCAGAGAAGAAACTAGTCACCCAGCCTCTGGGGCTGGTCTCACAGACACTCCTAAGACTTCTGCAAGACTTCAGGTGGTGATTTCATACATGCTTATCAAGATGCTGTTTTAAATACATTAAGTATCAAGTCCAGGAATAATGCCGTATTTCACTTAGGCAAATTAAGAGTGCTGTATTTTAATTCAATTCAAAGAGCAGGTGTAAACACAGTGTTTCATGTGAGATGGAAGAACAGTTCAGCTATAAACTGTTTCCTCATATCACTAAGTTGTTTTCAACTATACCCTGTTCAACATAAAAATTAACTGTTATTTACCAGATTTTCTTTTTATTTAAAGCAAAAATCATTCATGTTGTTGAACAAAAGCTTATCACTTAAGAAACATAATAAGCTTCTGCCTACATATAATTTCTTTGCCCTGAGCACAACAGCCAATGTTAGTGAGTCAAAGGCAGCTTCAACTACACTGTGTTTTTCTGCCCCAGTATCTTCTTATGGCTGTCCAGCAAAGTCTGATCAAGATACAGAACTTCATGGATTATATATGAGCAGACACTTTATCCCCCAAACTGCACAGTCATTGATTACCACTCAGTCAGCTGATACAGTTTTTGAGCTAGTGGAAAGCTGGGTGTGGAGGGAGGTTTAGTGAAACCACTTTCTAATTCAGGAAAAAAAGTACTAGGTTTAGGCTGGTTCTTCACCGTTAGGTTTTTAGCAGTGGTCTTTTTCTGGCTTACCCAAAATTACTGTCTTAACTACTCAGGCAGTAATTAAAAATCATCAGAACTTCACTCTTACAACTTTTCAATGCAGTCTTTAGATAAATAAATATCAGCAAACACTTGAAACTAACAATTTTGAGCAAGGTGTTGCTTACACACGTCTAGCACATATCAAATTCCTCTACTGACCCCAGTAATTTTGAAGAAGATAGTAACACAGCTCTTCAATCATACTCAGGAAGAGCTGAAAATAGGCTTTTCTCATCTGCTATTCACACACTGTGGTTTTCCCGTATTTCTGTTTCTACTTGGAATTTAGAAAGAAAAACCCAACAATATTAAGATTCAACACTCATCCACCCCCAATATGAAACCATTATGAACTTCTGATAGAAACAAGTCGGCACTTAACTGACAGAGGATAAAGGAGCAGAAGAGTTACCAAATGTTGTACCATCAATGGCATTTATGTTCTCCTTATTTCACTGTTTCCACATCAATTTTTCACATCATAAAAATAAGAAATGCAACTGTATAGCCACCAGACTTAGTAAGGAGGTGCAGAGGAAGGTATGAGGCCTGCAGCCCTTACTTTCTCCAAGGCTGGATTTCAAGATGAGTTGGATCAGTTTCCAAACCAGATCACGCCCTAAAGCTGCCAGCAATACCGGGACATCCCGTTCAGCCCTATGCTCTCCCGATCTCTTTAAAACCGAAAGCCAAAACCAATCATTACAAAACTTGCCACACTAATTTGCGGAGAGCAACGTGGGACTACTGACTGTTTGCCCATTTTATAATAATCCTAGTAATAAAACATCTGCAGTGCTTGCGCTCTGCAGAGCTGTTGGTTCCCAGTGTTGGCTTCTGTCGCTCCAGCCAGGCTAGACGCGCTGCGTTAGCAGCATTAAGGAGACACACACCAAAATTCAGGCCGCTCACAGCTTAAGCGAGTCCCTTTTCTACGCAAGGTTCCTCACAGCCACACGCCACTCCGCTCTCCGCTCTTCAAACGCCAAAGCAGCCAGCAGATCGGGCACGCTGCCCATGAAGCCCGGGCGAAGCGGGCGAGCCCTGCGCTGCGGCATCGTCTGCCTGCACAGATTTCCTGACCCGGCAACAAGTTCGCAGTCCGAGAGCAACAGCGAGGGGACACCCCCCGCCCCCCGGAGCGGGTCCGAGCCGGGCATTACCTCGCTTTCCCGTCAGCCGAGGCGCCCGCCGCTACAGCA
>Ga0065711_1002751_pt1 | contig 31872 bp, 17 predicted proteins | sample Hoacrofraction12_FD_59098 | JGI IMG/M metagenome (GOLD analysis project Ga0065711, IMG submission 59098) | Hoatzin crop microbial communities from Cojedes, Venezuela - Epithelial fraction 12 v2 (version 2) | ecosystem: Host-associated > Birds > Digestive system > Esophagus > Crop | place... | reverse complement strand
TACTGGAAGAGTGGTCAGTCATTGGCACAGGCTGCCCAGGGAAGTGGTGGAGTCCCCATCCCTGGAGGTGTTTAAAAAATGTGTAGATGTGGCACTTCGGGATGTGGTTTAATAGGCATGGTGGTGTTGGGTTGATGGTTGGACTTGATGATCTTAGAGGTCTTTTCCAACCTGAATGATTCTATGATTCTATGATTCTATAAACTAAGGGAGGGTAGATTTAGACTGGATATAAGGAAGTAATTTTTTACCATGAGAGTGGTGAAACACTGGAACAGATTGCCCAGAGAGGTAGTGGAGGCCCCATCGCTGGAAACATTCAAGGCCAGATTGGATGGGACTCTGAACAACCTGGTCTAGTTGAGGATGTCCGTGCTTACTGCAGGGTGGTTGGGCTAAATGACCTCTAAACGTCCCTTCCAACAGAAAGCATTCTCTGATTCTATGAGTCACTGTCATTCAAAATAAAATTAAATTTTGACTGTATTTATAAACATTTCACTTTTGCTTTCCATGCACCTTTAGTTGTAGGATTCTTTTGGCAGACTGCATATGTAAAGAAAGAGCTACAAATATTTGATACAGACATTTAATGTGAGTTTTTCACAATCGTTCACAGTGTAGCCCTACCTTACAGATTTACATTCATTCAGTGGGGAAGCAGAAGTATATTATACATCCTAATCATCCACATAACTCAAATTTGAGATAATTAGTGTTTTGAAGGCTTTGTTTGAAGTGAAAATTACTTGCAAATCTTTCGATGCGAAGAATTTTCAATAACAAAAGGTTTTAAAAGAGAGTTTTGATATTTTGGTGAGAGTTTGAGAAGAGTAAAAATAGATGCCAGTATACAGAGTTCTTCAGGTGTTGTCTTGTGATTCTTCAGTAGTGCTTTGAATGACTGGTTTATACTTTTTAGGTATGAGGTTATTTTAGAAGGATATTTCTGTTATATGAGTAAGCCCACACAAATAACAAATCTGCGGTTAAAGCAGTGGCAGAGTTCAGTTACTTCTGCAGCTGTAGGTTGGTATTATATTCAGTTTTAAACCACCCACATTACTGCAACATCCACGTCGTCATGCATGAAGTGGCACGATTAACATCTGTCATGTGTGCTTCATCATCAGCCTTGGAAAGCTAGGATAGTAATTTATTTTACTAGAGTTCATTTTAAGTGTATTTCTGTGTGCTTGTATTGGGAAAAGCAGACCTGAAGATGCATACTTGAAGCAAAAAGCAATGGTGGTGTATCTGTCCTGTGAGACTTCAAGTCCTTATTTCAGCTGATCTATGAGAAAGCTAGCTCCTGCCAAGTGAGGTTTTCCTTTTGAAGTGGAAGATTCCTCATGGTCTCCAAAAAGCCCCATGGTTGGAAAAGGTGGCCAACAGTTAACAGTGGTTGTTGGCCACAGTTTCCAACCGTGGAGATTACTGGAGATCTTGGACCTGGTTGTTGGCCACCATTTTGAACCATGGAGGTTTCTGGAGATCTTGGACTTTTAAAGACCCTGGAGGTGAGGCCTGGGTGAGAGGATGACACAGGTGATGACTAGGTAGGTGCTGCAGTAGGTTCAGTTTCCTGCCTGAATCGGGACTCCATACTTACAAAATGTCTGATGCTGGCATCTCTACATTTCAATTCCGAGTAGGGGGAAATTCACAAGATCAGTTGTTTTTCTCAAATGTTGCCATCTTGGCCTGAACTCAAATGACAGCAGCTGTTCTCATGAGACTTCTGTTGCAGCCAACTGAAGAAACAGCCTTTTCCTTTTCACATCTAACCAGCTAGTGACAGTGGCAGTGACTTCAGTTCACAACACTAGGAATCCATACATCCCTTCCCTCACGCTACGTACACATGAAGAATATAACGGAGGTGGACCCAGTGTGCTACATGTTTATCATTTTCACTGAATGGAGTTATGTATTTTGTATGTGGAAAACATGGCATAGTCCACCACTGTCCAGCATTTGCATTTAGTATGTGATGTATTCGCTAAGGATTTACGTGTAAAGATCCTTAAAAGGAGAAACTTTCCTCTAAGGAAGAGCTGGCTGGGAATGACTTCCATTTTCAGCCACATGCGATAGCACTGCAATACTGACTCCTCCTGCCTGATCTCTGCCAGCATTCACTTGCCCTTCTTCCTCTCCAGCTTTCAGCAGCATATGGAGCATCAACAGAATCGTGGGCAGCTTGGCTTGACCTGAAAAAAATGAGAAAGCAGTACTGATTTTAAAAATAGGGTGTGGAAGCTAAAGGCAACTTGTGCCTCTGTCTCACAGGAACAGGAGGAGTGGCAGAGGTCAAAGAGGACTCGGTGTGTGTGTGGGGAGGGTTAGGAGCAAGTAAGCAGGGGAAAAAATACGGTTGTACTTTTCCTCCCCTCTTCTATACGTGGGTGTGTTCCCCGAGTGGGATGCGGGACCGTGTCCTCCACAGTCCCTGCCGGAGGGTGGGAAAGGTACTCCCTTCCCCCGGGGTGCCGTGCTGCTTCCACACCGGCTCTGGGCATTTCTCGCCGGTGGGCTTCGGTTCGTGGCTGCCGTGCTGGGGTATCCTGTTAACAGGCACCTTCTTCCTCACCTCCATCCAGGGCGGGCAACCTGGGAGCCTGGCGACTGGGGAGACATGACAACTATGTGTCTTCACTGCCCCAAGGCAGAAGGTGCTGGTTTGGAAAAATGCAGATTCGTTTCACTTTAGGCAGTATGGAAGGGGGAAACCATTGAGCACCTACAATACCAGTGAAGAACCAGTTAGATGAGAGGTGGTGTTTTTGTCAGTCTTTCTCCCATCTGAATCCAGAGCAGAACTACTGGTGGTCAGCCTGGGAGCCGTTTGTTGATCAGGCTTCCTCTCACAGTGTTGGATGGAAGAACTAATATTTTCTGCCAAAGAGATTATTTAATCTAGTGATATGTAATTCCCAGCCAGACTGAGAGGAGGTTCAAATCCTGATCGAGGGCTGTGAAGGCCAAGTGACATGTATGAAACTTGATGCTGGATGTGAAGTGTCAAAGGGAGACTGTCTTTCAGGCTGGCGTATTGCTGGTTGTCTTACTTAAACCTCACGGTGCTGAGAGGAGTAGCTGATCACTGTTACCGTATGTAACGCTCAAGATCGTGCTCTCTGGTGTGTATACAACATTCCTCTGGCTGTTCAGACACCATGAAGGAAGCGAATCTGGCGGCAGATATTCCAGGTGTGTTTATCTATGCCAGATCCAAATCCAGATCTGTGCTAGTATGTGCTCACTTAGAAGCTATTGGTGGGATTCAGTTTAACAAATGCAAGGTATGTCTGTATCTGAAATCTTCATATGAGTTAGTCATCCTCGATAATCATTGAAGAGGAATGGGTACTTGTGGGGTGCTGTTCATCTCTTCCCAAGGTCCCTGTTTCTCTACACTGACTACAAAAGGAGCCTAGAGTGAATAAATCAGATAGAGACATCATTTTTTTTTTGGTAGGTGTGTGAAGATAAGCAAGGTGAATCCCACTCCTTGTGTCAGTGGTGCAACATGGAGCTGCTTGGCAGCAGCTCCGTGTCAGAGCAAAGTCCGCTTTCTCGTGATCAGGAAGCTGGCAGCCGTTTCTGGGTGCCTGTCCTGTGTCGTAGAGAGCTATAGCAGAGGAGATCTTGCTCCAAAATCTGTGTTAACGAACACTTAAAGAAAACGTAAAAGTAGCCCTTAGGGGAACACTCACATCTTCACTCAGGACTGTGGATACAGAGCTGGCAAAGACTGACTAGAGTTGGATGTGATGTTACAATGAAAAGAAACATAAACTATCAATAAATACTCAAAGTAACCAGTGCCTGCTACTGACAGGTCTGTGACTGGGAATTAAGACGACTCTCCGATATCTTACTGGGTGACCTTGAAAATGTTTTTCTTCTCTCTATAGCTCTGGTCCCCAGTAAGTGTAGTTGGACAAAGCATTGGGTTTCCTGCAAAGCTCTTTGTGAGGCTGGATGATGAAGTGCTACATAAGAGCTGAAGTTTTTTCTCCAGTAACTGGAGTATTTTGGAGGTCCAAAAAGTACTGTAGAGCTCCCATTTAATTTTAATTAATAGGTCTTAATATAAGACAACATTAGGAATATTGTATGAATAGATGCAGTAACTTCACCAAATACAAGTAAAAAGTGTATAGATGGTGTATGCACAACATAACTTTAATTATGCCTCTAGGAGATGAGATGACTTGAAGTAGTAATAAATAATCCATGCTTTCAATACGCAGAAGTCAGAAAGCAAGCATGATCACAAACAGAAAATAGACATGCTCATCTTTCACAGGAAAAGTGTTTATAAGTGTAATGTATAGCTTGATCCAGATAAAAATAAATACAGCGTAGTGATAGCAATGCACATATGCTTTCTAAAGAAGGAGGTAGTTTTCTATTAGGAATAAAATAATAAAAAAACACATTCCTTTGGAAATGACTGTTTTCCTGCCCAGGTTCTTATCTGTCAGAGACCAAGGAATCTTCCTTGGTTTTAAGTGATTATGGATTTCTTCTATTCGCCATGTATGAATTCTGTTTAAAGCATTAAACTCAACTTTTTAATTTAAACGCTTATTTTTCTACATTTTATGTTTTCATGTTTTTTTAATCTCCACAAGAACATCATGCATTCTGTGTTAGTGTCACAGGTGAATTCTCCATGTCTAAGCTATACTGCAATAATGTTTCACCCGCTCTGTGGCTGTGACCACAGTGTAACAGGGTGTAGGCACGACTTGTCCAAGGTGTTTTCAGGACACCAGATTGCATTGCCTTGCTAGTGTGATGGAGGGAGGGATGTCTACTGCGAGAATCCTGCTGGAGCTTGGGAGCAGAGGAGCGCTGGTGGGACCTGGGCGATTGCAGTCATTTCCCATGTTAACTGATCTAAAACAGCACTGGTGTTTTTTCATTGAGAGGGCCTAGGAGCAGTCATATTATCCATGATGATGTCTGGAGGCAGGAATGGATATAGATAGTAGATGCTGAAGTAAACCGCTGTGATGAGGTCTGCAAAAAAGTGTGTTGTGTCTGCAGTCCTAGTCAAGGCAAGTGAATTATCTAAGACAGTCTGGAGCAGAATGACTCTAAGGAGCAGGGCTTGTTTCTTTGATGTGTCCAGCCGACATGCATTGTTCTAAGAAATGGCAAGAACACCACTCAAGTTCACCATAGCTGCCTCGAATGTAATTACGTTTTTGACTTTTGAAACATTGAATTGCCAATGGTTTTCAACAAATCAGATGGAACATGCAGCAAAAAATAGTTAAATAGTTAAATAACAAGTTTTGTTAGCATATGCTTTTCTCAAAGTAGGGTTTTTTTTTTTGTCAGATTGATTTTAGTTCTCTTTAACAGCAATGAAAAGAAACTTCAAGGTTTTTTTTAAATCATATAAAACTTTTTTGCCATTCTCATATTAAATCTAATTTATGTGCAGTATAATTACTCAAAAGATTTGTGCCTAATTTATATATTAATAATAATATTTTGTACTTTCATTATGTTTTTGAAAATATGTGCTAACTTGGGTGTCTAGTCACAGAGCTACAGCAATTTAACCTGCGCCAGGCTTATATTGATGTAAGTCCACACACGCAATATTTGTTACACAGATTTGCTTTATACATTTTCCTTTATACATAGAAAAATGAAATCCAATACGTGTGGCTGGAGTAGTTTAAAACATTACTTCTCACTACCTGTTCACTGCTGGCAGAAGGTCTCAGTCAGCTGCTCAGCTGCCTGACTAGTTTGTGGTTGTGCTCATCTGCTTCGGTACAAAGTCAGCTGGGTTAGCTTGTACCTTGGCTGTTGGTGCGTGCAGTTGTACAGTCCCTCACACAGAACAGCTCTAGGAACTTGCTCAGAAACTGTCCTAGCCATTTCCAAACTCTTGCCAACTCCGCAGGGCTTGGGTGCAGCGTTGTGTGCAGAACAGGGCTTTTAAATGTTGAAAGAACAGCAAGCCGCCTTAGCAATGGTGAGGAATCTTTTAGAACCATTTTTGTCTAAATTGTACGCTGGGGGGAGAGGCATTTCCTTGCAAAAATGGGGCATCTTATTAATGAATTTATAAGAACAGAACTTGTAAAGTGTGTTTGACAGTATTTAGCAGCTGCAGAATCCCGTCATTTGTTCTATGATTTCATGCCGTCAAATTTGACAACATGAACTAGTGCCAATCTTCGCTTTGGAAGACAATTTCCTTTTTATAAAAATTCTAATTATTAAAGCTAAATTTGGATTTGATTAAAAGGAAGTTTTTAGTCTTTTTATTTGTCAAATATCTTTCAAAAACTAAGTTGGTTCTACCTTTGACAATTTGTCACAATGGTATTTACTGAAAACCATAAATTATATATTGTTTCCGCCTTCTGCTACCAATGGATGACGTTGGTGTCAGCGGCAAGGAAGACACTGGTATTTCTGATAGACCTAAAACCCTGTTCGTCAGTTGTGTAGAAGCCTGGATTTATTGCCCATTTTCAGACATGCTTAGTGGGGCACGCTTAGACCTTGTTTATCCAGAGATGCTACTGAGCACCCATTACACGTGGAGGAGGAGGTGTTCAACAGGACTCCTCACTGCAGAGTTAACTCGGGTGTTGCCATAATTTCAGTGCTGACAATACACAGCCCTTTTGTCTTTAACATGATAGTGCTTTTAACTCCCTCTTGATTGTATTTTCAGGTAGTATAGGCACAAGTTTGAATTAATGCAGGTTAGCAGCTGCTACCATAACCAATGCTCTGGATGCAGGCTAGCTCAGCTCAGTTGCTACTGGCCTTCTGAACTGTTCTCTACCTTCTCCAGTGTCTGCCGCTACGCAGCAAGCACTGATCAGTTATGTCACCATTTCCCAGAAAATAACGTATGGGACAGTTTATTGTTTGGATGAAGCACGCACTTGTATCAACTGTAGCAGCAAGCTAGTCTTCTGACCTGTTCCCCTGGGATACACCAAGCTCTTTGATGCAGAACTGCTGTAAGTGTGCAATTAGCTGGTAATGAGGGATTTGACCCCTTTTCCCTCCTCCCACAGGAGCTGAGTGTAGAGGCTATGTCAAGTATTACAATAAGTACATTGCCAAATGAGGAGGAAACTTTCATGGTGATATTCTGGGGCTTCCTGGCTACGTTTTCATAAGTATAAGCAATTGAGACATTACCGCTGAAGAAGTACTTGTGAAACATGAGTTTTGTGCGCCAGCTGAGGGTACAGCCATGTTCAGCTTCTGGAACAGTTTTCCTGAATGAACATGGTTTGGAACTTAACTGTGCTGTCCTGCTGTAGTTCTAGCCTGATTCTGTAAGCATAAAAGAAGCATATGCATTAAAAATAAAAAGAAAAATCTTAGTGTGGTGCAGACTGTTGTGGAACGCATTACAAGGCACTGCGGTGCACACAGACTCACATTATAGTTAAGAATGGAAGGAACCTGTGGAGATCATCTAGTCCAACTCTCTTGCTCAAGCGGGATCAGTTAAAGCAGGTTGATTAGGGCCATTTTCAGTCAGGTTTTGAGTAAGTCCAGGGATGGAGACTCCACAGCCTCTGTGAGAAACCTGTGTTTGATCAGCCTTACAATAAAAGAAACCTTTTTCTTATATTTAAAAGGAATTCCTGTATCTCGATTTGTGACAACTAGCTGTTGTCCATTCACTGTGTGCCACAGAGAAGAGCCTGTCTCTGTCTTCCTTGCACCCCCATCAGGTATTTGTACACACTGATGAGATCCCTCCCGAGCCTTCTCTTCTCCAGGCTGAACAGTCCCAGCTATTTTGGCCTCCCCTTGTATGACAGGCACTCCAGACTGTTACTTGGCTTTGTGGTCCTTTGCTGAACCGGCTCCAGTAGGTCCATGTCCTGGGGAGCCTGGAACTGGACCCAGCACTCCAGGTATGTCCCACCGGTGCTGAGCAGAGGGGAAGGATCACCTCCCTTGACCTGCTGGTAGTGCCCCCACCTCATCCAGGTCAGGATGCTGTTGGCCTCCTTTGTGAAGCTTATATGGTCTGTACGGTCTGGTATTGTGTGGCAGGTTTCACTAGAGAGAAATCAAATTTTAGGAGAAGTCAACTAGCTTGAATTAAATTTTCAAGTGGCAAAATAGCACCTCAGTGAACAGAGCAATGTGTGCTAGTAAACTATGAGAGAGCGACTGGCATTCTGGGAATGAGACAACTGCCTGCAGAGGCTGCAGACGTCAACGAAAGCTGCCTAAAGAGCCGGCAGAGTAGGATGTGTTTCTTGGGAAGTCTCTTGGCCCAGGAGTAAGCCTTGGGTTGGCACAGGGCAAGGGGCTGGGGCATCTGGTAGGCTAGAAAGCTACCAAATAATACCCTGCAGTCTGCAGGAGGTCTCTGTGTAAGCTCCATTTCTATGTAATTATCTTTTTAGAGTTAGGTTCGGTTACAAATCCAAAACACCACTGCTGCTGACTTTGCATAGAGCCAGCTGTAAGGAATACTTAGAGGTGAGTCTCTGTGTTTCCCCCCTCGCTGGCTCCCAGTTAATCAGTCCTGAGAATATGATCGGGAGTTGTTTTGAAGGTTTTTTCCACATGCTGGGTGATCAAGGACCTGAGTGCTCAAGACCCACTTTCCACTTCCTTAAGCGTCATTTTCTCTTCCACCCAATCTGCAATATGTTCTTTAGGCCCTGTTGGAGCTCATAAAACATTTATACCCATGGTTACACGGCACAAATATTACATTTTGTAGCACTCGTACCCTGGTATTACTGTGTGTCTGTAGCCACCATATCTGACATGCTGTTAACATGAATGATGGACCTGAATGTCCTGCCTGAAGACTTGCATGAGACCAGGGTTTCTTTTCCTTCCTTCCTCGCCCAGTGTCATACCTGTTCATAACTATATGTTGTCAGAATTTTATCTCTGGCCTTAGTTAATGCCAGTTTATGGCGGTCTTATTTCTTGTCCCAGACCTGCAATACTGGTTCTGCACCTGGAGGCCCATTCTGATCTGCTAAAAACAAACAAATGAGTATCCATAAACACTGGGGAACTGGGCAGAACGGCCACTCCAGTTTCTTGATTTTCTATGTATTGTAGTCTGCTTTGGGTTCTAAATTGAAATATTGCTGAAAAATGAAAAGGAACCCCTGTAATGTTCATAAAAACTCTCAGCTGAGGAGTCTTGTCAGCTAGTTTAAAAAAAATCTGCTGCTTGAAATACGTTGCCTGTGAGCCCCAGTTCCTCTATGGCTGCTGCTGCTGTGCAGGAGCGATTGCTCGCGCAGCACGCGGCCAAACATCGCTTCAGGTTCCCATCCACGTGCTCCAGGAAAGTAACAGTGGTTAAAAAGGTACTTACTTTTCTGATTGTGCTGAAGTTTTCAGTTTTGGAGAATGCTGTATTTCAAGGAGAAGGTGTTCACAGCCCCCTGCTTGATGGGTACGGACAGCCCGGGGCAGCCATGCAGTGGTAGGAGAGCCCCTGTGGAAGGACACAGCTCGTGTTGGCCTCAGGGGCAGCAGGGATTTACAGCTCCTCCTTGTCGCTGGGAAGAATGGTCTGGTGAGTTTTCCCTGTCTGTAAAGGCGATTTTATCCCCCAGTGCATGACCGATGCCTTCCCATGAGTCAACTAGGATCCTCAGCCCAGGCACCCATCACTGGGAGGCAGTGGTGGCGTGCAGGACCTCGGGTGGCTGGAGGCATCTGGGGGGGATGGTGATCCTGCAGAGGAGATGGGGAGCTTCGGGAGGCACCTCAAGCAAAGTGACCCGGCGGTGCAGAGAGCAGGAGAGCATTCCCTGTGAGTCTGCTCGTGCATGTGCCGGGCCTCTGTCTGCTCGTTGAGTGGCCCTTGGGGACCACAGCTGGCATGTGTCAGGGTCCCTGCTCCAGCTGCTGCTCGTGGATGGCGTTTGCAGTTTGTGGTTTGGTTTCTGGATCTTTGGGGACTTTTTGTGGCACCATGAGATCCAGGTTACTGCTGGCAAAGGTCAACCCCTGGTTAGGATGGGTCAAGCAGTGTTCAGCTAGTGCTGGGGATACTGCTGTGTAACTGCCAGACGGTGGAAACCAGGATGCACTTCTTAGAAACTACAGTTTGCACAAAAGGAGACCATAAACCTGCTGAAGGTATTGTGGGACTTGTCAGTCATGGAGGCAATGCACCACAGAGCCTGGTCCCCAGCTGCAGCTGGAGCAGCTACCCTGGCACAGCAGAGGCCTCTGATCAGGCAGAGCTCTGGGAGGGATGCTGCTTTCTGTGTGCCAGACTGCGGGCAGTGCCCAGTGCCTTGCTGAGGCTGGAGCAGGTGGAGGTGGTGGCCATGCCTACTGGAGGTGTGTGCTGGTTGGGGAGTTGTGGCCAAGCTACGGAGCTGCCGGTGGAGATGAGCAGGCTACATGGCATCAGGCAAGTCAGGCACTTGTGAGACTCCTCTGGTGGGGCAGGCTGGAGGCTTATGACTTCTGTCAGCAGATGTCCCTGGACAACTGCTATCATCTTAAGAAGGTTTGGAGATCAGGCGAGTTCTCTGTTGACTGGAGAAAGACAAATATTATCTCCATTTTCAAAAAGGGCTAAATGTAAATGTGGGGAACTACAAGCCAGTCAGCCTTACTTCAGTACTCAGGAAAATCATGGAGTGAGTACTTTTGGAGTGTTTCTGGGCAAACTGGTGATTTATTGAGGGTAAATCATGCCCGACCAACCTGGTTGCCTGCTATGATGAAATGACTGGCTTTGTGAATGAGAGAGCAGTGTGTCATTGACCTTGGCTTCAACAGGAATTTTTACACAGACTTTCACAATATTCTCATGTCCAAATTAGGACCTTACTGTCTGAATGGATTATCAACAAGATGGGTAAAAACCTGGCTGTCTATATAGGCTCAGAGGGTAGTGGTTAATAGTTCATATTCTGCCTGGGAGCCAGTGGCAAGTGGAGTGCCAGAGGTGTCTACACCATTTAACGTCTTTCTCAGTGACCTGGAGAACGTGACAGAATGCACTGTGGTCAGGTTTGCAGATGATGCCATACTGGGGTGACCAATAGATAGACTCGAGGGCAGGGCTGCCATCCAGAGTGACCCTGATAGACTGGAGGAATGAACTGGAACCCTATGAAATTCAGTAGGGCAAGTGCAGACTCCTGCATCTGGGAAGGAATAACCCCTCGTCACAGTGCGGAACTGACTGACTGGGGGCAGTTCAGCAGCAGAGGACTTGGGGGTCCAGTAGACAGCAAGCTGAATATAAACCAGCAGCATGCCTTGGCACAAAAGAAGGCCAACAGCGGCCAGGAGATCGAGGGGAGGGATTATCCTCCTCTGTTTAACACTGACTAGCCATAATCTAGAATATTGCATCTGGTTTTGGACCCCACGGTAAGGAAAGATATTGATGAACTGGAGTGAGTTCAGCAGAGGTCACTGATGTGGTCAGGGATCTGGACCAGTTGCCCTGGGAGGGGCTGAGGGGCCTGGGCTTGTTCAGCCTGGAGAAGAGGTGGCTTTGAGGGGACCTGTTAGTGGCCTTCCAGTACCTAGGAGGATTTTGTTCAGAAGATGCAGCCAGGCTATTCCAAGCATTGTGTTGGTAGGGCAATGAGAGATACTGGGTGTAAACTGAAATGAGAGATTCAGAGGGGAAATAAGCAAAAGCTTTTTCACCATAAGGACAGTCACGCAGTGAACAGTTGCCCAGAGAGGTTGTGTAGTCTCCATCCTTAGGGGTTTCAAAACTGACTGGATAAAGCCCTGAGCAACCTGATCTGACATCAGAGCTGACGCGGCTTTGAGCAGTGGGTTGGACTAGATCACCTCCAGAGGTCCTTCCAACCACAAAGATCCTGCGATCCTCTGTGTGTGTAGGAGTATGCAAGTATGGATTAAGTACAGAATGAGTTCTGTGGAGATCAAATATGGAGTATGTCTTCGCAGAAAGATACAGAGGCCAAAAACGTGGCTCACTATTACAAGTAATATATAGGTTTTTGTTTTTTTTTTTAAAAACGAACACTTGGATTTCAATGGAAAATAATGGAAAAAAGAACGCAAGCCAGTGTGTCTGCTTTTCTCAGCCTCCCCAGTGCTTTAGATCCTATTTTGGTCCAGAACCAGCAAGGTCTGAAATGTTGTCACCATATTCATGTCCATATCCCTTGCCTGGATTCATATTGAACACATTTCTCTCAAGGATTTAATAAGTGACTTCCGTTTACATCATTTATGTAGAGAATAGGTCATGAGAAGTGGAAAAAACAGCTTCCAAAATATCAGTGTAGCTGTCTTATTTGGAGACAATCCTTCAAACAGCTGAATTATTACATGTCTATTGAAGTGAAGACATGGAGTAAGGGTGATACATGAATTCTAGGTAAATATAATGCTGGTATTTGACAGTTTGCAAATAATTCATACAATAGATGTCCCCTACTGAAGTCTAAATGCAGCTCTCAGCTACTTCCAGCTGGGCAGCATAGATGTAATCAAGAATAATTGAAGAGCTGATTTTGTGCTGTGTGAACATAACTGTCTGTCTTTCTCAATATGTTACGATGTCTAACATGTTGGCTTTCTCCATGATCATATAACAAAAGTTGTTTGTATTGGATGTGAAAGAATGGTTAGTGCTGTTTAGTCATGATCTGTCGTAAGAATCTTAAGTAGCTTAGAAAAAATCCATAATTATGTCCCTAAGACTGATGGCATTTCAGATCTTGCAGTGATAAAGGTTTTTTGGTCTTGCCTCAAAATTACTTTCAGACAAAGAAGTATGCTCTCAGCCTAATCATGTCAGCATCAGAACACCTGCAAAAATAGATCAAAAGAAAAAGCAGAATTACTGAGATTTTCTTGCTATGAATAGCACTAGTGTGAATGTATTAAGCAATCATTGACTGTACTGAAAATGCAAAATATCCAGGGGAGCAACTACAAATGTAAACAGATTTTGGGACACGTTGTCTGTTTCAGATAGCGGCCTTGGCTGGTTTCATCACCTGCCTTTTTTTTTTTTCTTTTTTTGTTGGGATAGTGGGTGAAAAACCTGTGTCAGCTGGAGATCATCAGACTTGCCTTGAGCTGGAGGAAGACCATGAGAACTGCGAAACTGAGTAATAGTGTTCTTGTGTTCAAAAAGTTGTTGGTTTTTGCTGTGTCGGGAGCAAAAATGATGCCATATACCATATAACAAAAATCTTACTTGACTACTAGCATCTTAATGGTTGATCTTCTCCCTTGGGTACCTGGCCTAGAAACCAGCTAGTGCAAACTGATCAGCTCTCAAAAACTGCGTAGCAAACGTCTGGGCAGAGGACATGCTTGGTTTACAGATGGAAGTCAGTGTGGAGGGATGGAGAAGGCAGCAAGCTGTCGCAGGGTTAGAGAAGTTCAAAGGCTGCGTCAGCCACTGTCACCTTCTGCTTTTCTGATGGTAGTTTTGTGGTAGCTTGTGATGGTGTAAGGATATAAGTAAGCAAGGCAAAATTCAGAGTAAGAGGTGATTATCTTTTTAAGACTATCTAATACTGCTGGAGATGCAAAGCAAACTGACTGTGTATGAATGCGCTCATCTTCAGGCCTTCCTAACTGCTACTCGGTTGTAGCCATTTGACCTTCCTTAACTAGAAAGACAATTATTCTGTTTCTTTGTCCCTGTATTTTTATTTGTTTTGCAAGAAGGCATAAAATACAAAACCCAGAAAACCTTAAAAAAATAAAACCTCAACAGAATAAATTGCTGCTAAGGGTTTGTTTTAATACTGTTTCTCAGGACGTAAAGGAAATGTTGGCTCCATCATCCATTTCACACCACTGTACGTGTCCTGTGCGTGTCAGTATTTGCTGGAAACTGGAGAAGAGGAATCAGTCTGCTTTAGGCCATAGCACCTGAAGAGTTCCCTAAAACCTGTTGATACATTTTATGATGATTTCATGGGTCTCGGCTGAAGTCAAGCTCTTGGCATGAAGATAAAGATGTTGAAATTATTCTGTCACTATATACATTGCTACTTATTCTTTTTCTTGGTGGCCAGATGAGCAAAGCGTGAATAGGAACTTCATTTAGCTCAGTTCAGTTAGAGAAAGTGTGTGGAGAATGGCATTTGCAACCTGTGTACTATTGTCTGGTTGCCAGTACATTTACATGAAAAATACTTCCTAGTGCATTAAATGACTTAAATTTGCTGATATTTTAAAGATACTGACAAGATCCCTTTAGGTCCCATGTCCCACCCCCACGCCCGCTGTGTTCACAGCCTGACCTGTGTTCTTCATGATTGTTATTTAGCAATAATTGTGCTGAAACACGGTGTGTAAGTTTCCAGTGTGTTATATTACATCTTCACGTCTGTTCTTGAAACTTGTTGGGCATGAAGACATGACATTAAGCTTCAGTATCAACTGCTTCTGAAAGTATCTCGTTTCCCATTTTTCACGTATACTCAAAACGATGAGCTGTATTCTAGATGGTAGTTTATTGTGCTCAGATCTCTTCACCTGCTTGTTGTTTTAGCTGAGTTGAGCTTACGGCGTGCAGAAGACATCAGACACTGCCTTTTTTGACAACTTTTTCCTGTTTCTGTTCGACATCCTTTATATTTTTCCTGATTGAATAATGCTCAGTGAAGGCACTCCTGCATCTGTGCCGCTTTCGTAATTCTGAATGTGCTAATTGCTAGCTGTTCAGGTTCACTCTCTGCACGTCCCAGACACCTCCATTTTCCCTTCTGGATAACTGGAGGTACAAAGCTCTGTAATTTGCTGTTACAGCTAAACCAAGTGAAACAAAGCTGAAGACAGGCCGAGAGAAGTTCAGACAAAGCAAGGCTGACAAGCCTTGGTCCTGAGGCCTCGCAAACTCAGTGCAAAGCCTGTGGCAGGTTCCTACCAGTGCAATACTGGGCTGCAGGGTTGCAAGAACCGAAAATGCTTCTTAAACAGTAAGAAGTAACAACATACCTGGCTTTTTATTTTACTTTCTACTATAACAGAGTAATGTCAGAGCATGCAGCAAGCTACTTCTTGATTTGCGTTTGGCCTTAGTAACTAATCTGTAATACAAATGTTTCTCCTATGTGGGTTTTTTAGCCTCTGCTTACAGTCACAAATTTAGATTGATGGTGCTATGATGCTGACTACTGTGGCATTTAACATTCTTTATAGGCCATTCTCATTGTAATAAACAAGCAAAACTGTGCTGATTGTTTACATGTATCCATTAATTAAGAAATTAGTGGTATAGAAGTAACTGCCTTCTGGATGGAAAGTATATTTTATGTTGAAACATTACCAACATACTATTGCAAAACAACTGACAGGTTTTGTTTCGGCTCCACATAAAGCTCTGTTTGCTGGAAGTAGGTGAGGGCTCTTTAATTCCATTTTTCCTGTTTGTTGCTGAAGCAGTGAAGCATTCAGAAAAAGACAATTTCACTTTGATTAAATGCCTGAAAAGTTATCTGGTTGGGAAAAAAAAAAAGAAAAAAAGAGAAAAAGGATGTTGCATAAGCTTTTAATATTTAATTTCTATACTCTAAGTATCCGGAAGAACATTTAGTTCCTGTTTTGAAAGATGAATGCCATACATTGGAAAGTGTACTGAAGGCTCATTTGCAGTCAGGGAGCTTGTTTGCTTCTCTAGTATGTACGTGCAGGGAGGAGTAGAAAGGGTTGAGTGGGCAGTTGGCAGTCATTCATTGTCAGTGATTGCTAGTCATTCATAAAAACTGCAGAGCTGAGAGGAGGAGCCAGCAGCAGCAGCAGCCGCCTTTCAGGCGCTCGCAGAAGACATGTCTGTGCAATCACAAGTGATTCGAGAAGCTGCTCAAACACGGCGTGATGAATGTAATGAGGAGATGTGTGCTAAATGCATCTAATTAAAGGGAGTTGCTTAGAATAAAGTAAAATATTTTAATTCTTTTCTCCTCAAGCCCACCGCATTTTGTGAACGTGGAGATCCAACAGTTCTGTGTTTGGCTAAAGGCAATAAATCACTTTCAAAGAATGCCCTCTAGTTTGCGATATCATCTGGAGTATGTCTTTCTCCTTTAAAACAAGCAGTTTTAGGAAATTAATGGGTCTCGATCCACTGATAAAAAAGAATTTGTGAGGTGAGTAGGGAATATGTTCTTGGACTGTGTATTTTTAAGACATAAATGACAACGAAAGTTGAATTTCAAGAAGAGAAAGTGTCAGAAGCAGCAAACCATCCTTTATGTTCTCACTGTTAAAATTGTTACATCTGTATTTTTTCCCCTCATTGCAATGACTGCCAATCTAATAGATGGTCTCGACAAGATTTTATTTCATCTTTGTCTCCAAAGTGGGGAAGATAGATTTCCATTTCTAATGGAAGCTAGACCAGCAGGTTGATAGACTTCCATTTTTAATTTATAAATCTGTTTTATTTGAAACTGTGTGAGTAAATGCTATTGTATGAGATATTCCATCTCTTGTAGTTTGGCCTATGCAGTTTGCTCATTCTCAGAAAGCTACAGAGCTGTCACTGCAGGCTGATCGAGCACTGGCTGGGACACGGTATTTAAGGACAGGTTTATGTCCAGGCTGCCATTGCATTTAAATTGAAAGACAAATGGCGGGTTCTTTATTGTAAGTCAGGGCGTAGGATGTTAAACTACAAAACACTGTCCCCTTACAGAACCAGAACTGTCCATTGAGAAGTGGAATAATCAGTCGACTTCCCTGTATTTGACCTGTTTGCAGGTGGACTCCTGGGTCTGATCCTGCTCTAAGCACAGTCTGGAAAAACGCAATGCTGGGCTAGAAGATTTCATTTGAAATGAAGATCTGGAGCACTGTCTGTGTATGGTTTACATAGCACCTCGAACTGAATGTGCTTGTTCCTTATCAGATGGCAGAATTTCAAAGTGACCCCGTCTCTCTCTAACAAATAGCTAATTAAATTGTACGCTGTAGGCTCTTTGAAGCTTTTTCAGAAGCTCTGATTAAAATATATAATCCAAACTTCACTATGGCAATGTTCCAAAGAAAGTGCACGTATGCATCATCTCCTTTTCAGGAGGTTTTGTGTTGTAGCTCAGGCAGCTCAAACTATGGCAGTCACTGCTTTCAGTAGGAGTGAGCGCACACCCCTTGGGGCCTTGGTTTCCTTTTCTTCTCAAGAGTTCTCATTAGTATTAACAAGTGTAATATATGTACATCAAAGGAAAATAGACACTTAAAGAAAGAATTCTGTATGTGACCTGCTGAGAGATTATTGCATACGAGATCGGTCTGGAGGTACAACTTCCCCAGGTATGTTGCTTTTTCTCCTGGAGTTGGAACAGCAGAGTCTCATGGACCAATAAACATCCCTTCCTGCAGTAGACAGATTTCTCTTGACAAATGACCAGGTGCTCAAGTCCAGCAGCAAGCGTGGGGTTTGAAGCCTGTCTTATCCATATGTACATATGCAGTTAATCGACTGTACATCAGTACATCAATACGTACATTGCAGTTAATTGGGGCCGGATGGGATCCACCCAAGAGTGCTGAGGGAGCTGGCAGAGGAGCTGGCCAAACCACTCTCCATCATCTACCAGCAGTCCTGGCTAACAGGGGAGGTCCCAGATGACTGGAGGTTCACCAATGTAACGTCCATCTACAAGAAGGACCGGAAGGAGGATCCCGGGAACTAAGCCTGACCTCGGTGCCGGGGAAGATTATGGAGCGATTCATCCTGAGTGCGCTCACCGGGCATGTGAAGGACAACCAGGGGATCAGGCCCAGCCAGCATGGGCTCAGGAAAAGCAGGTCCTGCTTGACCAACCTGATCTTCCATGACCAGGTGACCTGCCTAGTGGACGAGGGAAAGGCTGTGGATGTTGTCTACCTGGACTTTAGTAAGGCCTTTGACACTGTTCCTCACAGCATCCTCCTGGAGACACTAGCTGCCCATGGTTTGGATGGGTGTACTCTTCAATGGATAAAGCACTGGCTGAATGACTGAGCCCAGAGAGTGGTGGTGAGTTGAGTTAAATCCAGCTGGTGGCCGGTAACGAGTGGTGTTCCCCAGAGCTCAGTTTTGGGTCNGATCTTGTTTATCATCTTTATAAATGATGTGGATGAGAGGATTGANTGCTCCCTCAGTAAGTTTGCAGATGACACCAAGTTAGGGGGAGAGTGTTGATCTGCTTGAGGGTAGGAAGCTCTGCGGAGGGATCTGGACAGGCTGGATTGATGAGCTAAGGCCAACTAAATGAGTTTGAACAAGGCCAAGTGCCGTGTCCTGCACTTGGGTCACAATGACCCCATGCAATGATACAAGCTTGGGGAGGAGTGGCTGGAAAGCTGCCCAGCGGCGAATGGTCTNCGGGTGTTGGTGGACAGCCAGCTGAACATGAGCCAGCAGTGTGCCCAGGTGGCCAAGAAGGCCAACGGCATCCTGGCTTGTATCAGGAACAGTGTGGCCAGCCAGAGTAGGGAGGTGATCTTGCCCCTGTACTCGGCACTGGTGAGGCCGCACCTCGAGTACTGTGTTCAGTTTCGGGCCCCTCACTACAAGAAGGACATTGAGGTGCTGGAGCATGTCCAGAGTGGGGCAAGGAGGCTGGTGAAGGGTGTGGAGAACAAGTGTGATGAGGAGCGGCTGAGGGAACTGGGGCTGTTTAGTCTGGAGAAGAGGAGGCTGAGGGGGAACCTTATTGCTCTCTACAACTACCTGATAGGAGGTTGTAGTGAGGAAGGTGTTGGTCTCTTCTCCCAGGTAACTAGCAATAGGACGAGAGGCAATGGCCTCAAGGTGTGTCATGGGAGGTTTAAATTGGATATTAGGAAAAAGTTCTTTACTGGAAGAGCGGTCAGGCACTGGCACAGGCTGCCCAGGGAGGTGGTGGTGTCCCCGTCCCTGGAGGTGTTCAAAAAACATGTAGATGTGACACTTCAGGACATGGTTTAATAGGCATGGTGGTGTTGGGTTGATGGTTGGACTTGATGATCTTAGAGGCCTTTTCCAACCTATGATTCTGTTATTCTATGATTCTATGACTGTATGCAAGTGAAATGATTTACAGGTGCCTAGAAAATATCTGTTCATAAGTTACGTGGGTGTTGAATGAGTGTACTTGGTTCCTTGCAGTTTGAAAAATGAAGTGCTGTACAAGTACAATTTTTAAAACCATCTCTCTTCCTTTTGAAGACACATTTCACAACAGAAGGAAGAAATCAGATTAATTGTACTTGCTTGCTACCTTAGTGATATTTCATCGTTCAGATGTTTCGAGTAATGTGTTGTCTGTTTATTTTCAAGCCTTCCAGGTGGGTGATTTTTGGAGGCTGACTTGAAATCCTTGTCTATTACTGGAGAGCTGATATTAGAGATGAGTGGTATGATTTATTTGGTTACATTATATATATAGCTGTCTATATGCAGCTCTAAAGACTATATAGGGGAATATGATACCCTGAAAGCAGACTCAAACCCATGCAGTCTAGACCCACCTTAGTAACTCTGCGCATCCATGAGAAGCAGTTGTTAAACCTTTTCAGGTTTCTAGCCATCTCTCCTACTACCACATTCAGAAACTAGAAAAGCAGCAGCAGCAGATTCATCACAGTGCTTGCTGCTGACCTACGACTCATGAGAACATGTATTGCAATATATTGGGTTGCTTTTAATTTCTGTCAGCAGTCAGCACTGCAGGTTTGGGTGTTCTGAAATAGGCAACATTATACGATGCTAGTTTTTTTTTTTTTAAGGGATTCGTCCTTTTAAATAAAATATAAAACAGATAAAAGCCAGCCCATCAGTGAAATGAATCTCACAGCTGTAATCAGAATGGCAGTTTCTATTTTTAACTTGGCAACTTCCCCGTGTAACAGGCTACAGCTTTCAGTGACATTTCGGATATAGCTAATATCTTCTCAGGGTTTTTTGGGGGCCCATCTTACCTTGCATCCCCCAAACAAAAGCAGTGGATGCTTGTGGAGGATGAAGGGAAAGGGCTACACAAAGTGGTCCAGCTCATCTGCTCTCCTTATGTAGCCTCTTCTACCATCTTTTACTGGAGCCAAAATACAGGGCTGGATGGACCACTGGTCCAACCCGGTAGAGTATTTCTTGTGTTTATGTGTTGTTTGTTACACTCCAGTGTTAACAACTGTATCCAGAAATAGTTTGGTTGATCAGAAAAGTCATAGTCCCATATTTGATTCCTTGTCTTGGAGCATTTAAAAAAACAAAGTGTATGAATAGCTGTGACATAAGCTGCTGCATGGATGAGTGATGTACCTGTAGAAACACTTCTCCGTGTTTTAACTTTATTGGCAATTCACATTCTAGCCAATGTCTTTTCTCAGTGCTGCTTTTTACACATTGCTTCTCCCTCCACTAGTTTTCTGCTTGCTTCTGTGTCAGCAAAACAAAATGGGAAAGAGCTGGTAGGGCTGGCTAACTGACTAGTACTCAGCTGCCATCCAGACAGCTAAAATAGGATGCATCAGGCTACATGTAAACATCTGCAGCATCACTGGCTTCTTCTAGGGTAGATGATGATGGAAAAATTACTCGTTAATTGAAACAAATAGGCACATCTGTATCTACAGTGCCTATGGCTCAGTCTGAAGTGGAGATATAAAAGAAATGAGATGTTCCTAGATGTGCCTGTTTCTTCTAGCTATGAAAGAAACTTAGGGTGACTGGCTCACATATGGATGAGTAAATTTACAGGAGTCAAGTCTTACTATGTAAGGAAAAGACACTCCGAGAGACAAAAGTACTGAAGTTTGTTGTCTTTGCTTGTAGCCTAGATACAAGGACAAAAGATTGGACATTGTTTAATAACTTAAAAATGCAGGTAAAAAAAATGCTTACTGAGATCTCACAGGTGCCTAAGGAGACTTTAGCAGCTCACTTAAAAATCTTCCTTCAAGCCTGAACATTCTGGAAAATCCTTCCCAAACGAGGTCTTTCAGTTTGAAGACAGTACGTATTTAAGCACGCTTCTCCTTGGAGTTCTGTCTTGTATGAGTGTAATGGAGAATTCCAGGAAAAATGTGTCTAGATGCCTTCAGGAGAACCTAAGGAAGCCTTCCAGATGAAGGGCTCTTAGCTTATTCTGTTGGAACTGCCATGCAGTCTTGTTCAGGACCATTTCTTCCGGCAAAACTGACCATTTCTTCTTGTGTAGGGCAGGTAGAATTTGAGACAACGAGTATCTCCCTGTGTGGCTTTATGAAGAAGGGTATTGGAGCTTTTTGCAGTAAGCAGCTTCTTTTTGATTTGGAGAGTTTTCATCTGGTTGATCCTAGAAGATGCTCCAGAATTGTAATATTCCCACGTTTTGAAGAAGTAATTCAAGCACAGAGGCTGTAAGAGCTTCTGGTCTCAGCAGAAATGGGGATGAGGAGGAATTTCTGATGCAGAGGCAAGACAGCGCCTGAATTTGCTGGCAGAGAGCAGCATCACATGTGCTGTGGCAGCGTTCCCTAGCCTGCTGCTAGCAGCCAGCCCTCTCTGATGGTTCAGAGGAAGGAAAGGGAAGATGTTGCCCTCCTTGAGATTCAGAAATTAGAGCCTGACCCCATATGCACCCTGTAAGCGCCTTCTCCATTTTGAGTTCGTATGAAGTTGTGTCAGGCAGACTAAATCTTGTATTATTTTTAAGTTCCTTCTGTTTATATTTACTATTAAAATAAGTTCTGACAAGCGTAAAGCTTATTCTTTCAGTAGCGTGTGGATTTTTGGGAAACCTATATCTGCTTTTCTGCAAATGTACAGGGCTGGAGAGTGACAGCCAGGCTTTCTTCTTAATGTGAGTGACATAAGCGTAAGCCACAGTCCTGTCGAGTGATGGAGAGGAAGATGATAATACTGTCTGATCCGGGGGAACTCTGATAAACAACAAGTACAAGAATGTCTGTTCTGTTTATGTACTCCACTAAGCCAATGTTGAAGACAAGGCTTGCTGTAGCAAGTATTGCAGTCTCGACAGTTCTTCACTACAGAAAAAAAAAATGAATAAGCAAAAGAAAAGCTGATTTAGAAACGTTTGTGTTTTTTAACTCCTTTAATGACAGGAAACATGGAACTAGGGTTCTTGATTAGGAAGTGTGAATCTAACAATCTGTGAAAAATCTGAAAAACCAATGTTCAATTCAGTGTCATGATTAGAAATAGCTGCCTTTCAGTTCTAAACTCTGTGTGTGTTAGGAAAGGGGAAAGGCGTAATCAGTATAAGTGCATTTAGTATATAATTTTTCTAAGAATTTATAGATCAAATATTTTCAGGTTTTGAAGAAAATCATGTTTGCTTTTGATTCCTAGCAGCATAAATCATGTATAAATATGGGACCTTGTGCTTCTGAAAATACTGTCTTGTAATCCTTGTATCTGCTGGGAGTAATGTGAATTTGCATGAACTTAACAGTTTAGTAACTGAGACTGAGGCAGTGCGTTCCCCAAGCAATGGGTTTACCTGTAAGTGAAGGCCCTGTGCGTCGGTGGCCCAATTATTTGGTTTGAGAAGACTTTTATTGTCATTATACTGTGATTCAGGGCCTAAATCTTGTTGTGCTAGGGTTTATATTAAGGCTTAGACTCTTTCAGATCTGAAAAATTTTAAATGTAACCCATGGGTTTAAAGCCTGCATTACTAGAAGTTTCCTTAGGGCAGCGGTGTGCTCTGTTGGCACAACTCCCTTTGATGTGAAAGGGTTTAAAAAAAAATCCACCTTTTTCCCCCTGGTTGTACTGAACAGAAACCATCATTTTATTCAGTTGATTGCTTAGGTATAACATTACAAAGCTTTGTCCACGTTGCTGTTGGGATGGGGAAGGAAGGAATTGGCAGTTTTCCCTGGAATGTCCGTGGGGCTGCTGCTTTTTGGCTGGACTGCTGGATGCCTCGGTATTCTTCTGTTAGACACCTGGAAATCCTGGACAAATATCCCTTGTATGTTAGTAATCAGCCAGACGTCCACTTATAGTGTAGGGACATTCCATACTTGCTCTGAAGTCAGTGGAAAGTCTGCAGCAGAGTGCACGCATGAGCACCGTACGTATGCAGTGGAATCATCTGACGTGACTTGCAACGTGTGCTCTGGCCACCTGAGGCACTTGGGCTCAGTGGTCATACTTCATGTTGTTTGAGGCACACATCCATATTTCTGCATGGGATTTTGTATATAGAAAAGTGAAGCCATTGCTCCGCCACAGGGAGATGAGGAGGGGAAAACCTCTACTGTAGTTAGAGGTAAGGTTGCCCAAAGAATATCTGGCTGTCATCACTGAGACCAAAAACACTGAAGTAAAAAAACATGGGACTTGCTGAATTTAGCATCGAGGATGTTGCTTCAGTGACATCTGCACTGGAAAATTGTAGCTGTTGGGTGAAAACCTGGTGTAGCTTTGATCCCAGCCTCTGGGACACAAAATGCCATTTTATTTATGTGTGTGTTTGTGTGTGTGTGTGTATTTTTGCGTAAAATATAATACATATAAAATATTAAAAATAAATAATAAGAAAGAGTAGTTAATGTCTCTTTGCTCCCTGTGATTGTTGGTTTAATGAGTTAAATGAAAGTAAAGTGATTGCAGTATCCTCTTCTTTTTGACAGCTCTTCAGTTTTGGAGATATCAGTCACCAATTCGTACAACAAATCCTCTTAGAAGACGGTCCATATCCTAGAGCCTTTTATTTCCAGTGGCTTGCAACAACATGAACCTGAGTATACTGAGATATAAAACCTAAGGCCAGGATAAATTTAGAGCAGCTGAGACTACCCTAGAGTTCAGCTAAAACGTGATACCTCTTGGCCTAAGACGTTTTCCTGAACAGCTAGTTACTGACCCACTCAGAATTCGGTAGCTTGTTAGTGCATTTTTAAAGCAAGCTTTTTGTTCTAGCTCTTTCATGGGACAATAAGAGCATCTGCCATCCAGACAGTTTTCTAAATGTATCTCTTCTAAATGCACCGAAACACAGTATTGCAAACAACAGTAGTTCCCTCTTGTTCTTAAATTATTAAGTTTATCCATGGAGTCTATGCACAAATCACTTCTTCTCCTGTCACATTTATCTCCATCTCGCTGTCTGTATGATGAAGGAGGTGGTGGGAGAGATCAGTTTTTTAGTTCTTCTGTGTAAAAAACTTCTATATTTTTTTTCCTGATTCAAGGTAAATCTTTGGAGTATGCAAGACCTTGAGGAAAAACACTCCTCAATTTATCTGGCATACCTTTTTAATCTAGTTCCTCTTTCTAGGTTTGATGGTATCCCCATTTCTTTACTTTGTTGGTTTCCTCTTTTCTTTGACCTTGCATTTTTGCCAGGATAAAATTTATTTGGTATTAAGTTATTAGTACAAAGAAATTAAAAGGAAGAGGATTAAGTTCCTGCTACAAGCAACATCAAAATAAGGAAGAATAAAGTGTCAAAAAGGACAAATAATACTGAATTAATATGCCACAGTTAAGGCTGGTGGGAATCTGGCTTCTGCATTGCTCCTGTTGGGATATCAGCTGCTCTTTTTTCCATGGTCTGGCAGCCATTTCTATCACTTAGGCTTCAATCGCCCATGCTTTGTTTTTTGTTCTTTTTGCTCTAGTGCTCAAGACTTATCACAAAGGTCTCTTTTTATAAAGTTGTCCAAAGCCTAGCCTTGTATGTTGAATCAGCTGGTGGGAAATGAGCAGAAGACCTAAGAAGTCATCCAGGCACATGAAGGGAGGGCACTACCAGTGGCACTGCCACTTAGAGCTCTCTGGCCCATCAGGAGCTGGGGTCGATAGATGGCCCAGGGTGCTGCAACGGCTACTGCTCTGCCAGAGCAAAACAGAGAAGTGGATGGGGAAGATCATCTTCCACCAAAATGTCTGGGGAAATGTCTTCAACTGCTCTTTGTTCTTCCCAGTTTCCATCTCTGTTAATTCTGGCTGGTATTTTTTGTCTTTTTCAATCAGGCCAGGGTAGAGGGAGTGGTTTGGTTTCCTCTTCTTGTCCCTGTAATGCTGCCTGAAGGATAGACTAGGTCACGCTTTGGTGGGGCCCTTAGGGGGAATGCTCCTGGCCGTGCCTCAGTGGAGGGCAGCTTCCAAGTTCCTTTGTGGTAGCTAATGCGCTCTTTGAGTCTGGTTTGTGTGGAGGGGGTGGTGTGTGAAGGTCTTGGCTGCAGCACTGGAAGGTGGAAAGAGCAGTCAGGCATTTCTGTACTACACAATTGTAGGCTTGCGTTTTCTCTTGTCTGTAGGCAGCCATACCCTTGACAGGGTTCCATGTGTCCAAATGGCAGATGCCAGGCTAACTTTGATCTCCCTTTTCAAGAGTAAGAGTGGTCTCAAATGTGCCGCGTTTGGACTCGGTGGAGCCTAGAGAACAGACGAGGGACCAGTCTGGACACACAGTCTGTGTCTGAGATGCACTGATCCACACATGGCATTGCTTTTCTGTAGTAAGTAGATATATCTGTTGATTTACAGGATATCCAAAAGCCTGAAGAAAGACCCTACTGCAAACCCACCATGTTTTTGGGAACTGTGCGGTCAAATGCAGAGGCTCTGTAATGGTGAGGAACCTAGACAGGAGAATGGAAAGCTGCTTACAAGCTTTCTGGAGAGCTTCCTCCTGTGTTGAGGATGAAGCACCATGATTCTGAGGAGGCCCTCCAGTGAACTTCCTGAAGGGATTTACTTTTTCCTATCCATGACCTAGTATATGGCATCTACAGTGTGATGTATGGGCAGCTGGCAAATCTCAGGTACTTTCCGTAGTATTTGCTTCGTAAAAGTATAAAGTTGGCAATTTCTGTGGAAAGGAGCAGACCATGCACCAAGTGTAGTTTCTGCAGGGTTGCCATCAGAAATTAAAACCTGGCTTCTCATTTGCATCCTTGACGGACTGGATAGCTCCCCCTTTAAGCAGCTTGATTGTCATTTACAGTAGACTTTTGTGAAGCTCTGTGAACATTGCTTACCGTGGAAGTGCTTCTGCATCTCCTAGATTCTGAAAATAATTTATTTCCCGGAGTAATTTTTTTTGTCATATGAGGCTGGGAAAAGGTAGTTTATCTTCATGGTTAGCAACAAAAATAAGCCATGACACATGCTTCTCCAGGGCCCAGTTGTCTGGGTAAAAGTTTGTCATGCTGAAAGAAAATCAAATACGAACAATACTAACCTTATGCTCTGGTCTAGAAGAGGAGCTACTGGCTTGTAAGCAATTTATTTTTCTCTTGTTTTTTCAGCTTGGATACCTGTGGAATTAGTGACCCTTCTAGACATGATTTCAAAACCGCTTCAAGGGAGAAAACTGCTCTCAGTTGGTCAGACGGTTCTGTCTTGAAACAATGGTGATATGTTAAAATGTCTTGTTACTGGGTTTTAAATTATTTTGCTTTTTAAGACTTTGAAGCTTTGCTGCAGGTGATGGTGACGACAACTTGCTTTTTAAATGTACGCAAGTTGTCCATCTACATGAAGCAGACCTTTAAGACCAGGGGGACAGCAACACGAAAGAAGTGCACAGAAAATCCCTGTCCACCAGTTAGAGAAGCTGGGGAAGCACAAATGAGAGAAAACATTTCACATAAAATACACTATAGTGAATATTTTAAGTCTTAGTATGCTAGCACCCAAAGCTACATTTCTGTTAGTATTTAAAGTGTAGGAATTTGCTGATTTAGAAGATCAATGGAATGAAAAGATAAGCTGCAGTGAAGTGACAGGCTTGGAACAGTCTGCCAACACTTGTTCACAGAAAGGGAAAACAACTTAAAATACAAAATTTTACCAAAAGAAATAGTTAACGCCAGAAGGTTGGGAAATGTATCTTTTTTTTAATTGTAGGAGTATGCAAATGAAGTTTTGTGGTATTTGAGCTGTGATGCATAGGGGACTTCTGAATGTTTTAATTTCAGTAGCAACCATGTTTTCACTTCACACGTTTGTTCACACAGAACACATTTGAATTCTTAACTAGAAAGCACTTTAAAATGTACCTTGAGTCTCGGAGTGGACTCTCTTGGTGTGAAAGCGTCTTGCTAGTGGTGAGTTCTGTTGCTGTGAAGGTTTTAGGGTTAATGGATGAGAAACAGCCTTCAGATACCGTAGGGATCTGCACAAAGTAAGGACCTAAACAGTTAAGCAGATCATTTGCTTGGGGTTATCTGGAATGGAAGCTGTGTTGGGATATGCTGTGTTGTTCTGTGATTTTCTTTCTGTGTGCTTACAAGGTACTTATCATCATGGCATTTTGCTTAGATTTAAAAATAGAAATAATGATAGCAATTTGTGATTTTAAAATAATTATTAGTATTTTTGGGAGAAATGGGTTGCGTAGTATGTAGGAGGGGGTATATAGAAGAGAGAAGGAGAAAAAAAATTGGTGTGCTGTGTAGGGCTACTCTCAAATCTTTCCTTAATTTTTTTTTTTTATAAGACTTTAGGGTTTTTTAGCCAAGCAAATCTGTTTGTGAATATCATCTAATATTCAGGGGTATTTTTTTTAAAGTTCAACCAAAGAAGATGTGTAATACCCACAAGCCAAGTCAGGCAGAGGAAGTGACTGAAGTTGGCTATGATGCCTGAGACCCCATTTTGGTTTTACATTTGTGTACCTGGAGTCCTTGATGATGTAAGCTCTCTAGGCAGATACTTGCCATGGCCAGGAGTACATGTCCGCAGTGTACCAGTTCCCTTCAGGAAGGTGATGTTGGAAAACGTCATACGGTGACAGAGCTTGAGCTCAGAGGAAGGTGAAGTACTCCCATTACATGTACGTCTGTCAGGAAGGCTGTTCGAGAAGATTCCTCCGCGAATCTTTCCTGCAGGAGGAGGTGTTGCCTTCAGTGAATGAACAGAGGCAGCCTGGCTTGGTGGAGTGATTTGTAGTACAGCAAAATCCTCTGAAGTGTGACTTCACTGCTTCTCCAGCAGAGGAATGATGACCTCTCCTTCTTAATTTCCAGGACAGTAAAGCAGATTAGAAGGTGTTATGTGTGTTTGATGCTGTCTGCATCTGATAGTGTTTTCTAGGACCATAATATTTTCTTTGTATTATCTGAGAAAGCCAGGACATCTGTCTAGGTAGTAGAATGGGGAGAGAATGCTTCAGTAATTGCTTTGCTTCTTAGCGTCTAGGGGATTTTTTAAGGTTGCCTGTGTCACCACCTTTCTGCCGTGTCTGGATGTAATTTGATACTTTTAAATTGGTTTTATTTTAATTTGAACCTTGCCATTTCAGAGTCATATTTCAGTGAGTTTTCCATGTTGTGGCAGAAGTCAGGAGAGATTTTTTAAAAAAAAAAAAAATCCATTTTTTTTTGTTTTTTAGACTACAAATACAAAAAATTACTTAATCATAGGATTGTCACCTGTTGTCTTCAGTGGCCAGAGTTAATGCTATTCAGGGTGCCCTGGGTGTGCATTTCATTCCATAACATGTAATAACTTATTTTGAAGTGTAACAATTATTCCATTGTATTTTCATGCTAGGAATAGTTAAAGGGAGACTTGCAATGTCATAGAAATATATTTTTTAATTATATAGTTGAAATGTGCTTCATTCTGAACTGTTTTAACATATTTTTTGTGGAATTTACACAGCATGTAATTTTATCCTTATACTGCATTATCTGTATTCTAGCTACTCACCCAGTTAAGAAAAGTAGGTAAGAATACTGAGTCAATTAAATGAGCAAATTGACCATTCTGGGAGCCTATTTAACAAGCTCTTTTACATCAAAACCTACAGATACTAATCTGACGGACAGTTTTTTTGGTTCTGATGAAAATGACAGCCTGTTACACTCTATGCCAGAAACACACATTGCTTCATCAAAAAACTGTTGCAGTTGATGAACAAAATGTTCCAGTCCTGTGTGGACAAAAGAGCAAAGTTATGTACAAAAATATCTTTGTAAGCCACATATATCTCTCTGGAGTGCAAGATAACTATTACTCGATTTGAAGGTTTACGATATTTGGGGGAGAGAGCAGTTCAAAAGTGTTAAACTGCTTTACCACCACCCTGTGGTAAAGAAAGCAGCCAGTGTTTAAGAAAAAAAATCAAAAATCTGTAGAAGATCAGCATTTGTATTGCATTAAAAACATTAGGCAATATTTTATCAGCATGTGACCAGTATCACAGAAACAACTCATTGATTAACTGTGTTCTGGGTAGGTAAGCACACTTTAAAATTTTGCATCTCAGTGATAAATGCACATGCAACTTTAAAATATGTTTTTGGTTTAGACCCCTGCCTCCATATTAGTAGCATTTAAACCAAAAAACTAATTAGTATTTCTAGTTTATTTATAGATGTGTTAATTGGATTCAGTCACAAAAGAAAAGTGGTTTATCATCTGTCATCAGTATAAAGCACTGGAAGGGCAAATAATCATTTAAACAGTCATGTCTATTTTTACCCCATTGGTTTTGTAACTTGGTATGCCTTTTATGAGCATCCTGAGTAAACAGTAAGTGGGTGAGAAATTAATTTCCTAAAATTCTGTCTTTTCTCATGGAGGTACTAGGAAGTCAATATTTTACAGAGGCAAAGTGGGTCTGTCATAGATAAATGTGTATTGTTGTGTGGAGAATGTTAAATGTAATTCCAAAGTAGCGGTGTAAATAGTTGTTATAAATACATTTATTAATCTAAACTTCAGGAAAGTCAGACAGGAAAGATGAAGTCTGTAATAGGCTGTCACTTTGAATCATATGACAAAATAAAGCAAAAGTGAAAATAAATCAGTAAAGTAAATCAATGGATAAATAGTTTTTTGGAAACAAGATCTGAATCTATGCTTTAAATTATAAGTAAACAGAGCCTTCATATAGGAAGGGGAAATGCTCTGTAATGAAGTGGTCATTTAATAGATTTCATTAGTTATTAAATCAAATTTTGTGCTTTCAAAGTATTTCCTATTGGTGTTTTCCACATACTTGTGCAGTACAAGTGTAGAACTAGTGCAGAAGCAAGAGACCAGATCTGGCTAAGAAGCAAGATGAAGGAGGTGTTTGCTATATAAGGCTTGCAAATGTCAGTAATTTTGCTTCCAACATGTCTTTGCAATATGTCCTCCTGCATTTCTGTTTTGTTATTTAGAAATCTCTTAGAATCATAATACAAGCAACAAGCTCAAGCTACGTTTAGTTCAGCTTGCTTTATTGAATTGGAATATTCACTTTAACAACCACACACACCATAAAACATGGCTGGAGAATAAAACCTGCATCATTCCTGCATGCATTTTAGCAGAGTATGATAATTAAGTTGTTCAGAACAGCTGAAAGGCAAGAATCAAAATATTGCTTGGCTACCTCTTGAGGATGAATGATTACCTTACATTACCTATTGCAATTTAAAGTGGGAGATTGCTGCTTTTCCTTTGTATGGAAGTTTTCAATTTGGATTCTGGAGGTTTTGTTCTGGCATGTCTCTGTTTTTTCCTGCTTTGGTAATCCTGGATCCTTTGTCATCCTAATTCCTGTCTTCTAGCTACGAGGAACCAGGTGGGATTCCTGTCAGCATTTGCCTGTGTTACCATAAGCCAGTAGAGGAGCGTGGTAGGTTAGATATCGACAGTCCTTTCCTTTCTTTAGTGCTGTTTCCTAGGATAAGCTGCAATTCAAAGCATATGTGAGTGTTGTTCTGGAATTGAGGGGAAGCAGTCATTTTGTCACCCTATTCCTTATACTGACGTTTCTCAACAGGAGTTGCTAGAATTAACTCTGCAGCTGCTTTGGGACTGCTGCCCAGACGGGAAAATGTGCAGGAATGGCATCCAGCATGTGTGGGGCTGGCTAAAAAAAAGTAGAGAACAGTGTCCTCTTTAGAGATTACAGAGTGAGAAATTACACCATCCATTTTTCTTGTAGAGATGTAAACTGCATACTCATAATCAAACCGATCCGAGACTCAACCCGCAGATTTTAGTGATCTCCTAGAGAGTGGGATTCTGTAGGTACTCTGAGGCACAGGGCAAGCAAGAAGCAAGACTTTCCTTTATTTTACTCTGTTGTACTCTGATACTGTAAACTTTGTATTTTCATGCTTGCTTCTTCACTAGATGATTGAGTGCCGCACAGAAGAACAGAATAGTTTCTGTTGGTTCTGAATTTGGCATAGCCTAAAGCCAAAGATATTTCCAGTTGTACATTGTTAAAAAGTATACCTTTTGAGCTATTAATTAAGGTATTTTGTTTTAGATTGTCAGTGTTTGGAATAAATGCTTTGAGAATTTCTGGCTTTCGCCTGTTACCATTTCAACAATGTTTTCAAAATATAAGTTGCAGCAGCAACCTGTTAATATGTACCTCGCTCTTTTGCTTAGGCATTTCAGAGTGGTATACTCTAACAGACATATTTCATGATGCCATACCATATAAATATTCAGAAATTAAAGTATTTAAAGTTACATAATTAAAGTTTAATCTGAAAATTATATTCCTTTTAAGTCATTGACATAGCTTTTTGCAAGAAGTGGAGAGCGTTTCAGCAGCTAAAACCAGCAACCTTGCCTAAGCCAATTATTTTATCTGCCGATTTGTTAGGTCATGTTGTGTTCAACGTTAGCTTAGCTCTTTGGCTACCAATGCCATATGAAGTTTAAACTAATTATCCTGTTCTTCAGAAATCCACACAACTTCACATCACTGTGCTGTACATACGATCTGATTTGGTGTTGTGCTTGTGTCTGCTGTGGTCTTCCAGTGAAGCAATCAGCAGCATCTCTGGAGAGAGCAAGAATACGCCCATCGATGGTGTCTGTGAATAGAGCACTCTCCCATTTCCTGATGATACCAGGTTTTGGATAACATTGTTCTTCATTCTTTAATTGGCCTTCCTTCCTTCCTTCCTTCCTTCCTTCCTTCCTTCCTTCCTTCCTTCCTTCCTTCCTTC
>Ga0065711_1030645_pt1 | contig 31873 bp, 21 predicted proteins | sample Hoacrofraction12_FD_59098 | JGI IMG/M metagenome (GOLD analysis project Ga0065711, IMG submission 59098) | Hoatzin crop microbial communities from Cojedes, Venezuela - Epithelial fraction 12 v2 (version 2) | ecosystem: Host-associated > Birds > Digestive system > Esophagus > Crop | place... | reverse complement strand
GAAGCAGGGTCACCTACAGCAGGCTGCACAGGACCTTGTCCAGGCAGGTCTTGAATATCTCCAGAGAAGGAGACTCCACAACCTCCCTGGGCAGCCTGTTCCAGTGCTCTGTCACCCTCAGAGGGAGGAAGTTCTTCCTTATGTTCAGACGGAACTTCCTGTGCTTCAGTTTGTGCCCATTTCCCCTTGTCCTGTCACTGGGCACCACTGAAAAGAGCTTGGCCCCATCCTCCTGACACCTAAGTCTGCATCTATGCCAGAAAGTGAGTGAAAGCAGTGGACTCGTGAACACGTTACTGAGTTGTCAGCATGCTTTTGGCATGGGTTGTTCTCACCAACTCCCATTCCTTAAAAATTAAGTCCTGGAAAGGATGAGACAGGGCTGCCTCGGTGCGTGCCAATGTTTTAGGGAACCAAGAACGCCCAGCTCTTGAGACAGAGGTGGCCACCAGGGCTTGGCATGGCTCAGAAAGTGCCCAGACAGACAATCTTCTTAGGCAGAAGGAACCTGGTGCCGGTGTCATCTTACCAGCAGCACTCAGTCTGCGTGTCCTTCCTGAGACTCTGCTTTTGTATGCAAAGTGTACGGTATGCAGTGGGCACACACAAATAAGCAGGTGCCAAAATTCATCCCACGTTTGTCTCAACAGCCCGAGGAGAGTCTTCAGGAGATTCATTCTCCCACAGACCTTTGATTTGCTGCTTGGAAAGAGTGGTGTGTCAGTCGGTACTTCTGAGGCTTTGACCCTTCTTTTGATCCAGTAGATCAGTGGGAAATATGTGAGAAAAACATGTGGTTGAAGTTGAGACCTAAATTTTCACAAATTAATCATGTATTTTCCTCCTTTTAGATATTTCAATAGAAAGTGAAAGATAAAATGGCAGTGACTGTAGAAAGCAGCCAGAACAGCCCAGTTCTGCAACTCAGAGAAGGAGGAAAGACAATTATGTGGTCCAGAAAGTATTTAAATACAGGGAGCTTTGATGTTTCACATCAGAGCAACAATAGAGACAACGAATTTGCCTCTTCCCTACTATTGATATTTTCCTCCCATCTGCTCTCCCACTTAGAACTGTTTTTGTGGTGGGAGGATCCATTACGTAATCTACAGATGTTTTGCATTCTTTAAAATGTAAACTAGAAAATGAACTGTAATACAGATTCATCCCGTGAGGGTAAAAGATCAGTCTGCTCTTTAACATTTCTTGGATGATGTCAGCCTCCCAGAACGTGACTACAAGTTGTGCCTCGCCTGTTAATGCACACTCAGCTGCGACTTCTTGCTTACTAAAACCCAATATTTGTATTGCTTAGTAATTCTAGATTTGGCTTCCAGTGCCCATGTTATAATCACTTAGAAGTAGGGATGCCATACTGAAACACTGACAGATTCTCAGGGGGGTCAGGGCTACTGGTGTCTCCCTAATGAAGTCACACACTGTTAAACTTTTTTTCCTTAACAGAAGAAGAAAACAAAGCAGTTAAACTGCTGTATCCATTTTCCAGCAATGTTAATCCGTTTCAAACCACTCTTAACCATAGTAAATCACAGGTTTGTGAGAAAATGAACAGCCTAAAGGTTCACCTCGGGCTATTTAGCCCACAGACATGTTGCTGACTACTGGCAACGATGGTTAGTTGGGAATTATTGCTCAATTTAGTTGTAATTCCTTATTTTGCTGTGTCTTCTGTTCAGACTAGCTGAGGCTCTACAGCATGGTAAATTCCAGAACGAAATGCATTGCCAAGATGCTGTTGGAGATTGACACTGACAGTGTTGAAAGGTTATTTGAGCAAAGTGTTGAACTTTTGGAGGGAAGAGAAACCTTCTCTTTCACTGGGAAAGCCTGGAAAGGGAAGAACTCTCAAAACAAGTCTGCCCAGCGCTTACTGTGCAGCAAATCACCTGGATGCTAATAGAACCTGAATTTTCAGTTCAAGTATGCCTCAATTCTGATACTAAATAGGGAAGGTGGAAACTTTACCCATGAAATGTGGTATAGCTGCAATATAATAGTCACAATGTAATAGCAGTAATTTGAAGAGCAGCAAATGTAGCATTCTGGCTGCTAATAGTATTTTAAAGGCAATTGTCAGTACGCTGTGATTACACCACATTTATAAATGGGTGGGCATACACACAATACATACCAGTTCAAGATAAGTGTTCTTTTTGCAGACCAATTTAGTGGAACATTTAACCTGCCAAGTGTAGGTCTACATTTTCAGGTAAGTATAAGTTTTTACCTCTAATGATTACAGGAACTGTTAATAAGGCCTGGAGAGGTAATAAGTAAACAATTACAATTTTTATAGATCTTGGACAATTTCATTATCTGGAAGATTCTAATGTTATTCACTACCAATGGGAATGTTTATATATGCAGTTCTCCAGCTGTATTCATTGTGTACATATTTTCATGTAAGAAAGGCTAAACAAAATCCTTGAAGAATTCGGAGTTGGCGATTCAAGGTCATAAGAATAGGGTGAGATTTTTGCAGTTATCCTCTCAAGAGAAAATTGATCAAATGCGGGCCTGTTAAATTTAAAATAAGGTGTGATATAGAGAAAATAAGCTTTTGTCTCTAAAACAAAAACTCTCTAAAAAATAAAAACAGTGGCTTCATTTCCCTTCCTAAGGCCAACAAAGGCAATGGGTAAAGATTCAGCAAAATTCAGAATTATTTGGCATTTAAGTGCATTTCAAGATTACGCAGAGTATTAGTAGGGAATTTCCTTGTTTTACATAAACATTGATTTAATCTCTAACAGATATTATTACACAGCTTTCATTTTAGGGGAGGTGATTGTGAAAAGGCTGCAGGCAGGACAGATTACCTGTGTCAGTCTGCTCTTGTAGTTCCTGTACTTTCTTTTGTCCCTGTCGGAGAGGAGACACAGAACTGGAAACACCACAAGTGTAACAAGGCATTGCAAATCCTACAGTTCCTACACTGTGATATTTCATCAGTATTCCGGATGAAGCCACTTTAAATCTCCTCCCAGGCAGCCTAAAGATAAAGAGCATGTGGCCTGACTTCTTGTGAAATACTGCCCTTAATTTTCAGCTATGTATATGAGTGGCCAGTTATGTTTATAAAAGATTGCTAAAAGTTACCAAGTTGTGTTGCTTTGCACACTAACAGACTTTACATCTATAAATCCTTAGGCAATTAGAATGATGCTTTTAGATACTAGAGGACTTTATTCAAGTACATTTAAAGGTGATGGAGAAAGGAACGTAATAGGAAAACAGAAATATGAATAAAAGTAGCATTTTTTCGCCTCTGAGATAATCCATTTTTTCATAAAAGCAGAGAATGTTTGCTCTGCCTTAAGTTCTTCTAATCAGTTGTGTCTACGAGTATATCTTTTAACTCTGATTTCTAAAAGAATGAGAAATTATATGCAATACTCTGAAAAAAACCCACCTTTTTTTACCAAACATCAGTGTTATGTAGAATTGACTTCCTTCTACTATTGATAAGTGCAAAGCTTATTAACTTAAGCTACACTTTAAAAAAATAGATTAAATGATTTTTTGAAAAATATTCGGCATGCAATCTATGTCCAATTAACACATCTCCTCTATTTAGAGGTACAATAATCCCCATCACCTCCTGCAAAAAAAGAAAATTATCTGATCATTATTGTCATTTTTGCTGATCATGTACGCTACGTACTTCATTGAATACTGCAATGTCGGAAGAGACATCTGTGTAGAACACCATACTCAGGATGTGCAGAACAGAACAGAACAAAGTAAAGAAGCCTATAAATATGGTTTCTATTCCAATAACCTTTTAACTGACTAAGATGACTTTTCAGAACTTGGTTGTCTGCGGCTTAAAAAGGTCAAAATTGTGCATGTTCAAATCTCTTGCCAGAAAAACTCCTATTATAGCTTTAAAATGCTACACACTCTAAAATTATTAAAATAGTTAAATGTTAATTATATGCAATTAATAAGTAGGAAATTAACATGCCACTTACTGCAATTCTCATGACAAACACTTTCAGATCTTTACTTGCTGAATTTTGTCGTAGGCAAGAATTTAGCCCTATTTATTTCAATTACTTGATTTGCATCTCTCTTCTTAAAACGTGTAACGCTTTAATTTGCCATACAGACAGGAGTCGAATAGAATGACTTAAAAACCCATTTTTTTCATAGATAAAGTTTTCTCCACAACATTAAAAAAACCCAAACACTAAGGGCAATTCTGCCTGGGGTATATACACCTTGTTTATTGCTACATATCTCAAATCCTCAAATGCAGGTGGTGTGAGCCCAGGCATGCTGAAAATGGAAACCCAACCTATGAATGATCACGTAATACCAGAGAAGTAATCTGAGATGCATTACTGCATTAGTACAACTGACTAGACTAGATTTTCTGTCTACTCCCTACTTGAACTTTTTTCCTGCCAGTTGTGCCCTGCTTTTCTGCAGTTTTACTTACACTGTTCTGGCACAGGGCTCCTTGCAGAAGACTTCCTATTTTCCTGTGTACTCCTTATAGTATCCTGCAAAAATGTCATCTTGCCTGAGAGCATCCTGCTCCAGCAGCATCTTTCACTGTGGAGGATGGTGCCTGTGTAACATGGTATTTCCCTTTTCCGACAGGTGGTCCTGGGCCCTCATAGTCAACCAGGCTGGCTTTAAGCTCTCCAATTGACTTATCTCATCAAAGGACCTGAGTTCATGTCACATTTCTTCTGAATATCATGTCTTTTTGTCCCTGTTCTCTAACAGCAACTCTCTCTTCTTTTTCTCTTCGCTCTTTTAAGCTTCACTTTCAGCTGATCCGTGATACTGTCTCTTCTTCCATGGGGGACTTGTAAGTCCCATTCTAGTTTACTACGTTTCAGCTTGTGTAACAGACTCAATATCATGGCATGCATCTGATCTCAAAAAGGGGAGATGAGAGTAGGTGATTAATTAATTTATTTTCTTACATAAATATAACTACTTTCTCACGTGCATAATGAATTGCAGGCTGCAATCCTATGTAGACACACATCTATATTACTGAAAATATTATTAACTGAAAGTGACTATACTTTTCCCTTCTCTAGAAACAGAAGAAAACCCACAGCCTAGTCCAAAATTCAGTGATTTGAGAGATATGAAGGTATAATGAAGATTTGCAGAGGTGAATTTTACTTGTATTTACCCAGTTCTTTGTTAAATCTGACGACTTCCAAACACCACAGTGTTTTAAGAATTTCAATAACAAATCCTCTCTCACTTCAGGGGAAGTGAAAACCAGAGGTATTATTTGCAGCAGAATTGCCTCTGTAAACTCACTAGCCCAATGTCTGGGACTACATATAGCAGAGCCAGTCCTACCAGTGCTGTAGTAGTCCTAACCATGAAGCCCAAATGGTGACTTAAAATATCCCAAACTCAGGGATCATTTAGATCCAAGAATATGATTTATTATCTTTTTAGAGAGTGAAATCTTGGAACTTCAATGAGCTTCAAATATAGGTCAGGACTATGAATCCTCATCATAGGTTTCAGGAAATGAAGTTCAGAGGCAACCGTCCTGTTTGAGTTCATTGCTCTTCCTAACCAGATAATAGATTTGGTCTTTAGAGCGCGTCATTAATGCTCTTACTTCTCTAAAACAAGAACAGAAAACTGTTGTCTTCTTCCACACCTGACCCCTACAAATACGGCTAGTGCTGCTTATAAGCAGCAGCTTCTAGAGGCTGTTTAGCCAGTCTTTAAAAGAGATGTCATGTTTCTTTCTCAGCTTCTCCAACAGACGTATATGGTGATCTACACAAATGCAATAGGTCTGCATATGTACAGCAGATACGTGCAGGGTTATTCTTCCTCCTTTCTCTGATTTCTGACTGGTTGAAATTAAAAAGCAGACTAACCAGCTTCTAATGTCAAATTCCTATTCCTGCGCTCTGATGGATTCTTCTGACTCTTGTAGCCAACTTAGAAACTTTCAGGAGAGAATGAGCAGCTGTTTTGGGACTAGTTTGGAAATGAAAAAGGACTGTTGAGACTCTTGGCCGCATCATTCAGTACCAGCCCCGATATACAAGCAGGCGGAACAAACCCAAACCAGAAAGCAAAGTAAGCTGGGCCAGGAAAAGGACAGGAGAGGCTTATCCAGCCCTGGCAGGAATTCATCGCAGTGGTAGCAAGGTCTCAGTTTAATCCTAATGATTAAATCCTGAAGTAATTCCTTACTTCTTATTCATGGAAAACATTTGTTAACAACAAAAATGCCCAAACAACTCTATTTTTTGGGTGAGCAAAAAAGAGTCCCTGCTGCAACTCTGTGCCACTTTACACATCCAGGATCCAACTAAGTCTTTTTCAGATGCTCTGAGCCGTTTGGTAACAGCTTATTTTTCATCCCATTGTTGTGTACCTGTAAGCTTTTACTGGCATCAGAAATAACATTGCTGCAGCAGCTTTTTCTCCTGGTATTTCCAGCTGCAGGGGTAGTAGCAAAAAATCTCCCAGGCTGACTGTTGTAACATGATTTTCAGCCAGTTCTGTGGGTTGCAGGGGTTAAGGGAATTCAGAGAAGGCTATGAACTTGTATACAGTTATATAAATCTTACTTGCAAAGTTTTCAAAGTTCATCCATCATCATAATGGATCCTGTGGGATGTTAGTGGACTCTGCGCAACATTAGTCGTTGTCCCAGTTTCATAACACTCGGACTGGTGAGTATTGTAAGACATCATTTGCCAGCCTGAAATGTGATGTTTATATAAATATGTCTGGAATGTGCAACACATTTGAGGGACTATATCAAAAAAACGCGAAGGTTTTCAAAGAGCAGCGTAAACTCAGGGGTGAGGCAGGCAGTGAATTTTGACATGCTTTCTTACATCTGTGCTTGTCTAAGTATACTTGTGGTCATGAAGAAGAAACTGGGGGATTTCTGTAAAAACATGTCCGTATCTTAATGTTCTTCCTGGAAAAAAAAATAGCAAATTTATATGTCTTCTGACAGGCAGCTGGCATAAGAGCATTCATAAACTTAACTTTGAAATGCTAGGTGTTGTTTTCCTTTCTCAATCTTTCAGCAGTATGTGCTCCCACCTAGGAATTTAATACGGGTGTCTGTTTGCTCTTTTTAGATGTACTGATATATGAAAAGAGTCTGTGTGGGAGATGGGCTTTTGTTTGTTCATTTGTGTTTATTTTGGTGTGAGGGAGGTGAAGGCTGTTTTAAAAATACTGTTACAAATGTGTTGTTCATTTATGAAACTGTTGCTGTGTTTCATCTTCTTTGAAGCTTTAGGGTTTTTTACTCACCTGATTCTTCGTAGGATTATGTATTTGCTGCAAATGTCGCTTCTATTAACAAAAAAAAAAAAAAGAAAGAAAAAGACAGTACTAACCACTTTGTCTTACATGAGAGAGAAAGCCATAGGTGCTGAAAAGGGGAAACTGCCTAAGAAAGAGAAAGGAAGAGGAAGGAAATGGAGAGCTCTCAGCGACTTTTCCAGACTCGAACCACTGTGCTTTTATTCCCATTCGGTCACAGATACCAAAACCATAAATATATATATATATACATATATATAAAAGGAAGCACGGAGCACTTTTACCAATAAAATATGAGGCTATCCTTAAGCCCCTATCATGAGCTTTGAGTGCAGTGATACAAAATTGAATTTTTTTTGTAGCACCTGGAGCAAGCGCTGCCGTAGTGAGTAGAATCTGTATACTGACGGACTTTAATCAAATCTGGATCAGATCCATAAGCCACACCAATTCTGTTTCTCCTGACAGATAAACTGAAATGTCTGTCTGCATAAAGGACTCGAAAATGTTGTCTTATCTTTGAAAACAACCCAGAACTTCTGTATTATGATCCTAACTCTAATGGTGTTCCTTCACTGGGTTTGACAGGGACAGAACATCAGCTCTGGTAATAAATGTGAATGTGAAAATTATTTCTCATTAACAAAATATGTTAGCATAGAGACATAAATTATTTGCACCTTACAAAAACTAATTTTTCTGATAGGTGTTATGGAGAGTTCAAATTTTGTGAAATGACAGCTTTACTTAATAAATATTTAAGAGTTGGGGACAGTTTTTAAAAGTTCATTTTACAGAAATACTAATTGTTGGATCAACATAGCTGTGTTTTTATTTTCAGCTGGATCATTTCACAGATCCTGTTTTGGGTGCAGCCATGTGACAACTAAATCAGTATACTGGAGGATGCTGCAATGTCTACCAGTGGTAAATGAGGCCTCCTGTATGATTGGGTGTGATGGTAACAAACAGTAACGTGGATTGGGCTGTAGCTTAAGCCATAGATACCAAGGTAATAGGTGTTACCTTGAGTTTTTCTTGGTGAACACCCTAGAATACAGTGTTGATCCATCCTTGCACATTAACAATATCCGTTCTTCCTCAGACTTTGGCTACATGAAAAACTTTTGGTTTTGACATTTTTACAATGTGTCTTTGAACATCTCTAGTTCAAAAACATAAACAGAAGTATCAGAGGACAAGGACAGGGACACCATCACAGAGTCTTTAACTAAATATATCCTTTTTTTTTTTCAGAGGTGCGGAGAAATCTCATTTGATAGTCCTGACCAGAATGCCAAATGTGTTCGCATGCTAGGTAAGGGTAAGCGTCTTTTCCCCTTTTGACGTGGGAAGTGTGTGGAAGTATATTTAATTGGGGATTTCTTCTCAAAAGTACATGATAATGGCCATGATGACTCACATTGGCATTCACATAGCTGATCCATATATAGCCCCTATTAATATATTCTTTATGGTGAATTTTCAGTTAGTGAAACAAAGTACGTGTATATTCCAGTAGTGCCTATCTGCGTAGATGAAAGTATAGCTGTACCAGCACTATAGTCATAACCTGTGATGTACATAAGTCCAGAACTCATATTTGAAACCTGAAAATCTGTACTTTGAGAGAGACTGTTCATTTCACGAATACGTGTCAAAAGCCTCTAGGTCAGAACTTCAGCTGCATCAGTCAGCAAAACTTCAATCACTGTGATTTTACAGATTTGCACTGGTGTAGCACTTTACCCATCATTTGTAAAAATTAATATTAAGTAGAAATATGTATTCTTTGGAAACAATACAGGAATGTTCTGCTAAGTTTCTTTAATTTCTGTGACCAATTTTGTTGTATTTAGTTGTTTCATCTACAATGCTAGTACTGAAACATTAACAGCATGGCTAGTATCACAGTGAAAGATAGGGAGTGTCTAATAACATAAAAGATCATGTTTACTCAGAAAAAAATGAAATCACGGAACACTTGCAGGATTAGGCTTTAAGTTCTGAAGACCTTTCACCTGCCAGGGTGGAGATAAATGTATGCTGTAAATTAGAGCATTGCATCTAATAACACGAAGACTGAAATAGTCACAATTTTAAAAACTGCAACTGGCAATGTCTAGGGACTTAAATCCCATCTGGGTGCATAGCTGTGTTCTGTAATAACAGATTATGTGGTTTGTTGTTTATATTCATTAAATCCTATTGTCACAATAGACTATAATTGCTGCAGAGGAAATCTGTCATGCTTATAGTGCACAGATCCCAGCAGATGAACTGACACAATGGGCCGTAATGATCTGTTACATCAATGATCCATGGTTAGAGATTCTTAATGGAACAAGCTGACAGAAAAGATACACTTGTGATCCTCTGTCATGCCAATTATAATCTACAGCTTAAATACTATTGACTTTGTATTACTCCAGTTTTAAGGAAGTCACATCCGTGCAAATATTATCTATCATCCATTAGGGGAGAAAAAGAGGGAGGGTGTGAGAGGGGAGAACAAAAAAATGACCTGAAGATGAATCTTCTGCACGAGTTGGTTCATCATTTGGTTTGGCATTTCAGAATAAGTCAGTTCAAAATTGGGAGTTTGGCGTCATCCTTAATGCAAAAGATTCTTTAGGAGCAGTGAGCAGAACAAGATCTTGTTTCCATTACATATATTCTTATCGATGTCTTGCAGTATATGCATGTGCAAGAATGAGAACATGCTGTGCTCTGCAAGGAAACTGCTAGGAATGTAAAAATGACTCCAAGGGGACATTCCAAAGGTGTGACTGGCTCTCAGAGCTTACATCTCTTGTATTTAAAAATATTTCACCTGCTATTATTATTGTTCAGTGTCTCTAATCAACTTAGGACTGTAGTGTCATATGTAATACAGGATATTACATTTCATCCCAAAGTATCCAAATCATGTACAGAGCTGAGATTATTCTAAATGGAAGTGGATATCCCACAACTGGCTCTAGAAGAGGTATGGGAAGCAGAAACTAGCGTTACTTGTTTGCTCTGAGGGCAGCTACTGGAGACAAACTCCATTGTCTTGATTTATCACAGAAATGTGTGTGGTTCTGGCAGTGCTATAAAGCCAGAGGGTGTCCATTCTGGCACCTCTCCTTCCATACGGAACTCTGTGCAGAAGAGCAGGAGCCAGGAATCATGCAACCTAAAAGGTCTAAGGCTTTGTGCTGAATGCATCATGTAGTGTGCAATTTCAGATTTTACAGGGGAATTGAATTTCCAAGAGAACGAAAGACAGAGTTCATCACTGATCAATGCAAAGCTGACACTATAATGACTGTGGGTGTAACCAGTGAGCAAAGCACAGTGTGCCTTAGAGAGGGACATCGTTCATGACTGGACGGTCTTTGAAATATGCTGAAACAGTAGTGCTGTCATTTACTGCAACAGTGACACAGTGCTGACAGAAATCCAGAGGGCAAGTCCCAGCAACTACAAGAGGATAATTACTTAGTAAGAAAAGATACATAGCCTGGAGTACTGACTGCATTTCTCCAGGGATCTTCGACACAAGACCAGTCTGTACTTGGAACTGTACGTTATCAAGCAGTACTCTGAAATGGTAGCAGCTGGTTTTGTCAGAAGAGGTCTGTATCTGGGTTACACTACTGGTTCTGGGTTAGCTTCAAATTTAAAGGTTTTTAGAAGTAACGCTATGATTGCTACAGTAAGTCTACATTTGTTGAGGTATCATGGATTAGGTGGATGAGGTTCTTTTCCTATAAAGGTTGAGGAAGAGAGGTTTGCAGTGAAAATCTTATTCTATTCCTGTCTTCCTGATGGAAAACAGGAAATAACACATAAAGAAAGCCTAAAAGCTTACAAAGGCTATAGCAAAAGTAGGTAACTTTTCAATGGTCTGACTATATATCACTCAACCTGAGGTTAAGAGCAAAAGAATCAGTTTAACGCCTCATCTTTTATCATTGGAGTGATGGGTATTTTTATTTCCTTAAGTGTGAAAAATGAACAACTAAATTAAATAGTCACTTAGCAGTGCTTCCTGAGGTTATAATAGGTAATAACTGTGCTCTGCCCAAGATATGCTTAGTATCAGTGTAATTACATGTACTAAAGTTCTTAACAGAAAATTATGTTCTCCCTCTTATGCTTTATATTGTACTTATATCTTTATACTTCTATATGTTATATTAGTTAAAGCAATACAATTTTTGTAATGGGCACAGAAGAATGTCAGACAGTGGCCCAGCTTAGCCTTTTGAAGACCAGTGTTCACATCCTAAATCTACCACAGATTTCTTGAGCCTGGCATTAAACATCCCTGCACATCCACTGTCCTTTGAAAAGGGGGAAGAGAAGTCCTTCCTCACTTCTCAAGAACAACAAGAATAAATTTATAAGTACAATGAGAAGCCAAACTGCTATAGTAATGCAGGTCATAAAAACACCACACTGTCGATAAAAGTGTGTTGTCCGAAGTTTCCCTTGAATCTCCAAGTCTCTCCAGAGCCACTGGTAGCTCATCAGCACTTCCAGTGCAAGGCAGAAGATCTGCACTGTTCTGCTTAAATTGGAGCTGTTATCAAGTTAGTGAGGGCAGGCAACCATGACGAAACTGCTAGATAATGCTGAACTGGACATCAAAAAGCTTTTGCTTTATGCTACATTCTGGAAGTTAGAATCATGGGCTCCTCATGTCCTTTACTTGTAATGATTTTGACTTTAAAAAAAAACACGATAGCTGGCACAAAAATTGAGCATATAGCAAGGTAGTCACTATGTGGTTATAAGTCCAGATATTCATATTATGAAGCACAGAAGGGAACTATCCCTCTCCCTAGAGCACCCACTGCTATTTTCAATGGCAGAACCTGTGGTCAATTTTTTCCATATGTAGACAGACATATTCTGGGCTCAGACATGACACACTGTCATATCATGCAGAGATAATTGAGTTAGTTTTCTGTGAAAATTGCTGGTTGGATGCCTAAGCTAATTAACTCTGCTGGGAAGAATTGTGTGCTAGCTTGGAAGAGTCCAAAGTTAAGGCAACTTAACCAGTTCTCACATCTTAACTAGTTCTTTCAAAGTTAACTCAGTAATCTCTACACAGCAGAGCATGGAGCTTTATTACTTTCCCCTGGAAATAATAAAATTCCCATATCAGGCTTTAGGATTAGTACAGAAGGAAAAAGGTCTGCCAACTAGAAGAGAAACTTTAGTGTATAAATACATACAAGTTTATACAGAATAGATATGGTTATCCTTACATTTGCTGTATAGAAAGTAGGCAGCTGCATCCATCATAACATATACAAAATCAAATGATCCCATCAGTTTTAGTCTGTTCAACCTTACTGATGACAGTGGAGTAAGGGGGACAGATGATAAAAGTAAATTATCTAGTTTGTTACTCTAGTAACCAGTCTTCCACCACTGGATTTGGTCTTTACTCCTTACTGAAATGCTGGGTAGATTTTGAAAAGGTCACATCTTTTGCTGGCCAACTCTGTTGTCTGCAGAGATTTTTCCAGGGGAAATGTGAATTGCCCTCCTTGAGTATCTAGTTAGTAAGACCAAAACACAAGCCTTCCAGACGCCCCACGGCAAATGGCTGAGGTGCTTCCTTTTCATTATCGTAAATTCCACGCAGACATGAATAATGTGGGTGAGTTTTGTTTCCCTTTTGGTGTAGACTTAATTCTTGCAAAAGCAGACAGATGAATCCTTGTTTGGAATAAAAGTAGTTTCCTCACAAATAGCCGTTTAAAATTCATCCAAGAAAAAAGCAATCCAGAAAAAAAAAGATGGGGGGTGGCACCTATTATTTTTCTTCCCCAGACTACCAGAAAATAACTTTGTTGCTTTGGGGCAACAAATTTTTTCCTATTCCAGCACAGAGAGATGCCTATCTCCTCTCCCTGCTCCCCCCCTCCTCCAAAAAAAAAAAAAGCTGCTTTATGGCGTACTTCCACCATTTGTTACCTATGGAGAGTTGTGGTTAAAGGAGTCAGCATTTAGCCATGAAATGAGTTTCGTGGATCCAGCTTCAGTCTTGGTGGCTCCTTGCCCACAGCAGAAAACCACCACACATTTGAACAGAGTTGGCAGCTGCAGCTGAAGAGAGAGAGAGATTACTGGAATAACAACTGTGTTGAAAGCCAGGGCTGAGGGGTACTGGCAAGACTTTGGCTGGCTGGCCTCTGCCTTACATAACCGTTGAACTCACCTTCACTAGGGGAGGGAAAAGTCTATTCAAATCTGTGTGGAGAAACCTAATCAGGTAAATAACCGTATAACTTAGTGGTGAAAATAAATATTGAAGGATAGTTAAATGCGTGAATTTGCCATGAAGTGCAGGGTGGAAAAGAAATGTCAAATGGTTCTGCGCTGGTCAAACTTTGCAGCTTTGCAAAGCTTTCCGGACCCCTCACTGACATCATCTGAAATGTAACCCCATACCTCTCGCACACGCAAAACTTCTACTGAAACTGATAGGCATGCCTGAGCAATGGTGTTCTAAATAGCTAAATATACGGACTATTTATATCCCGGTCGTTTGAAGACTTACACGTGCACTTGACCTTATGCAGACCAAGTATTCTATCTGTGCAAATAACATAACATAAGCACATGAATTCACCTTTGTAAAATTAGGTAATATGCTTGTGGAGAAAAAGCCTAAAATCTACAGAGTTTACAAGAAATCTACACTCATTGTTATGCTCCCCGACTGGGTTACTCAGAACTTTACAGCAGTGGGAGGGGGGAGGTTTAGGATGTCTGCTGCAAAAAGATAGGTTTCTATTCCACAGCAGCTTGCAACACAGGATGAAGGGAAGCAGGGTTTTTTCCACTCTAAAGCAATGGTGTGAATGCGTACAGAAGGATAAACACTATGTCTCTTTTTGATATCTTGTTAATGTAGATAAATTCAAATCTAAACATACAAGCCCACGCTATAAGCTTTTCACTTATATTTCATACTGTAACTGCCAATGAAAGTCTCTCTACCAACCGTTTATTCTGTTGAGAAAAGTAGGATGTAGATAAGAATTATGGAACTGTAGATCTTCCCCAACTGAGCAGACAAAAGGTAAAAATTTTCAAGTAACTTCTAATACTTTTTTGTCCTTTTTCTAAAATCTCATTCCAGTATATTAACACACTGGAGAAATAAGACTCAACTTCTGATCTTACAATTGTGCTTGTAAACACATTCAAAAATTGGTATCTCTGTGACCTTGCCACCACCAAAATAGAGGCTTATTGCTCCTTCATGTCACTTAAGACCTCCTACCCCAGTTGATCATCTCGTCCTGAAACACAATACTTTCTCCATCTCACTCGTTTTCTCCAAGAACGCTCATGATTTGTTTGTCGTTGCAGTACAGAGGAGGCTAACAACTTGGTACGTCACCCCATGCTTTATCTGGAAGGCCCCAGTTGAGATGCCAGGCTGCCTGTGTTTGGAGACAGAAAGTGGCAAACTGATGGGTACAAGGCCGCAACAGACACTGCTTTGTCAAGGAGTTCAGTGTACACATGCCATCACTGTGCCACTTCGTCACTGTGTTATGGTTTCATGCTAAATCCCTTGACTTTACTATCATGAGATTTGTGCCCAAAACCACAAAGAGCGTAAATATCAAATCCATCTTCTATTTTCATGACTATTTGATTAATTTTGGTTAAGAAACTATGAAAAATATAAAATCAATTGAAAATTCTTATGCCTTTAGTGTATTTTAAACAGCAGGTCTCTAATACCATCATTATTGCAGCAACTTCGATTTAATTACTATTTTAGGTAATTATATAGCCTGGTAGCTGAGTGACAGTGACCACCTGTTTATCCTGTTCTGTCCTGTAAATCAGGTCAGACTGAATCCACTTGTCTTGTAGTGTTCTGCCTTTCAGAAGGGTGCTAAAGGAGACAAAAAATGGCCTTGGCATTCTGAGTAGGCCTGCAAAGCTCTTTTCCAAGTGTAATTTCTGTTTGATTTTTTTCTATTGCTTAAACATTAACTTGAACCATATATAGTTTTATCCTATGCCTGAGCTTGTTGCAGGAAGGAAATGGGGGTGTCAAGTGACTTGGGGGGAATGCAATAATGAGGATTTGACAGCATCTGTGTGATGTAAACACACCATGATGGCTCTCTCTAGAAGGGAGAGTTACACTGTGCTGTCCACGTCTACAAAAGCCATTCATTGGGAGCACAGGATCCAGCTGCGATACCAAAACTCAAGAGATTATTAAAATGTCCTCCCTCCCTCAACTAAAAATACCCCAAACCCCTGACTCTCAAGCTTCTCTTTCTATCAAAAAGGCATCTTAACTTGGCTGAGAATCTCACCACATCCCACATGTAGAAAAAACATAGGTTTGAAGGTCCTATCCAGCAGTTGCACTCAAAGCATGGCTACAAATACTAGCAAATTTAGGGCAATGCAAAGCCAGGAAGTACCCCTCTTTTTGTCCAAAGCATGCTGCAGACAGAAGGATTGCATTCTGCTGCCATTTATGTAATAATCTAGTGAAAGTTTAAACTTTGAATTCTGGGCTTTCATCGCCCATAAGTATTTAAAACCCGCAGCACCCACTTTTTTCTTATCCACCAAACTAAAGGCAACACGGGTTGGGGTTAGCTGCTCTCTGTTCTTCCTATTGACGCTGCACTAGGAAAAATGCTGGATATGGCTCCAGGAGGATAACAAATAGGCCTATGACTTGCACCCCATCTTGGGGAGCACACACCTGTAAGACAAGGATAGTCCTGACTTTTGTTTCCAAGCCCTTTCTTTTTTTTTTTTAAATTCTTTTCAGTAGGCACTTCTTAGATAAAACAGAGAAACATTTGCTTGATTGATTTACTGAAGGTGATCTCATATTTTACTTCATGGTATTTGTCACATGAGTTATTGCTGATCCTCTGCTGGAAAAAAAGATTTCAAGTGCCTGTTCAGCCTCCTGCCTCATAGTTTGAGTTTTCCTCATGCCGAACCTCGTGCCTAAACATGGACTGCATTCACATAATTTCCCATCTTCTTTGTCCAAACTGTTATGAGTGGGATGTGTTCACCCAAAGTACTTGCTGTACAGAAAATTGCTGTGACTAACCACACTGCTGTAATAACACTCTCACAAAAAACGGGAAGTGGGGGAAAAGGAGCAATTATTAGATCTATTAATGGGACCAAATTGGAGAAGAAAACACTTATCCACAGTTTTACAGCCAGTCATCCTTTCATGACAGCATAAGTATAATAAAACCTCCAGATGTAAAATTTCCAAACTTAGATTTAAAAGGTTCATATTTATATTTTGTGATTTGAGATCATCTCTAGCAATTCATCTCTCTTTCTTTAATTACTACTTAGTGATACCTTGCAATTTCACAGTCTCTGCAATTTCCTATAGATTAAAATCATATAATGGTTTGTGTTGGAAGGGACCTTAAATATCATCTATTTCCAACCCCCCTGCCATGAGCAGGGACATCTTCCACTAGACCAGGTTGCTCAGAGCCTCGTCCAACCTGACCTTGAACACTTCCAGGCAGGGGGCATCCACAGCTTCTCTGGGCAACCTGTTCCAGCACCTCACCACCCTCACAGTGAAGAACTTCTTCCTTATATCCAGTCTAAATCTACCCTCTTTTAGTTTAAAGCCGTTACCCCTTGCCCTGTCACTACATGCGCTTGTAAAAAGTCCTTCTCCAGCTTTCTTGCAGGCCCCCTTTAAGTACTGGAAGGCCACAATAAGATCTCCCTGGAGCCTTCTCTTCTCAGGGCTGAACAGCCTTAACTCTCTCAGCCTTTCCTTACAGGAGAGGTGTTCCATCCCTTTGACCATTTTTGTGGACCTCCTCTGGACCCGCTCCACCAGGTCCATGTCCTACTTGTGATGGGGCACTCCAGAGCTGGATGCAGGACTCCAGGTGGGGTCTCACCAGAGCAGAGTAGAGTGGCAAAATCACCTTCCTTGACCTGCTGGCCACCCGGCTGTTGATGCAGCCCAGGATATGGGGTACCTACAGCCCGGGTAGCTACTATGTAGCTACCCTCAGTACCAGCGATTTATGTCTGAGAAAGCTTTCAAGCACTCAGTTCCTGGCTGTAAATGTTCTTAAACTTCTCAGCTTAACGCATTTTCCTCTATTCTTCTCTGCTCTGTGTTGTAAAGGATGTCTCGTTGTATTCTCGAGCTAAAAATTTTTGCTGTTCTGAAATACTTGTTAATAATTGTTAATAATTTTACTATTCTTACTGAGAATTGGGAGTATATTATTTACAGGATTTTTTTTCACCTTCAATAGAAAAAAGTAAAACTCACAAAATCAAACACCTGCTGTTCTTTGACCTTGCTACCTGGATGGCTAACTTTTCTTCATGGGTTTAGCTTCCTTTCTCTTCTCTTTTTTTATAAATTATCATTTCTAATGATAATCTGTTGTTTTCTTGTACATCTCATATTTCTTAAAGCATTAAGTTCATCTCTTAGATCATTTCTTGATCATCAAAAGCTTAAGCATGTGTTTACATATTTTCATTGAAGCCAAAAAATGTGTAGGCTGAAACACTTTCTCGTGCCAGGGTCAGTCACAGTGTCTAGCAGTGTGCATGCTCAAGCCATGATCTGATCCAAATACCTCAGGCTCTGGGCTTATGAAATCATGGAGTGTGACTATGAATATTGGTAGTAAATGACAGGAACTCAATTTAGCAACAAGAAACAGAATTTCTGAATCTCAAATAGCCATGTCAAGAGATTACTGAATTTCTTGCAGAAAAGTGCAGAGTGCTGCTACTGGATTGCCCTTACAAGGCATTAATCCCTCTCTGCAAATTAAAGAATGCTGAAGATAGTTGGGATGCGATTCATCTAACAGCATGTCTGTAAACATCTGTAAAAAATATTTTTTAAAAAGTCTAGAGCCATCATCTAATCTTCCTTTTTGTAGTTGAAAAGAATGAGAAAGAGATACTTCCTTAAGACTCAGTTCATTGCAGAATAGACGTCTAAAACTGGTCTGAGGAATCCTACGCGGAGAGTTCCTATTTCTCCCTGTTGACTGCCAAGGAAGCTGAAGTACGGACGTGAGCAGTTGGAGGAGATTAGTCTTACTCCTGCAGTACAGACATTGTTTTTCATGATGTTCAAAGCTCTAAACTTTAGAGTATGGGTGATAATATAAAATCAGGCTAATCAAACTCATCTGTAAGTTAATTTATTGTTTTTTAATATAAGAGTAACTTCTAAGTTTTCAGCATATTTGTAGTAGTGTAGATACCAGATTCTTTTGATTAATTGAATTCTTTTCCTCATTGCCTTTGTAAAGTCTTAATTTCTCTCTCTCTCACCCTGTGACATAGCTGCAGGACCTTTTCTGACATCTGAACAGCTCCTTAATTTCAGTTGACTAAGGTAAAATGAAAGCATGACAAAAGATTTTTTCAGATGCTTAAAGGGTCCAGATTAGCCTGATGATCACACTGTCCTGTGGGTAGAAAATTTGACTGTACCATGAGGTGTTTGGATATGAAGACTAAATTCAGCCATTAATATGTGAAACATGGTTTTGATTTTCTTAACATTTTAAATACACATGTCCTCCCACAGTAAATTTTTTAAGGGGGGTACTCTCCTTGTAAAGAGTATGTCTACATTAGTGTTTCAGATCAGGAGCGTGTTTTCAAGATGCTATCTCAAGTTACTGCAAACTTTGGTTTGCATTATGGAATAGTCTCAGAACAAACTGGAATCCTTTCACATGAAACAGAGCAAGCCATGTGCTCTGGGAGCACCTCTAGTGCATTATAGCTGCTACTAGACATTTCCTTCGTGGAAACAGATTAGAAATAGTCCAAACCAAATCCTCCAAAGCATATACAGTGCAGACACCGGGTCCTTAGCAGCAGCTGTTTATCCCTACCAGTCTGCTCTTCTTGTGCTACCTGCTTCTGTGAGCCTTGCCAGAAAGTCAACACCAGTCATGGCTTCAATTCAACAGCTGCTCTAACACGCAGTTTTCTGTACCAACACATTGACTTCAGGACCATTCAGCTCAGTTAAGGTTTAACTGAGGATGCACAGGATGTAGATAAATCGTAATCTATAACAGGCTGTAAGCGTGTGTTGTCCTGGATATTGTTTGCTTGCTTCCAGTACATGTGCCATCAATTTGTGCATGCAACCTAAAACTTTATCAGGCATTCGTCTTATCCTCTGAAATAAGGACAGGTTTATGGGGAAGGGCAAACATGATTTAGTCCAACGTGAAATACTATCCTTTTTGAAACTTCAAGTGAAATGCCATTTAACTCTGGGTCATGATTTCACACTGGGTTTATAGATTAACACAGAGCAAATTTAATTTAACACTTAATTCAACGGAATTATTAATATTCCAGAGCTTTTTTATTGATATAAAATATTGAGATCCTCACATTATATTCATGCATTAACAAGACAAATTAATATTGTAATATCTTTTCATTTTATAACAGAGAGTGCTAACGAAAGCAACTCAGAAGTACTGGCATCATACACTTTATTGGTAGACATTTCTTAGAAGAAAGCAAGGACTAGTGGCCTAGAATTGACTTCTCCATCTGAAAACAGTGTAATAAACTAACACCAGAATTGTACAACACTATCATAACAAGAAACTTATTACCATGCTGACAGAAGAAGAGATAGTTATTTTCAGTTTCCTTCAGCCATTTAGATAACAGTATGTAAAGATAGCCCATACAGACATAAGTACATTTTTCTTATTGTTGTTTTTGTTACTAAATACTCTATGAAATATTGAACACCATCTTAAAAAGAAGCCTGTGCATTTTCACTCCATGAGCTGTATTTCAGGTTTATACAAAAGTAGGAAGACAAATTTATAGTTAAGGTACATGACTGGGCACTTTGTCAAGTCCCAGAATGTGCTGTGGCGCTTTGATCATTGAGACAGGTGTTTGGCAAGAGACAGGTCATTGCTTGTCTAAGAAAAAGACAGAAATTTTACCTCCCTCAGCTCTAACTGCCCTGCAAAGATTTTCTAATGGAACCTAACTTCTTTACCTATTGGTTTCCAATGTTTTACATTTACAGACTCGGGTCAGTACCTGCCATGCAACAAACCATTGTTAAACTGGTATTATTTTGTTTGCTTTGTAAACTTCATACAGAGTTGCCAATAAACCCAGCCATTCTGTGAATATTCAGTTAAAATCTCCACGAGACCGCTCCTATGGAAGGAGTTGTGAGGATACAAAAGTAAGCTAAGGGGTAGCAGAAATTAGTCGAGTCCCCAGTTAGTATGTACATGATGTAGCAACAATAGCAGTCTCTGACAGCGCTCTGCTGGAAAGGAAAGATGAATGGCAGATGCTCCATTGTAATTTCTTGCTATCAACAGAGAGCATAACAACAGGCATTAATCAACTGGTTTAATCAGACATAATAATATGTCCAGGGAGCTACCACTTCCAAGGCACAAGTGCAATTGCTGTCATTGTACATTTGTCCTAGAGGGCTTTTTAGGCAAGTGCATGTCATAATATTTTAGGAGCCAAAAGAATCCGAGTTCATGTGACTTTAATTATTAACATATTTCCCTTTTCTTAAAAAGAAGGAATGAAAGAATCATAAATCATGATGTCTAATCTCATTTATTTTCTGTTGTTTGAGAACAACTCTCAGGGCTTTTGAAGTCTGTGTATTATTTGTTTCACAGGGAAAAATGACATTATAATAACCCTCGGAACAGCTTAGAGAGAAAATTCTGTTGGTTTTGGACATTTTTATTTTAATTCAATCCAGTTTCTCTGTGCCATGAAGGGATCTGTGTTTGGTTTAGGCAGAACCATCTTAGATACCACAGTTGCTTCAAATTGTGCATCTCATTGAGACAAAACAAAAAGTCTCTTGATAATTGATGACTGAATAAACAAAGAGGAAACTGGAGGCAGATGTGTGCTGGAAAGCTTTCTGAAATCCTAGGATGGGATGGGGGAGAGTTTGATTTTGATCAGGAGCACCACAATTCTCTCTTCACCCTGAACATTTCCTGCTTGACGTTTTTCGTTCTTAATCTTTGTTGGGGGAGGGCGTCACTGATGTTTAATTTTAAGTGAGTTTCTAGTAATAAATCTAGAAAGGTTTTAGGCTGGCAGCTGTGCAGCCTCAAGCCCTCCTTCTGCAAAACAGGCTCTGAAGAGGGAACAGCATAAATCCCTCTAACACTGTCCTGCCAGAAAGCTTCTTCCTCGACATGGAAAGATCATCTGCAGGAATTACTAAGATACTAGCACCTTTGTCCATCTGGTTTTCATATACTTGCTGAAGCTGCCTCAAGAGTAACAAGACGTGCTGCAGGATCTGGTATTATGGACACATTTAACTCCCTCAGTAGGAGCTACACGAGAAGTACAGGTCCACATTGGCAGTGCGCATTGTTCAGGTCTTGTCTTTATTTCTCCTGCCACTATGCCCACTTCTCTTTGACTCAAAAATTTGCCTGTCTTTGGTAACAAGTATTCATCTAAGCTGGCTGGAGGAAGTTTTTTCAGAAATGTTTGACAAAATTTGTCTTCCTGAAACTAGATCCTGTGATTACATTTCACTAAAAGATGAAATCTTGAGACCCAAATCCAAAATTTTTAGTGGAAATCCTTTGGCCAGTAACAAGCTTTAGATTCAGAAACGCTGCTGCGGCGTTTTACAGGCTCAGTCATTGAAAGTCTGTACACTTCAGTCTTTTATGTGGGATGTGCATCACGGTGTCTGTCGCTGAGTTACTCCAGCGTATGACAGGCGTCCCTGGTGACACCTCTCAGCAGGTTCAGCTTGGCTGAGTAACCTCAGTCACAGAGGAAAACGAGATGATGAGACAGACACGCTAAGGCTCACCTGGGAAATTCCTACGGCATCTCTGAATCTAGTATTTCCAGATGGAAACTGAAATTTTGTTTGTGGGAGAAAATGAGCACTAAATTGCTCTGACAAATAGAAACAATCCCTGTGGAATTCAGAAACTTTTTGATAAAAGTATTTTGTACCCAAAAGTCCAGTTTGCTACCAGGTTTCTTGATTGAGATTATTCACTTAGCGCTAATAAGCAAGATCTCCACCCCAATGCAGTGACCCTGCTTTGTGGTCGTAACTGATCTGACATAAAGTAAGACAGAGTTGGATTAACACATGGACGTGGATGACATAATGGGAGCGATAGAGCTGAAGCAGAAGTGCCTATGTCAACTGTAGATCAGTGCTATTGCATGGCTTGTGAGAGTGTCCTGCTGATAGAGGAGCTGTCTGCTTCACAAGATACAAAACTCTGCTTTTAACACCCTCTGCTCACTGATGATCCTGTGGCATCTCTTTGGTAAGAGCAGTTATTACAGTACTCTAACAAAGTACCTCTCCAGTTGTAAAATAAGTAAGTCGGTCTTTTATTCCTTTTATTTATTGCGCAATGTGTAGCAACACATTGCTCTAAACTGGATTTAATTGGGAAAGGTATGAGAATGAAGGAGAGTTTTAGTCATTCTCCCTCTGTTTCAGGTTGGCCAATGCAACACCTGCTCCCATGTTCCAGGCTGGTTTCTCCCCACAAATTCTGGTGCACAAACACTTGCCAGTTACCCTTTGACTATAAATTAAAAATAATTTTTAAAAGCCAGTTTTAATCAAGTTTCCTAAAGCCAGGCCATCGAAATCAGTGCATCTGTCTCGGTAGAACAGTTTTTTATCTACATTTTCCCTGTCTTCATAAAGCTACCCTAAATTGTTGGCTGGTGTGTAATGCAAGGCTTTGCAGCAAGCTATTTGTAATTTCTCCTAGGTAAAATATCACAGCAATTTGTGTCTGAGTCTCAGAGTGCCTGAGAAGTGCAAATGTCAATTCAAAGGGGGAACTCGAACATGTATCCACGAAATAAAGTAGCAACACTGGAACAGGGAATTGGCAGGTTCTGTCTTCCATAGTTGTTAAGTATTGAAACAGTCACTCCAGTCCCAGTGAGGCTTTGAAAGCATCTGGATAGAGCTTATCAGCCAATTAGAAAAAGAATATGAACAAACTAATGACATACAGTCCCTGTTCACTTGAGGACTCTCACTCCTGCATTTGATTTGACTCACAAGCACCTGACCAACTGTTAAACCACAGAGAGCTACTGTAAACCTAGTCTAAATTTTTAAAAAATCTTAAAAAAAAATACTGACTTTAAAAGCCAAAAATAAATTAAACTTTAAAGCTACAGCATAGTCTGCTCCAATTAAAAACCCACACTACTGAAGAAGCATTCCTACCCTGGGGTTTCTGAACCAGGAGTCCCCACGGAAGTCATGTAACAAAATCCAAGAGCAGACTGTGAAGCATAGCCAAGTTCCTCGTTCTCCCTAACCCTAGATGAATGTCATAACCATGACACTACAAAGCCTTTTCACTCCTGCAGACACGTACACAACGAAACTTGAATTCTTTTCTGCACAGACAGGCTGTTGCTGCTCAGCACACCTAACACTGCAGTCAAGGTGTTCTGCTGGGAGCTACAAGCTGTGGAAGAAGCATTCCCCGTGGCAGACAGTGAAATTGAATCTGTCCTTCCCTCCTACTTTATGGACAACCCGTGTAAATGCTAAACAGCTATATAAATTCCATGGGCATTTTTATTGTTAAATAAAGAAAAGGCACTTCTCTCACTTTTTCTCCTGGTCCTATTTTGTAATGGTCACCACTGGAGCTTGCCATGAGCCTCACCCTGTATGTGGCACGTGCGGAGAACACCTACTGTAGTGAACACAATGGGACTCCAGCAGATGAACATTTCATATCTGGATGCAGATGGGATGGGAACATGAAGGCAGCAGTGGCTTCTGAGCTCTGCCCCAATCTGAGGTGCATTTGAGCATGCTCTCACTCAGATCCTTCAGACACCGACTGGGTTTTAGGTTAAAAAGCAAGCAAGCAAAGCAAGAAATTTGCACCAGGCACAGTGCTGAAGCATTTTCAATGTCAAACAAAAGCTAAGTGGGCATTTTCAGGGTCTTACCCTTGGATTTAAGCACAAAACCCTATTTGGAATTCCTAAATCCCATTTCAGGAACATTTTTTTGATCTAGTCCTTAACATCTTTATGACCTGTTCCATGTTCTCACATTCAGTAAGAAACAGAGACTGATCGGTCTCATCTGTAATATCCATGCAGAGCAGCTGTGGGCTGCTTTTAATCCTCAACATTCTTTAATTATTAATAAAAGTTTTATTAGCCATGAGTCAAAAGCTTCTCTTTTTCTGGCAAAGGGCTGGGAAGATAATTTTTCTTTCTAACAGTAGATGTTTCTAAAACAATAACCCAACATTTAAACCAGATTTAAATATATTAAATGCTAATCCCCAGATAATTATCATATTATATAGCTAAGTTGCTAAATACATAATATATCAAATAGCTATTTCTACTAAAGCATATCCCAAAAAATTCTGTAATGAAATTCATGCCTTGTTTTTCCGCTTTATGGAGATTGTTCTTATTCTAACAAGGTACAAGATGTTACTGTACAAATTTCATTCATGTTACCTTCTAAGCTATTCTTAGGAAGCATTTTAATGACAACACCTGTTGTTCTAATAACAATTTTCAATCTTCATTGCTTACGGGATCTAAGGCTAATCAGAGATGTAACGCTTCACTGTGTGTGAGAGTGATTGATCCCAGTATATAAAAGAGATTTTTTTCCCAGTGCGAGACATTTCTGTCTTTGTACTTTGCAGCTACTGGCATTAACAAGAACCTGGAATGAAATCAGTGCAAATGAGAAATATGCACTGAAGATTTCCTATATGTATTTGCTGCTTTGTCTCTCACAGCAGAGACCGTCCCTGCATTCCCCAGCTACATTATCACACACTATAATGGAGGAAGTGCAATGAATGCAGTTGGTTTATTCCCCCCAGGAGTTCCCTCTGGTAGAGTATGTCAAAGTACTCCCAGCTGTCCGTCTGTCAGGTCTGCTCGGATGTTTTGGAAGACAGCGTGCTCTGAATGCGAATCTAACAATAGCAGGCTGATTTTTCAGCAGCCAGCACTGATAACTCTGATACACAGTCTTCTTGAGGTAAGAAGTGACGCATATCAGAGGTTCCTGCCTTAGACGCCAAGGTTATTTGTTGTGTAATTGGATATGGTTGGAGAAAACCATAATTATCCCAGATTTAAAGGCATAAGGCCATGTAGTTGATAATATGTGGTCAAAGATAATCATTCGCTGCTGAATCCACTTTCATCTTTCCTGTGCATTTACTTTGAAGAGATGTAACCTAACTAGGTCTTACTCAAACAAAGCTGTGACTTACTGGTTTCACGATTATTGTTAAATTACAGACCTGGCGCTCTTGGAATTTCATTGCTGTGATAGGGTAAAACTTAGACTCTCCTAATTCAGAAGTCCAGGAAGTTATCGCTTGACAAAAGTGAGGAACACATACATCCCCCAGCAGATGAAGATATCTACCTCCAGCTCCGGTCAGCAGAGAGCAGCTGTAGAGAATCCCTGCTGTTGCTGTCAAGTTCTGCCTACGTGAAGGCCAATTTCACCCTACAAGTGCAATAAAAATTCCAGCTGATGTACAGGTGGGGTCCATCATTAACTGTGCCTGAATTTGCCACTTTCATCTGACCCTGAGCTGCCCAGACAACAGGAAACCTCACACGACCTCAGCAGTCTGCTACTCCTGTCCTCACCTACCTCTTGTCCCTGCTTCTGCGCTCTGGCTGCTCAGCTGTCCCTCTGCTGAAATTGTGTTAAAGCTGGGTCCCAGCAGCCCTAATTGCCCCCTGGGAACAGTAGCGGGAGTTTTTATCACATTGCCCGTTGACTGACCCAGGAGATTCTAGGAAGTAGCTGGCTTGGCCGCCTCAGTGTGCTGAGGCAATTAGTCATCCGGTGGGCTATCTCATGCTTCCAGGAAGTCAAGGACTATCACATCACAATAGGTTTTAACTCCGGCCCCCAGGGAAACCAACACATGAAAGCTCACAAATTTATACCAAAGTAATTCCTCTGGCTCAGGCCAGCTGCAGATCCCAGCAGCCTTCTCCCTCACATCTCCTGGCACCAGAAAATTGATATACATCTCCTCCCTCGATGCTTTGCTGAATCATGGGATAGGAAGTCAGATTCCCTACCGTGCTTGTTCTGTTCTCTCTTTCATATGCTAACGCACGCTTTTGTGTTTCTCGTTATAAACATCCGCAAACCTTCCACTTAAGCACTACAAAACCTTCATCGTCTAAAAATCCTACAAATCCTATGCACTATGTTTAAAGATAGATTTTCGTTTGAACAGCCTCTGTTGCTCATTTGCTTTTTCATATTCCTAGCATGGCAACCATACATTACAATACCTTCTTCCCTAAAGGCTGCACAAATAAATGAGGCTTTGGCTTTTCTCCAGATATTTTCCCATTGTTAACAGGAATATCTGTTTTTAGACCCTTTCCCGTTTTTCCGTAAAGGTAGCCTTATCTTCTTGATCCATCAGTAACAGTTCGTTACTGATGTGGAACTCAGGCTCTTTGAGGTAGCCTTTCCTGTAATTACTGTTTCTGTCATTAATTGTCCCCTGAAACTTGGGCTACCTAAATGGGTTTTGATGTAATTCCTAAAGCTTATATTGGGAAAAAAAATTCTACCAGAGTTCTTTGGAGGTATTTAATTTCATTGCCTTATCATTATGGAATAGCTGTTAATTTTTGTAAGCTCTTTTCCTGTCATAGGCTGAATATGGAACTAGATAACCCTGGCTGAAGCTCTAGATTGTTTTTGGTGAGTGACGTGGGAAAAAGTTTGTAAGAGACTGGTACTGAGCCAAAATATCAAGACTCATATAGATCCTAGGCTTGTTTAGTCATGTTTTACACATAGATCCAACATATTTTTGTGCATATTTTTTCATGTATAGATACAACATATTAAATAAATTTACAAAAGAAATTGTAGAATTTTATAATAAAAAATCTCCTAGTTCTGAAGCCTTTGACTATATTATCCTACTCCATTAAATTACTGCTTAAGAAGGAATTTCATCTAGGAAAAGGAAAGAAGGCAGGAAGCAACAAGAAATAGGCATTTGAAGACGTGGCTGAAGACTACAAATCACAGAATCACAGCTTTAAGCAAGGAATTTCTATTGCACAACACTGAGCATGGTAAATTCTCTTCACAGATAGCACATGGCATTGCCAGGGGAACAGCGTGCTCTATCCTTACCTCTTTTGTACCTTTATATGACCACATTAAGAATGTTTATATCTGAGGCTTCCTTACAGTCAACAGAAAGACACAGGCATTTCGAGGGCTCTTTTCACCTAGTAGTATAGCAATGTAAATACCTCACAGGAATCAAAGGAGCTATTTCTGTTGGTTAACTAGAAGGGACTCGAGGATGACAAGCTCAAGAGTTTCCCCCTCTGTAAGGAGGAATAATAATAAGAGGGTTTAATAAGACTTTGAGATGGCTCACACATATGAAGAATCAGACCTCCAAGACACTTTTCACTTGTCTGCTCAAAATCTTCTGATGCCCTCCTACTGAGGAGTCATGTTTAAAAACAGCCAATTCTGATACAGAATCATTATAGCAATCTTAAAGCACTTGATTGCAACTGGTGTCCAATTTGTATTTTTAAAAAATGTTCACAGGTGATTCAGCCACAGGGGTAGAAAGGGAGTCGCACATTGCCTGATATGTATGGTTTTAATCCTCAGTGTCCCACATACACGTGTGTGGAAGTGGGTGTGTTCGCCTTGTCTTTCTACGTCTGCTTACATACATACTCTACATATATGACCATTAGTGGGAGTGGATGTTCTCTGGAAAACATGCAACGCCTACTGTGCAGTACTAAGCAAAGACCAAGTACCACATTGTTTACATAAAAGGCATTTTACATGGTATTATAGAGAAAAATTGCTAAATTGGACATGCTTCGTGAATGCAGAGAATATTCCATGACATGGGAGGAATTAGTCCAGCCAAGAAACATGATATGACATATTTAAAAAAGAAATTTGGCTCTTTAAGAAACAATGATACCTTTAACTCAGCTATTATATCTTTTCCATCATAACTTAAAACCTCAGGCTATGATGTTATGATACCAACATGCAACATATTAAAAAGATATCCTTCTTAGTCAGATGATACTTATTCATTAGTTCCTGAAAATCAATTCATTCTGGATGCTTCTAACTGGGTTGTCTGGAATCAGGACACCCAAAACAGCAGTCCTCTTAGAAACCAGCCACTTCTAGGCTTTAAAGTCTACTGATTCATAATGAAAAGAATTTTAATACATTTAAATGCTTTTCAGTGTGGCACAATTGGAAAAGTTTTATGTAAATTCTTAGCAAAATTTAACAACAAAATTGAACAAATATCTTCATCACGGAAAATAGCATATGTGAAAGAAATGCATGGAAATTCTTACAGATACAGAGAATGACAACTTTCCAAGTTATATTACTGCACATCAGCTCTGCTCAGGAATGAGACACCATTACTTTCAAATGGGATGGGAAGATCTCCTTCCCACCCAAGATCACACGCAGCCGGAGCAGAAAAATCACACAGAGGAATTCCTGCCTCCCTGTCTCATTGTTTCACAGCTCTTCATACAGTTTAGCTAACTCTGACAGGCGCTCAGGCATTAGCTCCTCTCAGAGCTGCACATCCCTTCACTTTGGATGCAGAGCAACCCGGCTTGCCTCAACACCAGCGGCACTTTTTCGGTGTGTAGGTGGAAAGGCAAGGATCTATTGCAGCTGACTTCAGTGCTGCACCACACAGTGCTGGCGATAGGCCAGGCAGGGCGATTTCTGAGCACGTCTCGCTTCCAGAGCATCCCAGCCTCCAGCCACGGCTTGGCCCAACGCGGGCCAGGCTGTAAGTGTGGGCTGTGGCTGCCAGCTGGAGCCACTCAGTTGGTTCATCAGTCGTGGCGGGGCTGAAATAAAACATGAACTAGGTAAGCACTCTTCCCTGTATTAAATTAAGGGAAATGACTTCTCCCAAACAATATAGTGGATAAAGCAACTGAGAACTTTGTTACTTGTGGCTATGAAAGATGATTCTTAGCATTGGTCCTTATCCCATTATTCTGACCTGAACTGATCCTTATCTCGATGTCCTGAAAAAAAAATTGCTTTGGCCACAACACTATCTTAAATTTTCCCTCATAATATATTCAAGTTACATAGACACAAATAGCATTTATATCCAACCCTTTTCCACAGTGTGCACACTTCAGCCGTGGGTGGACAGCAGAGCTTAGAGCTATCACCATAGTGTGCAGCTGTCCCCTCACCTAATAGCCTAGATGTTATTGGCAAGATAAGAATAAGAAAATATAGAGAACAAATAAGAAAAGAAGAAAACATGTTCAAATGTGGATAGAAAAAAAAATCTGTTAAATTCTTCTTCAGCATAAAAGCAACTACAGATGTAAGACACTTTTTATCAATAATGAGTGGACTGGACATTAAGATAGCTGGACATATCTAACACCTTTTGAACATTGCACCTGCTGGGAACTTCAGGGGTGGTGGCAAGTATGCCGTCCCCGCCCATAGCTGGCCCGGGGGAAGGCTGCTCATGTGTCCTGCAAACCCAGACGCTCAAGCCTGGAGGTCAGCTGGGGAGACAGCACTTTGCAAGGTCACGCAGGGCTGCCAGTGCTACCTGCATTACTCATCGGCATTGCAAAGTGATGAACTCCTACTCCACTGCCTGAAAAAACACACCACCATTTCTGAACCTGGCTAACAGTGTTACATTTCGACATGTACTTGTTATTTGTACTGTCCTGCCAATTGCACTCAAACCCTGAGGGTGACCAGATAGCTATAAATGTTGATAGTCCAGAATAACTATGTTTGAGACCAGATCCTTAAAAACACATTGAAGATTCAAAGAGGTATAAGGCGATTCTAAGAGGTATAAGGCCTCTGTTACTACAGTATGCTAAAGGTTCATTATTCCTAACATTTAAGTTTGCTTTCTTCCTTTGAAGAAAGGTAACACTATTCCTGTTTCAGTCATAAGAAAACAGTTACCGTTATACAATTTGGCAGGTGTGAGATGCTACAAGCCCCTTAGTTCTGGTTTCCTAATAAACCAACATTATCCAGTGCATCAGGGTGCTTTTACAGCTTACATCCCTGGACTTCTTCCCAGAGAAATCAGAGGGCAAGAGGGAAAGGAGAAGTAGGCTCTAGATCTCATCCCAGCCCTGAGTTGTTTCACATCACCAGCCCCAGAACCAGGAGGAACTCCTGAGTTTAGGCAGCGTAGATACAGCCACAGTGATGAAAAAATAATTTCTTAGTATCACGCAGGCAATGTGGTAGAGCAGGGAGCTGAATTCGAATTTGCTCAGAGAAGCAGCACGCTGCTTTTTAAGAGTGTGTGTAATGTGTGGCAGATCTTTCGGATACTCTTGAGCTGACATCTGTAGAGACGTAAGACCATTACAAAAGCACAGATCATTTTCCTTTATTTTCTCATAAGGACTGTATAAAGGAGAGGGGAAAGGAGTGAATGCCATTAATACAGTCAAACCCCATAAATAAGAATTGACTTTGTGAAAACTGCTGAAAACAAGACTGATTTAGTTATTCTCTTAACTTATGAATATTCATACAGCCATTACAATTGCTGTTTTCTAGAGCTTCAAAGTCTGAATTTGCAAAATCTATACTTTTCAAGAAATATTGCTGATGTGTTTAAGTAGGTAACAGGCAAACCTCAAAAGATTTGGTGAGTACATTTTATTTAAAAAAAAATACTTTTAATTCTGGATGTTTGTTTCAATTTATCTTAGCATCTTGGAATTCAGACAGAAAACCTAAGATCAGAATTTTCTCATAAGATTCTCCTCCCTGGAAACAACCGAAGGGTAGCACCTTCCGCACTGTGCTCATCCTTCCACTTCTGATCTCAGCAGAAACTGAAGCACACAGCTTACTCCAGTATTTGTTTATTTAGAAAGCAATGGAACATTTCAAACATGAAGAAGGAAAGTGTGGTTGCTTGGATTTCTGCCAAAGATGTGATGAATTTTACCAAACAATTGTTAAACTGCACTTGTTACAAGTTAGGGCGCTTGGTCTGTGCCAAATGCTATTCCACTGTGCATTACTGTCATTTAGGGTGCAAGCAGCCTACCCAAATATCAGCACAAAACTTCACAGAATCACAGAATAGTAGGGGTTGGAAGGGACCTCTGGGGGTCATCTAGTCCAACCCTTCTGCCGAAGCAGGGTCACCTACAGCAGGCTGCACAGGACCTTGTCCAGGTGGGTCTTGAATATCTCCAGCGAACGAGACTCCACAACCTCCCTGGGCAGCCTGTTCCAGTGTTCCATCACCCTCAGAGGGAAGAAGTTCTTCCTCATGTTCAGACGGAACTTCCTGTGCCTCAGTTTGCGCCCATTGCCCCTTGTCCTGTCACTGGGCACCACTGAAAAGAGCTTGGCCCCATCCTCCTGACACCC